>ERZ1370068.11173-contig-9810_pt1 | contig 23340 bp, 25 predicted proteins | sample MGYA00561227_ERZ1370068 | MGnify/ENA primary metagenome ERZ1370068 (study PRJEB38410, sample SAMEA6850437) | metagenome | study: Metagenomic assessment of the ecological functions of the soil: analysis of the soil microbiota associated with the...
AAACCGCGCTCGTCAAGCAGCTGCGCCACCTGTCACAACGATCGCAACAAGAACAACGCGCGGCGGACTGACGCTCGCGAGTTTTGATGCGGCGAAGGTCGGCCACGACGCGCAGGTCGCCGAAGTCGCGGAGAAGATGATCCGCAAGCTGCGCTCGGGCATGATGCCGCCGCCGGACGCGCGCGCGTCCTGACGCCGCGGTGCTCGGCGTCGTTCGCCGCGTCGATGGAATCGCGGCTCGATCAGGCCGCGGCGCTCAACCCGAATCCCGGCCGTCGTCCGTTCCAGCGCCTCAACCGCGCCGAGATACACGCGCGCGGTGAGCGCGATCTGCTCGCGCTCGACGTCGACGTCAACGCGTTCCTGCCGCCCGACACGATCAGCGCCGGCTTCGACAACGTCGCCGACGCGCAGACGTTCTCGGCGACGCTGATGGAAGGCTACCTGCGCGCCGCGAGCCGCATCAGCGCGCTCGCGGTCGGCGATCCGAAGGCCAGCGCCGTCGGAGTTCACCTACAAGGTGCCGCGCACCGGCTCGCAGATGCAGCACGTCGAAGGCGCGCCGTTCGGCACGCGCGGCGGCATCTCGGTCGATGCACACCTTCCCGGCCGACGGCGACTACAGCTTCCGCATGCAGCTGCACTCGATCCCGACCGGCCAGCTGTTCGGCAGCACGGTGCAGCGGCGAGCTGCTCGAGGTGTCGATCGACGGCGAGCGCGTCGCGGTGCTCGAGATCAACCCGCGCATGAGCGAAGCCGGATCCGAACGGCATGAACATCGTGACGCCGCGGATTCACGTCAAGGCCGGGCACGCAGCGCGTCGTCGGCCGCGTTCATGCAGCGCTTCGACGCGCCGTGCCGGACGACCTGCTGCGCGCCGATCGATCACACGCCTGGCCGACACGCAGATCGGCATCGGGCTTCGGCATCACGACGCTGCCGCACCTGCGCGAGTTCGCGGTCGGCGGACCGTTCAAGGTCACCGGCGTGTCGGACACGCCGAGCCGCCGGCGGATCTTCACCGTGCCGGCCGACGTCGGCGGCCGAAGAAGCGTCGTGCGCGAACGAGATCGTCCGCAAGCTCGCGACGCAGGCGTATCGCGGCCCGCTGACGGCGGCGGACGTCGACGGCCTGACGAGTTCTACGCGCAGGGCGCGCAAGGACGGCGACTTCGAGTCGGGCATCCGCATGGCGCTGCAGGCGATCCTCGCCAGCCCGCGCTTCCTGTTCCGCCTCGAAGAAGCGCCGGCGACGTCGCGCGCCGGGCAGAACTACCGCATCACCGATCTCGATCTCGCGTCGCGGCTGTCGTTCTTCATCTGGGGCGCGGGCCCGACGACGAGCTGTTGAAGGCCGCGCAGCGCGGCACGCTGCGCGGCGCCCGGCGTGCTGCGAGCGCAGGTCGAAGCGCATGCTCGCCGATCCGCGCGTCCGACGCGCTCTCGACGCGGTTCGCGTCGCAGTGGCTGCGCCTGCAGGACCTCGAGAAGATCCATCCCGACGCGCTGCTGTTCCCGCATTACGACCACAACGCTCGGCGAGGCGCTGCAAGCGCGAGACCGAGCTCTTCTTCGACAGCATCGTCCGCGAGGATCGCAGCGTCGCTCGATCTGCTGACGCGCCGACTACACGTTCGTGAACGAGCGCGCTCGCGCGCCACTACGGCATCCCGAACGTCAACGGCAGCCGACTTCCGGCGCGTCACGCTCGCCGACGAGAACCGCCGCGGCCTGCTCGGCCAGGGCAGCATCCTCGACGCTGACGTCGGTCGCCGATCGCACGTCGCCGGTGCTGCGCGGCAAGTGGGTGCATGGAAGTGCTGCTCGGCATCGCCGCCGCCGCCGCCGCCGCCGAACGTGCCGGCGCTCGACGAGACGAAGGCGCGACGCCGGCGACGCGGCTGCTGTCGATGCGCGAGCGCATGGAGCAGCATCGCGCGAACCCGCAGTGCAGCTCGTGCCACCGCGTGATCGATCCGCTCGGCCTCGCGCTCGAGAACTTCGACGTCACCGGCCGCTGGCGCATCCAGCGACAACGGCGCGCCGGTCGATCCGCGTCGGCGATCTCTACGACGGCACGCAGGATCGAACGGCCCGATCGGCCTGCGCGCGGCGCTGCTCGAAGCACCAGGACGTGTTCCTGCGCACGCTTCACCGAGAGCCTGATGACCTACAGCGCTCGGCCGCCGCGTCGAGTCATTCGACATGCCGCGCGATTCGCACGATCGTGCGCGACGCGGCGAAGCGACAACAACCGCTTCTCGGCGTTCGTGCTGGGCATCGTGAACGAGCCCGCGCGTTCCAGATGAGCCGCGGCGGACGACGACGACGACGACGATCGACAGACCGGTAGCGATGACGATCGCAGATCGCCGATCGCTGATGAGGAAAGCCGATCGATGTTCATCTGACCAAGAAGCACTATCTCGCCGCACGGTGCTGCGCGGCATCGGCGTGACCGATCGCGCTGCCGTTCCTCGACGCGATGGTCGCCCGCGCGCGACCGCGTTCGCGAAGACGGCGGCCGCGGCGCAAGGTGCGCCTGTCGGCGATCGAGATGGTGCACGGCTCGGCCGGCAGCACCGCAGTTCGGCCTCAGCAAGAACCTGTGGTCGCCGGCGGCGGTCGGACCGCGCTTCGACCTGAGCGCCGAGCGCGCTCTGCGCCGCTCGAGCCGTTCCGCGACTACCTGACGATCGTCAGCAACACCGACGTGCGCAACGGCCGAGGCGTTCACGCCGCCGGAGATCGGCGGCGATCACTTCCGCTCGAGCGCGGTGTTCCTGACGCAGTCGCATCCGAAGCAGACGCGAGGGCTCGGACGTGCACGCCGGCACGTCGCTCGATCAGCTCTACGCGCAGCGGTTCGGGCAGGACACGCCGATTCCGTCGATGCAGCTGTGCATCGAGAACGTCGATCAGGCCGGCGGCTGCGCCTACGGCTACGCGTGCGTCTACACCGACACGATCAGCTGGGCGCGCGCCGACGAGCCGCTGCCGATGATCCGCGATCCGCGCGCGGCGTTCGATCAGCTGTTCGGCGTCGGCGCGCACGCCGGCCGAGCGCGCCGCGCGCCGCCGCGACCGACCAGCAGCATCCTCGACTGGGTCACCGGCGCAGTGGCGCGCCTGCAGCAAGGACCTCGGCGCCGGCCGACCGCGCGCGCCTCGATCGACTACCTGACGACGTCCGCGAGATCGAGCGGCGCATCCAGACGATCGAGGCGCGCAACCGCAGCGGCGAAGCGCGCGAGCTGCCGGGCGCGCCGATCGGCGTGCCCGATTCGTTCGACGAGCACGTCAAGCTGATGTTCGACCTGCAGGCGCTCGCGTTCGCGTCCGACATCGACGCGCGTCTTCTCGTTCAAGATGGGCCGCGACGGCTCGGCGCGCGTGTATCCGAAAGCCGCGGCCTGCTCGGCCAGGGCAGCATCCTCGCGCTGACCTCGGTCGCCGATCGCACCTCGCCGGTGCTGCGCGGCAAGTGGATCATGGAAGTGCTGCTCGGCTCGCCGCCGCCGGCGCCGCCGCCGAACGTGCCGCCGCTCGACGAGACGAAGGCGCGAAGCCGGCGATCGGCAGCATGCTGACGACGCGCGCAGCGCATGGAGCAGCATCGCGCCAATCCGCAGTGCAACTCGTGCCACCGCGTGATCGATCCGCTCGGCCTCGCGCTCGAGAACTTCGACGTCACCGGCCGCTGGCGCATCCGCGACAACGGCGAGCCTGGTCGATCCGGTCGGCGATCTCTACGACGGCACGAAGATGAACGGGCCCGGACGGCCTGCGCGCGGCGCTGCTGAAGCACCAGGACATCGTTCTTCCGCAGCTTCACCGAGACGGCTGATGACCTACAGCGCTCGGCCGCCGCGTCGAGTATTTCGACATGCCCGCGATTCGCACGATCGTCCGCGACGCGGCGAAGGACAACAACCGCTTCTCGGCGTTCGTGCTGGGAGTCGTGAACAGCCGCGCGTTCCAGATGAGCGCGCGGAAGACGTGACGACGACCGACGATCGACAAGAGCCGGTAGCGATCGAACCGGATCAGCGATTGCCGATCGCTGATTAGGAGACAGCCAGATGGAGTTCCTGACCAAGAAGCACATGTCTCGCCGCACGGTGCTGCGGGGCCTCGGCGTCACGATGGCGCTGCCGGTCCTCGACGCGATGTCGCCCGCGGCGACCGCGTTCGCGAGGACGGCGGCCGCGGCGCGCAAGGTGCGCCTGTCGGCGATCGAGATGGTGCACGGCTCCGCCGGCGCCACCGCAGTTCGGCCTCAGCAAGAACCTGTGGTCGCCGGCGCGACGTCGGCACCGCGTTCGACCTGAGCCCGAGCGCGCTGCCGCCGCTCGAGCCGTTCCGCGATTACCTGACGATCGTCAGCAACACCGACGTGCGCAACGCCGAAGCGTTCTCGCCGCCGGAGATCGGCGCGCGATCACTTCCGCTCGAGCGCGGTGTTCCTGACGCAGTCGCATCCCGAAGCAGACGCAGGGCTCGGACGTGCTCGCCGGCACGTCGCTCGATCAGCTCTACGCGCAGCAGTTCGGGCAGGACACGCCGATCCCGTCGATGCAGCTCTGCATCGAGAACGTCGATCAGGCCGGCGGCTGCGCCTACGGCTACTGCTGCGCCTACACCGACACGATCAGCTGGGCGTCGCCGAGCGAGCCGCTGCCGATGATTCGCGATCCGCGCGCGGTGTTCGATCAGCTGTTCGGCGTCGGCGCGACGCCGCCGAGCGCGCGCAGCGCCGCCGCAGACCGACCAGCAGCATCCTCGACTGGGTCAGCGGCGAAGTGTCGCGCGCTGCAGCAAGGACCTCGGCGCCGCCGATCGCGCAGCGCCTCGATCGACTACCTCGACGACGTCCGCGAGATCGAGCGCCGCATCCAGAAGATCGAAGCGCAGAACAGCAGCGGCGAAGTGCGCGAGCTGCCGGACGCGCCGATCGGCGTGCCCGATTCGTTCGACGAGCACGTCAAGCTGATGTTCGACCTGCAGGTGCTCGCCTTCGCGTCCGACATCGACGCGCGTGTTCTCGTTCAAGATGGGCCGCGACGGCTCGAGCGCGCGTCTATCCGGAGAGCGGCGTCGACAGCGCGTTCCACCCCGCGTCGCACCACGGCGAGCGCGAAGATCGCGTCACCGACTTCGCGAAGATCAACCGCTATCACGTCAGCATGGTTCCGTATTTCCTGAAGAAGCTGAAGGACACGCCGGACGGCGACGGCAACCTGCTCGACAACACGCTGATCATCTACGGATCGCCGATGGGCAACTCGAACGTGCACAACCACAAGCGCTGCCCGCTGTTCCTCGCCGGCCACGCCGGCGGCGCGCTGCAGCGGCAACCTGCACCTGAAGGCGGCCGACGGCACGCCGATGGCCAACGTGTTCCTGACGCGTGCTGCAGGACATCGGTCTCGACGACATGAAGACGTTCGGCGACAGCACGGGCCGCTTCGAATCTGAAGAGCGTGCCGGCGACGACCGCGGCAGTGTAAGGCTCACGAAGCCATGCGCAGGATCGATTCTCGCGTCGATCCTCGTTGATCGCGTTCGCGTCGCCGTCGTCGCTCGATCGCGGCCGCGTCCGGCGCCGGTCGCCGATGCGGCGATGACGCGCGATCGCGACGCCGTCAAGACGCTGCTGAAGAGCGGCGCCGACGTCAACGCGGCGCAGGGCGACGGCATGACGGCGCTGCACTGGGCGGCGCGCAACGGCGACGCCGAGCTCGCGCAGATGCTGCTCTTCGCCGGCGCGAACGTGAAGGCGACGACGCGCCTCGGCGGCTACACGCCGCTGATGATGGCGGCGGAGCAGGGCCACGCCGACGGTGATCGCGGCGCTGCTCTCGGGCGGCGCCGATGCGAAGGCCGCCAACGCCACTGGCACCACGCCGCTGATGCTGGCCGCGCGCGTCCGGCAACGCCGCAGGCGGTGACGACGCTCGTCGAGAACGGCGCCGAGATCGAAGCCAAGGAAAAGACGCTTCGGCCAGACGCCGCTGATGTTTGCGGCGTCGATCAATCGCGTCGACGCGGTCAAGGCGCTGATCAAGGCTGGCGCGAACGTCAAGGCGACGTCGAAGGTGAATAACGTCGGCAACCTGAGCGCGCAGCCGAGCAGGAAGCTTCTCGCGCTCGGCATCAGGCAGCGGCAACCAGGCCGGCGGCAACGGCGCAGGGCCGCAACGGCCAGGTCGTGGCTCCCGGCGCGGCAGGCTGCGGCCGCCCGCGCAGGCGGCGGCGGCGGCGGTGGCGGCGGTGGTGGCGGCGGCGGACGCGGCGGCTGGCGGCAAGCCCGGCATCGATCGTCCGCTACTTCTACAACGAACTCGATCGGCACGCAGGGCGGTCATGACGCGCGTTGATGCTGCGCCGCGCGCAGCGGCTACGCCGACGCGGTGAAGACGCTCGTCGCCGCCGGCGCCGACGTGAATCAGATCAGCGTCGGCGACAAGACCAGCCCGCTGCTGATCGCCGCGATCAACGGCCATTTCGATCTCGCCAAGTGGCTGCTCGATCAAGGCGCCGATCCGAACGCGGCGTCGGACAACGGCGTGACGCCGCTCTACGCCGCGCTGAACGTGACGTGGGCGCCGCGCGCGCTCTATCCCGCAGCCGCGCGCGTTCAATCAGCAGCAGATCACCTATCTCGACTTCATGAAGGCGCTGCTCGACAAGGGCGCCGATCCGAACCAGCGCCTCACCAAGAAGGTCTGGTATCCGGAATACAACTTCGATCTCGCCGGCGTCGACGAAATCGGCGCGACGCCGTTCTGGCGCGCCGCGTTCGCCGGCGACGTGCCGGCGATGAAGCTGCTCGTTCGAGCACGGCGCCGACCCGAACATCTCGACCGATGAGGCCGGCCGGCCGGCCGCGCGCTGGGCGATGCCGGCGCGCGCGCGACGTGAAGGATGTCCGGGCGCTGCCGCCGATTCCGCTCGGCGGCCCCGGCGTCCCGCCGCTGCAGGCCGCGGCCGGCGTCGGCTTCGGTGAAGGCTTCGCGGCCAACTCGCACATTCACTCGCCGGCGGGCTTCCTGCCCGGCATCAAGTTCCTGGTCGAAGTGGCGGGCGCTGACGTGAACGCCGTCGATCACGACGGCAACACGGCGCTGCATCACGCGGCGCGCGCGCGGCGACATCGACAGCGATCCTCTATCTCGTCTCGAAGGGCGCCGACGTCACGACGGTGAATCGCGAAGGGCAACACGGTCGCCGACATGGCGAACGGTCCCGGTGCAGCGCGTGCAGCCGTGGCCCGAAGCGTTGAAGCTGCTCGAGAAGCTGGGCTCGAAGAACAACCACAAGTGCGTGTCGTGTTGATGCGATGAAGCAGACTCGCACCGTAATCGCACTCGTCGTGCAGCTCTGTCGCTGGTTCCGGTCCGACTCGCCGCACAGCCAGGCGCTGGCGAGACCTGCCGGCAGCATCCGGCCGCAGCCGGCCGCGTCGCACCGCGCGCCGCACCGCGCGACGCGATGACGGTCGCTGAGCAGAACGCGCGTCGTCAAGCGATACTGCGTCGGCTGCCACAACGATCGCAACAAGGATCGCACGAGCGGTCTGTCGTTCCAGTCCTTCGACGCGGCGGCGATGTCGTCGATCACGCCGACATCGCCGAGCGGATGATCCGCCGCCTGCGCTCGGGCATGATGCCGCCGGTCGGCGCGAAGCGTCCCGACGCGGCGACGATCAGCGCGCTCGTCAACGCGTTCGAGACGCGCATCGATCGCGCCGCCGCGCTCAATCCGAATCCGGGCTGGCGCCCGTCGCAGCGCTTGAATCGCGCCGAGTATCAGCGCGCCGGTGAAGGATCTGCTCGCGGTCGACGTCGACGTCAACGCGCTATCTGCCCGCCGACACGCTCAGCGACGGCTTCGACAACATCGCCGACGCGCAGACGATTCTCGTCGACGTTGATGGAAGGCTACCTGCGCGCGGCCAGCCAGATCAGCCGCCTCGCGGTCGGCGATCGCAACGCCGTCGCCGACGCTCGACGACCTGGAAAGTGCCGCGCACCGCGTCGCAGATGCGCCACGTCGAAGGCGCGCCGCTCGGCACGCGCGGCGGCCTGTCGGTGCTGCACGTGTTCCCGGCCGACGGCGAATACCTCTTCAAGATCATGCTGCACATGGGACCGACCGGCGACCTGTTCGGCGGCCCGTATCGCGGCGAGCAGATCGAAGTCTCGATCGACGGCGAGCGCGTGGCGTTGATGGACATCAACCCGCGCATGAACGAGCAGGATCCGAACGGCCTGACGATGCAGACGCCGAAGGTCAACATCAAGGCCGGGCCAGCATCGCGTGTCGGCGGCGTTCGTCCAGCGCTTCGACGGCCCGGCCGACGACCTGATCATGCCGATCGAGCACACGCTGGCCGACACCAACATCGGCGAGGTGTTCGGCACCACCGCGCTGACGCACCTGCGCGACTTCACCGTCGCCGGCCCGCTCGCAGCGTCACCGGCGTGTCCGAAACGCAGAGCCGCCGCAAGATCTTTGCCTGCCGCCCCGACCGCTGCGCTCGAAGAGTCGGCCTGCGCCGCCGACATCGTCCGCAAGCTGGCGTCGCAGGCGTATCGCGGCGCCCGTGCACGGCGGACGACCTCGACGGACCTGATGTCGTTCTACGAGCGCGGCCGCAAGGCAGGCGATTTCGAGAGCGGCATCCGCCATCGCGCGTGCAGGCGATCCTCGCCAGCCCGCGCTTCCTGTTCCGCATCGAGCAGACGCCGTCGACGCTGAAGGCAGGGCAGACCTATCGCGATCAGCGATCACGATCTGGCGTCGCGGCTGTCGTTCTTCATCTGGGGCATCGGTGCCGGATGCGGAGCTGCTGAAGGCCGCGTCGCAGCGGCACGCTGCGCACGCCGGTGCGTCTTCGAGAAGCAGGTGCAGCGGCTGCTCGCCGATCCGCGCTCGGAGGCGCTCGTCGACGCGGTTTGCGTCGCAGTGGCTGCGCCTGCAGGACGTCGACAAGGTCCGTCCCGATCACGCACTTCTACTCGCACTGGGACACGACGCTGTCGCAGGCGATGGTGCGCGAGACCGAGCTCTTCGTCGACAGCCTGGTTCGCGAGGATCGCACCGGTCATCGACCTGCTGACCGCCGACTACACGTTCGTCAACGAGCGGCTCGCGCAAGCACTACGGCATCCCGAACGTCATCGGCGACGAGTTCCGCCGCGTGACGCTCGCCGACGACGAACCGCCGCGGCGTGCTCGGCCAGGGCAGCGTGCTGACGCTGACGTCGATCGCCGATCGCACGTCGCCGGTGCTGCGCGGCAAGTGGGTGCTGGAAGTGCTGCTCGGCATCGCCGCCGCCGCCGCCGCCGCCGAACGTGCCGGCTGCTCGAAGAGACCAAGGCGGCCGACGACGGCAAGACGCTGCTCGGTGCGCGAGCGCATGGAGCAGCACCGCAAGAACCCGCAGTGCACGCTCGTGCCACCGCGTGATCGATCCGCTCGGCCTCGCGCTCGAGAACTTCGACGTCACCGGCGTGTGGCGCATCCAGGACAACGGCGCCGCCGTCGATCCGCGTCGGCGATCTGCTACGACGGCACGCAAGCTCGACGGCCCGATCGCGCTGCGCAACGCGCTGCTCGAAGCACCAGGACGTCTTCATGCTCAGCTTCACCGAGAGCCTGATGACCTACGCGCTCGGCCGCCGCGTCGAGTCGTACGACATGCCGGCGGTCCGCGCAGATCGTCCGCGACGCGAAGGCGAAGAACTACCGGTTCTCGGCGTTCATCTCGGGCGTCGCCAACAGCGCCGCGTTCCGCATGGGCCGCGTCGCGCCAGTCGACGACGACAACAGACGGCGGCCGAAGCTCGCGTAGGACAGGAGAGCGCAATGTTCATCACCAGGAAGCACATTTCCCGCCGCACGGTGCTGCGCGGCATGGGCGTGACGATGGCGTTGCCGTTGCTCGAGGCGATGGTGCCGGCGCGCACGGCGTTCGCGCAAGACGGCGGCCGGCAAGGTCCGACTCGCGTGCCATCGAGATGGTGCACGGCTCCGCCGGCAGCGACGCAGTTCGGCCTGCAGAAGAACCTGTGGTCGCCGGCGGCGGTCGGCACGGGCTTCGACCTGTCGCCGACGCAGCCTGTCGCCGCTCGAGCCCTTCCGCGACTACCTGACCATCGTCAGCAACACCGACGTGCGCAACGCCGAAGCGTTCGACGCCGCCGGAGATCGGCGGCGATCACTTCCGCTCGAGCGCGGTGTTCCTGACGCAGTCGCATCCGAAGCAGACGCAGGGCTCGGACGTGCGCGCCGGCGTCGTCGCTCGATCAGCTCTACGCGCAGCAGTTCGGGCAGGACACGCCGATCCCGTCGATGCAGCTGTGCATCGAGAACGTCGATCAGGCGGGCGGCTGCTCGCTACGGCTACTCGTGCGTCTACACCGACACGATCAGCTGGGCGACGCCGACCGAGCCGCTGCCGATGATCCGCGACCCGCGCGTGGCGTTCGATCAGCTGTTCGGCGTCGGCGCGACGCCGCGGAGCGCGCCGCGCGCCGCGCCGACGACAAGCAGCATCCTCGACTGTGATCAGCGCGCAGTCGGACGCGCTCGAACGCGAGCTCGGCGCCGGCCGATCGCGCGCGCCTCGACCGACTACCTCGACGACGTGCGCGAGATCGAGCGCCGCATCCAGAAGGTCGAGGCGCTACAACACGAGCGGCGAGCCGCGCGAGCTGCCGGGCGCGCCGATCGGCGTGCCCGACTCGTTCGACGAGCACGTCAAGCTGATGTTCGACCTGCAGGCGCTGGCGTTCGCGTCCGACATCGACGCGCGTCTTCTCGTTCAAGCTGGGCCGCGACGCGTCGAGCCGCGTCTATCCGGAGAGCGGCGTCGACACGCGGCGTTCCACCCGGCGTCGCACCACGGCGACCGCGAAGACCGCATCCGCGACTTCGCGAAGATCAACACGCTACCACGTCGGCATGCTGCCGTATTTCCTCGAGAAGCTGAAGGACACGCCGGACGGCGACAGCAACCTGCTCGACAACACGCTGGTCGATCTACGGATCGCCGATGGGCGACTCGAACATGCACAACCACAAGCGCTGCCCGCTGTTCCTCGCCGGCCACGCCGGCGGCGCGCTCGAAGGGCAGCCTGCACATCAAGGCCGCCGACGGCACGCCGATGGCCAACGCGATGCTCGCCGCGCTGCACGGCGCTCGGCGTCGACGATCATGACGTCGTTCGGCGACAGCACGGGCGGCGATGGATCTGAACGCGGTCGCAGACTGCGACGGCGGTCGGTGTAGGACAGGTGCCACAGTAGGCGCGGTGACGACTCGGAGCGACTGTTCGAAGATCGTCATGAGCGCAGCCTGATCGATCGCGTTGCTCGCGTGCGTTGCCGTCAGCTGCGCCGTCGTGCTCAGCGCGCCAGTCGGCCGAGCGCCGGTTGCCGACGCGGCGATGAACGGCGACCGCGACGCCGTGCGCGCGCTGCTGAAGACAGGGCGCCGACGTCAACGCCGCGCAGGGCGACGGCATCGACGGCGCTGCACTGGGCCGCGATCGCAGCGGCGACGCCGAGATGGCGCAGATGCTGCTCTACGCCGGCGCCAACGTCGCGCGCGACGACGCGCATCGGCGCGCTACACGCCGCTGTATCTCGCGGCAGCCAGGGCGGCTACGCGGCGGTCGTCGCGGCGCTGCTGGCGGCCGGCGCCGATGCCAAGGCCGTCGACGTCAACGGCACGACGCCGCTGATGATCGCGGCCGCGGCCGGCGACACGCGATCGATCACGCGCTTGATCGAGAACGGCGCCGACATCAACGCGAAGGACGAGCGCCAAGGGCGAGACGCCGCTGATGTTCGCCGCCGGCGTCAACCGCACCGACGCGGTGAAGCTGCTGCTCGCGCGCGGCGCCGATCACAAGGTCACGACCAACGGTCGATCGATCTGTTCTGCGCTGACGGCGCCCGAAGAAGAAGCGCATGCTGCGCGGCGGCCGGCGGCAACGCCGCGCGGCGCACGCCGCGCGGCGAACCGCCCGGCCGATGTCGCCGGCGCGACGCGCGCGCTACCGCTACAACGAGCTGATCAGCACGCAGGGCGGCCTGACGCGCGCTGCTCTTCGCCGCGCGCCAGGGCTACACCGACACCGCCAAGGCGCTTGCTCGACGGCGGCGCCGACGTCAATCAGCGTGAACGCCGGCGACAAGACCAGCCCGCTGCTCGATGGCGATCATCAACGGCCACTTCGATCTCGCGACGCTGCCTGCTCGAGCGCGGCGCCGATCCGAACGCGGCCGCGTTCAACGGCGTGCGCGCCGCTCTTCGCCGTGCTCAACCTGCGAGTGGGCGCCGAAGTCGCTCTATCCGCAGCCGCGAAGGCGCTACCAGCAGCAGCAGACCGACGTACCTCGAGCTGATGCAGGCGCTGCTCGACAAGGGCGCCGATCCGAACGCGCGCGTCGGCCGCAAGGTCTGGTATCAGGCCTACAACTTCGATTACGCGGGCGTCGACGAAGTCGGCGCGACGCCGTTCTGGCGCGCCGCCTACGCCAGCGACGTCGCGGCCATGAAGCTGCTCGTCGCGCACGGCGCCGATCCGCACATCGCCACCATGAAGCCGGCCGGCCGGCCGTTCACGGGCGAGGGCATCGCGCCAGATCGCAGGACACGTCGGGCGTGCCGCCGATTCCGATCGGCGGGCCCGGCGATCCTGCCGCTGCACGCCGCGCGCCGGCGTCGGCTACGGCGAAGGCTTCGCCGCGAACTCGCACCGCTATCGCGCCGACCGGCTTGCTGCCGGCGATCAAGTACCTCGTCGAAGAGGCTCGGCGCCGACGTGAACGCCGTCGATCACGAAGGCAACACGCCGCTGCACTGCGCGGCGTCGCGCGGCGACAACGAGTGATCTACTACCTCGTCTCGAAGGGCGCCGACGTGATGCGCGTCAACCGCGAGGGCAATACGACGGTCGACATGGCCAACGGCCCCGTGCAGCGCACGCAGCCGTATCCCGGAAACCATCAAGCTGCTCGAGAGGCCTCGGCGCGAAGAACAATCACCGATGCATCACATGCTGAAGAACAATCTTGCAAGCGCCGTCGCTCGTCACGGCTCGTTGCGTGACTGTCGCCGTCACGTCGCGGCCGCCAGCGACAGTCAGCAGCTTCGGCGAACGCAACGCGGCCGACAAGCCGACACCGGCTGTGTCGCCCGCGAGCCGTCGCACGCCGCCGGTGCGACGTCGACGATGTTGCCGGCCGAACAGACGGCGCTCGTCAAGCATACTGCGCCGACGTGCCACAGCGAGCGCGGCAAGGCCGGCGGCACTGTCGCTTCGCCAGCGTTCGATGCCGCGACGATCGAGGAGCAACGGCGAGACTCGCCGAGAAGATGATCCGCAAGCTGCGCGCCGGCATGATGCCGCCGCCGGGCGCGCGGCGGCCCGGAGCCGGCGGTGCTCGACGGCGATGGTCGACGTCGTTCGAGATCGCGGATGGATCAGGCGCGCGGCGCTCAATCCGAATCCCGGGCTCGCGTCCGTTCCAGCGCCTCAATCGCGCCGAGTATCAGCACGCGGTCAGCGATCTGCTCGAGCGTCGACGTCGACGTCACGGCGTTCCTGCCGCCCGACACGATCAGCCACGGCTTCGACAACGTCGCCGACGCGCAGAGCGTTCTCGCCGACGCTGATGGACGGCTACCTGCGCGCCGCCAGCCAGATCAGCCGCCTGGCGGTCGGCGATCGCAACGCCACGGCGACGTCGGCCACCTACAAGATCCCGCGCGCGGCGTCGCAGATGCGCCGCGTCGACGGCGCGCCGATGGGCACGCGCGGCGGCATCTCGGTCGATGCACACCTTCCCGGCCGACGGCGCACTACGTGCTCAAGGCGTCGCTGCACTACGAGCCGCTCGGCGGCCTCGTCGGCCGCAACTCGATGACGGCGCTACGACCTCAACGAGCAGGTCGAGTTCTCGGTCAACGGCGAGCGCGTCGCGCTGTTCGATCTCAACACGCGCATGAGCGAGACCGATCCGAAGAACAGCCTCGAGCTGCGTGACGCCGCCGGTGCACATCAAGGCCGGCCCGCAGCGCGTGACCGCGGCGTTCGTGCAGCGGCTCGATGGCCCGGTGGACGACCTGCTGATGCCGCTCGAGAACACGCTGGCCGACGTCAGCATCAGCGTTCGGCGTCACCGATGCTGCCGCACCTGCGCGACTTCATCGTGCAGCGGGCCGCTCGACGTCACCGGCGTGTCCGACACGCCGAGCCGCCTGAAGATCTTCTCGTGCCGCCCGACCAGCGCCGGCCGAAGAAGAGTCGTGCGCGGCCGAGATCGTCAAGAAGCTGTCGACGCAGGCGTTCCGCGGCGCGCCGACCGCGGCCGACCTGCAGGACGCGATGAAGTTCTACGAGCAGGGCCGCAAGAAGGGCGGCTTCGAAGCGCGGCATCCGCATGGCGCGTGCAGTCGATCCTGATGAGCCCGCGCTTCCTGTTCCGCCTCGAGCAGCAGCCGGCCGGCGATGCGCGCTCGCGGCCAGCTATCGCGCATCGCCGACGACGATCTGCGCGTCGCGCCTGTCGTTCTTCCTGTGGGGCACGGTGCCCGACGCCGAGCTGATGCAGGCGGCGCCAGCGCCGGGTCGCTGCAGACCGCCGGCGGGCTCGAGAAGCAGGTGCGCCGCATGCTCGCCGACCAGCGCTCGGAGGCGCTGTCGACGCGCTTCGCCGCGCAGTGGCTGCGGCTGCAGGACCTCGACAAGATCCATCCCGACTACCTGCTGTATCCGCAGTACGACGACACGCTCGGCGCAGGCGATGAAGCAGCGAGACCGAGCTCTTCTTCGACAGCATCGTGCGCGAGGACCGCAGCGTCGCTCGACCTGCTGACCGCCGACTACACGTTCGTCAACGAGCGGCTCGCGATGCACTACGGCATCCCGAACGTCACCGGCAGCGCGTTCCGCCGCGTGACGCTGCCGACGATATCGCCGCGGCCTGCTCGGCCAGGGCAGCATCCTGACGCTGACGTCGGTCGCCGATCGCACGTCGCCGGTGCAGCGCGGCAAGTGGGTGATGGAAGTGCTGCTCGGCATCGCCGCCGCCGCCGCCGCCGCCGAACGTGCCGGCGCTCGACGATCGGCGAAGGCCGACCGAGGGCGGCAAGATGCTGTCGACGCGCGAGCGCATGGAAGCAGCACCGCAAGAACCCGGCGTGCAACTCGTGCCACCGCGTGATCGATCCGCTCGGCCTCGCGCTCGAGAACTTCGACGTCACCGGCGCGTGGCGCATCAAGGACAACGAGGTGCCGGTCGACGTCGGTCGGCGATCTCTACGACGGCACGCAGATGGACGGCCCGGCCGGCCTGCGCGCGGCGCTGCTCGAAGCACTCAGGACGTGTTCCTGACCGAGCTTCACCGAGAGCCTGATGACCTACGCGCTCGGCCGCCGCGTCGAATACACCGACATGCCGGCGATTCGCGCGATCGTCCGCGACGCGGCGAAGAAGCGACAACAAGTTGTCGTCGTTCATCCTGGGCGTCGGTCAACAGCCCGGCGTTCAAGATGGGCGATGGCCGATCGCGGCAACGAACGGCGCGCCGACCGACGTCGCGGCGAAGCGTCCAGCGAGAGTCGGTCAGAGGAGCAGACGACATGTTCATCACGCAGAAGCACATTTCCCGCCGCACGGTCCTGAAGGGCGTCGGCGTCACCATGGCGCTGCCGTTCCTCGAGGCGATGGTGCCGGCGCGCGCGGCGTTCGCGCAGGCGACGCCGCGGCAAGATCCGCTTCGCTGCCATCGAGATGGTGCACGGCTCGGCCGGCAGCACGGCGTTCGGCATCAAGAAGAACATGTGGGCGCCGGCGGCGGTCGGCCGCGACTTCGATCTGTCGCCGAGCGAGCCTGCGCCGCTCGAGCCGTTCCGCGACGACATCACGATCGTCAGCAACACCGACGTGCGCAACGCCGAGGCGTTCACGGCGCCGGAAATCGGCGGCGATCACTTCCGCTCGAGCGCGGTGTTCCTGACGCAGATGCACCCGAAGCAGACGCAGGGCTCCGACGTGCTGCGCCGGCACCTCGCTCGATCAGCATCTACGCGCAGCGGTTCGGCCAGGACACGCCGATTCCGTCGATGCAGCTGTGCATCGAGAACGTCGATCAGGCCGGCGGCTGCTCGCTACGGCTACTCGTGCGCCTACACCGACTCGATCAGCTGGGCGGCGCCCGATCGAGCCGCTGCCGATGATCCGCGACCCGCGCGCCGTGTTCGATCAGCTGTTCGGCGTCGGCGCCACGCCGGCCGAGCGCGCCGGAGCGGCGCGCCGAAGACACGCAGCATCCTCGACTGGCTCGGCACCGCGGTCGACGCGCCTGCAGCAAGAACCTCGGCGCCGCCGATCGCGCGCGCCTCGGCCGACTACCTCGACGACGTCCGCGAGATCGAGCGCCGCATCCAGCAGGTCGAGGCGCGCAACAGCAGCGGCGAGCCGCGCGAGCTGCCCGGCGCGCCGATCGGCGTGCCCGACTCGTTCGACGAGCACGTCAAGCTGATGTTCGATCTGCAGGCGCTGGCGTTCGCGTCGGACATCACGCGCGTGTTCGCGTTCAAGCTCGGACGCGACGCGTCGAACCGCGTCTATCCCGAGAGCGGCTACAAGGCGGCGTTCCACTCGGCGTCGCACCACGGCGACCGCGACGAGCGCGTCACCGACTTCGCGAAGATCAACAAGCTACCACGTCAGCATGCTGCCGTATTTCCTCGAGAAGCTGAAGAACACGCCGGACGGCGACGGCAACGCTGCTCGACAACACGCTGCGTCATCTACGGATCGCCGATGGGCAACTCGAACGTGCACAACCACAAGCGCTGCCCGCTGTTCCTCGCCGGCCACGCCGGCGGCGCAGCTCAAGGGCGGCCTGCACCTGCAAGGCGCGCCGACGGCACGCCGATGGCCAACGTGATGCTGACGGTCGACGCACATGCTGGGCATGGACGACTTCAAGCAGCTTCGGCGACAGCACGGCGCGCGTTCGATCTGAACACGGTGCCGGCACGACGACGCGGTCGCGGCGCAGTGATACGTAGGCACACCTGAGACGCAGTGCCGCTGAGCAGACTGTACTACAGGTGTCTCGCGCACGTGCTGCGATGACGTTCGATGTCGGGCAGCGCGTATGCGTCGACTCTGGCACTGGTGCTGTCGGTGCGCTCGGCGCGCGCGCCAGACTCGCCGGTGGCCGACGCCGCGATGCGCGGCGATCGCGACGCGGTCAAGGCGCTGCTGAAGCAGGCGCGCCGACGTCAACGCCGCGCAGGGCGACGGCATGACGGCGCTGCACTGGGCCGCGATGAACGGCGACGCCGAGCTGGCGCAGATGCTGGTCTTCGCCGGCGCCAACGTGCGCGCGACGACGCGCATCGGCGCATACACGCCGCTGTATCTCGCCGAGCCAGCAGGGCATGCGCGACGGTGATCAGGCGCTGCGTCAAGGCCGGCGCCGACGTCAAGGCCGGCACGCCGAACGGCACGACGCCGCTGATGGTGGCCGCGCGCGTCCGGCGACGTCGACGCGGTGCAGCGCGCTGATCGACGCCGGCGCCGACGTCAACGCCGAAGGAATCGGCGTGCGCGGCCAGACGCCGCTGATGTTCGCCGCGGCGTCGAATCGCGCCGCGGTGATCGAGCTGCTCGCCGCGACGGGCGCCGACCTCAAGGCGACCAGCAAGGTCACCGATCTCGCGAGCCTGACGCGCGAGGGCGCGGGCTTCTGGCGGCAATCCGCAGCGTACCTGGCGGCCGGCGCCGCGCCGGACAGGCGGCGGCGGGCCGGCCGGGCCGGCCGCAGCGGCCGGCGGCAGGTGGCGCTGCCGCGCGTCGCGGCCGCAGACGCCGGCATCGATCGCAACTACCAGCTGAACGAGCTGATCGTCGCGCAGGGCGGCCTCACGCCGCTGCTGTATGCCGTGCGCCAGGGCTACGTCGGAATCGGTCGATGGCGCTGCTCAAGGCCGGCGCCGACGTCAATCAGGTCTCGGCCGGCGACAAGACGAGCCCGCTGCTGATGGCGGTGATCAACGGCCACTTCGATCTCGCGCAGATCGCTGCTCGACCAGCGGCGCCAATCCGAACTCGGCGAGCCGACAACGGCGTGACGCCGCTCTACGCGCGCGCTCAACGTCGAGTGGGCGCCGAAGGCGCTCTATCCGCAGCCGCGCGCGCACATGCAGCAGAAGATCGGCTACCTCGATCTGATGAAGCGCGCTGCTCGACAAGGGCGCCGATCCGAACGCGCGCCTGAAGCAAGAAGGTCTGGTATTCGGGCTACAGCTTCGATCTGTCGGGCGTCGACGAGATCGGCGCGAGCGTCGTTCTGGCGCGCCGCCTACGCCAGCGACGTCGCGGCGATGAAGCTGCTGGTCGCCGCACGGCGCCGATCCGAACATCCCGACGATGAAGCCGGCCGGCCGGCCGCGCTTCGGCGACATGCTCGAGCGCGCGAGGTCGACGGACGTCTCGGGCCTGCCGCCGATGCCGATCGGCGGGCCGTCGGTGCACGCCGCTGCAGGCCGCCGCCGGCGCCGGCTACGGCGAAGGCTTCGCGCGCCAACTCGCATCGCTTCGCGCCGACGCGGCATGCTCGCCGCGGTGAAGTACCTCGTCGAAGAGCTCGGCGCCGACGTCAACGCCGCCGATCACGAAGGCAACACCGCGCTGCACCACGCCGCGGCGCGCGGCGACAACGAGATGATCCTGTACCTGGTGTCGAAGGGCGCCAACGTGAAGGCCGTCGATCGCGAGGGCGAGACCGACCGCCGACATGGCCAACGGCCCGGTGCAGCGCATTCAGCCGTTTCCCGAGACCATCGCCCTGCTCGAAAAGCTCGGCGCGAAGAACAACCATAAGTGCATTTCCTGTTAGTCGCTCGCTGCCTCCTTTTCCTCTCAGTCACACTCAGCGCTCGCTCAAGCTCCTGATGCAGGCGCCTCGGGCCGTGCGCTGCGCCGCTCGTCCGTTCGATCGTCATCGACGGTCCCGCGCCGTCCGATCACGCCGGACGTCGATGGCGCGCGATGCTCGAGCGGCGAAGTCGACGATTCGCGCCATCAAGCTGACGCGAGCCGCTGCGCTTCGACGGCGAGCTCGACGATGCGGTCTACACGACGAGCGCCCGGCTTCGGCGGACTGCTGCAGGTCGTCGCCGCGCTACGGCCAGCCGTCCACCGAGAAGACCGAGATCTGGGTGATGTTCGACGGCGACAACATCTACGTCGTCGGCGCGCTGCTGGGACTCGGCGCCGCCCGAGCAAGTGGATCGCCAACGAGCTGCGCCGCGACACCAACCAGATGCGGCAGAACGATCACTTCGGCGTCGGCTTCGACACCTTCTACGATCGCCGCAGCGGCTTCATGTTCTACGCCAATCCGATCGGCGGCGCTCGCCGACTACTCGGTCGTCGACGAGGGCGCGCCCAACACCGACTGGAACCCGGTGTGGGACGTGCGCGACCGGCCGCTTCGACGGCGGCTGGACCATCGAGATGGCGATTCCGTTCAAGTCGCTGCGCTATCACCTCGGGGCCGACCAGGTGTGGGGCATCCAGTTCCGCCGCGTCGATTCGCCGCAAGAACGAGTGGACGTATCTCGACGCCGGTGCCGCAGAGCATGGCCGGCCCGCAGGCGCTCAACCGCGTGTCGTCGGCCGGCACGCTCGTCGGCCTCGACCTGCCGCCGGCCAGCCGCAACCTCGAGCTCAAGCCGTACGCGCTCGGCGAGCGTCACGACCGATCGGCTGCGCACGCCGCCGACGTCGAACGATCGCGACGGCGACATCGGCGGCGACGTGAAATACGGCATCACCGCGAACCTGACCGCCGACCTCACCGTCAACACCGACTTCGCGCAGGTCGAGGTCGACGAGCAGCAGGTCAACCTGACGCGCTTCAACCTGTTCTTCCCGAGAAGCGCGAGTTCTTCCTCGAGGGCCGCGGCCTGTTCGACTTCGGCGCGGCGGCGCGGCCGGCGGCGGCAGTCCGGCAGCGGCGGCTCGAGCGATCACGCCGTATCTGTTCTACAGCCGGCGCATCGGCCTCAATCGCAGCCGCGTCGATCCCGATCGACGTCGGCGGCCGCCTGACCGGCAAGGTCGGCGAGCTCGGCGTCGGCGTCGATGAACATCCAGACCGGCGACGAACGCGGTGTCGGCGACGCCGACCGACCAACTTCACCGTCGTGCGCGTCGAAGCGCGACATCCTGCGCCGCAGCACCATCGGCGCGATGTTCACCAACCGCATCGAGTCGAGCGTGACGCCGGCGGCATCGAACCAGGCGCTACGGCGTCGACGCGGCGTTCGGCTTCTACCAGAACGTCGACGCATCGGCGGCTACTACGCGCGCACCGAGACGCACGGCGTCGCAGCGGCGACAACGAGAGCTACCAGGGCAAGTTCGACTACGGCGCCGATCGCTACGGCGCGCGCGCCGAGTGTCTGAAGGTGGGCGAAGGCTTCAATCCCGAGGTCGGCTTCCTGCGCCGCACCGACTTCACGCGATCGTTCGCGTCGGCGCGCTTCAGCCCGCGGCCGAAGTCGATGCAGCGTCGTGCGCAAGTTCACGCATCGAGGCAGCGCTCGAGTACTTCGAGAACGGCGCCGGCGACGTCGAGTCGCGCCAGCAGACCGGACCGCTTCAACGTCGAGTTGCAACAACAGCGATCAGCTCAACGTCGAGGCGAACGCGCAACTACGACGCTGCCTGGTCGCGCCGTTCGCGACCGCCGCCGGCGTCACGATTCCGGTCGGCGGCTATCGACTACAACGACGTGATCGTGACCTACGCCGTCGGCCAGCAGCGGCGGCTCTCCGGCAACGTCGGCGCTGCAGCTCGGCGGCATGCTACGACGGCACCATCAAGCGCGCTGACGTTACTCGCACGGCGCGCGTACGCGATCCTCAAGCAGCTGTCGGTCGAGCCGAGCGTGTCGATCAACCGCGTCGAGCTGCCGGCGGGCGAGCTTCACCGACGCGGCTAGTCCGGCGCGCGCACCGACTACGGCTTCTCGCCGCGGATGTTCGCCGAGCGCGCTGCTGCAGTACAACTCCGCCGACCACACCTTCAGCAGCAACGTGCGTTTCCGCTGGGAGTATCAGCCCGGGCAGCGAGTTCTTCGTGGTCTGGACCGACGAGCAGGACACGCGTCCTCCCACGCGGCGGCGCGGGCGCTCAAGACGCGCGCGTTCAGTGGTCAAGATGATCGCGCGCCTCTTCCGCTTCTAGCCCCCGACTCCGACTCCCGCCCCCGCCCCCGACCCCCGACCTCCGACTCCCGACTCCAGTCTTGACGTCGATTCGTTAATTAGCTAATGTGCTAATTAACTTATGGCCCTACATCCAACTCGGCGTTTCGCGCATTGGCCGATCAGACGCGGCGCGACGTCCTGCAGGCGCTGCGAGCGGGGCCATTGACCTCGGGCGAGATTGCCTCCGTTTTCACCATTCAGCTGACCGACCATCTCGCGCCATCTCGCCATCCTGCGCCAACCAGGACTGAGGGAAGTCAGCGCCGAACGCGGATAGGCCATCCACTACGAACCAGAACACATCGGTCTTCCAGGGATCTCGTGCAGCACTTTGATGTCCTGGGCGGCACCGGTTCGTCGCACCCGTGCAGGCGGCGGTCCTCGACGAAAGCCTCGCTTGCAGGAGGTCATAGGCGGCCTATGGTGCAGACAGCGCAGACGAAAGGGGACCGGCAACCGCCGGATTGAGACTCGCGCCTCCTGGTGCCGCTCCTGGGGGCTTTGCGGCAAGCCTTGCCGCCTATTCGCGGCTGCCAGTGGCGCTCGACGCGCCGGCCTTCCGTGTGCCGCTGCGTCCGTTCACCGCGTTCATGCTGCCGGCTGCGACGGCGATCACCATCGCGCTCTCATTCATTTTCGTGTGGGCGAGGGACTTCGTGCGGACCGCTGATGAAGCGGCGGCCGCAGCCTGCCGCGCCATCGGCTTCCAGGTTGACGATGTTCGTGATGGCGATTCGTCCTGGCGATGGCCAATCTCGGAGGAGCGGCCTGGCTGCGGCCTGGGCTCCGCGCATCGTCATCTCGTCCTGTTTGGCGCGCTGCTCATCGGAGTCGGCAACGCTGCCGCGGACCCGCCCCAACCTGGTCGTTGGCCTGCGGACGCGGCTCACGCTCGGGAACCGCCCTATGTGGATTGGCATCCACCGCGTCGCCGGCTACACGCTGGTCGGCATCGGGGCTGTGCTCGCCTTTTCCGGCATGTTCCTCTCGGGCCCGTCATCGCGGTCGCCATCAATGCCACTCGTCACGCCGGACATTCGTCTTCGTCCTGTCGTATCGCCGCGGGCGAGTCCATGGGTGAAGCGGTATTGCCGCGACGCCGTGGACGCGCCGCGGTCCTCTGGACCTTGCGCGGGTTCTGGCGCTATTGTTCGTGTTCGTCCGGTGCGGTCAAGTTTCCTGGCGACGCGCGCGCGCTCGCCGTGGGTGCTATCTTTGACGATCAGTTCGGACAATGGTTCCGCGTCGTGACGGCCATCGTCAGTACGCGGGCGATTGCTGCTGCTCTGGTCGCGGGCGACGCCGATTGCGGTCGGGCTCCTCGCGCCATCAATGATCGGGCGTTGCTCGTGCACATCTTCGTCGTTGGCGTCCGGGCGCTGACGTCGTGGTGCTGGTGCTGTTGAGCGGCGTGCTCCTCGTGGCGTGGAGTTGGAGAGCCGGACGCGCCTGATATCTCCTCGACGCTTCGCTTCTGTCCACGTCAAGGTGAGATCGCGCTCGGCCAAAGCGCGCGGTTGGCCTCACTCTCGCCTGACTTCCTCCTGTGACCGCCGATTGTGCCGTGCTCTCCGGCAAGCGAGAGTTGGTGGTGTTGATATGGGAGGTCAGTTATGAGACTGTTCGGATTGCGGCAGTTGCTGGGGAGCGTTGGCAGTGAGCGGGCGGAGCAGGGCGGCCGCCCAGGAGACGGCATCGGGTGCGGGAACGGTGGTCGTCGCCATATCGATCATTCCGGCGGGTGCCACGTTCTTCACCGAGGCGTGGCAAGCGACACGAATGGCCCGAGTTTCGGCAACTACGATCTGGGCGGCGCGGTCGCCTGCACCTTCTCTGAACTGCGCGACGCTCGGCGTCGAAGCCGAAGCCAGCGGCTCGCTCGGCGTCTCGCGCGGATCTCAGCGAGTTCACGGAACGCACCGCGAAGCTCAAGACGCCGAATCCTCCTGAACCACAGCGGCAATCTCGTGCTGTCGGCGCCCACCCCGGCGCTCGGTCGTCCCCTACGTAGCAATACGTAACC
>ERZ1370068.5762-contig-4773_pt1 | contig 23337 bp, 32 predicted proteins | sample MGYA00561227_ERZ1370068 | MGnify/ENA primary metagenome ERZ1370068 (study PRJEB38410, sample SAMEA6850437) | metagenome | study: Metagenomic assessment of the ecological functions of the soil: analysis of the soil microbiota associated with the...
CGTTACGTATTGCTCGCCGCCCATACCGCCGCCGAACAGCATGGAGCCGAGCAGCCCGCCGAGGGCGAAACCGGCGATGCCGCCCATGAGGCCGCCGCCAAACATGCCGGGGCGCTGAGGCTGAGCCATGGGCGCGGGGTTAGAGGCCGGCGGCGGCGCCACCCGCGAGGGGCTCGACGGTGAGGCCGGCGAGGACGGCGTCGAGTAGGACCGGGCCGCGGCTCCCGCCGCTACCGGCACGCGCCCAGACGGCCGCGGTGTCGAGGACGAGAACCGAAGCGAGTGCACATCCAAGTATGAGCGGGAAAGCTCGTGTTCGCATGGGTACCTCCGGGGTCATTCTATCGCGAACGACCCCTGATTGCCGCTTTGGAGTGCGGATCGATGGAACACCAAAGCCGAGCGCACGCCGAGCCTCAGGGGATGAGGAGCACCTTCCCGGTCGTCTTCCGCCCTTCGAGCGCCCGGTGCGCCTCCGACGCGTCCTTCAGCGGGAACTCGAACTCGGTGCGCAGCTTGAGCTTGCCGTCGCGGATCCAGCCCAGGAGCTCCTCGGAGCGCTGCAGGAGCTCGGCGCGCGTGATGATGTGGTGGTTCAGGCTGGGCCGCGTGAGGAAGAGCGAGCCCTTGGCGTTGAGCGTCTGCGGGTCGAACGGGCCGATGGGGCCGCTCGACTGGCCGTAGAGCGCCATCATGCCTCGCGGCGCCAGGCAGTTGAACCCCTTGTCGAAGGTCGTCTGACCGACCGAGTCGTAGACGACCTGGAGCCCCTTGCCGTCCGTCAGCCGCTTCACCTCGGCTTCGAAGTCCTGCCTGGTGTAGAGGATGACCTCGGCGGCGCCGGCCTCGCGCGCGAGCTTGGCCTTCTCCTCGGTGGAGACCGTGCCGATGACGCGCGCGCCCGCATCTTCGCGATCTGGCAGAGGAGCAATCCGACGCCGCCGGCCGCCGCGTGCACGAGGCAGGTGTCCCCGCTCTTGAGCGGATAGGTCGAGCAGGCGAGATAATGCGCCGTCAAGCCCTGGAGCATCGCCGCCGCGCCCTGGCGGGTGGTGAGTCCGGCCGGAAGGCCTACGAGGCGCGCCGACGGCACGGCGGCGTACTGCGCGTAGGCGCCCGCCACGCCCGTGTAGGCGACCTTGTCACCCACCTTCACCTCGGTCACGTTGGGTCCGATCGCGGTGACCGTGCCACCCGCTTCGAGACCCAGCGTCAGCGGCAGCGCGAGCTTGTACTGGCCCGAGCGCTGGTAGACATCGATGTAGTTGATCCCGGCGGCGTCGATCTTGACCGTGGCCTCACCGGCCTTGGGCTGGGGCTCCGGCACGTCCTCGTAGCGCAGAACTTCGGGGCCGCCCGGCGTGTTCACGCGAATCGCTTTCATGAGGTCCTCCGTGAATTTCGGCTCGCTTCGGGCGGGATTATAGCAGGGCCGACCGGGGTCCGCACGTCGGCGCCGAGCCGCCCGCGCAGCCAGTGATACATCGCGTAGCACTCGAGCGTGAACGGCGGGAAGCCGAGGTAGCCGAGCACGGGCATCTCGAAGATCTTGACGGAGCCGAGGTACGGGACGGTGTACGTCCACCGCGTCGCCGCCCAGTAGTTCCAGAACTCCCAGAGCACGCCGCAGACCGCTCCGCTGGTCAGGAGCGCGAGCAGGCCGCGAAGCGTCGCCGCGTGTGAGGTCGGCAAGCCACGAGGGTCGGCCGCGGCGGTAGTTCAGCGGCTCGAGCAGGAGCGTCCAGCCGATCCAGACGAGCGGGACGAGCCAGGTCGAGACGAACAGCAGCGGCACCGCGACGCTCACCGCACCCGCGGTGACGGCGAGCGCGAGCACGCGCGGCGACGGACGCCAGGGAGTGACGCGCGCCCGCGCGAACACGGCGGCCCGCAGAACGGCGGCCGTGAGAAACAGGCCGGGAAAGATCGTCGCGAAGGCCCAGTCGTAGCCGACGCGCCGCACGAACAGATTCGGCTCGAGGCCGTGGTAGCGCCACCAGAGCCCCGCCGCGTCGTCGGCCCCGCGCCAGAATCGCGGCGCGTTGTAGAGCTCGAACAGCCACCAGCCGCCGATCGACGCCAGCGCCACGAGGACGCCCTCGACCCGGTCGGTCGTGAGGTACGAGCGCCCGGTGAGACGCGCGGCCAGTCCGTCCACGAAGAGGACGTAGCCGGTCCAGACGATCGGCGTGAACCAGCCGGCCACAGTCGGCTCGCGCGCGAGCAGGAGCGCCTCCGCGCCGGCGACGATGCCGAGCCCGACCCAGCCGTGCGGCCGCACGACCCGGGCTGCCTCCCTATCGCATCGAGGCGAGGTCGATCGTGAAGCTGCTGACGTCGCGACCATCCGCGTCGCGGATGACCAGCAGCAGACGCGAGCTCGCCGTCAGATCCTTGGTCGGGAAGCGGTAGACACATCGGGCCAGATAGGCTCCGCCATCCGTACGAGCCGCGGTGCGCTCGTTCTGGACGAAGGCGGGCGCGATCTCCAGACCGCCTCACGAGGAGCCGCGGCGCGTAGAAGCGCGCGAAGTCCTCGCGCGGACCGCGAAGCTGCGCCATGATCACCAGCCGGTCCTGCTGGCTCTTGAGCAGCTTCTCCGGCTCGTCCGGCCTTCAGCGGCTCGTTCTTGAACGCGGCGTGCCGGGCGGCGCATGACGATCCGGTGGAACGGGGTGACCACGGTCACGCTGTCGCCCGACGGATTCGCCACGCGCCACTCGGCGTCGAACGACTCCTGGGTGACCGAGCGGGCGCCGACCCGGATCGCGTCGCTTCGCTGCTCGGGGCCCAGCGTGAACGACGCGGCCAGCGCTCCCGGCGGCCCCACGACGAGCAGGCCGAGGAGGCACGCGGCCGCGCGGAAATTCATTTGATCTCGCCGACGGTGACGAGGCTAAACGAGGCCGGCGGAAAGTACTTGGTCGCGACGTCCTGGACGTCCCGGACGGTGACGCGGCCGATCCGCTCCTTGTACCGATCGGCGTAGTCGAGCCCGAGCCCCTGATCCTCGATCGCGGCGAGGAAATCGGCCACCTTCGACGAGGTGTCGAGCCGGAACGGGAAACTCCCGATCAGGTACTGCTTGGCGAGCGCCAGCTCGCGCTCCGAGACTCGGCTCGCGCGTCATCCGGGCCAGCTCCTCGCGGATCATGGCCACGACCTTCGCCACCTCGGCCGTGCGGGTCTGGGCGCTGACGGCGAAGGCCGCTCCGTATCGCGCGGGCGAGACCCAGCTGTAGACCGCGTACGCGAGCCCCGATTCCTCGCGCACCCGCGTGTAGAGCCGGGACGTCGAGCCACCACCGAGCACGTAGGATGCGACGGAGAGCGGAAAATAGTCCGGCTCGGTCTGCCGGATGGCGCGCCGGCCGAACATGAGCGTCGACTGCGTCAGCTCGCGCTTGATGGTTTCCTCGCGCGGCGTCATCGCCACGGTCGGCGGCGTGAACGACGGCGGCGGGTCGGACGGACGGGCCCACGAGCCGAGCCGCGCCGTGATCTCGCGGCGCGCCTCGTCGACCGTGACGGCGCCGACGACCGCGACGACGGTGGCGTCCGGACGCGCGTGCCGCGCATAGAACTTCACGACGTCGTCTCGCGTGAGGCGGGCGACCGATTCACGGGTGCCCTCGACCGGCCGGCCGTACGGGTGACCCGGGTAGACCAGCCGAGACAGGGCCCGGGTCGCCAGGGTCCCCGGATCTTCGTTGGAGCGCTGAATGGCCGCCTGGATCTCGGCCACCTTGCGCGTCACTTCCGCCGCGGGGAAGGTCGGCGAGAGGACGACCTCCGACAGGAGGTCCAGTCCGAGCGAGAAGTCTTTCTTCTGGACGGACAGCGCCACCGTGAGGCTGTCGCGCCCGGCGGCGGCCTCGAGGCTGCCCCCGACGAACTCGATGGCCGAGTCGATCTCCGGCCCAGTGCGCTTCGCCGTCCCCGCGTGAGCAGGCGCGCCGTCAGACTCGCGAGCCCGGCGCGATCGTCGGGTTCGAAGGCGGCGCCAGCCCGCGTGAGGAGACGGACCGCGACGATCGGCACCGCCGGTCGCTCGGCCACCAGCAAGACGATGCCGTTCGGCAGGACCTCCCGGTGTGCGAGCGGCGCGGCGCCGGCAGGCCCGACCCGAGGGCGCCCGCCAGGGCGACGACGGCCGCGAGGGCGATTCGCGTTCGACCGGCGCGCGCGCTCATCGGGGCTTCGGCAGCAGCACGCCGACGCTCTTCCGCTCGGCGCGAACCAGGCGCCCGCCACGCGAGTCAGGTCGGCGGCGGTCACCGCGCGGATCTTGGTCATGAAGGAGTCCCTTTTGCACGTAGCCGCCGATCAGCTCGAAGCGCGCGAGCAGCGCGGCCCGGCGGTGGACCGAGTCCTCCTGGAGGACGAAGGCGGACTCGATTTGATTCTTGGCGCGCGCCAGCTCCTCGTCGGTCACCGGCTCGGTCTTGAGCCTCTCCATCTGCTTGGCGAGCTCGGCTTCGAGCGTCTCGGGAGTCTGGCCCGGCATCGGCGTCGCCCAGAACCAGAAGAGATTCGGGTCGAGGGCGAAGTACGAGTAGTCTCCGCCCGCCTCGAGCGCGAGCTGGCGCTGGTAGACGAGATCGCGATAGAGCCGTGAGGCGCGGCCGCCCGACAGGATCGTCGACAGCACCTCGAGGGCGGGCGCGTCGTTCGACCGGTGGTTCGGCACGTGCCAGGCCAGGTAGACGACGGGAAGCTCGGCTTCCTTCTTCACGATGACCCGTCGCTCGCCGTTCTGCGTCGGCTCGACGGCGAGCACCGGCGGCGGGGTCTTGCCGCGAGGAATCCGGCCGAAGGTCTTCTGGATCTTCTCCAGCACGGCCGGGGCCTGAAATCGCCGACCGCCACGACGATCGCGTTGTTCGGCACGTAGTACGTCTTGTAGAACGCCCGGATCTCGGCCGGCGTGATCCGCCTGATGTCCTCCATCCAGCCAATGATCGGAGCGCCGTAGGGATGCGCCTTGAAGGCGATCGAGTTGACCTCCTCGCCGAGGAAGCCGCTCGGGTCGTCCTCGCTCCGGGTGCGACGCTCCTCGATGACCACCTCGCGCTCCGAGTTGATCTCCTTGGGATCGAGCAGCAGGTTCTGCATGCGATCGGCCTCGAGGTCGATGACGAGATCGATCTTGTCGCCGGCGATGTTGACGAAGTACGACGTCACGTCCTGCGAGGTGAACGCGTTGTCCTGGCCGCCGTTCTCCTCGACGAGCCGCGCGAACTGCTTGGGTCCGCGCGTCGGCGTGCCCTTGAACATCAAGTGCTCGAGGAAGTGGGCGATCCCGGTCGCGCCCCGCTGCTCGTCGCGGGAGCCGACACGGTACCAGACCTGGAACGACACGATCGGGCTTCGGTGGTCCTCGAGCAGCAAGACGCGGAGCCCGTTGTCGAGCGTGGAGGCGACGACCCGGTCCGCGGCCGGCGCCGCAGACGCGGCAAGGAGCACGACGATCGACAGGAGGGCGACGACGATGCGCACCGACTGATTATACCGAACGCCGCCCCTCCGGCCGTTGTATCATCCAGCGTGATGCGCTCGCTCGGCATCGCTGCTCTTCTGGTCGTCCTCGCCCTTCCGCAGTCGGCTCTCGCGCAGCCGTGCACCGAGTCGCTCGCGACGCTCTTCGAGCGAGTGTCGCCGACCGTCGTCTCCATCCAGGCGGTCAAGATCAACAAGGCGAAGCCGCAGCGCCGGTTCGAGACCGTCGTGGGGTCGGGTGTCGTCATCGAGCGCGACGGCCAGGTCCTGACCAACGCGCACGTCGTCGACGGCGCGGCCTCGCTCACCGTCACGCTCGATTCCGGGGTCAAGACGCCGGCCCGTGTGCTCGGGATGGACACGGTGACCGATCTCGCCCTGCTCCGGCTCGAGGGACGACGCCCCTGCCCGCCGCCCGCCTGGGCGATTCGTCGACGCTCCGTGTCGGCGAGGAGGTCGTGGCGATCGGCAACCCGATGGGCCTCGAGCAAACGATGACCCGCGGCATCGTGAGCGGGCTCAACCGGATCCTGCCCGGCCTCGCCGAGCAGCCGATGATCCAGACCGATGCCCCCATCAACCCGGGAAACTCGGGCGGCCCACTGGTCGATCGTTGCGGCGCGGTGATGGGCATCAACACGTTCATCTCCGAGGAGGCGAACTCGATCGGCTTCGCGCTGCCGATCAACGCGGCGAAGGCGGTGCTCCGCGACCTGCGCGAGACGGGGCGAGTGACGCGCCCGTGGCTGGGGCTCCAGGGCCGCGAGATCGACGCCCAGATCGCGTCGCTCTTCCGGCTGCCGCTCGCCCCGGGCTACCTCATCGAGATCGTGTACGAGGAAGCCCGGCCGAGCGGGCCGGCGTGCGCGGCGGGACCATGTCGGTGGTCGTGCAGGGCGAGGAATACCTCGTCGGCGGCGACATCCTGACGTCGATCGAGGGCACGCCGATCAAGACGCATCAGGAGTATCTCGCGAAGGTGAAGACGCTGCGGCCCGGCCAGCGGGCGCGCGTCATGATTCTGCGCGAGGGTCAGCGGCGAGCTGACGCTCTCCGTGGCGGAGCGGCCTCGCCTGCCCACGGACCTCGTGGACTAGCGCTCACGCCAGGAGACGTCGCGCCGTCACGAAGATCCCCGCAGCATCGGCCGGGTCAGCTTGCCCGTGAAGGTGTTCTGCTGGCTCGGATGATACGACGCGATCAGCGTCACCCCGTCGTCGAACCGTACCTGAGCGCCGTGCCCGAACCGCGGCGCCGGCCGCAGCGGGGGCTCGCCGAGGGCGCGCCGCGCTCGCAGGTATGCCTGCCAGCCGATGCGACCGAGCCCGACGACGACGCGCACGCGACGGAGGAGCCGGAGCTCCGCCAGCAGGTAGGGCTCACAGCGGGCGATCTCGGCGGGCGTCGGCTTGTTCAGGGGCGGCGCGCAGCGAATCGCGGCCGTGATGTAGGCGTCGCGGAGCTCGAGGCCGTCGCCACGACGCTCGGAACGGGGCTGGCTGGCAAATCCGGCGTGGTGGAGCGCGTCGAAGAGCCAGTCGCCGCTCCGGTCGCCCGTGAACATCCGTCCCGTCCGGTTCCCGCCGTGGGCCGCCGGCGCCAGCCCCACCAGCAAGAGCCGCGGATCCGGGTCGCCGAAGCCCGGCAGCGGTCGCGCCCAGTAGCGCTGGCCCTGATAGCGCGGCGGCGGCTGGCCGCGACCGCCTCCCGATGGGCGACGAGACGCGGGCATCGGCGACAATCGACGATCGTCGTGTTCAGCTGCGAGAGCGTCCGCGGGTTTGCAATTCGCCGGGATTGTGACACGGTGAAGATCATGCCGCCATCGCCCGACCGCTCCGCCACAACGCGCGTGCCCACGATCATCGTCCACGGCGGCGCCGGCGCGGACCCGGGCGAGGGCGCGACGAGCTTCGCCGGGGCATGCGCGCCGCCGCCCTCGCGGGCTGGCAGGTCCTCTCGACGGGCGGCGCCGCGCTCGACGCCGTCGAGGCCGCGGTGTGCGTGCTCGAGGACGATCCGGCTTCAACGCCGGGCGCGGCTCGGTCCTCAATCGCGAGGGCATGGTCGAACTGGACGCGTCGATCATGGAGGGCGACCGGCTGCAGTGCGGCGCCGTCGCCGCGGTCCCGCGCATCGCCAACCCGATCACGCTCGCGCGCCGCGTCCTCGACGCCGGCCGCCACGTTCTGCTGGTGGGCGACGGGGCGCTCGCGTTCGCGCGCTCGACGGGCGTCGCCGAGTGCGATCCCGCCGCGCTCGTCACCGACCGCCAGCGGCGTCGCCACGCCGAGCGCGCCGCGGCGCAGCACGATCGGCGGCACAGTCGGCGCGGTCGCCCTGGACCGGAACGGCACCGTCGCCGCCGCGACCTCGACCGGCGGCACCGCCGGCAAGGCGCCCGGCCGTGTCGGGGACAGCGCCCTGATCGGCTGCGGCACCTACGCCGAGAGCTCGGTGGGTGGCGTGTCGTGCACCGGCGACGGCGAGGCGATCATCCGCGTGGTTCTCGGGCACCGGACGCTCGCGTACCTCAAGGACGCGGGCGATCCCGAGTACGCCGCGAAGGTCGCCGTCGATCTCCTCGTCGAGGAAGGCCGGGGGCAAGGCGGGCTCATCCTGCTCGACTGGCGCGGCCGTACCGGCTACGCCTACTCGACGCCCCTCATGCCCGTCGCGATCATGTCGCCCGCGCTCGGCGAGCCGCGGACGCCGTTCTGAACGGCATGCTGAGCGTCACGGAGATCGAGGCCGCGCGGCAGCGGCTCAAGGGCGCGATCCTCGAGACGCCCTGCGCGTACGCGCAGACACTGTCCGAGATGAGCGGCGTGCGCTGCTACCTCAAGCTCGAGAACGTCCAGATGACCGGCTCGTTCAAGGAGCGCGGAGCGGCGAATTTGTTGATGCAGCTCGATCCCGCCGAGCGGGCGACCGGCGTCGCCGCCGCCAGCGCCGGCAACCACGGTCTGGCCGTGGCGTTCCACGCGGCGCGGCTGGGGATCGCCGCGGTCATCGTCATGCCGGAATGGGCGCCGCTCATCAAGGTGACCTCCGCGCGGCGCTACGGAGCCGAGGTCATCCTGGCCGGCGCCAACTACGACGAGGCGTATGGCCGGGCGCGTGAGATCGCGACCGAGCGCGGCCTCAACTTCGTGCACCCGTTCGACGACCCGCGCGTCGTCGCGGGCCAGGGCACCATCGGGCTCGAGCTCCTCGAGCAGCGGCCCGACCTGGACGCGGTCGTGGTGCCGATCGGCGGCGGCGGCCTCATCGCCGGCGTCGGCCTGGCGATCAAGGCCGTCCGACCCGACGTGCGCGTGATCGGCGTCAGGCCCAGGCGCTGCCGGCGATGCAGCGCGCGCTCGAGGCGCGAAGCCGCGTCACGCTGCCGTCGGCGCCGACGATCGCCGACGGCATCGCGGTCCGTCAGGTCGGCGAGCTGACGCTCGCCCTCGCCTCGCGCTGTGTCGACGAGGTCGTGACGGTGACGGAGGAGGAGATGGCCAACGCCATCCTCCTGCTGCTCGAGATCGAGAAGACCGTCGTCGAGGGCGCCGGCGCGACCCCGCTGGCCGCGCTCCTGAATCGCCGGCTCGGCCTCGCCGGACGCACCGTCGTGCTCGTGCTCTCCGGCGGCAACATCGACGTCACCATGATCTCGCGGATCATCGTGCGCGGCCTCGTGAAGGACAGGCGCCTCGTGCGCTTCGGCGTGATCCTCCGCGACCAGCCGGGCGCGCTCGCGCGTCTGACCGCGCTCATCGCCGAGTGCCGCGCCAACATCGTGCACATCGAGCACGATCGCGCCTTCTCCCACGCGGCCATCGGCGAAAGCCGGGTCGAGCTGACGCTCGAGACCACGGGGCGCGAGCAGATCGACGCGGTGAAACAGCGCCTCGTCGAGGCCGGCTACGGGCTGGAGGAACCCTTCTAGGGCTCGTTCAGCGCGGTGAGGATGGCGGCGCGGGCGCGGTCGGCGAGGTCGGCGGCGGCGCGGCGCGGCTCGAGCGCGGGATCGGGCTCGAGGACCGGGTGGTAGCTGATCCTGATGCGCCCGGGACGCGGAAGCACCCGGCCGGGCGGCCAGGACGCGTGGCCTCCGGTGATCGTGACCGGCAGCACCGGCACCTGGAGCGATGCCGCCAGACGGAAGGCGCCGGACTTGAAGCGCTCGACTCCCCCGGTGCGGGTCCGCTCCCCCTCGGGAAAGATCATGACGACGTGGCCAGCCTGGAGCAGCCGGACCGCCTCCCGCGCCGACGACGGGTCGGGCGAGTCGATGCGCGCCGGAAACGCACGCAGGCTCCGGATGAACCAGTTGAACAGGGGGATCTCGAAGAGCCGGTTCCACGCCATGTAATAGACCCGGCGCCGGACCGGGATGCTCACGAGCGCTGGATCCGCGTAGGTCTGATGGTTCGGCGTGATGATGACGGGCCCGGTGGCGGGAATGTTCTCGGTGCCGGCGAGCTCGAGACCGAAGTAGGCGCGGCAGAGGCGGTGAAAGCCGGGCCGCGCAAGATTCAGCAGGGGCGTCCGCACGGGCCCTAGCGTACACAAAAACGGGGCCGGAATCCTCTTCCGGCCCCGCTGGAAAGATCGCTCTTGATCAGTTAGTCGTCGTCGGCCGTCTCGAGATCTTCCTCTTCCCGCTCGAACTGGCGCCCCATGCGCTCGATCCGGTCCTGGCACCGAACGCAGGTCTGGACCTCCGGAAGGGCCCGGAGGCGAGCAGGAGAAATCGGCTCCTCGCATTCTACACAGGTGCCGTACTCACCATCCTCTGAGACGGTCCAGCGCCGCGGACAGCCGGTTGACCCGGTCCACCAGCAGCTCGCGCGTCGCGAAGCCGATCTCACGGCGCTCGTTGGCCTGGATCTCGTCGACCTCGTCGGCGAAGGGCGAGTTGTCGCCGATCGGTCCGGGCAACTCCTCGACAGCGACCGCCCCGCCCATCTGGCGGAGCCGGTGGACTGCCGTTCTGAGATCTTCTTCCAGTCGCTCGCGAATCGTTTCCATGGTCGGGGCCTCCTGGTGCTCCTTCCGCGCTACTTGGGCCAGCGATGGGTGCAACCGCTGTGCCGAAGATAAGACGCTCCCGCCCGGCAATGGATTCACGAGGAATCGTTACGCTTTAGGTGCCTTCCGGATAGCTTCGGAGGGCGAAATGCCCCTTTGGCCTGACAGTTTTGGCGGCACTGTGGGAACATTTTGCCCACCCGTGGCGGCATGTTGACCGGAGGAGCCTAGGGGCGGGCTGCGGGGACGCGGGGAACGGCGCGGAGAGGGCGGTGAGCCCGGGGCCCACCGCCCCCCTGTTATCGACTCACGCGCGGCTGCGCGACGCCTCGATGGCGCCTTCCTCCCAGATGCTGTGCTTGCGCGTCTCCGGCATCACGAAGATGGCGATCAGGAACATGACGGCCGGCACCACGATGGGATAGATCAGCGCATACCCCACGCTGCCGGTGGAGAGGTACATCGAGGTCGTCACGATCGGGACCAGCCCGCCGCCCCAGCCGTTGCCGATGTGGTAGGGCACCGACACCGAGGTGTAGCGGATGCGGCTGGGGAAGAACTCGGCCAGGAACGCCCCGATCGGCCCGTAGGTCATGCCCACGTAGTTGACCAGGATCACGACGATGAGAATCGACATCGGGTAGTTGACGCCAGTCTCGGGATCGGCGTAGTTGCCCAGGGCCATGTAGAGCGGATAGTACGTGAGCGACGCCAGGGCCATGCCGCCCAGGATGATCGGCTTGCGGCCGATCTTGTCCGAAGCCAGCCCCAGAAGATCAGCGTCGGCGTCGCGATCAGCAGCGCGATGCCGACGATCCAGCTCGACGTCAGCACGTCGAGCTTCTTGACCGTCTGCAGGAAGTAGAGCGCCCAGAACTGCCCGCTGTACCAGACGCAGCCCTGTCCCAGCACGACCACGCTGGCGATCGCGACATACTTGAAGTTGCTGCTGAGGAACGCCTCGCGCCACGGGTTGGTGGTGGTGCGGCCTCGCGCCTTCATGTCCTGGAAGATCGGCGTCTCACCGAGCGAGAGCCGGATCCAGATGGCGATCGCGACCAGGAGGAGGAGATGATGAAGGGCAGCCGCCAGCCCCAGTCGTTGAACGCCTCGACGCCGAGATAGGTCCGGATCCCGATGATCGTCGCCAGCGACACGACGATGCCAAGGGTGGGCGACGTCTGCAGCCAGCCGGTGTAGTACCCGCGATGCTCGTCCTCGATGTGCTCGGCGACGTACGTGATGGCGCCTCCGTACTCTCCGCCCAGGCAGAGACCCTGGATCAGGCGCAGGCCGAAGAGAATGAAGGCCGCGGCGAGACCGATCGACTGGTAGGTCGGCACGAAGCCGATGAGGGGCCGTCGCCAGGCCCATGCCGGTCAGCGTGACGATGAAGGTGTACTTCCGGCCGACCTTGTCACCGAGCCAGCCGAAGAAGAACGCCCCCAGCGGCCGGATCAGGAAGCCGACCGAGAAGATCGCCACCGTGCTGAGGAAGGCCGCCACCGGGTGGCCCTTCTCGAAGAACTTCACGGCCAGGATCGCGGCCAGGCTGCCGAAGATGTAGAAGTCGTACCACTCGATGATATTGCCCACGGACGCGGCGACGACGACGCGACGGAGCTCGTTGAGTGGAACTTTAGACGCCGCATAGATCTCCTTTGTGCGCTGTCGTTGCGACCGCGGGCCTCGTCCACCGGAACGAACCCGTCGGTCGATCAACTCTCCCGAGTTCTGCCGCCCGTCCCGCAGGCACTATGCCACAGAACCGGGACCTATAAGGTTGATTTTGTACGAGTTGCCCCTCGAAAGCGGTTGAGGCCTCCTGCTCCTCGTACTTCGTCTTGAGCTGGGCGACGACCGTCGGATCGGCCAGCGTCGTCGTGTCGCCCAGGGCGCGGCCCTCGGCGATGTCGCGCAGGAGCCGGCGCATGATCTTGCCGCTTCGCGTCTTCGGCAGCTCGGCCGAGAAGATGACGTCGTCGGGCCGCGCCAGTGCCCCGATCTTCTTCGCGACGTGGGCCTTCAGCTCGTCCATGAGCGCGGGCGAGCCGTCGACCCCGCTCTTGACCGTGACGAACGCGGCGATCGCCTGCCCCTTGATGTCGTGGTTCTTGCCGATGACCGCCGCCTCGGCCACCGACTTGTGGTCGACCAGCGCCGATTCGACCTCCATCGTGGACACGCGGTGGCCCGAGACGTTCATGACGTCGTCGACGCGGCCCAGAAGCCAGAAGTAACCGTCCTCGTCGCGCTTGGCGCCGTCGCCGGTGAAGTAGATGTTGTCGTACTTCGACCAGTACTGCTTCACGAACCGGTCGGGATCGCCCCAGATTCCGCGCAGCATCCCGGGCCACGGCTTGCGGAGCACCGAGGTAGCCCGACTTCGCCGGGTTGCCCTTCTCGTCGAGCACCGCGGCGTCGATGCCCGGGAACGGCAGCGTCGCCGAGCCGGGCTTGAGCGTGGTGAGACCCGGCAGCGGCGTGATGAGGATGTGGCCCGTCTCGGTCTGCCACCACGTGTCGACCACGGGGCAGCGGCCGCCGCCGATGACCTTCCAGTACCAGACCCACGCTTCCGGATTGATCGGCTCGCCGACGGAGCCGAGCAGCCGGAGGCTCGAGAGGTCGCACCGCTTCGGGTACTCCTCGCCCCACTTCATGAACGTCCGGATCGCGGTGGGCGCCGTGTAGCAGATCGTGACGCCGTACTTCTCGACGATGCGCCAGAACCGGTCCTTGTCCGGGTAGTCGGGCGTGCCCTCGTACATGACGGTGGTGGCGCCGTTCGCGAGGGTCCGTAGACGATGTACGAGTGGCCGGTGACCCAGCCGATGTCGGCGGTGCACCAGTAGACGTCGTCGTCGCGGAGATCGAAGATCCACTTGTGAGTCGCGCTGACGCCGGTCAGGTAGCCGCCGGTCGTGTGGATGATGCCCTTGGGCTTGCCGGTGGAGCCCGAGGTGTAGAGGAGGTAGAGGAGATCCTCGGAGTCCATCGGCTCGGCCGGGCAGCGCGCCGGCGCGTCCTTGACGAAGTCGTCCCACCAGATGTCGCGGCCGCTCTGCATCTCGACCGGCTGGCCGGTGCGCTTGAGCACGATGACGGTCTTGACGCCGGGGCGCCGCGCAGCGCGTCGTCGGTGTTCTTCTTGAGCGGCACCGTGCCGCCGCGGCGATAGCCGCCGTCGGCGGTGATCACCAGCGTCGACTCGGCGTCGTGGATCCGCTCGCGGCACCGCCTCGGGCGAGAAGCCGCCGAAGATGACGCTGTGGGCGGCGCCGATCCGCGCGCAGGCCAGCATCGCGATCGGCAGCTCAGGCACCATCGGCATGTAGATCGTGACCCGGTCGCCCTTGCGGACGCCGTGCCGCTTGAGCGCCGCCGCGAAGCGGTTGACCTCGCGGTACAGATCCCAGTAGGTCAGGACCCGCGAATCGCCCGGCTCGCCTTCCCAGATGAGCGCGGCCTTCGTCTTGCGCGGGCCGGTCACGTGGCGATCGAGGCAGTTGTAGGCCACGTTGAGCTTGCCGCCGACGAACCACTTCGCGTACGGCGGCTTCCACTCGAGCGCCTTCTTCCAGGGCTTGAACCAGTGAAGCTCGCGGGCGCGCCCCTCCCAGAACTTCACGAAGTTCCGCTGCGCCTCGGCGTAGATCGTCTTCCGGTTCATCACGGCGTTCTTCACGAACGCCGCGGGAGAGGAAACTTGCGCTTCTCCTTGAGAAGCGCCTCGATGAGGACGTCGCGCCTTCACCTTCGCCTGAGCCATGGCTTTCCTCGTGTGCTGGGTTGCCGCGTCGTCGCCGTCACGCACCTACCGCGACGCGGCCGTCGCGGTGGCGCCGCGGGTGCGTCGCCGGGCCACGCCCGAGCGCATGGCCGCCTCGGCGACGGCGGCCGCGACGGCGGGCACGACCCGGTTGTCGAACATCGAGGGCGTGATGTACTCCTCGCCGAGCTCCTCGGTCGTCACGATCGCCGCCAGGGCCTGCGCGGCCGCAAGCTTCATCTCGTCGTTCACGCGCCGCGCGCGCACGTCGAGCATCCCGCGGAAGAACCCGGGGAAGCAGCACGAGTTGTTGATCTGGTTCGGATAGTCCGACCGCCCGGTGGCCATCACCTTCACGTGCGGGCCGGCCTCCTCGGGCAGGATCTCCGGAACCGGGTTGGCCATGGCGAAGACGATCGGGTCGCGGTTCATGGCCTTGATGTCCTTGAGCGCGACGACCCCGGCCCGGAGAGCCCGACGAACACGTCGGCGCCCTTGAGGCGCGTCGGCGGCGGTGCCCTTGAGCCGCTTCTCGTTGGTGTGCTTGGCGAACCACTCCTTCATCGAGTTCATGTTGTCGGTCCGCCCGCGGTAGAGGGCCCCGGCCCGGTCGCAGGCGATGATGTGCTTGGCGCCCGCCCGCATCAGGAGCTTCGCGGTCGCGATGCCGGAGGCGCCGGCGCCGGTGAAGACGATCTTCGCGTCGCTCATGCGCTTCTTGACGATCTTCAGGGCGTTGATGAGGGCGGCCAGCACGACGACGGCGGTGCCGTGCTGGTCGTCGTGGAACACCGGGATCTCGAGGTCCTTCTGCAGCCGCGTCTCGATGTCGAAGCAGCGCGGCGCCGAGATGTCCTCCAGGTTGATGCCGCCGAAGATCGGCGAGATCGCCTTGACGATCGACACGATCTCGTCGACGTCCTTGGTGGCCAGGCAGATCGGGAACGCGTCGACGCCCGCGAACTCCTTGAAGATGAGCGCCTTGCCCTCCATCACCGGCAGCCGCCCCGAACGGCCCGATGTCGCCGAGCCCCAGGACCGCGGTGCCGTCGGTGACCACCGCCACGCAGTTCTGCTTGATGGTCAGCGCGTAGGCCTTCTGCGGGTCGTGGTGGATCGCCATGCAGACGCGCGCGACGCCGGGGTGTAGGCCATCGAGAGGTCGTCGCGCGTCTTGACGGACATCTTGCCGCGCACCTCGATCTTGCCGCCTGAGGTGCATGAGGAAGGTGCGGTCGGAGACGTTCACGACCTTCACGCTGCGGACCCCGCGGATCCGCTCGACGATCTGCTGGCCGTGGCGGCTCGTCGCGCGCCTTGAAGGTCAGGTCGCGGGTGATCGTCGACTTGCCGACCTGGACGAGGTCGATCGCACCGATGTCGCCGCCGGCCTTGCCGATGGCCGAGGTGACCTGTCCGAGCATGCCGGGCCGGTTGGTGATCTCGAGCCTGACCGTCAGGCTGTAGCTCGCGCTTGGAGACTGCATCGTGGATGCCTCCGTGAGTGAATTCTGCCCGTGGGCGGGCGTATTCTACCTCTGTTGTAGAGGCTTTCGCGAGGGGGAGTACGCTCGGGCGGGAGGCGGTGCTCATGATCGACGTCAAGACGGCTGATCGGGAACTCCAGCTCTACATCCGCCCGCAGACGTTCCCGGTGGCGATCCGGATGCTCCGGCCGGGCGAGGAGATCCCCGAGCGGGCTCGGCGACCGGCGCGCGACTTCAAGAAGCTCAGCATGAACTGCCAGGTCATCGACATGGCCCGGCGCTACGGCTGGATGATCGCGCTCACGCGCGAGGACCACATCTGCTCGCTCGGCATCGCGGCCCTCGGCTTCGAGAAGCCGACGCACCTGCACAACTCGGGGACGCTCTGCGAGGGATGTACACGGAGACGAAGGCGGCCGGGCAGCGGTCAGAGGCCGCGGTCGACAAGTTCGCGCCGGGCGAGTACGCGACCCTGCTGGTGGCGCCGCTCGATCGCACGACGTTCGAGCCGCACCTGGTCTGCATCTACGCCAACCCCGCGCAGGTCATGCGCCTGACGCAGGCCGCGCTCTGGAAGCGCGGCGGGCAAGCTCACCTCCGCCTTCGAGCGGCCGCATCGACTGCGCCGAGATCATCGTCACGACCATGCGGACGGACCAGCCGCAGGTGATCCTGCCCTGCTCCGGCGACCGCATCTTCGGCCAGACGCAGGACCACGAGATGGCCTTCACGATTCCGTGGAATCAGATGGAGGAGATCATCGAGGGCCTCAAGGGCACCCACGACGGCGGCATCCGCTACCCGATCACCCAGTTCATGGAGTACGAGGCGAAGCTGCCGCCGAAGCTACATGGAGGCCAACCGCATCTGGGACGTCGAGCACGGCCGCGCGCAGTTCACCAATCGCGACCGCGTCGTCGCCGCGTACCAGCCGCTCGTTCGCCGATCGCGTCCCGGTCTACCCGATCGTCGCCTCGTTCGCCGGCACGCTCGACGGCCTCTCGCATCGAGGAGTACTGCACGAACGTGCCGAAGGCGATCACCGCGATGATGAACTACTACGAGCGCTACCAGCCCGACGTGGTGCTCGCCTACAACGACCTGGCGAAGGAGGCCGAGGCGTTCGGCTGCCGGGTGAAGTACTCCGACTACGTGGTGCCGTCGATCGACGCAGCACGTGCTGCACGACGACAAGGCGAAGCTGGCGCGCCTGGTCATGCCCGATCCGTGCGAAGACGGCGCGGCTGCCCGGCTTCCTCGAGCAGTGCGAGGCGCTGGTGCAGGCCAAGCCCGCCGACCGCCATCGGCGCGGTCGCGGTGGGCCCTGGACGATCGCCATGCTGCTCCGCAACCCCGAGACGATGCTGCTCGACACCTTCGAGGACCCGCAGTTCATCCACGACCTCATGCGGGTCACGACCGACTTCTGCAAGATCTGGGGCGACGCGATCGCGAAGACCGGGATCGGCCTCTCCTTCTCCGAGCCGACCGCCTCGATCAGCCTGATCTCGCCCGACAACTACCGCGAGTTCATCGCGCCCTACCACAAGGAGCTGGTCGACTACTTCAAGGCCAAGAAGGTCGGCGTCACGACGCACATCTGCGGCACGACCTATCCGATCTACGAGGACCTGATCCGCTGCGGCTTCACGACGGTGTCGTTCGATCTCGATCAGCAGGGCGACCCGACGCTTCACGTCGACCAGCTCGAGCGCTTCATGGAGGTCTCGAAGGGCCGGGCCGTCGCGATCGGCAACGTGGACGCGACGAAGTTCGAGACGCACCAGCAAGGAGGCGATGGTGGCCGACGTCCGGCGCTGCATCGACGCGGCGGCGCGCCACTCGGCCTTCATCCTGTCGACGTCCTGCGAGATCCCGCCGCGCTCGAGCCCCGAGATCGTCAAGTGGTTCATGGACGCGGCGCACGAATACGGCCGCTACGACCGCGTCTTCGACGGCGCCGAGCCGACGCCCGCCGGCTGATCGCCGCCGCGTTCCGCCAGAAACGCCGAAGGGGTCAGCCGGCACCGGCTGACCCCTGTCGTTCGTCAGTTGCGCGCCGCGCTGCGGCGCGCCGATTCGGTCTACCACTTCACGGGCTTGAGGGACGGTGCGCGTAGCCGCTGTCCCGCCCGCCGCCACCGCCGGGACCCCGGCCGCCCCCACCGGGACGCCCACCGCCACCCGGCCGGCCGCCACCACCGGTACCGCGGCGCCGGCGGGTTCGAGATCTCGACCGTGATCCGCCGGCCGTCGAGCTCGCGCGCCGTTCAATTGAGAGATCGAGTTCTGGGCCTCCTCGGCGGTGCCCATCTCGACGAATCCGAATCCCCGCGACTGGCCGGAGAAACGGTCGGTGATCACCGTCGCCGACAGGACATTTGCCGCACTGGGTGAAGAATTCCCTGAGCCCTTCGCTGGTCGTGGAGTATGCGAGACCGCCAATGTACAGTTTGGATGCCATCTGAACCCCCTCGGACTGTCTTCCGCTCTCTGGCACGCCCCGCGAACGCGGAAGAGCCTGTTTCCTCGGAGGCGAGGCCCGCCCAAACGACGGACGTTTCCCAGTGTACACAGGGAACGACCGGGCGCAACTGGACCTAGCGCCTATTGCGTGAATTCCGCGGGGGCGGATGTCGTACCCGATGATCTTGCGGTAGAGCGTCTTGGGGTCGATCGCCAGGAGCGCGGCCGCCTTGCCGCGGTGACCGCCCGACCTGGCGCAGCGTGGCGAGGATGTGCTGGCGCTCCATCGCCTCGAGGCTCCCGCCGGCGACGCCGCCGCAGCGGGCGCCGCCGTGCCAGTATCTCGGGCGGGAGGTCCTCGGGCTGGATCTCCTCGCCCTTGCTCAGGATGACCGCGCGCTCGATGGCGTGCAGGAGCTCGCGGACGTTGCCCGGCCAGCCGTACGCCTCGAGCGCGGCGAGCGTGGGGCGCTGAGCCGCTTGATGCCGTAACGCGGCGTTCGCCTCGACGAAGTGACCGGCCAGCAGCGCGACGTCGTCCCGCCGCTCGCGCAAGCGGCGGCAGGGCGATCGCGATGGTGTTGATGCGATAGTAGAGGTCCGGGCGGAACTCGCCGGCCTTCATCGCCTCGGCGAGGTCCCGGTTGGTGGCGGCCACGATGCGGACGTCGACCCGCCGCGGGCGTGTGCCTCCCACGCGGAAGAACGTCCGGTCTCGATCGCGCGCAGGAGCTTCACCTGGCTGTCCGGCTCCATCTCGCCGATCTCGTCGAGGAACAGCGTGCCGCCGTCGGCCAGCTCGACGAGGCCGGGCTTGGTGCCGACCGCGCCGGTGAACGCGCCCTTCTCGTGGCCGAACAGCTCGGACTCGAGCACCTCGTGCGGCGAGCGCGCCGCAGTGGATCGGCACGAACGCCCGCGCCGCGCGCGCCGACTGCTCGTGGATGGCCCGCGCCACCAGCTCCTTGCCGGTGCCGCTCTCGCCCAGGACCAGAACCGTCGAGTCGGTCGGCGCCACGCGCTCGATGAGGCGCAGCACTTCCGTCGCATCGCGGGTGTTCGCCGTCAGGATGCCGCCGAAGGGCGCCGCACTCGGCGTGCATGGGCGCGCAGCGCGACGTTGCTGCCGAAGGAGCTGCCGCCTTCTCCGCCGCCTTCCGCACCACGATGTCCAGCTCCTCGATCTTGGTCGGCTTGGTCAGGTAGTCGTAGGCGCCGAGCTTCATCGCCTCCACCGCGGTGGACACGTCCTGGAAGCCGGTCATCACGACCACCTGCGGCGCCTCCGGCATCTCCTGCCAGCTCGCGCAGGACGTCGATGCCCTCGACTTCTGCGGCATGCGCATGTCGAGCAGCGACGACGTCGGACGACCCCTCGCGAATGCGCTCGAGCGCGGTGGCGCCGTCGGCCGCTCCGTCCACCTCGTGTCCGCGCCGGCGCCAGCTCGCGGATGATCAGCTCGCGCAGGTTCCGCTCGTCGTCGGCCACCAGCACGCGAATCGGCGCGCGTCACGAGCGGCAGCCACCACGCGGAAGGTGCTGCGCGCATGGTACCGAGCCACGCGAGAGTCGACCTCGATCTGTCCGCCGTGGTCGGTCGACGATGCCCTGCGCGATCGCGAGCCCGAGGCCGGTGCCCTGTCCGGGCGGCTTGGTCGTGAAGAAGGGATGGAAGATGCGGGCGAGGTTCTCCTCGGGAATCCCGGGCCCCTCGTCCTCGAGCTCGATCTCGACCGAGCCGTGTGCCCGACGCGCGAGCGAATCGTCAGCGTGCCCCGGCCCTCCATCGCCTCGAGCGCGTTGGACGCGAGCCCGAGGCACACCTGGCGCAGCTGCCCCTCGTTCACCGCGACCGGCGGCAGCGCGGGGTCGAGGTCGGTCGCCGACCTGGCTGGCGGCGAAGCGCGACTGGTGCGCCGAGCAGCTCGACGCGCCTTGACCACGACCGCGTTCAGGTCGGTCGGCGCCGCGGCGGCTGCCCGGGTCACGCACGAACTGGAGCAGGCTCCCGGTGATCTCCTTGCAGCGGTAGGCCTCCTCCTCGATCAGGCCGAGGTAACTGGCGGAAGTCGGCGTTCTCCGCCAGCGCGCGCTGATCGACCGCTCCCAGCTGTCCCTGGAGCGACTCGGCGCACCCGGCGATCGTCGCGAGCGGGTTGTTCAGCTCGTGCGCGACGCCGGCAGCGCAGCCGGCCGGCCGTCGTGAGCCGCTCGGTGAGCAGCATCTGGCGCTCGAGGCCCTTCTGCGCGCGTGATGTCCTCCACCAGGACGACCGCGTAGGCGCCGCGATCGCTCTGACGCCACGACGGGCGCCACGGTGAACCGGAAGATCCTGGCGTCGCCGGCGATGATCATTTCCTCCTCGACCGAGCCGCCGCGCCGGCTGCTGCTGGAGGCCGCCCCGAGGAACTCCGAGCACCGGCGCGCCCGTGTCGTGAGGCAGGAACTGGGCGAGCGGACCGTGAGCGTCGGAGGCACACGCCAGGGCGCGGGCACCGGCACGGTTGACCCTGACCACGTTGAGGTGACCGTCGAGCACGAGGACTCTGATGGGCATCGTCTCCGGCACCACCTCGACGAACCGCCTCTCGGGCGTCGAGCTCCCGGGTGCGGTCGGCGACCATCCCCTCCAGCTCGGCGTAGAGACGGGCGTGCTCCAGCGCGATCGCCGCCTGGCTCGCCAGCGCCACCAGGAGCTCCTCCTCGTGCGCCGAGAACTCGTGCACGTCGTGCCGCAGGACGCTGATCGCGCCGATCGCGTGGTCGCCGCAGAGCAGCGGTGCGCACGAGCATCGAGCGGAAGCCGCTGCCGCGCACCAGGTGCTGATACTTCGCGCGGGTGTCGGCCCACATATCGGGGCTCTGCGACCGGGCGTCGCTGCTGCACCGCGAGCCCCGCGACCCCCACCCGGCTTCAGCCGCACCGTCGACATACCAGGGCGGCCGGCACGTCGAGGCTCGCGACCATCACCGAGCTCGTCCGTCCGGGATCGATCGTCAGCAATCCGCACGAGTCGACGCCGAGGACGCCGCGCGCCTCTTCCAGCACGACCCGGATCGTCCGGTTCACGTCGAGGCTCGCGAGTGACGGCCCGGCCCGCCTCCGAGAGCGCGTGGGTTTCCCGCGCCCGGCGGCGGCTCCGTCGGCGAGGCGCCACCGCTCGATGCCCAGGGCCAGCGGGCGCGCGAGCTCGGCAACCACCTCGAGGTCCGCGTCGCGCAGAGCGCCGGGGCGCGTGGTGGCGAGCGCAACGGCGCCGAACACGGTGCCCGACGACAGGGGCACGAACGTCACCGCGCGGTAGCTGCGGTCGACGAACACTCGCCGGCTCGCCTCCGACGTCTCGTCGTGTCGCGAGATCGTCGATGCGCAGGGGGCGCCGGTGGCCACCACGCGCTCCAGCAGGGTCCCTCGAGGGGTGTCCAGACCCCGGGGTCGGAGATCCCCGAAGCGCGCCGGCCGCCAGGTCGAAACTCTCAAAGGCGCCGCGCTCGGCGTCGAGTAGCGCCACGCTGATCGCATCGAACCGCACCAGCCGCGCGACGCCCTCGGCGAACGCCGCGAACACCTCGTCGAGCGTGTGCGGCGACGCCAGCAGGGTCAGGAGCCCGTTGGACGACCTCGGCACGCCGCGCGAGCCGCTCGAGATCGCACCGGCGGTCGATGGCCGCGGCCAAGCTCGCGGGGAAAGCTCGCCGGCAGGGCGCGCCGTCGTCAGCCTCCCGACGCGCGGCCGAGAGGCCAGCTCGCCGACCCGCCGCCCCGCGCGTCGAGCGGCGCCCTCAGGAGAACCGCCGGCCGGTTCCGGGAGGCGCCCGGCGGCATTCGACACGGGTGAGTCGGCGTCCCGCGCGCGGGCGCGGCGCCGTGACGTCCGTCAGCCATCGCCGGAGGGAAGCGGCGCGCTGCTGCCGCGCGCGACGACGATGGGCGCCCTGGTCATTCGGCTGGAGGGCGACGACGCCTGCGGTCGAGCCGGTCACGGCGACCAGCCGGCGCAACGCCTCGCGGAGCCCCTCCGCCACCGACGGCGCGGCGGAGATCGGCGCCAGCAACTCGCGCGAGGCTTGCTCCGCTCTTCATGCCAGTGTGAGAGACGTCCGGGAAGGCTCCCGGTGTGCTCGCCGTCCTTGATGACGAAGGTCCCGTTGACGAGCACGTGCTCGATCCCCGACGGGTACTGGTGGGGCTCCCTGGTACGTGGCGCGGTCGCCGACCCGGCGCGCGTCGAAGACCACGAGGTCGGCCCGCTTCCCGACCGCGATGACGCCCCGGTCCTTGAGACCGAGACGGCGCGCCGGAAGAGCCGTCATCTTGTGCACCGCCCGCGGGCGGCGACAACACGCGCTCCTCGCGCGCGTACACGCCGAGGACACGGGGAAGGTACCGTAGCTCCTCGGGTGGGGCTTGCCCCCGGCCGTACCGCCAGGCGCGAGCGCCGAGCCGTCGGAGGGCCGATCATGACGGCCTCGTGCACGAGGGCCCGCCTGCAAGGTCGCGCTCGTCGAGCTGAAAGAGGATCATGGCGCCCTTCCCGCCCTCGGCCATCGAGCAGCTCCAGCGCGGCGTCGACCAGCGTCCAGGCCGCAGCCCGCTCGCGATCTCGGAGATGCGCTTTCCCCTCGGCGTCCCGGCGCCGGGCGGCAGGACGCGATCATGACGTTCTCCCACCCGATGCGATCCACGAGGCCCTGGCCGGACGCCGGCGACTCGTGTCGCGGCGGATCCGCGAGCGAGTCCGGATCGGCGAGGCGCCCGAGCATCGCGTCGATCCCCGCCCTCGAGCGCAGTCCGGCAAGGCGCCCAGGATGGTGCTCGAGGCAGTGTACGGGTAGACGTCGGCCATCACGTCAGCCCTCGGCGCGCCGCATCGACCAGCGCGAGAACATCGACACCCTACCCACAATTCGCCCGCCCGGCCGCCGTGACGAAGATCTGCACCGGCGGTCGCCCTCCCGTGTGGATCGCCTCGAACGGCCTCCAGCAGCGTCGCCCCCGCCCCAGGATGTGGCTCGCGTAGAACCCGCGATGGCGCCCGGCGACGGTGGCGAAGCTCGACGATCTCGTCGGTCGTGGCGACAATACGTAAC
>ERZ1370068.9602-contig-8368_pt1 | contig 23335 bp, 31 predicted proteins | sample MGYA00561227_ERZ1370068 | MGnify/ENA primary metagenome ERZ1370068 (study PRJEB38410, sample SAMEA6850437) | metagenome | study: Metagenomic assessment of the ecological functions of the soil: analysis of the soil microbiota associated with the...
GCTACGTATTGCTAACAGATGAACGCGCCGTCATGCGACCAGACGGGAAAGTGGTTGTGGACGCCTGGCCGCGCCACATAGATCTGGCGCCCGACCTTCTCGTCGAGCGCGGTGACGAACAGCGGATCGCCTGGCGCCGGCGGGTGGTAGACGATGCGTCTGCCGTCGGGCGACCAGTCGAGCTCGGAGATGCCTTTCAGGTAGGGCCGAAGCGGCCCGCCCATCGTGGGAACCGCCCAACCGGCATCGACCAAACCGCCGCTGGCGGAATTCGGCACGCGATTCCAGAGGGTGACCAGCGACCCGTCTGGAGAAAAGCCAACAGTGCGGGTGGCGGGATTCCGCAGCTCCGGCAAACTGCCTTTGGTGAGGTTGTGGACGTCGCCGGTCCCGACCTGGCTGACCCACGCGTCCCACGTTCCATCGCGGTCGGAGAGAAACGCGACGAACTTCCCGTCGCGCGAAATGGCGCGCGTGCTGCTCCGCTCCCTCGAAATCGGTCAACCTCGTGAACTTCGCGCCTTCCAACGGATTCCGCCAGAAGCTATCCGAGCGCTGCAGCTGCCACGTCGCCGCGCCGCCGACGATCAGCAGACCCGCAGCGGCCGCGGCCCACCGCGCGAGCCGGGCCGGACGGACCGCCGCTTTCAGGCGATCGGGACTCGCACGCTCGCGCGCCGCCGCCCGCCTGAGGACACACTGGCGCCAAGCGCTTCCTCGATTTCGAGGCGCGCGTCGCCGATGTCGCGCAAACGGCGCTTCGGATCTTTCTCGAGACAGCGTTGGAGCAGTCGCCGGATGCTCACCGGCGTCTGCGGCAGGCGTCGCGCTCCAGTCGGGCTCGCGTTCGAGGATCGCCGCGATCGTGTCGGAGACGGTCTCGCCGCGAAACGCCGGCCGCGCCGTCAACATCTCGCACAACACGCAGCCGAACGCCCAGATGTCGGTCCGCTTGTCGACCGCCTTGCCCGCGTGCCTGCTCGGGACTCATGTAGGCGGCCGTGCCCGCGGATCGACGCCTTCTCGTGTTCCGTCGACGGTGATCGTCGGCATCTGCGACAGGTCGTTTCCGATCCGTCCTCGCAAACACCTTCGCCAGCCCGAAGTCGAGCACCTTCGACGCGTGCCGTCAGGCGTGACCTTGATGTTGGCCGGTTTCAGATCGCGGTGGATGATGCCCTTCTCGTGCGCCGCTTCGAGCGCCTCGGCGATCTGGCGCGCGATCGTGAGCGCCTCCGCGATCGGCAACGGACCCGCGCGCGAGACGCTCGGCCAGCGTCGTCGCCTTCGACGAGCTCGAGCACGAGGCCGCGTGACGCCGTCGGCGTCCTCCGATGCCGTAGATCGCGCCGATGTGCGGATGATTGAGCGCGGCGAGCAGTCGCGCTTCGCGCTCGAAGCGCGCCAGCCGTTCCGGGTCCGCCGTGAAGTGCCGCGGCAGGATCTTGATCGCGACGTCGCGGCCCGAGCGTCGTGTCGCGCGCGCGATACACCTCGCCCATGCCGCCGACGCCGAGCAGCCGCTCGATGCGATACGGACCGACCGACGAGCCTGGCGCGAGCCGCGGCGCGGGACGCGCGACGAGCTCGGCCACGAGCGCGCCAACCGGCGCGTCGATCACGTCCGGCCGGCGGCTGCGCCAGCAGCGACTCGACCTCGCGCCGCAGCGCTGGGATCGTCCGCGCACGCGCGCGCGAGAAACGCGTCGCGCTCGGCGGGCGTCCGCTCGCGCGCCTCATGAAACAGCCGTTCGATCTCGCGCAGGCGCTCAGGCGTCACGTCCTGCCTCGCGGGTCAATTCCCGCTGCAGCCACGCCCGCGCGAACTCCCAGTCGCGCAGCACGGTTTTCGACGAGACCTGGAGCGCGACGGCGGTCTCGTCGACGGTCAACCCGCCGAAGAATCGCAGCTCGACGACGCGGCTCTTGCGGTCGTCCAGGGCGGCGAGCGCCTGCAGCGCATCGTCCAGCCGGATCACGTCCGCATCTGGCGCCACGCCGCCGATCGCCGCTTCGTCGAACGTCACGCGCACGGCGCCGCCGCCCCGCTTGTCCGCACCCCGCGATCGCGCGAGGTCGACGAGCACGCGGCGCATCAGCCGCGCCGACATCGCCAGGAAATGCGTCCGGTTCTGCCAGTCGACGTGCTGGACGTCGACCAGGCGCAGAAAGGCTTCGTTGACCAGTTCGGTCGCCTGCACGCTGTGGTTCGCGCGCTCGCCGTGCAAGCACCGGCGGGCGATGCGCCGCAACTCGTCGTGGACGAGCGGCATCAACGCATCCAGAGCCGTCTCGTCGCCCTCGCGCCAGGCTCTGAGGAGCACGGTCACCTCGTGGGTCGGGCTCAAAACTGCTGCATTCTAACCGGGTTTCGCGTCGTGTCCCGTTTATGCAGCACTGGTCCTTCACGGCCGTCCGACGCGAGAGGCACATGACGAGGACATCTCGAAACGTGACGGTCGGCTTGATGGTGACACGTCGGGTTCGCAGGTATTGGATGGACCGCTTCCGCAGACCACGTCCAATCCTCGACGGTCGTCCTGCGGGACCAGGACGCCGCCCAGGTCCCGGCTGAACGCGCAGATCGCGATCGAGGACGACGAACGGCGTCCGGAGGTGCTGGACTGGAATCAGATCTTCATCGACACGCTCATTGCGACGAATACGGCGAACTCCTCGAGTCAACGGCTCGGGGCGATCGTTCACACGGCGATCTTCGATGCGTTCAACGGCATCGAACAGCGCTACACGCCGATTTTCGTTCACACGCAGGGCCCCCGACGGCGCGTCGCGCCGGGCGGCGGTCATCGCTGCGGCGCACACGGCGCTGGTCGGCCTGTTCCCGTCCCAACAGCCGGCGCTCGATGCCAGCTATGCGGCGTCGCTCGCGGCGCTGAGCGACGATTGCGAGGACCGCGGCCAATCGCCGAGACGTACGGCCTCGTGCACGACGACGCATCGAGCGCGGCATCGCCTGGGAACCGAGGTGGCGCAGGCCGTGCTCGCCTGGCGCGCGACCGATGGGTTCAGCGCGAGCTACCCGCCGTTCACCGGTGGGACCGCGGTCGGCCAGTGGCGGCCGACACCGCCGGCGTTCGGACCGATGAGCGCCCAGGGGTTGGCATTCACCACGATGTTCGTCCTGGTCAACAACACGCAGTTCGAGCCTGGACCGCCGCGAGGTCTGACCAGCGCCACCTACACGGACGATTTCAACGCCGTCAAGGCGCTCGGTCGCAAGACCGGATCGACGCGCACCGACGATCAGACGGCGCTCGCGCTGTTCTGGGACGGCAATGCCAGCGTCCACTGGAATCAGGCAGCGAACCAGATTGCGCGCGCCAACCACCTGTCGATGTCCGACGCCAACCGGCTGCTCGCGGTCCTGAACATCGCGATGGCCGACACGGCGTTCACGACCTGGAGCGGCAAGCGATTCTACGGCTCCGTTCCGAACGAAGTGACCTGGCGGCCGGTGACCTCGATCCCGCTGGCGGACACGGACGGCAATCCGGACACGGCTGCCTGATCCGGACTGGCTGCCGCTCATCACCACGCCGTCGCACCCGGAATACCCTGCCGGGCATCCCAGCCAGAATGGCGCGGCTGCGACCGTTCTCCTCAGCCACTTCGGACGACGACAGACGTTTACGCTGACGACGGCCGGACAGCCGAGCCGCACCTACACCAGCATCGCGCAGGCGCGCTCGGACGGGAACAACGCCCGAGTCTGGGGCGGCATGCACTACCCGAGCACGGTCGACATCAGCGACGCCCTGGGCGAGGCGATCGCCAGCTACGTCACTCGACACGCGATGCAGCGGCTCCACGCGTGGAAACGACGATGACAGGAGATGACGACAGGGATGGCCGCCTGGAGTTGAAAGCAATGTGCATCGCCCGCACCGCGCCCCTTGAAGACCGCCTCCATACCGACGACAATCGGCTTCGATCGCATCGAGCCGACATCTCGGAGGCCACCATGATTACGCGTACCTCGACGGACGGATCCTCCCGGTGGCCGTCGGCCGGGCCAGCCCTTGTCATCGCGCATCCGCGTCGATGTCGCCGCGCTGTCGAACACCGGTCACCTCCGCTCGAACAACGAGGATCATTTCTTCGTCGCGCAGACTCGGCCGCACGCTCGAAACGCTGATCTCGAGCCTGCCCGCGGGCGACGTGCCGGAGATCGCCGAGGAAGTCAACTCACGTCATGGTCCTGGCCGACGGCATGGGCGGCCACGCCGCGGGCGAAGTCGCCGAGCCGGATGGCGATCTCGACGCTGATCGGCCTCGCGCTCGACATGCCCGACTGGATCTTCAAGATGGACGACGCGCATGCGGCCGAGATCGAGCGGCGGTCGCGCGAGCGCGTGCAGGAAGTCGGCGCGATGCTCGTCGAGCGCGCGCCAGGAAGACGAGGCGCTGCACGGGATGGGCACGACGCTGACCGTCGTGCGAAGCATCGGCCGCGACGTGCGTGATCACCCATGTCGGCGATTCGCGGGCCTACGTGCTCCGCGCCGGAAAGCTGCATCGCCTCACACGCGACCACACCTACGCGCAGCTGCTCGTCGACACCGGCCGGCTGGCGCCCGACGAAGTCGCCGACTCGCGGCATCGCCACGTGCTGACGAACGCGCTCGGCGGATCCTGCGGGGACGTCATGGTCGACACCGACCTGCTGCGGCTCGAAAACGGCGACCGCCTGCTGCTCTGCAGCGACGGCCTGACCGACCTCGTCGACGACCTGACGATCACCGAGATCCTCCGGGACGCACCCGCGCCAACGACGCGTGCGAGCGGCTCGTGCAAGCGCGCGCTCGACAGCGGCGGGCGCGACAACGTGACCGCGATCGTGGCCATCTACAAGGTTCCGGAAGAGACGCCGCTCCCGAAACCGGTTTGATTGATCGCCGAGCCGAGGGAACACTGACCTTTGTGTCCTTGGTGCCCTTTGTGTTGGTTCAGCGCTGCTAAGCAGATCCGAACTCGCATCAACGCGATCCGCCCGCTGTCTTCCCTCCGGCGATCCACGCCGTCAGCCGCGCCGCCAGGTACGGAAAGAACGGATTGCGACGAGACCCGCATCAGCGTGTCCAGCGGAACCGTCAGCACCGCGCGCTCGCCTCGCGGGCTGAGCGACGCCCAGCCGCACCACGTCGATCGACGACGGCCGCGGATTCCGGCCGTAGACGTCGTCGTCGATCGGTGAACGGCAGGGCGATGTGCGCGAGCGAGAACATCTCGCGCGGCCAGGCGAGTCCCGAGCGGCCGCGTCGCGATCTCGGTCCGATTCGGACGGATCGAGCGCTCGACCACGTCGAGCGAATCCGGATCGGCGTTGGTCACGAGCGACCGCCCGTAACGGCGCGGCGACGCGTCGGTGAGCCGCGACAGGATCGTCGCGGCGGCCGGGTCGATGAACGGCTCGATCCCCGACAACCGGTTGATGTCGAAGAGCACGAGCTCCGATCCGTTGGCGTCGAGCTGATCGAACAGCGCGTGCACCACGGCGTCGGTGCTGACCGTGGCGTCGACGAGCGACTGGAAGGCGAGCACCGGCGGCAGATCCTTCAGGCGGCCGGCCTTGCCGAGGCGGAGGATCTGCGCCTGCACGGTCGGTCGACAACCGCCACGACTGCAGGGCGGCGTTCGCGGGAAACGAGCTGTACTTGAACGGGTTGTACTCGGGCATGACGTCGAGCCAGCGGGCCTTCTCGAAATACGGGATCGGACCGAGCAGGCTGATGACGCGCGCCAGCCACGCAAACGGCGCGACGCCGATCATCGGCGAGATCGAGCACGAGCCGCGTCGGCCGCGGACCGTTGCCGCGCTCGACCTCGTCGAGCGCATACTTCAGCGCGAGCGCGCCGCCGTTCGAGTAGCCGACGAGCACGAGCGGCTTGTCGGCGCCGATCCGCTCCCGCACGTGTCGCACGCCGACGCGAACGGCCGCGAGCCAGTCTTCCCAGACGGCCGTCGTGAGACCGGCGGGCACGGTGCCGTGCCCCGGCATGCGCAGCGCCAGGCCGTAGTAGCCGCTCGCCTTCAGCGTCTCCCCGACCGCGCGCATGCTGTACGGCGAGTCGGTGAGGCCGTGAATCAGAAGCGCGCCGCCGGCGATCTCGCCGGCCGGGCACGATCTCGTACGTGCGGTTGCCGTTCGAACCGAGGCGCGACGGAGACGATCGGCTGCGGCTGTCGTAGCGGTTGGCCGGCGGCGCCGCCGACCCGGCCGACGTGCGCTCGATCCGATCGCGGACGTCCCTGAAGACGCGATCCTCGCGCTGCATGTAATCGGCGAAGGTGGCGGACTCGAGATCCGCCGCCGTCGCATCCGCCGGCACGTAGCGGTGCCACGGTTCCAGATCCGGCAGGCGGCGCCGCGCGTCCACGGCGCCGCCGATCACCACGGTGGCGAAGATCAACAGCGCGGCCCAGACAATCCTCGTGAGCCAGCGACGCAGCCGGCCTGCAGCGATACGCATCGCGAGGCCGGCATTGTCCTACAGCGCGCGCAGGAACGCGACGATGTCCTGTTTCTCGTGCGCGGCGAGCTTCAGCCCGAGCACCAGGTCAGAAGCTCGCTAGCACCTTGAATAGACGTCGGGTATCGCCGCATCGACGCGCGCGCGCGATCCGCGCTACGCTCTGGCGCGCCCCTGCAGCTGCCCGGCGAAAACGCCCAACCAGACACGCGGCTGCCAACGTCTAAGCCAGCGCCCCGCGTTCTCGATGGGAGATGTCATGGACGGCCTGCTGAACGATTTGAAATACACGCTGCGCACGTTGATCAAGGCGCGCGCATTCACGCTCGCGGCGCTCGCGGCGCTGACGCTCGGCATCGGCGCCAACACCGCGATCTTCTCGGTCGTGAATGCGGTCCTGCTGCAGCCGGTCGCCGCGCCTGACGCGGACCGCATCGTGTTCTTCATGAACACGTCGCCGCAGGGCTCGGGCCCCGGCGCCTCGCCGGCGAAGTTCGTCCACTGGCGCCGCCAGAGCGACGTCGTCCAGGACGTCTCGGCCGTCGGCGGCAACGTCGTCAACTACACGAGCGGCAGCGGCACGCCCGAGCAACTGCGCGCCGGCCGGGTGAGCGCCGACTTCTTCCGTCTCTTCGGCGCGCCGATCTTCCGCGGCCGCACGTTCACCGACGAGGAAGACCGGCCCGAACGGACCGAAGGCGGTGGTCCTCAGCTACGGTCTGTGGACGCGCCGCTTCGGCAGCGATCGAACAGATGATCGGGCGGTCGATCACCCTTGGCTCCGAGCCGCTACCGTCGTCGGCATTCTCGGGCCCGGCTTCGACCTCGAAAGCATCGGCGACACCAGCGAGCTGTGGATTGCCTTCCAGATCGATCCGAACTCGACCGACCAGGGCCACTACTTCCGCGCGCTCGGGCGGCTGAAGCCCGGCGTGACGCTCGCGCAGGCCAAGGCGCGGATCCAGCTCTCCGCGCAGGAGTTCAGCACCAGGTTCCCGAATTCGCTCGGGCCCAACGGCGGATTCAGCGTCGAGCGCATCCAGGAAGTGCTCGTGCGCAACGTGCGATCGACGCTGCTGATCCTCGCCGGCGCGGTCAGCTTCGTGCTGCTCATCGCGTGCGCCAACGTCGCCAACCTGCTGCTCGTGCGCGCTACCGGACGACGACGCGAGATGGCGATCCGCGCGGCGATCGGCGCCGGGCGGGCGCGCATCGTCCGCCAGCTGCTGACCGAGAGCGTGGTGCTGTCGCTGGCCGGCGGCGTGCTCGGGCTCGTCCTCGGCGTCGCCGGCATCCGCGCGCTGCTGTCGATCAACACCGCGAACCTGCCGCGCATCGGCGAGGACGGCGCGCTCGTGGCGGTCGACTGGCGCGTCGTCGCCTTCGCGATCGTCGTCTCGATCGGCACCGGCATCCTCTTCGGACTGATTCCGGCGCTCCAGGCGTCGCGCGCCGATCTCAGCTCGACGCTCAAGGAGAGCGCGGGCCGATCGGGCACCGGCTTCAGGCAGAACAAGGCGCGCGCCGTGCTCGTCGTCGCGGAGGTCGCGCTGGCGCTGATCCTGCTCGTCGGCTCGGCGCTGCTGATCCGCACGTCGCTGGCGCTTGAGCGCCGTCGACCCCGGCTTCGATGCCGAGCCACGTGTTGACGATGCGGATGTCGCTGACAGGATCCGCGATTCACGAAGGCGGATGCCGTGGAGCGGCTGGTCCGCGACGGCGTCGAGCGGCTGCGCACCATCCCCGGCGTCGAGACCGCGAGCGCCACGTGCTGCGTGCCGCTCGAAGGCGGCTACGGCCTGCCCTTCGTGATTCAGGGCCGGCCGACCGCCGACCGGTCCGTTCCACGGCGGCGGCGGATGGCTGACCGTCTCGCCCGGCTACTTCGAGGTCTTCAAGATCCCGATGAAGCGCGGCCGCTCGTTCGTCGAACGCGACGACAAGCTGGCGCCGCCGGTGGTGATCATCAACGAAGCGATCGCGCGGCAGCATTCTGAAGGACGGCGATCCGCTGAACGAGCGCCTGGTCATCGGCCACGCCGGCACGGTCGGCATGCGCGAGTTCGCTGACCGAGCCGCCGCGGCAGATCATCGGCGTCGTCGGCGACATCCGCGACGGCGGCCTCAACCAGAACCCGAGCCCGACGATGTACATGCCGCAGGCGCAGCTGCCGGATGCGGCCAACGCGCTGAACGTCCGTATCACGCCGATGGCGTGGGTCGTGCGCACGCGTGCCGCGCCGTACGGCGTCAGCGCCGCGGTCCAGGAGCAGCTGCGCGCAGGTCAGCGGTCTGCCGGTGTCGAGCGTGCGATCGATGGAGCGACGTCGTGTCGCGATCGATCTCGCGTCAGCGCTTCAACATGCTGCTGATGACCGTGTTCGGCGGATCGGCGCTGCTGCTCGCGGCGATTGGGATCTACGGGCTGATGGCCTACTCGGTCGAGCAGCGCACGCAGGAAATCGGGATCCGTCTCGCGCTCGGCGCGACGGCGTCGGACGTCCGCCGGATGATCGTGCAGCAGGGCATGCTGCTTGCGGTCATCGGCATCTTCGTCGGTCTCGCGTCGGCGTTCGGGCTCGCGCGCGTGATCGCCAACCTGCTCTACGGCGTCACCGCGCGGGATCCGGTGGTGTTCCTCGGCGTCGCCGGCGTGCTCGGCCTCGTCGCGCTGATCGGCGTGTGGCTGCCGACGCTGCGCGCGGTGCCGCGTCGATCCGGTGATCGCCTTGCGCGCGGAGTGATCGCATGTCGGACGATCGGAGCGGCGCGGCGGTCGTGAGCTTTGCCGTCGAAGATCCGACCACGCGCGATGCGCGCTGGTGCCTCGAGCAGTATTTCGCCGAGCTCGACACGCGTTTCGACGCGGGGTTCGATCCGGCACGCAGCATTCCCGCCGACGCGCACGAGCTCGTGCCGCCGGCCGGCGCGCTGATCGTCGCCCGCCTCGGCGAACAACCGATCGGATGCGGCGCGATCAAGCTGCACGGCGAGGCGCCGGCGGAGTTGAAGCGGATGTGGGTCGCGCCGACCGCGCGCGGGCTCGGCGTCGGCCGCCGGATGCTTCACGAGCTCGAGCAGTACGCGCGCCGCGCCGGGGTGGGCGTCGTCCGACTCGAAACCAATCGCACGTTGACCGAAGCGATCGCGCTCTATCGACGGTCGGGATACGTCGAGGTCGTCGCGTTCAACAACGAGCCGTACGCCCATCATTGGTTCGAGAAGCGGCTGCCCTGACGGTCAGCGATCAACCCGGCGGCCTGAAAGGGCCGCGCTGGTGAGGTAACGGGTCAGATCGACGTAGCCATCGAACCCCACGTAGGCGGGAATGCCGTCGAGGTATTTTTCCGCGCAAGTAGAGGCGGTTTTCTGAGCGGTTCGAGTCGGTTAGGAGTTGAGGGGGACGCCTCGTCACCGGTCAGCGGCTGGCGCGGCGGCGCCGCGGCGGCGGGCCGGCCTGATCCGCTTCCCTGGCGATCATCACCTCGGTCGATTTGATGATCGCCATCGCATCGTCGCCGCGCCGCAGCTTCAGCTCGGCGAGCGCGTCGCTGGTGATCACCGCGGTCAGCGTCTGGTCGCCGATGCGGAGGCGGACCTGGCCGAGCAGGCCGTCGATGCGCACTTCTTCGACGAAGCCGCGGAGCCGGTTGCGGCCGCTCAACGCGATGATCAGACCGGTCGATTTCGCCGCCGGACGCTTCGCCTTCTTCGCCGACGGCGATTGCCTGGCCAGCAGCCGCTCGATCTCGGCATCGGACAACCGGTGATGGCCGCCGGCGGTCTGCGTCGTGCGGATCTTTCCCTGATAGATCCACTGCTTGAGCGTCGAGTAGCCGATGCCCATTCGCTCGGCCGCGGCACGCACCGTCAACAGCGCCATCTGTCGCACCGTTTCTCACTAAGAGCACGTTGCAGAATTGAGCTCTCCACCACGGAGGACACTGAGGACGCGGAGGCTTGGTCCTGGTATTTTCCTCTGTGTCCTCCGTGTCCTCTGTGGTGGCGAGTTTGCTTTCGCAGCGCACGCCAAATCGACTCGAATCATACTGCGGATACGAGGTGGCACGAGTGCGTCTTGACCACCACCCAGATCGCCGTGCCGCCGCGCAGGCTCAACGCGTCGGTCGCGGTCGGCGTGAGATGGACGTGGAGGGGCACGCCGATGTCCACCTCGACGCGCACGATCGCGCCCCTGCCGGGACAGCACGACGATCGTGCCGGGCAGCACGTTTCGCGCGCTCAGGCCGTGCGGCCGCTCGGTCGCGATCATGATGTCGCCGGCTCGAATCGCCAGCCGCACCGGCCGGCCGACCTCGACCTTCGCCAGCGGCGTTTCGAGATCGACGGTCGTGCCGATGGTTCCCTCCAGGCGACACACCATCAGGCCATCGTTCACGTCGCGATGCACCACGACGGCGTCGAGCATGTTCTCGAAGCCGGCGAGCCGTGCCACGCTTTCGATCGTCGGCGTCTCCATCACCTCCTGCGGCGTGCCGTCGGCGACGATGGCGCCGCCGTAGAGGACGAGCACGCGATCGCCGAGCGCAAACACTTCGCGCTGAGAATGCGTGACGTAGAGGATCGGGATGGCGCGCGATTCGTTCCACCGGCGGAGATCGAGAATGATGCGCGACTGCGTATTGTGATCGAGGGCCGACAGCGGTTCGTCGAGCAGCAGCACCTCGGGATCGGTCACGAGCGATCGTGCCAGCCCGACGCGCTGCCGCTCGCCGCCGGAAATCTCGCCCGGGCGGCGCGCGAGCAGATGGCCGATCCGAAACGACTCCGCGATTGCCGCCGTCCGCCGCCGGCGCTCGTCCGTCGCGAGCCGCGTGAGACCGTATTCGATGTTCTCCGCCGCCGTCAGGTGCGGAAAGAGCGCGAGATGCTGGAAAGACGAAGCCGACGCGGCGCTCCGCCGGCTCGACGTCGATGCCGGCGCGTGCATCGAAGATCGTCCGATCGCCGATCGCGATCCGGCCCTCCTCGGGCCGCGCCAGACCGGCGACGCAGCGGAGCAGCGTCGTCTTGCCCGATCCGGATTCGCCAAAGACGATGGTGACGCCGGGCGCGAGGTCGCAGCGCACGTCGAGCACGAACGGCGGCGACAGGCGTTTGCGCACATCGACGGACAGGTTCATGAAAGCGGCGCGACCGCCCACGGCTTTCGCATCAGCGCGTAGACCGCCGCCAGCACCGCAAACGAGAACAGCAGCAGCGCCAGCGCGGTCTGATGCGCCGCCGCCATGTTCAGGCTCTGCACGTCGTCGTAGATCGCGATCGACACCGTCCGCGTCACGCCCGGGAGATTGCCGCCGACCATCAGCACGACGCCGAACTCGCCGATGGTGTGCGCGAAGGTGAGCACGCCGCCGGCGACGATCCCGTCGCGCGACAACGGCATCACGATGCGCCGGAAGGTGCGGAGTTGGCCGGCGCCGAGGATCGCCGACGCTTCGAGCAGCGCGCGATCGATCTGCGCGAACGACGAGGCGATCGGCTGAACGCAGAACGGCAGACTGTAGAGAATGGACGCGATGACCAGCCCTCGAACGTAAACGCGAGCCCGTGGCCGGTCCACGCCTCCCAGGCGCGGCCGATTGGGCTTCTCGACCCGAGCGCCACGAGCACGTAGAAGCCGAGCACGGTCGGCGGCAGGACGAGCGGCAGCGCGACGAGCGACTCGACGAGAAACTTGCCGCGCCACGACGAGAAAGTCAGCCAGTAGGCGAGCGGCACGCCAATCGCCAGCAGGATGATCGAGACCACCGACGCCAGGCGCAGGCTCAGCGCGATTGCGGCCCAGTCCATTGCCGCGCAGTTTAGCAGCCCGCGGCGCAGCTCCATCTGCATTCGAGCGGCGATGGAGTTCCGCCACGGGCCGCCAACCGTCGCGGTCTGACTTGTCGCGAAGCCGTCACGACTGGAGGAGCGTGACGATCGCCGGCTGCTTCAACGCGTCGACGAACTGCCGCGCGAGCGCCTTGCGCGGCGACTTCGCGACGACGATCGCGGCCTGCTCGATCGGCGGATGGAAGTCGGCGGGAATCTCGACGTAGGTGCCGGCGTCCTTGAGCGCCTGTCCGAGTGCCAGCGACAGGGCCAGGATGCCGACCTCGGCGTTGCCCGACTGCGCGAACTGCGCCGTCTGCGAGATGTTCTCGCCGAGCACGAACTTCGACTTGACGCGGTCATACACCTGTTCGTGGCGAAGCGCCGCGACGGCGGCGCGTCCGTACGGCGCGTGCGCCGGGTTGGCGATCGCGACGCGCTTCACCTTCGGATCGGCGAGGATGCCGAGCACCGGCAGGCCGCCGCGCAGGTCGATGCCGGAATCCTTGCGCGTCCACAGGACGATGTGGCCCATGGCGTATTCGACCAGGCTGCCGCGCTCGGCCAGCCCCGACTGCTCGAGGCGCCGTGGGTAGTCGATGTCCGCGGACATGAAGACGTCGAAGGGCGCGCCGTGCTGAATCTGCGTGTAGAAATTCCCGGACGATCCGAACGTCAGCGTGACTTTCTGACCGGTATCCTTCTCGAACTGCGCCGCGATCGCCGGCAGCACCGACTGGAGATCCGACGCGGCCGCAATCGTGAGGTTCTGCGCCGTGGCCGGCGTGCGCGACAGGAGCGCGCAGGCCAGGGCGAGCGCGAGCAGCCGCGCCGCACGCCCGAGACAGGTCAATTCCGGATGACATGAACCAATATTGTAGTCGTTTCGAGCCGTTTGGCTGTGAGGTAGAATGCCGCGCATGATTCGAGCGCAGCGCCTCGCCATCGTCGCGGCCGTGGCCGTGACGATCTCAGCCGGTCGGTTCGCGCCGCTCTCCGCCCAGACCCCGGCGAGCCCGGCCGCAGACACCGCGGCGACGACCTTGATCATCGGCGGTGACGTCGCGACACCGCTGACGCTGACGCCGGCCGACATCAAGGGAATGCCGAGAACCTCGGTCACTGTTCGTGAAGGCGACCGCCAAATCCGCTACGAGGGGTTCTGGCTGGCGAACTTCTGCAGCGCGCCGGCGCCCCAGTCAGGCGCGACCTCACTCGGCAAGGCGATCGCGACCTACGTCCGCGCCAGCGCGACGGACGGCTACCAGGTCGTGTTCTCGATCGCCGAACTCGATCCAGCATTCACCGCCAACGAGATCATCGTTGCCGACACCGTCGACGGGAAAGCGCTCCCCGATCAGCAGGGACCGCTGCGGATCGTTGCGCCGCACGACTCGCACGCGTCCCGGTGGGTGCGCATGCTGCAGCGCATCGACGTCGTGCGGCTCGCCAAATGACCTCGCTCGCACGGGTGCGAGCGCTTCCTCACGACGACAAGGAGCATCCATGTCCCTGAGCGCGCGTAATCACCTGCCCGGCACGATCGACGAGATTCAGTGGGGCGACGTAATGGTGCACGTCACCGTCAAGGTCGGCAACCATGTGATCGGATCGGTGATCACCAAGCGAAGCGCCGAGGAGATGGGGCTCAAGAAAGGCGACGCGGTCACCGCCGTGGTCAAGGCCACGGAAGTGATGCTCTCAAGGGCTGATACGCCGCGTTATCGTCGAGCGGCTTAAGTCGATTCAAGCTGATTTGAGTCCTGCTTACATTCGAGCTAGAGTGAACGGTCTGCTCCCGGAGGCTCAATGTCGGCTCGAGCGCTGTCCGCAACCCCTTCGTCTGTCGTCGTCGCGCTGTGGCTGCTCGCCAGCGCGCCGCCGCCCTCTTCGCCCAGGTCGCTGCCGGCGAGATCACCGGCGTCGTCGAGGATGCGGCTGGCGCCGCCGTGCCGGGCGTCGACGGTCACCGTCACCGCCACGCGCACCAATCTGCCAGCGCGTCGTCGTGTCGAGCGCCGAGGGCGTCTACACCGCGCCCAGCCTGCCGCCAGGCGAGTACCGCGTCGACGTCGAGCTGCACGGGATTCAAGCCGATCCGGCGCGACGGCATCCAGCATCTCCACCGGCGAAAAGGTCCGCCTCGACTTTCAGCTCGCGGTCGGCGACGTCAGCGAACAGGTCACCGTCACCGCCGACGCGCCGATGCTCCGCGCTGAAACCGCCAGCCTCGGCACCGTGGTCGAGCACGAGCAGGTCGTGCAGCTGCCGCTGAACGGCCGCACGTTCATCACGCCTCGCGGCGCTGGCGCCGGGCGTCGCGCTGCCGCCCAACTCGCAGCTGCCGCGCATCAACGGCGGCCGGCCGCGCACCAACGAGTACCTGTTCGACGGCATCTCGGTGCTGCAGCCCGAGCCGGGCCAGGTCGCGTTCTTTCCGGTCATCGACGCGATTCAGGAATTCAAGATCGAGAGCAACAGCCCGCCGGCCGAGTTCGGCCGCTTCAACGGCGGCGTCGTCAACCTGACCACCAAGGCCGGCACGAACGCCTTTCACGGCAACGGCTTCGAGTTCTTCCGCAACGAGGCGCTGAACGCGACGGAACTACTTTCAGGCCGCCAACACCGGTGAAGCCGGACTACCGGCCGCAACCAGTTCGGCGGCACGCTCGGCGGACCGATCGTGCAGGACCGCACGTTCTTCTTCGTCGACTACCAGGGACAGCGGCAGTCGATCGGCCGCACGGTCATCTCCACCGTGCCGACGGCTGCTGCAGCGCCAGGGCATCTTCACCGAAGCGATCGCCGGTCGCGTGCCGGTCATCTACGATCCGGCGACCACGGTCGGCTCGACGCGCACGCCGTTTCCGGGCAACACGATTCCGGCGGACCGCATGGACCCGGTGGCGCTCGTCGCTGCTGCAGCGCTACCCGCTGCCGACCGCGTCCGGCACGGCCAACAACTACCGCCGGACCGAGAACGAGGTCGACGATCAGGATCAGTGGGACGTCGCGCATCGATCACAAGTTCTCGTCGAACCGCGATCAGGTGTTCGGCCGGCTGCTCGTACTTCCGCGACGGCTTCGTGCCGGTGACGCCGCTCCCCGAGGGCAGCGGCGTGACGGCGGGCACGCTCGGGCCCGCAGGACACGACGGCGTGGTCGTTCGCGTCGAACTACCAGCACACGTTCTCGATCGAACATCCTGAACGAGCTGCGCATCGGCGACACGCGGCGCACCGTCGGCGCGGACGGCGGCGCAGCTCGCGACGTCGGCCGGCGCGGCGCTCAGCATTCCCGGCATTCCGTCGACGGCGCAGTTTCCCAACACGCTGCCGACGTTTCTGATCGGCGGCTACCAGCAGCTCGGCTCGCCGCCGAACACCGCGTCGGACTTCAGCACCAGCGTGTCGGAAGTCGCCGACTCGCTGACGTGGCTGAAGGGGCGGCACACGCTCAAGATGGGATTCGACTGGCGCTGGGAGCGGCTCGAACGTCGATCCAGCCGCCGTCGCCGACCGGCTCGTTCACCTTCAACGCGATCGGCAGCGATCTGCCCGGCACGCGCCAACACCGGCACGCCGCTCGCGAGCTTCCTGCTCGGCCAGGTGCAGACCTTCTCGATCGATCTGCAGCAGACGCCAGATCCAGGAGCGCGCGCACTTCCAGGAGTAACTTCATCCAGGACGACTGGAAGGTGTCCGATCGGCTCACGCATCAATCCCGGCCTGCGCTACACGCTGAATTTCCCGTCGACCGAGATCAACGGCCAGACGGCGCGTCTTCAACCTGCAGACGCAGCAGCTCGAATATCCGGGCGACCGAGCCGGTGCGGCCGCTGAAGAAGAACAACTTCGGACCGCGCCTCGGCGCGGTCTACCGGCTGACCGACAAGACGATCGTCAGCGTCGGGCTACGGCCTGGTCTGGATCGAGATGGCCGGGCATCACGACGCCGTTCACGACGCCGACGTTTCCGTTCCTGCAGACGGTCTCGCAGCGCGCGCTCGACACGATCAACCCGGCGTTCGTGCTGCAGAACGGGCCGAGCGTCGCGCCGATCGCGCCGACGCCGGACGGCGGGGCTCGGCCAGGGCGTGTTCGCGGTCGACGGCACGCTCGGATCCGGGCTACGTCGCAGCAGTGGAACGCCTCGGTGCAGCGCGAGCTGAACGCGAACACGAGCGTTCGAGGTCGTCGTACGTCGGATCGCAGATCACCCACGTCGGCATCCCCGACACCAACCTCAATCAGCTGACCGTCGATCAGCTGGCGCAGGGCGCGCCGCTCTTGACGCGCGTGCCGAACCCGTAGCTTCGGCATCATCCCGCGGTCCTCGTCGCTCGGCGATCCGACGATCTCCGTCGGCGCAGTTGCTCAAGCCGTATCCGCGTATACGACGGTCAGCCTCTACCGCAACAACGTCGGCACGACGCGCTACGACGGGCTCGACGCTCAGCCTGCGGCAGCGGCTGTCGCGCGGCCTGCTCGTACTCGATCGCCTACACCCGCTCGAAGCTGGTGGACGACGCCTCGTCGGTGTTCGACGCGTCGATTCTCACCGGACCGATCGCCAACTATCCGGTCGCCGACAGCTTCAACCGCGGCCTCGAGCGCGACTACTCGACCGGCGACATCCCGCACGTGTTCGTGTCGTCGGTGGTCTGGGATCTGCCGTGGGGTCGCGCCGCGCGCGTCAGCTGCACGGCGTGCGTCGGCGCGCTCGCCAACGACTGGACGGTCGACGACGCTCGTCACGCTGCAGTCGGGCATCCCGATCGCGGTGACGCAGACGACGAACTTCAACGCGTTCGCCGGCTTCGGCGTGCAGCGGCCGAACCTCGTCGGCGATCCGAAGCTGCCGGCCGACCAGCGGACGCCGGCGCACTGGTTCAACACCGCGGCGTTCGCCGTCGCGCCGCAGTTCACGATCGGGTCGGCGTCGCGCAACCCGGTCCGCGGCCCGTCGTATCGCAACGTCGACCTCGCGCTGATGCGCCGTGTGCCCGCTGCGCTCGGCGGACAGGCGATCGAGGTGCGGGCGGAGATCTTCAATCTGCTCAACACGGCGCAGTTCGGCGCGCCGGCAGCCGTCCTCGGCGCGGCGAACTTCGGGACGATCACGACCGCGCGTCGATCCGCGCGTCGTGCAGCTGGCGGTGAAGTTCCTGTTCTGAGCTCTCGCGGGTGCCACGGCAATCGAGGCGGTTGACCTCCATGGCCAGAATCGAATGGGCGCAGCTGTGCGAGAAGGCGTTCGTCGACGACTGCGACCGGCTGTGCCTCATCGGCATCACCACGCGGATGCCGGTGCCCTCCCTGCCGAACGCCGTCCACCAGTTGATGATTGTCGCGCGCGTCGTCGAACTGCGGGTGCGTGAAACGATCGACGTCGGCGTCTCGATCACGACACCGAGCGGCCATTGTCCGTCGCCCAACGACCCGGATTGCCTGGACATCGAGGTCGTCGCCGACTCACATCCTGGTGACGCTGAGAGACCTTCCATTGGCTGAAGAAGGGATCTACAGTTTCGGGATCTCGCTCGGGGCCGATCCCCCGGTCACGATCACCGTCGCGGTGCTGCTGCAGCCCCGGCCAGCGCACGTCCGGGTCCACTAGTGCCTTCTTGAAGGAGCGTCACCATGATTCGTCGCCTGATTGCCGCGCTCTCGATCGCGTCGGTCGTCTTCCTCACCGCGTCGGTGCCCGCGCGGGCGCAGGACGCGACCTCCAAGGACACCGCCGCCGCCATCAAGGGCGGATTCGTCGAGGATCTCGGCGAACTGGAAAGAAGTTCGTCGCCCTGGCCGAAGCGTTCCCGCCGGACAAATACCTGGCGTCCGATGGACGGCGTCCGCTCGGTCTCCGAGGTCCTCATGCTCGCCGCGTTCGAGGGCTACGCGTTCATCCCGAACTCGTTCGGCGCCAAGGCGGCCGATCTCGGCAGCCGTGAGGAAGCGGCCAAGCTCCGCACGCTGTCCGACAAGCCGCAGGTCATCGATCACCTCAAGAAGGGGTTCGCGCACGCGAAGCAGCAGCTCGGCGCGCTCGATGCCGCAACGCTGACCGGCACGCGCAAGGTGATGGGAAGGGACATGTCGGTGGTGCAGATCGCCGACGGTATCGGCGGCGACCTGCACGAACACCTCGGGCAGCTGATCGCCTACGCGCGCATGAACCATATCGTGCCACCCTGGAGCAAGTAGCTCGTCCCGTAGCGCGAGGGCTTCAGCCGAGCGACATGATGACCACCACGGTTCCACGACGACAGATCGGCCAGCTGGCCGTCTCCGCACTCGGCCTCGGGTGCATGGGCATGTCCGAGTTCTACGGCCCGCGCGACGAGGCGGAGTCGATCGCGACGATCCACCGCGCGCTCGATCTCGGCGTCAACTTCCTCGACACCGCCGACGTGTACGGGCCGTTCACGAACGAGCAGCTCGGTCGGGCGCGCGATCCGCGACCGGCGCGATCGAGGTCGTCGCTCGCGACCAAGTTCGGCAACGTGCGCGACCGCGACGACGGCAGCTGGCTCGGCATCAACGGCAGCCCGACTACGTGCGCGCAGGCGTGCGACGCGTCGCTGAAGCGGCTCGGCGTCGACGACGATCGACCTCTACTACCAGCACCGCGTCGACCCGACGACGCCGATCGAGGACACGGTCGGCGCGATGGCCGAGCTCGTGCAAGGCGGGCAAGGTCCGCTACCTCGGCCTGTCGGAGGCGGCGCCGACGACGATCCGCCGCGCGCACGCGGTGCATCCGATCACGCGCGCTGCAGACCGAGTACTCGCTGTGGAGCCGCGACCCCGAGGACGAGCTGCTGCGCGACGTGCCGCGAGCTCGGCATCGGCTTCGTCGCCTACAGCCCGCTCGGCCGCGGCTTCCTCACCGGCCAGATCCAGCTCGCTCGACGATCTCGCGCCGGACGACTGGCGCCGGCAGAATCCGCGCTTTCAGGGCGAGAACTTCCAGCGCAACCTGGCTCTCGTGGCGCGGCGTCGAGACGCTGGCGCGGCGGAAAGGCTGCACGCCAGCGCAGCTCGCGCTCGCGTGGCTGCTGCTCGCGCGCGGCACGGAGGTCGTGCCGATTCCGGGCTCGACGCGCGTCGAGCGCGTCGAGGAAAAATGCCGCGGCCGTCGCCATCCTCTTGACGCCGGACGATCTCCACAACCCTCGACGCGCTCGGTCCGGCCGTCGCGGGCGATCGGTATGCGGAAGGCGGCATGAAAGCCGTGAACCGGTAGAGCCATGTCTTCAACAACAAGCGCGGTCACCGCCGGGTTTTCTCGCGGCGTGCCTCTTCGCCGCCGCCTCCATCGTCTCGACGTCGACGCGCGGTGTCGACGCGCAGTCGCCGCTGCCGTGCAACGCATCGATCTGGCCGAGCGTTTGGCGGCGGGCAAGCTGCGAGCGGTCAATCGCGAGGTCACGAAACTGAAAGATCGCGGCGATGCCGTCCACGTGTGGCGGAGAAGGCGGATCCCGGCCTGGTGTGGATTGACGGCACCGATTTCACCGAAGGCACGATCGAGCTCGAGGTCCGCGGGCGCGATCTGCTGCAGCGCAGCTTCATCGGCATCGCGTTTCACGGCAACGACGATCGCACCTACGAGTCGGTGTATGTGCGCCCCTTCAACTTCCGCGCGACCGAGCCCGACCGCCATCAGCACGCGGTCCAGTACATGGTGCTGCCGGACTTCGATTGGCCGCGCCTGCGCAGCGGTTTCCGGAGGAGTTCGAGAACCCGGTTCACCCGGGCATCAGCCCGACCGACTGGGTCCCGCTGCGCGTCGGCGTCACAGGCGGCAGGATTCCGGGTCATCGTCCGGTCTCGTCGCCAACGTGACACTCGAAGTGCGCGAAGCTCGGCACCCTCGAGCGCGGCATGGTCGGCCCTGTGGACCGGCCCAGCAACACAGCGACGGCGACTTCGCGAACCGCTCGAATCCACGCCCGGCAAAGTGATCCTGAGCGGTACGCCTGCCGGCCGATGCCCTGAATCGGGATGCCCTGCGCCGGCCAGCACTTCGTGCTGCAGCGCGAACATGCAGCGCCGCCGCTTCGTCGATGTGGCGCACGAACGCGATCGATCCCTGCAGGATCGGCTTGACGCGGTCCGCGATCCTGGATGCGCGCCTTCGGGATACTCGTGCTCGACGACGAGGTGGGTGTTGGCGACGTCGAGCTGCAGCAGCTCGCGCGCGGCGAGCTGGTGATCGAGCCAGTCGACGGTGCGGTTCTGCAGGTAGGCGAGCGGATCGTGGCGCGCCGTGCCCGGCAGCTCGTGCTCGGCGAGCACGATCTGCTTCTTCCACGCGTTCAGCTGATCGGCCGGCATTCGCCGACGGCTTGCCGCCGATCCAGTCGCCGCGCTCGACGGTCTGGCCGCCGTAGCCCCACGCCGACGACGCCCTTCGCGTCGATCACCTGGCCCTTCACGTGGAAGCCGCCGATCGAGGAAGTTGTAGCCGGCGTCCTTCAGGTACTGGAAGATCGATCGCGTGTCCTGCCCCATCAGGATCGCGTGCGACGGATCGTAGTGGATGCGGAACTGATCGCCGACGCCGTGCTTCTCGCAGATCCGGTGCAGCGCGATCCACGTGCCCGGCGTGTAGGCGATGTTGTTGTGCCAGTTGTCGCCCGTCGTCCAGCCCGGCATCGGGCACTGCTCGACGCGGTAGGTCAGCCCGCGCGCCTTCGCTGCCTTGAGCAGCGGCACGAACTGCTCCTCGAAGTCGACGAGGTTCTCGTCCATGCTGCGCTGCTGGTTGCGGCCGACGAAGCCGCAGACGGCGTTGACGCCGAGCAGCACCGCGGCGTCGAACACGCGCAGCATGAAGTCGTGCTTCTTCTTGCGCACCGCCGGGTCGTGGTGCAGCATGTTGTCGAAGTAGCCGATGTCCGACAGGCCGACGCCGCTCGCCTTCAGCGCCGCCTCGACGCGCGCGCGCGCGGTCCTTGTCGAACGGCTTGCGCAGGTCGAGCGTGTTCGCGACCGGATCGAGCATCGCCTCGGGCGGCACGTCGGTCTCGCGTCGGATGCAGCGCCGCCGACAGCTGGATGTAGTCGGCGCCGAGCTCCTGCGCGAACTCGACCCAGTCCTCGATCGCGCGATCGGGATCGGGGTCGCGGACCTCGCGCGGCGTCAGCTCCTGCAGCGCCGCCGTCAGCACGCCCACCTTCATGAACCTGTGGTTCGAACGGTCTGATCGACATGGCCGCGCATCTTATAAGTAGTGACGATCACCAGGACAAGGTGAACCGGGCCGGCCCCGGCGCGCGCCGACTCGTACGCGGCCAGCGCCACGATCAAGCGATCGCCGCGCATCCTGAATGGTCGCGGCCGGCTGACGGTTGCTGCTCCAGGCAGTCGATCAGGTGCGTCAGCGGGAACGGCGACCGGAGGCGAAAGGCTCCTCGGATTGCCGCTCGAAGACCCAGTCGGCGGCGCCCGCCGCCGAGCACCGCCCGTCCCGGCGCGCGAAACCATTGATCGATGATCTCGCCGCCGCGTGCCGACCACTTCGAGCCGCGACGACGCTGTTCTGCTTCGGCGACGGGCCGGTCTTTCTCGGCGCGTTGATCGTCCACGAGGCTTCCAGCGTCGCGATCGATGCCGTTGGCGAACGTGAACGTGGCCATCCCCCAGTCTTCCGACGGCGATGTCCTTGTGGACCAGGTTGGCGATCCGTCGCCTCGACCTGCGACGACCTCGCTGCCGGACAGCCATCTGAACAGGTCGATCCAGTAGATCCCTTCGTCGATGAACGCGCCGCCCGGCACCTGACGCGGATCGGCGAACCAGCCTGGCGTGCCGGAGCTGTACCAGTCCTCGGCGATCGACCAGCGGCACGTCTGGTGCAGCAGGACGACGTCGCCGATCTCGCCCGCGTCGATCCGGCGCTTTCAGGTCCGCGAAGCGCAGCCGCATGATGCCCTGAAACGGCGAGGCACGACACGCCGGCCGCCTCGACCGCGTCGACCATGCGATCGGCCTGCGCGACGTTCATCGCCATCGGCTTGCCGAGGATGATGTGCTTGCCCGCCCGCGCGCGACCGCGATCGTCAGCGTCGGCGAGCTGCGCGACCGGCGCCGCGAGATGGACGATGTCGATCGCGCTCGCGCTCGAGCAGCTCGTCGTAGTCGCGCGTAGCCCTTGCACGCCGAACGTGCGTGGTGAACGCGTCCAGCTGCGCGCTCGTTGTCCCATGCCGCCGCGACGAGCTCCGCCCTGCGGATACTCCCGCAGCGCTCGCGGCCAGCCCGAACGCCGAATACCAATGACCCCAGGCCGAGGATGGCCACGCGCCATGGCCGTGACGATCGCTCGCGATGCCGCCCATCGAAACGGCCACTGCCGCAGTCGCAGCGACCATCCCAGAAAACACGAGCACGCCGAGCGCGAGGACGCCGAGGCCGAAGAGCATCACGCGCGGACGCCGGTCGTGCTGAAGATGAAGCAGCCAGCCGGCGCAGGCGATCGACGACCGGCGCCGGGTAGAGCCAGATGCGGAACGGCCGCGCCATCTCGGGCGCGCGGCGCCGAAGCAGCACGACGCCGGCGATCTGCCCGATGAACTGCACGACGATGCGCGTCGCGATCAGCGCGTCGATGACCACGTCGAGCGAGAAGAAGCTGCTCGACGATGGAAATCGCGCCGAGCACGAGCAGCGACACGTGCGGAAAGCCGCCCGGTCGGGTGCAGCCGGCGCGAACGGCTCGAAGAAGTAGCCGTCGCGCGCCGCGCGCGCACGGAATGCGCGAGTAGCCGAGCAGCAGCGCGAAGACCGATCCGAACGCCGTCCAGAGAATCATCAGCGTGAACACGCTGGCGACCTGCCGACCCGTAGATCTTCTCCATGAACACCGACACGACGAACTGCGCGTTCGGGCTGCGTCGCCGCCGGCACGAACGTCGCGCCACGGCACGACGCCGATGATCGACAGGTTGATCGCCAGGTACAGGCACGGCGACCGCGGCCGTGCTGATCACGATCGATC
>ERZ1370068.2345-contig-15_pt1 | contig 23326 bp, 20 predicted proteins | sample MGYA00561227_ERZ1370068 | MGnify/ENA primary metagenome ERZ1370068 (study PRJEB38410, sample SAMEA6850437) | metagenome | study: Metagenomic assessment of the ecological functions of the soil: analysis of the soil microbiota associated with the...
GAGGAGGGTCGGCTTCCACCAGCTTCATCGGATGTTCAGAAGACTTGACCAGACCCTGCGGGCCCGTCCTGATGCCGTAAATGCCGCTGTTCTTCGCCGCGACGCCGAGCACGCTGGACCCGGGTGCTCGCCCGCAGGTCGATCCCCGCGCCGACGAACCCGCTGACGGAGCCGTTCTTGACGACGATGACGTCGCGCAGGCCCCCATCCGTGATGGCCGCTTCGGAGGTCTGCCTACCTCTGGGGTCGAGGATAAAGGTTGGCTCGCCCGCCAACCGCTCGCTCGAGCTGTGTATCCTGGAGGAGATGATTCCGCTCTCGGTCCTGGATCTCTCTCCGATCGTCCAAGGCGGCACGCCGGCACTGGCCTTCCGCCACACGCTGGAGCTGGCGCAGCACGCAGAGCGGCTGGGCTACACGCGGTTCTGGCTGGCCGAGCACCACAACATGCCCGGCATCGGCAGCGCGGCCACGGCCGTGCTGATTGGTCACGTGGGGGCTGGTACATCTCGCATCCGGATTGGGGCCGGGGGATCATGCTGCCGAACCACGCGCCCCTGCAGGTTGCCGAACAGTTTGGCACGCTGGAGTCGCTGTTCCCCGGCCGCATCGATCTCGGCCTGGGTCGCGCCCCGGGCACTGACCGGTCCGCAGCGATGGCCCTTCGGCGCACGTTGAACGCCGATCCCGACAACTTCCCCAACGACGTGCTCGAGGTGATGGAGTTCCTGGCCGACCCTCAACCCGGTCAGCCCGTGCAGGCGGTGCCCGGCGCCGGCCTGCGGGTGCCCATCTGGATTCTCGGCTCCAGCACGTTTGGCGCGCAGGTGGCCGCGGCGCTGGGCCTGCCGTTCGTGTTCGCCTCGCACTTCGCGCCCGCCATGCTCTTCGACGCGATCGGCATCTATCGGGAGCGCTTCACGCCATCAGCCCAGCTTCCTGCCCCGTACGTGATGCTGGGGGTAAATGTGGTGGCCGCGGACACCGACGACGAGGCGCGATTCCTGGCGTCGTCTGGACGCCAGTCGTTCGCCAGCCTGCGATCCGGCCACCCGATCCAATTGCCGCCGCCGTCGAAGGAGTGGGAGCGCGACCTGTCCGATCCCGCCGATCCGCTTCGGCGCTCGCGCGTGTCGTTCGTCGGCTCGCCGGGCACCGTGTCAGCGCAGATGCGCGATTTCGTGGAACGCACCCAGGCCGACGAGCTGATTGTGGTATCGCACATATACGATCAGTCAGCGCGCCTGCGGTCGTACGAGATCGCGGCAGCGACAATGACCGAGTCGAGCGTCCTCCGCGGCGGCGAAGCTCCGGTCGGACAGGCACGGAGTCCCTCGGCGCGCTCATGAGGCCCGCCGCGCCGGCGCTGATGGCCAGCTCGGTCTCGCGCACCATCGTGTCGAGATCCTCGTCCACGATACCTTCCTTGCCAAGCCGCCAACGAACGGCGGCTGAAACGTGTCACGAAGCTCTCGGCGCAGAGCGGGCGTCAACGTACACCCAGGCCTGTTTCCCCGAAGCAAGCATGGCGGCTACCCGTTTGTACGCGGCGAGCTGCTCGTACTGGTCGGCGGCAGCGAGCTCAGCGTCGGGTCTCGCACCCAAGAAGCTCGTCCCTTTGCCCTTGAGCAGCCTTCCGAACGTGGACTGCTGCACGTGTTCGTCCTGGAGGGTGCCGTAGGAAAAGACTAGCGGCACGGCGAAGGCACCTCGTGTGGTAGACGGATTCGACGCCTCACGGTTGATATGAGCGGCCGACGGAGGCCGGAGGAGGTCCACTGAGCAACTCGCGTCGTGTGACCGGCGCGAGATGCACCTCCGCGGAGAAGTCGACCATGTATGGCGGTGATACGGCCTTGGCGGTCATCGTGTCAAGTCTTCGCCCGACGGGAGTATCTCAGCCGCCGAGCTGACGCACCAGCGACGACCAGAGCGCGTCCATTCTTCGTATCGCGGCAAGATCGACGGACTGCTTGTGCACGGCCGTGTTCACCATGACGAGCTTGCTTTGCGGATCGACATAGATCCTCTGCCCGCGCACGCCCCAGAACACGAACATGCGGTGCTCGCCGGGAAGGATCCACGTCTGGTAGCCGTAGCCGTAGCCGAAGAGCGGCGACAATCCCCTGGCCGCGAGTTGCGGTTGATCCGCGCGCGCCGTCGTCGCGTCCCTGACCCATGCCGCCGGGATGATCTGGCGCCCGTGCCAGTTGCCGTCGTGAGCCAGCAGCAGCCCGAGGCGCGCGTAGTCGCGCAACACGGCGTTGAGGCAGCAGTAGGTGGCCTCCTGCCCGGAGTTGTCGACGAGCCACGTCGCGTCGGCCTCGGCGCCGATGAGCTGCCAGATCCTCGACTCGAGATACTCGGCGGGCGGGCGGTTGGTTGCCGCCCGCAGCACCAGCCCCAGCACCTGGGTCTCGACCGAGGCGTAGGAGAACTTCGTCCCAGCCGTGGCCGCACGCTCGTTGAACGGCGTCACCGCGCTCGGGCCGCCGGCGCCCTGCAGGAGGTACGTGTTCGCCGACGAGCCGCGCGACGTCGTCGGTGCCGGTGTACTCCTCGCTGAAGCGCACGCCCGACGACATCTGCAGCAGGTGGCGCAGCGACGTGCGCCCGTACTCGGTGCCGGCAAGCTCGGGCACGTAGGCGGCCGCGGGATCATCGACCGAGCGGATGTGGCCCTCGGCGATCGCGATGCCGACGAGCATCGCCGTCACGGTCTTGGCCATCGACCACGACGTGAAGCGATGCCGGTCCGTGCGGCCATACTGGTAGCGCTCGACGAGGATGGTGTCACCGCGCGCGATCAGCAGGCCGGTCGTCGGGGTCCGCTCCAGGTAGTCGTCCAGCGTCAGGTCGGCGTCCTGGAACCGCCAGGTGATGCGCGGCTCGACGACCCGCACGAGGCGCGAGGGCGTCGGCGCTTTCCGAATGAGCCGGGCGTGGAAGATCTCGTCGAGGTGGCTGTGGGAGCCGACGACCGACCCGATGTCATAGAACGTCGCGCGGTCGCCTTTCGGGTAGCCCGTGCTGGCGCCGAACTCTACCGCGTCGGGGCCTCCTGCGGCGAAGCGGGGCGGCTCTTCGGCCGCCGCGCGGCGTCTCGCGCGTTGTCGTCCCCGGCGCCGCGCAGGCCGCCACGCCCCCGAGCAGGAGGAGCGCCCACACGAGCTGCCGCACCCTGTGTTTGACCGCATAAGGTCAAGCGCCCGGCCAAACGATCAATCTCGCGCGCGGGTGAGGTCCGCGATGACCGTGGCGTCGGTGGGGAAGGCGAGTGGGGAGGCGTCCGAAGGGGAAAGTATCCAACTCGATCGAGGTCGTCTCCCGCTTCGAGGACTCCGCCGACCGGGCGCCCATGAAACCAGACTCCGACCGTCTGGTTCGATCGGTCGTGAAAGTTGGAATGAACCGCACAGACGCGGCCGATCTCGACAATCAGACCGGTCTCTTCCTTCATCTCCCGGCGCGCCGCCTCCCGGATGTCCTCACCCCAGTCGACGTGGCCGCAGGGAATGCACCACCCCCGACCAGGGCCCGCTGTTGCGCCTACCGAGCAGGATGGAGTCTCGCTCCAGGAGGACCACCGCCACGCCCACCGTGGGGTTTCGGTAGCTGATCTGCCCGCAGCTCAGACACCGCCGGTGCAGCCCGGCCGTCGGGGGCTCGAGTCGACCCCACATCGAGCACAATGGTCGCGACCATCAGAAGGGTGCATGCCCCGAGGCCCGTCAGCGCGCGGGCGTTGCGTAGACCCCGCCGCCGAGGGCGGCGATGCACTCCTCGCGTATCTGCCACACGTCGTCGAGGCTGCGCCCGTGCACCGCCTCCGTGCGGGTGATCCAGTCGCGGAGAAATCTCCGGTGAAGGTCGTTCTTGTACGCGCCGATCTGATCGACGGTGATGGGCTCCTCATGCAGGAAGCGCTCGATGGGCGCCGCGCCCGGGGGATCCCGGTCATGTCGACACGCTCGCCCTGGCACCGCAGGTAGCAGTGGGCCTCGGGAATGTACGACAGCCCGTGCGCGGTCAGCACTCGACCCACGCCCGGCGTATTCCGTTCGCTCATCTCGTAGATCCCGAGCATCAGCTGGACGTCGATGTCTTGCTCACGGGCGAGCTCGGCCAGGGTGGCATGCTTGGTCGTGCACGTGCCGCGGCCCTCCTCGACCACGAGCCAGAACCGGCTTCGGTCCGTGATTCGCCCATACGGCAGCCGCAGGACATGAAGGGCGGCCGCAGGGAAATCGTGCGCACCCGCAGCTCGAAACAGCCGGGTGATCGGGCCATCGGCGGTCAGGGGCCTGTTGATAAGTTGGTCGACTATACTCGGCATGGCGCCTCCTTCGGGCTCTCGTCGGGAGGGAGTGTGTCGACCCTCCGGGCCCGGTTTCCATCACCTTCATACAACTCACGCCCCTGGGTAGCGCACGAGCGGGCTACCACTCGTACTTGTAGCCGAGACCGTAGACCGAGTGCACCACCTCCCGGTCAGGCAGCACCGCCGCGATCTTCCGGCGGATCTTCTTGATGTGGCTGTCGACGGTCCGGTCGGCGACGACCCGCTCGTCGCGGTACATCGCGTCCATGAGCTGCTCGCGGGTATAGATCCGGCCCGGCTGATCGGCCAGCACCTTGAGCAACTGGAACTCCACCGCCGTGAGGTTGAGGTCCGTGCCGCCGATCGTCGCGCGATATCCCGCCTCGTCGAGCTTCACACCGGCCTCCGCGGGGCGCTCGCCGCGCTTCGCCCGGCGCAGGACCGCCTTCACGCGCGCGACGACCTCGCGGGGGCTGAAGGGCTTTGCAGATGTAGTCGTCGGCGCCCAGCTCGAGACCGAGCAGCCGGTCGATCTCCTCGACGCGGGCGGTGACCATGATGATCGCCACGCCGCTGGACGCCCGCAGCGCCTTGCACACCTCCAGCCCGTTCTTGCCCGGGAGCATGAGATCGAGGAGCACCAGGTCCACGTCGTGCGTGCTCACCCACGGCTCCACCTCGTCTCCGCGATGCAGCACGCTCGCCTCGAAGCCGTCCTGGGCCAGGTAGTCGCGCAGCAGCCCGGCCAGCTTCGCCTCGTCCTCGACGATCAGGACGCGCTCACCCATGGGTCGTCCCGGTCCACCGCGGGAACACCAGCCTGATCCCCAGCCCGCCCAGGGGCTCGCGTTCGCGGTGAGGGTGCCGCCGTGGCCCTCGACGATGGCGTGGGCGATGGCCAGCCCGAGCCCGGAGCCGCCGCTGGCCCGGCTGCGCGAGGCCTCGACCCGGTACAGGCGCTCGGTCAAGCGCCCCAGGTCTGGGCCGGCGACGCCGGGCGCGCTGTCGTGCCACTCGACGACCGCCTTGTCACCCTCGCGCTTCACCGCGATCGCGATCCTCCCGGGCGCATCGGTGTAGCGCACGCTGTTCTGCATCAGGTTCGCGAACACCTGCGCGAGCCGGGTCTCGTCCGCCAGCACGAGCGTGTCATCCTCCACCTCGAGCGTGACTGCCAGGCCGCGCTCGTCCGCCTCGCGGCGCTGGATCGCGACCGCATCCCTCAGCACGTCGGCGAGGTCCACCGGCTCACGATGATACGAGAGCGCGCCCTGATCGGATAGCGACAGCGTGTGCAGGTCCTCGACGAGCCGCGTCAGCCGTGCCGTCTCGTGGGCGAGCGACGCGACGTTGTCCTGGTTGAGCGGGCGCACGCCGTCCTGGAGCGATTCGATCTCGGCGCGCAGCACGGACAGGGGCGTGCGCAGCTCGTGCGCGATGTCCGCGATCCACGCTCGCCGCGCCGCCTGGGCGGCGGCCAGCGTGACCGCCAGCGTGTTGAAGTCGCCGGCAAGCTGCGCGAGCTCGTCGTGGCCGCGCGGCGCCAGGCGCGCCGCGTAGTCGCCGCGGATGAGCGCGTGGGTCGCCTGCACGAGCGCGCTCACGCGCCGGCTCAGCCACGCAGGCCAGGCCCGCGCCGAGGACCAGCGCGGCGAGCCCCATGCCCAGCGCGACGGCCGCGAACGCCTGGTGCTGGCGGCGCAGGTACACGCGCTCCAGGGACTGGAGCCGGTCGACCCTCGGCACGTAGCCGAGATAGCCGACGACACGCCCCCGGATTCGATCGGCTTCAGCACCGCCCCCGCCGCGGCCTCCGGGCGCCCGATGAGCCTGGCGCGGTTGCCATCGAACAGCAGGAGCCGCGGGTCGATCGTCAGGGAAGCTCGCGTCGCTCGCCGGGCTCGGCCGAGGACGGCAGCCCGAGCGCGTCGCGCGACATCGCCATCCAGCGATCCCCGTCGGCGGCGATCGATGGCCCAGCCGCCCTCGCGCGCATACGCGTCGGCGAGCCGGTCGGTCATCAGCTCGAGCCGCGCCTCGTCCGCGCGGTTCACGTACTGCACGAAGCCGCGCTCGAAGCTCCACGTGAAGACGAGGTACGTGACGAGCGTGAGGCCTGCAATCGTGCCGGCGATGGCCAGGAAGAGCTTGACGGGCAGCCGGTCGAAGCGTTCGAAGTTCACGGTCCGAATCGTAGCGCGGGAATGTGCACGAATTGTGGACGCCCTCGCTCGCAGCGGCGGCCTCCCGACCGCCGGCTACACTTCCTCGATTTGTCCACATTTCGTCCGTCTTTCGATCGTCACATTAGCAGGCATGAAGAAGACCACGCGGGCAGTGAGGGAGACGGACATGAGCGACACATCTTCTCTGGACGCTTGAGCGGGACGACGCCTGCTCGACCGCGCCCGGCGCGCCCTTCCCCGCCGGTGGGGCACGCGGGCGGCGGCGCTCGCGGCGGTGCTCGCGCTCACCGCGGGGGCATCTACGGCGCTCGCGCGTGGACGGCCGCGTGCCGCCACGGCCGGGCAGTACACCGTCGCCACGGTGCAGCGGGGCGATTTCGAGGACACGGTGACCGCGACCGGCATCCTCCAGCCGCGGGAGTACGTCGACGTCGGCACCCAGGTCTCGGGCCAGCTCGAGGCGCTGCACGTCGACATCGGATCGAGGGTCAAGGCCGGGCAGCTCATCGCCGAGATCGATCCCACCGTGTACCGCTCCCACGTCGAGGCGGACCAGGCGCAGCTCCGCACGCAGCAGGCCCAGCTCCAGGACAAGCAGGCCCAGCTCACGCTGGCGGAGCAGCAGCATCAGCGCCAGGTGAACCTCATGAAGGACAACGCGACCACCCAGGACGCGCTCCAGACGGCCGAGGCCGCGCTGGGCTCGGCCACGGCGCAGATCGACGTCCTGAAGGCGCAGATCGAGCAGACGCAGTCCACGCTGCGCGGCGATCGAGGCGAATCTCAGCTACACCAAGATCTACGCGCCGATGTCCGGGACGGTGGTCGCGCAGAGCGCCAAGCAGGGCCAGACGCTGAACGCGAACCAGCAGGCGCCGATCATCGTCCGCATCGCCGACCTCTCGACGATGACGGTGCAGTCCCAGGTGTCCGAAGCCGACGTGGCGAGCCTGCTCCCCGGCATGCCGGTCTACTTCACGACCCTCGGCGATCCGAGCAAGCGCTGGTACGGCAAGCTCCGCCAGATCAATCCCACGCCGGAGACCGTGAACAACGTCGTGCTCTACGACGCCCTCTTCGACGTCGACAACAAGCGACGGCGGGCTGATGACCCAGATGACGGCCCAGGTGTTCTTCGTGGCCGCGGAGGCGAAGGGCGCGGTGCTGGTCCCAGTGAGCGCGCTGCGTCCGGCCGACGCTGCAGCCGGCCAGGGCCGTCGCGGGAATCGCGCCGATAGTGCAGCCACGCCGGGCGACGCGCGCACCCGCCTGGCCAACGCCGCCGCGACCGTCCGCGTCGTCACGACCGACGGCGCGATCGACGTCTCGCGACGTGCGCGTGGGCCTGGTGAGCCGCGTCTCCGCGCAGATCCTGTCGGGCCTCGACGCCGGCGAGCGGATCGTGGTCGGGGAGCGCACGGCCGCCTCGGCCCCGACGGCGAAGCCGGCCACCGGCAACCGCCCGATGATGCCACCCCGCGTGTGAGGAGGAGAATGCCATGATTGCGCACGCGGATCGCGAAGCGACGAGCGCCACGCCCCTCATCGAGCTCGAGGGTGTCACCAAGACGTACCGCACCGGGGAGCTGGCCGTCGAGGTGCTGCACGGCATCGATCTGGCGATCCATCCCGGTGAGTTCGTCGCGATCGTCGGGGCCTCGGGCTCGGGCAAGTCGACGCTGATGAACATCCTCGGCTGCCTCGATCGCCCGACGACCGGCTCCTATCGCTTCCTGGGCGAGGACGTGTCAGGCCTGGGGCGCGACGAGCTGGCGCGGCTGCGCCGCGAGGCGTTCGGGTTCGTCTTCCAGAGCTACAACCTCATCGCCGCCGCGAGCGCCACCGAGAACGTCGAGGTGCCCGCCATCTACGCGGGCACGGCGCCGGGCCCGCGGCGCGAGCGGGCGCGCTCGCTGCTCACGATGCTGGGGCTGGCGGAGCGGCTCGAGCACAGGCCGACACCAGCTCTCGGGCGGCCAGCAGCAGCGCGTCTCCATCGCGCGCGCGCTCATGAACGGCGGCCAGATCGTCCTCGCCGACGAGCCCACCGGAGCACTCGACAGCACGAGCGGCGCCGAGGTCCTGGCGCTGCTCGAGGACCTCGCGCGGCAGGGCCACACCGTCATCGTGATCACCCACTCGGCGGAGGTGGCGGCGCATGCCCACCGCGTGATCGAGATCCGCGACGGCCAGGTCGTGCGCGATCCGGGGCCGCAGCCGACGGCAGGGGCCCCCTGGCGTCGGAGCACCGAGCGACCCGCCGCGACGGTCCTGGGCTGGCTCGAAGCCGCGAAGGCGGCTGCGCGCGCGCTCTCCTCGAACCTCTTCCGCACCGCGCTCACGCTGCTCGGCATCGTCATCGGCGTGGCCTCGGTCATCGCGATGCTGGCGGTGGGCAACGGCGCGCGCCAGGCCGTGCTCGACCGCATCAGCGGCATGGGAACCAATCTCCTGCTCGTGAGACCCGCCACGTCCAGCCGCGGCGCCCCGGCGGGAGCACGGCGACGATGACGCCCGAGGACGCCCAGGCGATCGCCGCGCTCCCCAACGTGCTGGCCGCGGTGCCCGAGCTGGGCGGCACGGTCACCGCCCGGTTCGGCAACCTCGACTACCAGACGCAGGCGACCTCGACCGGCGCGGACTTCCCGCTCGCCCGCAACTGGTCGACGGCGCGCGGCACGTTCTTCTCTGCCGCCGACGTGCGGAGCTACGCGCCCGGTCGTGGTCCTGGGGCAGACGGTGGTCGAGAACGTCTTCCCCGACGGGAGCGACCCCATCGGCCAGCACCTCGTCCTCAACAACGTCCTCTTCCAGGTCATCGGTGTCATGAGCGACCGCGGGGCGTCGCCGACCGGGCAGGACCAGGACGACGCCGTGTTCGTGCCGTACACCACGGGCAGCCTGCGACTGTTCGGGCAGCGGTTCCTCCGCAACATCACCGTGGCCGCGGACGACGTCGCGCGCATCGACGAGACCGAGGCGGCGGTCACCCGGCTGCTGACGAGCCGCCACGCCGGCAAGCAGGATTTCCAGATCCGCAACATGGCCTCGCTCATCGACACGGCGACCGAGACCCAGAACACGCTCACGATCCTGCTCGGCTCGATCGCCGCCATCTCCCTGCTCGTGGGGGGATCGGCGTGATGAACATCATGCTCGTCAACGTGACGGAGCGGACGCGCGAGATCGGCGTGCGCATGGCGACCGGCGCGCGCATGCGCGACATCATGCAGCAGTTCCTGACCGAAGCCGTCGCGGTGTCCGGCCTCGGCGGCCTGATCGGCGTCGCCGCCGGGCCTCGGCAGCGCGCTGGTGATCGGCCTGCTCGGAACGGAGGTCAAGATCTCCCTGGGACCGGTCGCGCTCGCCTTCGCCTGCGCGTTCCTGACCGGTCTGATCTTCGGCTACCTCCCAGCTCGCAAGGCCGCGGGGCTCGACCCCGTCGTGGCCCTTGCATCGGAGTGACGACATGAACACGCTGTTTCGACGATCGATGGCCCTCGTGCTGGTGTGCTGCGCTCTCTGGCTGCGCGATGGTGAGTCCCGAGCTGAAGCCGGACGTGCCGGTGGCCGGGACGTGGAACGAGGCCGTGCCGGCGAATGGCGCGGGCGTCTCGCCGACCTGGTGGACGAGCTTCGGCTCCGCGGAGCTGCAATCCCTCGTCGCCGAGGCGCTGGCGGGAGTCCCGATCTCGCGATCGCCAGCGAGCGTGTCCAGCAGGCCGAGGCGCAGGTGCGCGTGGCGGGCGCCTCGCTCTTTCCCGTGCTGAACCTGAGCGGAGGAGCGTCGGGCGGCCGCACCCAACGGGTCGGTGGCGCAGGGGCGCGACGGTCGCGACAGCTCCGGGGACATCGGGCTCTCGGCGAGCTACGAGCTGGATCTCTGGGGACGCAATCGCGCCGGCGTGCGCTCGGCGGCATCGTCGGCGTCGGCGGCGCGGTTCGATCGCGACACGGCCCAGGTCACGCTCGTCTCCGGCGTCGCCACCAGCTACTTCGACGTCCTGGCCCTGCGCGCCCGCCTGGCCATTGCGCGCGACAACCTCGCCATCGCGCAGCAGGTCATGGACCTGGTGTCCGCGCGGGCCAAGAACGGCGCCGCCTCGGCCCTCGACGTCTCCCGCCAGGAGGCGACCGTGCTCTCGCAGCAGGCCGCGCTGGTGCCGCTCGAGCTGCAAGAGCGCCAGACGCTGGCGGCGCTGGCCGTGCTGGTGGGCCGACCGCCGGAGGGCTTCGACGTGACGGGCACCGCAGATCGCCGATCTCTCCGTCCCGGAGATCGATCCCGGTCTGCCCGCCGAGCTCTTGCTTCGCCGCCCGGATCTGGCCAGCGCCGAAGCCCAGCTCGCCGCCGCCAACGCCGACGTCGCCGCGGCGCGCGCGCGCTCTTGCCCAGCATCACGCTCACCGGGACGGCCGGCCTGGCGACCAGCCGCGTTGACCTCGCTGGCCACCGGCGGCACCACCGCCGCCATCGGGATCGCGGCGTCGCTGCTGCAACCGATCTTCGACGGCGGCCGTCTGCGCGGGCAGAAAGCGATCGCGGAATCGCGCGAGCGCGAGCTCGTGGACGACGTATCGAAGGCGATCCTGTCCGCGTTCGCGGACGTGGAGCAGGCGCTCGCCGGAACGTCGCGCCTCGGCCAGCAGGAAAATCTTCAGGCCGAGGTGCAGACCCGGGCGCGCGAGTCGCTGCGGCTCGCGGAGATCCGTTATCGCGCGGGCGCCGACGATCTGCTCACCGTCCTCGACGCCCAGCGCACGCTCTTCGCCGCGCAGGACCAGCTCGCGCAGATAGAGCTCAGCCGACTGCAGGCCGCAGTGAGCCTTTACAAGGCGCTCGGTGGCGGCTGGACCGCCGCGGACACCACCGCACCGGCGCCGTCGGCGTGACGATGACGCCCGCGCCGGTCGCCGACGTGTCGACGAGTTCCGGGCGCCGACATCCGCCGGTCCTCGACGCTCGCCATCTCGGCGCGTGAGACGCGGCACAAGGATTGTCCGGCCTCCCATGACGAGGTGAAGATCGCGGGCGTGAAAGCGGTACACGATCCGTCCGTTGGCGTGTTCAGCACCGTGGCCCGTTCCCCGACTGATCCCGGGCCCGCCTACCGCTGGCCCAGTCGGGCCTAAAGCGAAAACGCCCTTCCCGGTGTATGTGTCTCCACTCGTCCCTCTCGATACAACGTCACTGTCCCCGCACCATACGTATTCCATGAATCATGGTCGCCATCGTTCAACATGCCCGTTTGCTCATCAATACCAATCAGAGTCACATCGGGGATGTGTCTTACAAGGCGCGGCGCCCAACCTTTTCCAAACGTATCGTGATGTGGCAGGACGAGTGAATTGGGAACGAGATTGAGTCCATCCACGATCTTGCCAGTGCCAGGATCAAAATACATCTGACACATCACCATGGCTCCAGCGCTCGACCCTGCAACGACAGCGCCTTTGCGATAGGCATCCATCACAGCATGCCAGGCAAGACTGTCCTTGAGCGTTTGACCAAGATAATGGGTAAAACCTCCGAGGACATAGATGAGTTTTGCCACCCGCAAGGATTGCGACACGTTGTCATCGTTCGCGCTCGTCTTATCGATGAGCGGAACCGAAAGGACATTCTCCGCGCCCAGGCCCTGGAACCAGCGGATGCCGTTATTCCCCGCGCGTTGATGATTGTCATCCGGCGCGGCGGCGGCTGGAATGATACGGATCGGCGCGGCGAATCCGCCAGCCCGTTCGATGCCACGTAAATCGGGTCACGCATGCGCCCGCCAAACTCCGCGCCGCCTTCAAGAAGCACATATCCCATGCGGAGATCTTACTTCCGTCGCGAACGCGGCGCTGGACGGGAAGAAGTTACTACGCGCGCAGCGACTTGAAGCCGGCGCGAAGTTCTTCCGAGAGGAACTTCGGCTGCTCCCAGGCGGCGAAGTGGCCGCCCTTGGGGAGCTTGTTGTAATGACATTCGGCACGGCATTCAGCCGGGCCTCGACCTTGCGCCAGTCGTACTCGTGGCCCAGTAACGCGCGAGTTTCTGCACGGTCGCGAGCGGCACGCCCTGCGAAAAATCGGCAACGGTTTCTTTCTCGGGCAACCGGGTCGCAACGATGCGCCGGCGCAAATCGGGCGCGTAGTCGACATCAACGCCCTCCGCGCTCTCGCGCCCCCTTCCCTGCCCCCCGGTCCCCAAGTCGTTAGGCCCCCAGCCCCGCACGCCGCACACCGCTGGAGCCGCAGCCACAGCGATCGCGCCCCGCGCCGAGCCTCGGCCGCCGACTCAGCTGCCGACCCGGATCACGATCTTGCCGAAGTGGGCACCGCTCTTCATATGGGCCAGGGCGGCGGGCGCCTCGGCGAAGGCGAACTCGCGGTCAATCACTGGCTTGATGCCATGGCTGGCCATCGCATCGAGCATGTCGGCGAACATCGCACGGCTGCCCACGAAGATGCCGTGGATGCTGGCGGCCTTGGGGATCACCCCCACCGGGTTGGCCTGGGCGCCGAGCCCGGTCAGCACGCCGATGTAAGCGATGCGTCCGCCGATGCGGACGCTGGCCAGCGAGCGCTCCAGGGTGCCCGGGCCGCCGACCTCGATTACCACATCGACGCCGCGCCCGGCGGTCAGCCGCAGCACCTCGCGCTCCCAGTCGGGATGGGTCTTGTAGTTGATGCCGTGGTCGGCGCCGACCTGTTTGGCGCGCGCGAGCTTGGCGTCGTCGCTGGAGGTGATGATGACCTGCGCGCCGGCGGCCTTGGCGAACTGCAGCGCAAAGATCGAGACGCCGCCGGTACCCAGCAGCAGCACGGTCTGGCCGGGCTTGAGATCACCCACTTCGAACAGACTGTTCCACGCCGTGACGGCGGCGCAGGGCAGCGTCGCGGCCTCGGCGTAACTCAGGCTGTCGGGCAGCTTGATGACGCCGGTCTCGTCGCTGACGAAGCGCTCGGTCAGCGCCCCGCCGCTTTCCCGCCCGGCGCGCCAGACAAAGAGGAAGGCTCAGGGCGCCCGCCCTGCCAGTTGGGGAAGAACAGCGTGGCGACGCGGTCGCCGACCTTCAGGCTGCGCACGTCCTTGCCGACCGCGACGACCTCGCCAGCGCCGTCCGAGCAGGGCACGAGGCCCTCGGGGATCGGGCAGAAGTAGGTGTTCTGACTGACCAGCAGGTCGCGGAAGTTGAGCGACACCGCCTTGATCGCCACGGCTACCTGGCTGTTGCCCAGCGGCGCCGACTCGAAGTTCGTGACCTGTAGGGGGACGGCGGGCTGGAGTGGGGTGAACTCCGTAGCGTTTCATGCGTGTCTCCTCGAATGTGGGTGAGATGTCCTGAAGTCGGACCCCTGCTTCAGTATCCCGTTCCGCACCCCGGGCGTCGGCGCGGCGCGCGGACAGCGGAAGCTTTGGGCTGGACGGTCGCAAGACAGTGCCCGGGATCACCACGCTGCCGTTATCGTGGAGGTAACGACCGGTGCGGCATGCCACATTTCACCGGGGTCTCGATGCCAGGGACATCGACCCTCAAGGCCGGGGTGCAGGCGCGGCGATCGTACCGGACCGCGCGCTAACCAGGGTAGTGGACAAAGGTCCACTACCCCGTCGTAAACAGGCAACATGACCGACATCCGGCGGCACTCGAAGCAGAAGATCACTTCTCCTGACCAGCTAGTAACATAGGAACGACTAACGCCACCTCCGCTGGGGGCAGCGGGCGTCCGACCAGGCATGCTCATCTTCCACATGGGTGACGTGGTGGTGGGCGCGGTGCTGACGATCGTCATCGCCGCGACGCAGGCGCGGGCGCGGTACATCAGGTAGGATGCCACCGATGCCACGGCCGCGCCGATAGAGGTGGGCCACCGCTGAAACCTGAAATAATCTCGGCCGGCGCACCGGCTGGGCGGGCGCACTGCGAGAGGGAGGGTGGCGATGAGCGGTGTCTACGATGGTCTCACCGTGGTCGAGCTGGCCGATCGCAAGAACCAGTGGGCGGGCAAGCTTCTGGCCGACGGCGGCGGGCGTGTGATCCAGGTGGAGCCGCCCGGGGGCGGTCCGGGACGGTGGTGCGGCCCCTTCGTCGACGACAAGGTCGATCCCGACCGGTGCCTCGACTACTGGTGGTACAACACCGGCAAGCAGAGCGTCGCCCTCGACATCGGCCGCCAGCCGGGGCAGGACCTGCTCCGGCGGTTGCTGGCACGCGCCGACGTCTTCCTCGAGAGCACGGCGCCGGGAACGCTTGCTGCGCACGGCCTCGATTACGCGTCCGTGTCCAGTAACCGCGCGCTCATATACGCGTCGCTGACCGACTTCGGTCAGGACGGCCCGTGGCGCGATCACCAGATGAACGACACCGCCCACCTGGCCCTAGGTGGCCACATGGCGAGCAGCGGATATTCGGATCCGAGCGCGACGCCAATCGGCGGGCAGGGGCACCAGGCGTGGCACATGGGCTGCGTCTTCGCGCTCCACGGGATCACGCTGGCCCTCTTCGACCGGATGACGACCGGCGAGGGCCAGTACATCGACGTCTCGATCCACGACGCTTGCTCGATCGGCACCGAGGCAGCGGTGCCCGAGTGGATGTACAACGGCGCGACGCTCTACCGGCAGACGGGCATGCACGCGGCGGTGCGGCGCCAGCCGGATCTCGAATTGCCCACGGCCGACGGCATGTACGTGATCGCGGTGAACCAGAGCTTCGGCGATCGGGGATGGGCGCAGCTCGTCGAGTGGATGGAGGAGAAGGGCGTGGCCGGCGAGCTGACCGACCCGAAGTACCGCGACGAGGCCGTGCGGATGGCCGACTACCGCCAGGGCACCGCGGTCCGCGATGGCATCCGCCGCCTGATCGCCGCCTGCAAGGGCGAGGAACTCTTCCACCGCGCGCAGTCGTACGGGATCTCGTGGGGGCTGGTCCGCGCGCCCGAGGAGAACTACGACGTCCCGCACTACCGGGAGCGCGGGTTCTGGCGAGACGTCGAGCACCCGGAGATCGGCCGGGCCGTGCCATACCCGCGCGGTCCGTTCATGGCGGAGCGGCTCGACATCGCGCCGCGGGGCCGCGCGCCCCATCTGGGCGAGCACACGCGGCTCGTCTTGACGTCGGATCTCGGCCTGCCCGCCGCGCAGACCGATGCGCTCGCCGCCGCCGGAGTCATCCGATGAGCGCCCCGGCGACCCTCCCCAAGGGCATCCTCAGCGGCGTCCGCATCCTCGATTTCACGTGGAAGACCGTGGGGCCATGGGCGCCGCGCCTGCTCACCCACTTCGGCGCGGAGGTCATTCACGTCGAGCGCGTGGGATCGTGGGACGATCACCGCTACGCGGGTCACCCGAGCCCGATCATCGAGAGCTCGCAGCAGAAGGAGTTCACGTCGGGGCAGGGTCCCCTGCACGGCGGGGGAAACGCCGACGGCAAGAAGTCCTACTACGCGACTCCGTACTTCACGATCCTGCACCACGGCAAGCTGGCCATCAGCCTGAACACGCGTCATCCCAAGGGTCTCGAGCTGGCCACGCGGCTCATCGGCATCTCGGATGCGGTGGTCGAGAACTTCAGCGGCGAAGTCTTCCCCAGCTGGGGGCTCACCTGGGAGCGCATCCACGAGATCAACCCCCGCGCCGTCTACATGAGCACGTCGGGCTTCGGCCACTCCGGTCCCTACAAGGCCTTCCGGAGCTTCGGGCCGACCGCCGCCGCCCAGTCGGGTCTCTCCTTGACCTCCGGGCTGCCCGACAAGCCGCCGGCGGGCTGGGGCTTCTCCTACATGGACGTCATGGGCGGGTGGATGGGCAGCCTGGCCCTCATGATGGGGTTGCTCCAGGCCCGGAAGACCGGCCAGGGCCTTTACGTCGACTACGCGGTGACCGAGGGCGCGATGTCACTGCTCGGGACCTACATGCTCGACTACCAGGTGAACGGCCGGACCACGCGCCGCCCGGGATTTCCACCCGGCAATCGAGCGGTTTGGCCCGCGGTGGCGCCGCACAACACCTACCGTTGCTCCGGCAAGGACCGCGTCGCGCAGGACTGGTGGGTGTTCATCGCCTGCGAGACGCAGGCGCAGTTCGAGTCGCTGGCGCGCCTCATGGGCCAACGGGAGCTCTCCACGGACCCGCGTTTCGCCACCAACGAAGCCCGTGTGGCCAACCAGGACGCGCTCGACGCGATCGTCGGCCGGTGGGTGCGGCCGCGGCGGCGATACGACGTCATGCGGCGCTGCCAGGAGGCGGGGATCGTCGCCGCGGTGGTGCAGAGCGCCGAGGACCGGGTCGAGTACGATCCGCAGCTGAAGCACCGCGACATGCACCCGGTCACCGAGCATCCGGAGATCGGCGAGTTCGAGTACGAGGGCTATCCTGTCAAGCTCTCGCGGACGCCGGCGTTCGTGCGCGGGCGGGGCCCGCTCCTGCGCGAGCACAACCGCTACGTCTACGGCGAGCTGCTCGGCCTGAGCGATGACGACATGACGTCGCTCGAGCGCGAGCGGGTGATCTGAGGGGAGGCGGCGATGGCGGTGATCTTCGATCGGGCCCGGCTGGGGCGGCTGAAGGACGCGGTGGCCGTGGTCGGCGTGGGGGAGACGGACTACGCGAAGGACTACCGGGGGCCGGCGGCCAGGCCGTGGGCAAGGGCGAGACCCGGGTCGACTCGTACACCTTGGCGTCCAAGGCGCTGAAGCGCGCGCTGGACGACGCGGGTTTGAAGAAGGACGACATCGACGGCCTGTGCACCGGGGGCCCGCTCTCCGGCGAGCGCGCCAGCGAGCTGTGGGGCCTGAACCCTCGCTGGAGCGGCGGCGGTGACGCCGCCCAGTGCATCATCGAGGCGGCCCTGGCCATCGACGCCGGACTCTGCACGACGGTCGCCCTGGTCTACGGCAACGCGCAACGCTCGATGGACACGGCCTACGGCGGCGCCCGGGTGACCGGCGGCGCCATCACCTCGTACTTCTACTACGCGCCATGGGGCATGACGTCGCAGGGCGCGCTCTACGCGCTCTTCTTCCAGCGCCACAAGCTCCTCTATGGCACGACCGAGGAGCAGCTGGGCGCGGTGGCGGTGGCCTTCCGCAAGCACGCCTGCCTGAACGAGAACGCCGTCATGCAGAAGTCGCTCACCATCCAGGACTACCTGAAGGCTCCGTACATCGCCGAGCCGCTCCGGCTCTATGACTACTGCCTCATCAACGACGGCGGCGTCGCGATCATCCTGCGCCGCGCTGACATGGCCCGCGACCTCCGGCAGCGGCCGATCATGGTGAGTGGCTTCGGATGGTCCGAGGAGAACGTCGACGCCACGCAGCTGCGGCCGCGGCTCAAGACCTTCTACCACGGCGCGCATCGTGACGTGGCCGCCCAGGTGTATCCCATGGCGGGCGTGACCCCGAAGGCCGTCGACGTGTTCGCCACCTACGACAGCTTCAGCGTTCACCTGCTCGCCTCGCTGGAGGGCTTCGGCTTCTGCAAGGAGGGCGAGGCGGGCGCGTTCGTGCAGGGGGACGCATCGAGATCGGCGGCGAGCTGCCGTGCAACACCAGCGGTGGGATGTTGTCGGAAAGCTACATGCAGAGCTGGAACCACCAGCCGGAGCTGGTCCGCCAGCTGCGAGGCGGTCTGGGCCGGCGGCAGGTGGAGGGTGCCGAGGTGGCCCAGTACGTCCATGACGTGGCGGGCAAGTGCAAGAGCCTGATCTACACGAAGGGGGCGTGACGATGGCCATCGCCCGTCCCGTCCGCGCGATGGACCCCTACGCTGAGCAGTTCTGGGCCTTCACGCGAGAGCGCGAGCTGCGCCTGCAGCAGTGCGCGGCGTGTGGAAGTTCCGCTGGCCACCCGGCCCGACCTGCGACCGCTGTCTCTCCGACGATTTCGCGTGGTCGGCGCTCAGCGGCCGGGCGACGGTGCTCTCATGGACGACGTTCCACCGGGGCTACTTCGCGGAGTATCCGCCGCCCCACACGATCGTTGCGCTGGAGCTGGCCGAGGGCCCCTGTTCATCTCCTATCCCGTGGGCCTCCAGCCGGGCGAGCTGCGAGAGGGCATGACTCTGGAGATCCGGTGGGCGGATGCATCCGACCGGTTCGGGGACTACAGCTTGCCGGTGTTCGGTCCGTCCACCTCGGGCGGCTGAAGTCGGCGGCGCCCAGGGCGCACCCGTTCAACCACCGGACGGGCGCCGAGCGAGGTGCCGAAGGAGACTGCCGTGCCGTTCTATGAAAATGGCACACATGACTGACCAACTCATCTCCTGCGACGATCACATGGATCTCAGCCAACTGCCCGCGGATCTGTGGAGCACGCGGCTGCCCGCGTCGCTGCTCGACCGCGCGCCGCATGTCGAGGAGCGCGACGGACAGGCGGTCTGGGTGTGCGACGGAAAGGTGTGGGGCCGGTGGGACGGCAAGCCGCCGGCGACGGGCTCCGCGCGACCGATCAAGGCGCTCTACAATCCCGAGCAGGATCGCAACAAGAGGCTCGGTCAGAAGGTCTACGAGAAGGTCGTCGAGGGCGTGTCGAAGGTGCTGAAGAACACGCCCCGGAAGGAAATCGCCACCGTGGCGAACATCTCCAGCCCAGTCGAGAGTGCCAAGGCCAATACGTTCGAGGTGGTCATCAGAAGCTCGTCCAGAACGCCTTCTTCAAGGCGATCCTGCCCGGCCTCGAGCAGCAGCTGCGGGGCGTGACGGGGCGCGGCCGCGGATCGTCTGCGGGATGAGCGCTGCCGGGTGTGCGCGGCGGCCGCCGGGTCACGCCCAGTAGCGCAGCAACAGCGCCCGGAATGCGTGGCCCAGGAAGACCACCGCGTAGAGCAGGCACGCGACCGTGAGCGCGCCGATGCGGCCCGGGGCCAACACGCGCTGCGCGGCGGCGGCGGCGCCACTGCCATCAACACGGCCCACAGCACGGCGAGCGGCAGGACACTAGCGTCCCTGCATGCCCTCGACGATCGGCGCGCCGACGGCGGTCCACGTGAGAGTACATGATCCCGAGGAGCAAGCGCGATCGTCGCCAAGATGATGAACGCGGCGAGCGCGCGCTCGCGCCGCCGCGCGGCGGGCCACCGGCGGCGATGAAGGCACGAGGGCCGAGGCGATCAGGACCAGATAGAAGATAGTTGATGTAGCGGGGCGACAGCGGCGTGTCGAGCCAACCGAGCACCCCGACGGCCGAGAGGTAGAATGGATACCAGTACGCCGCGATCGTGTCCCTCAGAACAGCGGCGACCCGCAGCGAGTTTGCGAGGACATAGGCGGAAGCTGCGCCTCGGGGTCGACGGCGACGGAACGGATGGGACGGCACGTACAGATGCCGAACCGCCAGTGACCAGGCCAGCATGGCCGCCCATGCGACGCCGATCATCGTCGGGGTTCCAGGCCAGGGGCCGCCGGGCCGGCACGCCCGCGCGACACCCCAGCAGCAGCAAGGCAAAGAGCGGCACCGGCGCCGCGGACGGCTTGGTGAGCGCCATCAGCGCGCCCAGCACGGCGAGCTTCACGACCGCGCGGTGTCGAGGTGAACCCGATCGCCTGCTCGCACGACGTGCAGCACCGCGGCGCAGAATCGCGGCGGTCAGGCCGAACGTGAGGCTGTCGGCGGAGAGCGACGCCTGCTGGAACAGGAACATCGGGCACAGTGCGATCAACACAAAGAGAGCCGGCCGTATGGCAGCTGTGAGGCCGCCCACCAGCACAGCGCGACACTGCTGAGCAGGTTGAGCAGACGAGCGACGTAGTAGGTGTCGAGCAGCGGCCATCGAAGCAGACGTCCCAGGCCCAGGCCGATCGCTTGCGGCACGTAGGCGACCGGCGAATACAGCGCAGTGTTGCGGAAAGTCGATGAAGATGACGGCGGGATCCGTTGGCATCGGCATCGCGCAACGACGCGAGAGAGGACACGCACGCTCTGTTTCTTCCTCCGGGATGCGCGGGGATCTCGTCCACGAGAAGCGCGGTGACCCACCGCCAGACGGCTACCCGTACCGGCGCCCCGATGAGATTTGCCCTCGCGTGCTCGCGAGCGAAGCGGCCTTCGGCGGCGCGTCGAGAGCGCGGTAGAAATGATTCACCTCGTCCGGGGCCTGGGAAACGTGGGGACTGAGGGAATATCATGGTCTGCGCCCGCAATCACGGCGGCGATGAAAAAGGGTATGCCGTCCCGATCACGCGCGCGGCATCGCGCGCCCACGCGCGGATGATATGCTCCGGAACCCATGAGCGAGCCAAACCGCCTCCCACCCGGCGCTGACATGCTGGGATTCGTCACTGAGGAGATCGCCTTTGTAGGCCTGGGCGACGACGACATGGCGCTGATTCGCCGCACGGTGCCCTGGTGCCCGCCCACGAGGCCGCGTTGACGTCGGCGCTCTACGATCACCCTCCTCGCGTTCCCCGCCACGGCGCACTTCTTTCAGCCCGAGGACGGCTCGCCCGACCTCGCGCGGATCGAGCGCAGGAAGCACAGTTTCGCGCGCTGGCTCAAAGAGACCGCGGGAGCGCGTAGTCGACATCAACGCCCTCCGCGCCCTCGCGCCCCCTTCCCTGCGCCCCCGTTCCCAGGCCGTCAGGCCCCAGGCCCGCACGCCGCAGCCCCGCTGGAGCCGCAGACACAACACAGAGTGGCCCGACGGACATATCTACATCGAGCAGAAGCCGATGATCCCGGGCCCACCTACCGCTGCCTCAGTCGGGCCCAAAGCGAAAACGCCTTTCCCGGTGTATGTGTCTCCACTCGTCCTCTCGATACCGACAGCGCCTTTGCGATAGGCATCCATCACAGCATGCCAGGCAAGACTGTCCTTGAGCGCTTGACCAAGATAATGGGTAAAACCTCCGAGGACATAGATGAGTTTTGCCACCCGCAAGGATTGCGACACGTTGTCATCGTTCGCGCTCGTCTTATCGATGAGCGGAACCTGAAAGCGACATTCTCCGCGCCCAGGCCCTGGAACCAGCGGATGCCGTTATTCCCCGCGCGTTGATGATTGTCATCCGGCGCGGCGGCGGCTGGAATGATACGGATCGGCGCGGCGAATCCGCCCGCCCGCTCGATGCCACGTAAATCGGGGTCACGCATGCGCCCGCCAAACTCCGCGCCGCCTTCAGCAATATCCCCGCGCGGAGATCTTACTTCAGTCGCGAACGCGGCGCTGGACGGAAGAAGCGGAGCCGAAGCGCCGCGCCACATGTCCTATTTCCCGATGCGATGAGCGGCCTCGGCCCCGTAGACACATACAACATTTGTCTTTAACACGGGACGCGCAGCCGTGCCTCACGCCCACCTTCTACGGAACACCGGGAACGAGCGCGACACGTATCTCGGTGGACCGCAGTCTGGCATAGACTCCACTCTCCCCGCGTCGCCTCCCGAAGGGTCGACGCGATGTACTCCACGCACTTCCGGAGAGAGCGGCCGCCCCAAGAGCGGCAGGATTCGGCTGACACGGTTCCGGGATCTCCAGATCGCGCTCCTGGTCGCGATACTTGGTCAGGGTGCTCCTCCGCCTGGGCTGAGATCCGGCGCGCAGGTAGGCCAGCGCCGAATCAAGATCGCGTACGTCGGCGCCCGACCATCCGGGCGCCGAGCCATGCCACGAGCCCCGTTAGTACCACAATCAACACGCGAATCGCATTGGTCATCGTCCCACTTCCTGGCGTTGGCGGAGCTGTAAGGGTGCCCTCAACCTCCGACAACGAGTCCCTTGGCCTTCCCGTTTGAAAGCTGAGGCAATCTACATGCCGGATGGAACTGGAAACTATCACGGCGCTAGGGAACAGGAACTCTGGTAGATCCATCCAACGTCATTGCAGGATCTACCCGTGTCGCGTCGCCGCACGGACGTGTCTTTCACTCCTAAACTCGGACCACCGGATGCCGCAGCATTCCGCTCGGCATCACGCCCCAGCACCCGGATTCCCACGCCCCGCGCTCGACTCGGAACTCCAGGATCGCGGCTTCGCCCCAATCGCCCCAGGTGATCCGCTCTGAGGTCGTTTTGCCCGATTGGAGGCCAGTCGGGCCCTTCGGCTGAGGATCGCCAGCCCTCACCCAATGACGCGAGGGGAGGCCCAGGCCGCATACGCTGCTTTTCGGCTCCTCGTGGTGGCTACTGGGCTTCACTGCTCACTGAAACCAGAGTCCCGATGCGTTCGGTAGCACTGAATGCATCCCCCAAAGTTGACGGCCGCAGTATCAGTGCGAGGGAATTTCAACGCCCGGGCCGCGGAGGCTGCTCGGGTAACCCCACGCGACGCCGCCGTAGCGAGCCTCGATGCCGTGACGAGGGACTTTGGTTCGATCGCGAGCGAGGTCGGCCAGTCCGGCCTTCAATGCGGAGGTAATCGAGCATGAATCGTATTCCAGGGGTGGTCGTCAGAGGGCAAGGGGAAACGTTCGTGGTCGTCTCCGTGGAGAAAGCGGTGCTCGACAGTCTGAATGACCGTAAAGATGCCCTTGCGTGGCGCCGAATCTCGCTTGCTATACCCGCCGTGCTCGTGGCGAGACGCGACAACCGGACTGGCTTATTTGGGGGCACCGAGCCCACTTGCACTCTTTCGACACGCGACCTCGCCACACCCCCTTGAAGACTTACGAGTTTCCGGATACGGAAGGATATGCCGACGATAAAAGGAGGCCCTGTCCGGATGCTGCAAAGGAATGGGTTTGGTGGAATGCGATGTGCGTGACGGGGAGGGCGATTGGCTTGGAGTAGATGGCCGCGTTAAGCGTTGCCACGAATGTTCTGAATATGGCCGAGTGCGTTGCAGCAACTATGGATAGCCGGGAGCAATACGTAACTGAACGAAGTAGCTACCAA
>ERZ1370068.10757-contig-9427_pt1 | contig 23324 bp, 43 predicted proteins | sample MGYA00561227_ERZ1370068 | MGnify/ENA primary metagenome ERZ1370068 (study PRJEB38410, sample SAMEA6850437) | metagenome | study: Metagenomic assessment of the ecological functions of the soil: analysis of the soil microbiota associated with the...
AAGTCGATCGCCCGGCAAGGGAAGAGGTCGTAGTAGTCCCCTCCCACCTCGCGTGCGGGGACGCACAGCGCCGTGACGCCGAGTCCCGGAACGTCCAGCGGACCGCGCGGCAGCAGCGACATCTGAATCTGGCGCGCGATGCGGAGCTCTTCTTCGAGGCGCTTCTTCTCGCGCGGCTGTCTGCAGCAGGTTCTCGATGCTGCCGGTCATCTCGTTGAACGAGTCGGCCAGCTCGCCCAGCTGGTCTTTCGTCTCGATGCTGATTCGGTGCGTGAAGTCTCCCTGCTGGACGCGCTCTGTGCCTATGAACAACTCGTGGATCGAGCTCGTGATCGAGCGCGCCAGCGCCATGCCCATGATGAGCGCGACGATTTGAATGACCACGAACAGGCCGGCCACGATGATCAGGACGTACAGGATCAGCTGACTGAGCGGAAATCCACTGAAGATGACGTTCTGGCGCGAGAGCCAGCCGCCGATACAGCTCGCCGACGCGGGCATGTCATCGCGACGGTGACACGACGGACTCGCTGCCCGTCTCCCAGTCCGTGCTGTCGAAAAACGCCAGGCTTCGGCCGAACAGTGGACGGAGTCTCGTTCTCGCCGCCAGCCCGGAGTGCCGCCGATCCTCGAAGGTTGTTCGCTCCGTCACTGACGGTGATCGTTCCCGCCTTGATCCCGGTGGAATCCTGCAGGCGCGAGATCATCTCGGCGTCGATGGGCACGTCCACAAGGACGATCCCGAGTCGCCGATCAGCGCACCGCCCGCACGACCAGCTCGTGTTTGCCTGGCGACTCCTGCACCGCCATGTCGATGGTGCCCGTGAAGCCTTGCGGCTTCGATACCCAGGCTGGAAGGTTGGTCGGGGGTCTGGCATGGTCCCACGACCGGCCGTCACGCACCGCTGATGAGATCGCCGGACGCAGGCATGAAGAGACAGCGACAGGCCCGGATAGTTCGAGGCTGCCACTGTTCGTCATCAGACGCTCGAGCGCGTCCCGCGGGTTCGCTGAAGGTCTCCCGATGTCGGCGGCAGCCGCGTCCGCGAGCAGTCCGCGTTCTTGATGATCTCGTCGTAGCCGTCTTTGAAGAAATAGGACGAGATGTTCATCGACAGAACGCCGACGACGATCAGGCCGAAACCGACGATAGCAACAAACGCGGGAACGACGCCGATGAAGATATGAGAGGATCAGTTTGCGGCGGACTGCGCCAGAGCAGCTGCCGCCGGACGCGGACGAAGCAGTCCCCAGACCAGGTGGCCGACAGCAACGATAAGAGCGATCGTCGCCAGGCTGCTGAGCAGCTGCACAGGACCCGGCACCACGGCGAGCCGGCGCCAGATGGCAAAGAGAACTTTGAAGCACGGTGGCAATCAGAAAGAGGCGCCCCTGACCAGGTGCCGAGGACGATGTCGCGAGGCGGAGAACGGTGCGGTGACCTCTGGAGGCGGCGTCAGCAACGGCACCGGCTGCCGGCGGCGCGCCGCGGACGGCTCGACCGGGAGTCGTGGGCCGCCCATGCGAAGAATATCGAATGATAGCTGAATTCGTTATGCGAAGGGCGCGGCCGTGGGCGATCATGAGAGCGGACCATCGACCAGCGCTGCCCTCCTTCCATCATGAAACTTCCAGAGCATCGCGCGATTCTCGACCGTCTGCATTCACGCCGGCCAGGAGCCCGACCTCACGACAGGCGCAAACATCACGCCTATCTATCAGACGTCCACGTACGTGCAGGAAGAGCTCGGCGGCACAAGGGGTTCGAGTACGCCCGAACGCAGAACCCGACGCGGCCGCGCTCGAAGCCAACATTGCGGCAATCGAGGGCTGGCCGCGCCGGCTTTGCGTTCGCCTCCGGCATGGCGGCCATCGACGCGATCACCACGCTGCTCGAGTCTGGCGATCACGTCGTCGTCACCGACAACACGTACGGCGGCACGTTCCGGCTCTTCGACAAGGTCCTCACGCGTATGCGGCTTGACGTTCAGCTACGTCGATACGTCGCGGCTCGATCTCGATCGAGGCTGCGATTCAGCCGCAGACGCGGATGCTGTTCCTCGAGACGCCGACAAACCCGTGTCATGCGGCTGACCGACCTGCGGCGGCATCGCGAAATCGCCCGGCGGCGCAACGTCGTGCTCGGCGGTGGACAACACGTTCGCGAGCCCGAGCGTGCAGCGCCCGATCGAGTTTGGCGCCGACCTGGTCGTGCACAGCACGACGAAGTATCTGAACGGCCACAGCGACAGCGTCGGCGGCATTGTCGTCGCCGTGCGAGACGAGCACATCGAGTGGCTGCGGTTCATCCAGAACGCGGCCGGGGCGATTCTCAGCCCGTTCGACGCCTGGCTCGTGCTGCGCGGGACCAAGACGCTAGCGGTGCGAATGGCGCAGCACAACGTGAACGGTCTGGCGCTTGCGGAATACCTCGCAAATCACCCGGAGGTCGAGCAGGTCTTCTATCCGGGGCTTCCGGGTCATCCGCAGCACGAGCTCGCCCGGCGGCAGATGCGCGGGTTCGGCGGCATGCTGTCGTTCGATCGGGCTCGTTCGAGAAGGCGCGGCGCGTCTGCAACCGCGTCCGCCTCATGGCGCTCGCCGAGAGTCTGGGTGGCGTCGAAACGCTGATCAGCCATCCGGCATCGATGACGCACGCGTCCGGTGCCTCCCGAGCGCCGCGGCGCAGATTGGACTGACGGACAGTCTGGTCCGAATCTCCACGGGCATCGAAGACCCGCAGGACCTGATCGACGACCTCCGCCAGGCGCTGGAGTGGTGGGGGCTGGATAGCGCGGGGCCTTCCGCCTTCGCTGATAGGCGGACCACCGTAGCCTTGGCGAAGGTGGTCAATGTCACTCGCGCGTGCTCGCCCACCCAGCGCAGGTAGGCCTCGTTGCCGTCGACCACCGACAACACGAGGAACTCAGGGATCCCGTAGGGTGCAACTCTCGAACGCGATCCCAGAGGGCAACCACGCGGTCACGGGACGTCTTGATGACGAGTTGACGCTCGGTTTCGTGCTCGACCCGCCCTTCCCAGCGATAGACAGACTCCATCACCGGAAGCAGGTTCACGCACGCCGCGAGCTTCGCCTCCACGAGCGCCTGGCCGAAGGCCTGGGCATCCGCGTCGGCAGGCAAGCGTCGTCAGGATGACGACGCATGCTCTGGGTTCATGTCGCCTCAATATCGAAATTCACAGCTGCAGGCCGCGTGACCCTAACTTCCGCGCAGCCTCGGCTCGAAAAGTATTGTACAAAGGACTCCCCAAGCCAATGCCGTCTCCAGTCGTGCGTCCTCCCGTTCGTGTCTGCACCCGGCCGAAAGGCGACTCCCTGAACCGCTCCGGCGGCGGAAACCAGCCCCGGTACCGCCATCCCGCGTCGCCGGCGGCTGCTGAACGCGGCGCTCCTGTTCGTGGCGGTCGTGTTGGCGGCGGACGCGCTGGTTGGCGAGAAGGGATTCCTCGTCACGATGCGTGCCAGGCAGCAGGCACACGTCGAAGAAGCACGTGTCGCCGCCCTCAAACAGGAGAACGCGCGCGGCTTCGTGAGGAAAAGCGACGTTGAACGAAGAACCGACCACGATTGAAGCCGAGGCTCGACGCCAGCTTGGCCTGGCAAAGCCCGGTGAAGTCATGTTCATCCTGAAGGATATCCGGCCCACCGACGCACCAGTGCCGAGCAGCGTGCGCTGACGTAAACCCGACACTACGACTTCTGGTAGTAGCGCTAGGGCCCCGGTAGATTGGGGCCTTGCCGACAGCTGCAGCGCTCTCGCAACCGCACGCATCTCGCGCGAGCCGTTCCTCCACATACGCGATGTCACGAGCAGTACGCTCGCGTGACCGCGCTCTCCGGCGTGTCGTTCTCGATCCATGCGGGCGAGGTGCTGGGGCTCATCGGTCCCAACGGATCCGGCAAGACGACGCTGTTCGAATGCTCTGGGCGGCGTGCTCCCGATGGACGACGGGAGATTAGAACGCGGCGCGCGACGGCTGACGTCCAGCGAGCGTGCCGGAACTGCTCTTCTACCTGCCCGACGCGATCGCGCCCTGGCCCGCTCAGCGAGTCGACTGGCTGCTCGACTACGTAGGCGGCCTCTTCGGCGGACCGGTGGACCGCAGGGCCGAAGTGGTCCGCGAGCTCAGGGCTCGACTCTCTTCTCGAAGCACCTCTCGGTTCGCTCTCCAAAGGCCAGCGGAAGCGAGCGCTGCCTCGCGATGGGCCTTCTCACGCCGCAGCCGGTGCTGCTCTCCGACGAGCCGTTCGACGGCCTGGACCTCCGGCAGTCACGTGACGTCGCACGCCTGTTGCGCCCGAGACTGCAACCGGACGAGCGATCGCTGTTGTCGATCCATCAGATCAGCGACGCGGCACGCGTCTGCGATCGATTCGTGCTGCTCAGCAACGGCCGCGTGTGCGGCGAGGGCACGTTCAGGAGCTGACGGCCGTGGCGGAAGCGCGAAGCGGCGAGCGCCCGCCAATCTCGACGAGGTATTCCTTGCGCTCACGTAGGGGCCCGTGGGGATGGCTGCTCGCAAGGAATGGCGCGAGCTGATGGCGTCGCGATCCTGGTGGGTGATGCTCGCGCCTCGATCGGACCGCTCGTCGGCGTCTCGTTCATCAGCGCGGTCCGCACCTATGCCGAAGCCAGCGGCCTGAACGGAACCGCGGCGGGCGTCGGCGAGGCGTTCTCGCCGCTCATCGGGGATCTGGGCGCCGACGTTCAGCGCGTGCGAGCTGGCGCGCGGCGTTCCTGCTTCCGTTCGTCGCGATCCGACAGGTCGCGGGCGACCGGCAGACCGGCGCGCTCGAAGATCGAGCTGCAGCAGCGCCGCCCGCCGTTCGCGCGCATCGTCGGCCAAAGCGCTGGTCCTGCTCGCTGGAGGATGGCTCATCGCCTCGCTGCGCGCCCATGCTGGCGATCGTGCTCTGGCGAAGCTACGGCGGAAGCAGTCTATCTGCCGGAGCTCTGACTGTCGCTGCTCGGTCACTTGCTGAACGCCGGGCTGACCGATCGCACTCGCGGCGGCCACGGCGTCGATCGACCGAGCATCCGTCCACCGCCGCGATCCTGACGCTCGGCGTCACGGTCGGAACCTGGATCGTCAACTTCGTCGCCGCCGTGCAGGGCGGGATCTGGGAGCGCGCCGCCGGCTACACGCCGACGGCGATGGTGTCCGAGTTCCAGCACGGCCTCGTGCGGCTCGACGTCGTGTTGATCGCAGCGACGCTGATCCTGAGCGGCCTTGCTCTCGGGGCTATCTGGTCCCGTCTTGGCGTTGCAGTCGCACGCCGCCTGCGTAGATCGGTCGGCGCTCGCGGCGCGTCGCGGCGGCGGCCGGCGCTGTCGTTCACGCTGGTGAATACGAGCTGGGACACGTCCGAGAATCGCGGCAACTCGTTCTCCGAAGCCGACGAGCGCGCTCTCGAAGGCATCCGCGCGCCACTGGCCATCGAGGCGCACCTCGCGCCCGAAGATCCCAGACGGTTCGATCCTGGAACATCGCGCGCTCTCGAAGCTGCGCCGCGTCATGCCAAGACTTCAGGTCCGATACGTCTCGAGCGACCTCGATCGGGATGTTCGAGCAGACGGCGCCGCACTACGGCGAGATCTGGTACGACCTCGGTGGCCGGCGAGCCGTCAGCCGCATGACCACCGCCGAGGGCGTGCTCGAGACGGTCTACGCTCTGGCGGGCGTCGTCCCACCCGTCGAAAACGGCGAGGTGTTCCGCGGGCATCCGCTCGCGGTTCCGCCGAGGGGCGCGGCGACAGTGTTCTATGGCATCTGGCCGGCGCTCGTGCGTCGCCGCCGGACTGGTCGTTCGGGGAGGTCACTATGAGATGGCTGGTGCGGCGGGAACTGCTCGTGTGCGCGCTCGTCGGAATCGTGGCGCCGCTCGTCGCCGCGGACACGAAGGTCGATCTGACGAAGGAACAAGTGGGCAAACCGCCGGCAGCGCTCGAACCGATGGTCGGCTCCTGGGTGATCGCTCAGGACGGCGGCGAGAAGGTCGTGATGGTCGACGGACGTCCGTGGGTCACGAGCAAGGACAATCCTACGAAGCTCCTGATCGAGAGCGCCCGCAAGCTCTATGGAACGTCGAACGAAGAGCTGATGGACAACGCCAAGCAGTTCGCTACTACCCCGTAGCGCTCGCTGAAGGGCGTCAGCAACTTCACGAACGGCACGATGAGCATGAAGTTCAAGACCGTCTCGGGCGAGTCAGACCGATGCTCCGGCATGGTATTCAACGTCAAGCCGAATGGCGACTGGCTCGCGATCCGTTACAACGACACGGAGAACAACATCGTCCTCTGGGAGTTCCACAACGGGATCCGGCGCTCGGTGAAGCGGGGCCCGGAACGCACGTGGATGCTGGATCGCGCGGCCTGGCACGAGCTGAAGGCCACCGTCGACGGAGCGAGCTTCAAGGCCTGGATCGACGGCAACCTGGCGCTCGAGTACACGCTCGGAAGCGCGCCCGGGCCCGGACGGAACAACGCCGCACCAAATCCTGATTTGTTCCCCGAGAACAATGCGGTGCTCCGCCCGCCTGTCGAAGGGCGAGTCGGTCTGCTGGTCGAGACCGACAGCACCAGCTACTTCGAGCGATCTCGTGATCAGTCCGGAAGCGGTGACAGGTCAGATCAACAGGCCGTCCAGCAACACGACATCGCTCTCGATTTCGCGCGACTGCCGCATACAGGTGGCGACTGTCGCTCGACCAGGGACGGCTGGCGGGTCATGAGAAGGCACCGATCGGTCGTCGAAGCTGGTGATTGGGCGCATCGGCTCGCCTGAGGTCGGTGCAGCACCCACAGGTTCATCGTCGGCCCGTCGGAGCAATGGCATGGCAAGCATCCGGCTGTCGGGAGAAAGCGCCGCGCATGAACATCAGCGGTCGAACTCGCGAGCTCACGAGACGGGCAAGAACCTCCGACGGGCCGTCTTCCGGGTCAGCACAGCGAACCCTCGACGTCGCCCCACGTCGACGTGTTCAGCTTCACGGTCGAGAGGTAGTACCGGACAGATCGTTCGCTGGCCACCGCCGCAACGCGACCATCATCTCGCACGTGCACCGTGGGTTCCAGTGTCTATCTCGATCTTGTTGATCTCGTTCGTACTACGCGCGTCGTTGTAATAGAGCCAGCGGGCGTCACCGGACCAGCAGGGATACCAGCCCCTTGCTGACGATTTGGCGGAGGCCGCTTCCGTCGGCTCGACCAGCCATAGCTCGACGTGTCCCAAGCGCCCCAGAACGAACACGATGCGGTTTCCGGCAGGGGCCCAGATAGGTGCGCCGATGGAGACACGCGGATCCTCTTCGAAAGTGATTTGACGTGGGTCCGTTCCGTCCGTGTTTACGACCCAGAGGTTGCTGTGGCCGCCGTTGTCGGACAGCATTACACGATCTGGCGATCGTCAGGACTCGCCGACGGCACCTGCACCTGGCCCGTCTGTGCCGTGATTCGCGTAGCGCCCGAGTGTTCTTCCGAGGATGCCCTCCGTCGCGAATCGCCAGACGTCGGATTGAGTCTTCACCAACATGGCGACGAGCCGACCGGAGGAATGGGAGTCCGGCTCGACGTATGATCCGTCACCAAACGTTAGTTGGCTGTCCAGGGCCCCGTCGACTGTTACACTCCGCAAGTTGAACACCGGAGGATAGAGCAACGTACATTCCGAGAGCCGAGCTGTAGACCAGACCAGAATCGTCCGGCAGCCAACATACCCCTTGAATCCACCCGGCACTAGCGATCGGCGTGAATATTCCACTGCGAACCGACCGCACGCAGACGGACATCTCAAACGCGATAATACTGCCACGCTGACAGGCAATCGTCCTGTCGTCAGTTCGACCATCGAGGTGAGCTGTAGACGAATCCGCCGGGCAGGGTCAGCACGCAGATTCCGTGATGTTGCCGTCGCGCGTCACGATGGCGAGTTCGACAAACTCGCCGACTGTTCGAAACAGCGCGATGCGGCGGCCGTCGTGGCCTTCGTGTCGCCACCGCCGATCGATGAGCCTATCCGCCTTGGACGGCCTCCGAAGGCGGACACTTCCCACAAGGTCCCGGAGACGCCCGGGCTGTCCGACGGCGTGTAATACAGAAGGGCGCTCGAATCAGGCGACCATCGTGGATGCTGGTGGTGGACCGCGTCATGCGTCACCTGGAGCGGCGCGCCGCCGGCGAGCAGCCTGATCCAGATCTGCCGCTTTCCGTCGACGAACGAAACAAAGGCCACCATCTTGCCGTCGGGGGAGATCGCGGGGGACTCCTTCAGACCGACGAAAGTCCGTCAGACGCCGGAACTTCACGTCGGGATGGGTTGCACTCCTGGCGCGGGTGATTTCCGTTTCAGGGCTCCGGCCAGGGCCTCGTCGGTTTCAAGACGGGCGTCGCCGATGTCGCGCCACCGTTCGCGAAGATCCTTCGCCAGGCATCGCCGGAGGAGCCGCCGTATCGACGCCCGGCGTCCGCTCGGGCAGACGGGACCAGTCCGGCTCGCACTTGAGGACGGCTGAAATCGTGTCGCCGACGTTGTCCGCCGCGAACGCCCGGCCTCCCGTGAGCATTTCGTAGAGGACGCAGCCGAACGCCCAGATGTCCGCGCGCCTGTCGGCAGCCTTCCCCGAGCCTGCTCGGGGCTCACGTACGCCGTCGGTGCCGACCATCTCGCCCTCATGCGTCAGGACCGCCATCGTCGGTGATTGAGACGGATCGACATCCAGTCCCGTGTTGGCTTTGGCAATCCCGAAATCCAGGACCTTGCACACGGCGTCGGGAGTCAGCCTTCGACATTCGACGGCTTGAGATCGCGGTGAACGATGCCCTTCTCGTGGGCGGCTTCGAGTGCGTTCGCCATCTGCCGGGCGATTGGCAGCGCGTCTTCCAGGGCGAGCGGCCCGCGCAGCAGACAGCTCTTCGAGCGTGTCACCCTCGACGAGCTCCAGGATCAAGCCGACGGTGTTGTTGCACTCCTCGACGCCATGAGATCGCCGCGATGTGAGTGTGGTTCAGCGACGCCAGCACCTGCGCCTCCCGCTCGAAGCGCCGGAGCCGTTCGGGATCGGTTGCGAGAGAAACCGGCGTAAGACTTTGATTGCTGTCCCGCCGTAGCTTGGAGTCGTCGCGCGCGATGCACCTCTCATGCCCCGCGACCGAGGAGCGAGGAGAATCTGATAGAAGCCAAACCGCGCGCCAGGATGCAGGTCCACTTTTGCTTCACCCCTCAGCGGACCGCCAAAGTGTACGGTTTTCCTGGCGGGGGCTTCCAGATCCCTGAACGCGGCAGCCGGCTGTATCCAGCAGCCCAACAACGCGCGTCGATCTCGGGATATATTCTCGCCATGCCAGAGACGACCTCGCAGACGCCCCGCGGCGCCGGCGGCACGCCGGGCGGCGTCGGGACCTTTCGTGGGCCTGATCATGTCAGCCGCGGGCGCTCTACCTGCTGCTCAACCAGGTGCAGGTCACCACGTCCTTCTGGCGTTTCGGGGCGTGCGGGCTTCGGGCTGACGTTGATCCCGCTGCTGGTTGGCGTCGCGTTTCTCTTCTACGACGGCGGCAAGTCGGTCGTCGGCTGGCTGCTGACGATCGTGGGAGCGGCGATCATCCTCGCCGGCGTGCTGATGAACATGGACATCTACTTCAAGCCGACGACTCTCTACAACACGTTGATGATGCTCGGCCTGTTCTTTGGCGGGCTCGGCGTCATCGCCGATCCCTGCGCTGACGGCCGTCAACTCCCCCATCCGCACCGCAAGCGCGCCGAGAAATCCTTCCATCGTGGCGGTGTGCCCGAAGACGAACCGGGACATGAAACGGAAAAGCGGGTTGTAGACTTCTCCCCTCTCGGTGATCGTCACGGTCGTGCCCGTCCCGCTCGGCACCAGGTCGTGCGACCATGTCCCGCCGAACGCGAGGGACCTGTCGTCGATTTTCGTCAACAAGTGCACCGGCGCGCACCGATTCCACGACGACGAATGTGATGTCGCCGGAGCTTCCGTGCTCGCGCCATCGCAGCGGATTTGTCGACAGCATGTCCACCCGGCGACACGTCTTTCCGCCAGTCCGGGAAGTGCGAGACATCCGCGAGCGTCGCAAAGACGGCATCCGGGGCTGGGGCAGCGTCGCCTGACTGCTCGCCACATGCCCGACGGGCGAGGCGCGTAGCCCACGGCAACGACGAGGATTACCAGGACGATCAGGATCGCGAGAGCGATGAGGACGACCTTAAGCACGTCCGACGACGCTCCCCTATTCCACGATCGTAGAAGACCTCCCGATACCCTGACTCGATGAGCGGCACAAGCTTCTGGTAGTTCGCCTGGAAATCCTTGTCGCCCATGTATCGCGGCGCGCCTCTGCCTCGGAACGTCGCGAAACTCTGCACGGTCAGTTCGAGGACCATCGTGTAGAACGGCCCGGTGAGATCGGTCATGATGCGGAAGGTGACGGAGCGCCGGCCCGCTTCTGGATCGCGAGACCTTCCTTCATGAGTGCGACCGCTTCCTTGGCCTTGCTGAACTTCAGGCGAAAAACGTTGCGGACGAGAATCATTCCGACCTCCTGAGATGACCAGTGAGACTGGATGGAAAGAGTGCGGAATATTATGCACCCGAATCTTGACTGGGCGCACGGACCATCGATAATCGTTGCCGCGACCCATTGGTCACGAGTTGTTCACAAGGAGAGCGCCGATGCGTGGCTGGATGAGAACCGGGATTCTTTGCGGAGCGCTGGGGCTGTCAGGCGCGCTCCTTCCAGCACAACGCGGCTGCCCAGACGCTGGGCCTCTTCACTCAAGGCAGCGACGTCGGCACGCCCTCGACGATCGGACCAGGCTCGTCGCGCATGACGCTTCGACGAAGAGCTAGCACGGTCACCGGAGGCGGCGAGAACATGTGGGCCGCGGCCGATCACTTCCACTACCTCTGGAAAAGGTGTCGGGTGACGTCCTGCTCGAGGCTTCGGTGGAGTTCGTCGACAGCCGTCCCGGCGGGCAGCCCGCCCGAAGGGCACCGGAAGGCCTGTCTCGTGATTCGCCAGTCGCTCGACTCGAGCGCCGTCCATGTGGACGCGGCGCGGCCACGGCGATGGCTTGACGTCCCTTCAGTGGCGCGACACCGCCGGGGCGGCCACGCACGAGGTCCAACCGAGCGCCGTGGGCCCCACGCGACTCCGTATCGAAAGGCGCGGCAACTACGTCTCGATGTCGATTGCGGGCCCGGGAGAAGAGCTCCGGCCGTCAGGCGGGGCCGCACGAATCGACTTGAACGGCGAGCTCTATGGGGCCTGGGCGTGACGTCGCACAACGTCGGCTGACTGGAGAGCGTCAAGTTCTCTGACGTCAAGCTGAGTGACGCCGGCGCTTACGGCACGACCACGCTCGTGAACACGCTGGAGACCATCAGTTTCAAGATCGAAGGATCGGCGCGCGGTACGTCGTCGACGCAGCCGCAGCGGATCGAGGCGCCCAAACTGGTTCCCTGATGCCACCAACACCCTCTACTTCAACAACGGCGGAAAGCTGTACAAGATTCAGGCGGACCCGCCCGGCGCGCCGCGCAACCTGAACCTGGCTGGCCGCGCCGGAGCCTGTCGATCTCGGCATGCTGACACGGATCAACAACGACCACGGCGTCACCGCCGACGGCAAGTCCTGGGCGATCAGCGATCAATCACAAACGGTCAACGGACAGCGGTCGTCGCTGATCTACGTCGTGCCGGTCGGCGGAACCGACGCGCGACGCGTGACCGACCGCGGGCCATCCTACTTCCACGGGTGGTCTCCGGACGGAAAGACGCTCGCCTACTGCGCACAGCGGGATGGCAACTTCGACGTACACGGTTTCCGCCGACGGTGGGGCGGAAGACGACGACTCACCACTGCCACCGGCAAAGACGACGGTCCGGAATACTCGCCAGGACGGGAACATACATCTACTTCAACTCGGAACGAAGCGGCGCGATGCAGATCTGGCGGATGAAGGCCGACGGTACAGAGCAGGAGCAGGTGACGACGGACGACGCCGAGAACTGGTTCCCGCACGTCTCGCCGGATGGGATGTCGATGGTGTTCCTGACTTACGAGAAGGGGCGTTGGCGATCACCCGGAGAACAAGGACGTCCAACTCCGAGTGATGAACTCTGCAGACCAAGGAGCGTGGACGTGCTGGCGAAGCTGTTCGGCGGACAGGGCACGATCAACGTGGCGTCGTGGTCCCTGAACAGCCAGTATCTGGCGTTCGTGAGCTATCAGATCGTGCCGCAGTAACCAGGAAGTCGTTCAGCAAAGAAAGGGAGGAACCCCTGTGTGGGCTCCTCCCTTCCTCCTCCTGTGAAGGAACTGCTCCCGATCTTCCGTGCTAGAACAGGGTACTGCAGAGCTCAGCTGGATGTCCCGGCGAGATCCGTCCTTGCTCGTGATCCGGCCGAACTGCGCGTTCGTCGGATTGGTCGTCGGGTTGTTCAGGTTCGCATGGTTCGGGAAGTTGAAGATCTCCGCCCGGAACTGGAACGATTCCGGATCCACCGGCACTGCGACGTTCTTGAACAGCGCGATGTCCCACTGATACTGGCCCGGGCCGTAGATGTTGTTGCGCGGTCCGTTGCCGATACGTGCCGGCCGGCCGGACGCGCGAACGCCGTCTTGTCGAACCAGTAGTTGTCGTCAAGGCCATTGCTAGCCGAGAACTGTCTCGTTGAGCTGTCCCTTCGGATCGCCGTTGAGGTTCCAGGAATGCGCGAACGTGTCGCCGGTGCCTGCGAGGTCTGCGCCTTCGCGTCACCCACAGCGGCGTTGCCAGTTCGCATGAAGGTGGACCCCGTAATCTGCCAGCCGCCCAGTACGCTTCCCTTCGCGACTCGCCTGCTCCGTCTGGTAGAACGGCAGATCGTAGATGTAATAGAAGTCGAACACGTGCCGGCGATCGAAGGTCGAGTTGCCCCAGAAGCCAGTGTCGTCATAGCGTGTTGAACATGACGTCGCGCTTGTTGCTCGCGTTGTCTCCTGAGTGGCTCGAGCGTGTAGGCGACGCTGAACTTGAAACCGTTCTTGTAGCGCCGCTCCGCACTGACCTGCAGGCCGTTGTAGCGTCGAGTAGCCTGCGTTCTCCGACAGCCGGATCGACGCCGTAGCCCTTGTAGGGTCGCAGCGTGATCGGTGTTCACGCCCGGGTTCGCCTGAGCGGTGCCGGCCAGCGGCTGGTTGATGTCGCGCTCGCGCTGCAGGTTGCGCGCCGCAGTCGTCCGACGTAGGCCGACGTCGACGATGAAGCCGAGCGGAATCTCGCGCTGCACGCCCGCCCGACCACGATGTAAGCCGTCGGATGCTTGAACACCGGATCGATCGCTCGTCATGCCGAACGGGCAGCGACGCCGGCGCTGATGGAGCCCGGGCTGTCCGCCTGGTCCGTTGCTCGATCGCGACCTGCGGCTGGAACGGCGGGTTGCCGCCGAGCAACATCGAGTCGTTCAGCGTCGACGCGGTTGTGGAAGATGCCCGCCGCTCACCTTGACGATCGTCTTCGTCGTTCACGGCATACGACATGCCGAGCCGCGGCTCGATCACGTTGTAGTGAGTGTCGGCGAAGCCGCGCGGGCGCGCCGATGAAGAGCGCGTTCACCGCCGGATCGTTGTAGACGACGAGATCGCTCGCCGAGCTCGGGAACCCGTCGCCCGGCAGCGACGATGCCGTTATAGCGCGGACCCGAGGTGATGCCGCCCGGTCGCCGGATCGATCACAGCCTGATTCGACGTGCTGTAGTTGTGCCGGGTCGAAGGTCGCGGCGTTGTCGTCGAGCGCGTGGAACGGCGGCCAGAACACATAGCGTAGGCCACCCTCGACCGTGACGTTGCTGGTCGGTCTCCAGGAGTCCTGCACGAACACGTCCGGTCGCCAGCCGCACGCCACTTGGTCAAGCGCGCGCTGACCGATTTCGGCATAGTCCCGTGAACATCCCGAGCGCCGCGTTCGGCCACCCCGGTGCCCGTGCTGAGCGAACCGGCCGCCGCATTCGTGAACTGGAACCGGCCGTTCTGGTTGTTCGTGCTGCCCGGGATCGGCTGAACGTTGATCTGATCGAAGTCGTCCTCGCCCGAGTATCTCGAACGTCAGGCCGGCCTTGAACGTATGCCGGCCGCGCAGTACGTGAGTCGCGTTGTTGAAGGTGTAGATCGGACCACGCGACGAGGACGGATATGGCCCGCCGTCGATCTCGCTGAAGGTGTCGATGCGTGATCGTCGGGATCTTGTCCGGGATCTCCTTGTTGTCCGGGAAGATGTACGGATAGTTGATGCCGTCACTTGCTGCGCTGGAACAGAGATCAGTGCTCTGGAAGACGTCGATGAACACCTCGTCGAGCGAGTGGGTGAAGCTGAACTCGTTGATCAGATTGCTCTTGATCGTGCTGGTCCAGCTCGCCGTCTGCGTGGTGTTCGGCCGATCCCAGTCCGTCCGGGCGATAGGGAATGTGCCGCGGAACGCGTCAACGGCCGTCCAGCTGTACTTGCCGTAGCGGATAGCTGAACCTGGTTCTTGTCGTTGAAACGGTAGTCGAGGCGGATGTTGTCCTTCCGCTGGTCCTGCGGGTTGTCGCTCGAGATGATCGCTGTTTGCCGTGCCCCGCCGGAATCCCGGCGTCGGGAGCGGGAACGCGTTCAGCATCGCAATGCCGTTCGAGCTGAGCCTGTTCGCCGGGATGATGTTTCCCTGGAACGCCACGGCCGGTCTGCCGGATCGCGATGATCGGCCGGGCGCCGGTGAAGAATCCGTTGGCGGATCCAGCAGCTCGCTGAAGTCGCCGGTGCGCATCTTCGCGGTGGGCACAGTCGCCGTGTTGGTCTGAATCGCCTAGGTAGTTGACCCACTCCTGCGCGCCGAAGAAGAACAACTTGTCCTTCAGCCTCCGAACGGAACGGGCCGCCAATCGAATAGGCGCATTGCTTGTAGTCGAACGGCGCGGCGCCGCTGTTCTCGAACGCGTTCGGGCTGCGGTTGCGCGCCCAGGTGTTCGCCTGCAGGTTGTCGTCGCGTCAGGTAGTAACGAACCGCTGCCGCTGAAGCGGTTGCTGCCGCCCTTGGTCACCATGCGGATCTGACCGCCGCTGACGCGGCCGTACTCGGGCATGTAGTCGCCCGTCAGGACCTGCACTTCCTGGATGGCGTCGACGTTCTGGATGCCGACGATCGCGCCGTTCGACCGAGTGCGGATCGCCGTTGCGCCGTCCACGGTGATGTTGTTCTCGTCGGCCGGGCGGCTGCCGTTGATGCTGAAGCCGCCGTTGCCGAGGTCCGAGAAGCCGTAGTTGTTGAAGCTTCCGCCGACGACGCCCGGCTTCAGGCCGGCCACGCCGATCGGGTTGCGGCCGATTGAAGGACAGCTGCTCGATGTCCTTGGCCTCGATGGTCTTGCGGAGGCCCGTGTCGGTCTGGAGCAGCGTCTGCTCCGCCGTGACGGTCACCTGCTCGGTGAGCGCGCCCGTGGCGAGCGAGAAATCCATCGTCAAGGAGCCGGTCGCGTCCAGCTGGATCCTCTTCCTGACCGCCTTCTTGAATCCCTGAAGCTCGGCGCTGAGGTCGTACCGGCCCGCAGACAGGTTCGGAAACGTGTAGAACCCGCTCGCGTCCGTGACGGTCGTGTGCTCGTCTGCGCGGCCACTTGCGTGGCTGTAACCGCGACGCCCTGGCATGACGCCGCCGGTTTGGTCCTTGATCACGCCAGAGATCTGGCCGCGATCGAACTGTGCAAAGGCGGGAGCTGCGCCGAGCAGCACTGCCACGAGGCACGCGATGCCGAGGCACCACTGCCGTCCGGCTCTGCCGGCATACAAACCCATTTGTCTCCTCCTTGGTCTTTCAAACCTCCTGCGGCCGTCCCATGTCGGGCTGAAAGCGCCCGAAAGGTTAGCGCCCGGCGTCACGGCGTGTCAAGTCCGGCCGGACCGGGCCCCGTAATCCCGGCACAAAATTGAAACCGCCGTGAAACGCCCAAAGAAATCCTTTACACGCGCAGCAACCGGCGGTCTTCCGTCGTTGCACGCGAGCTGGCGATAGTCGGATGAGCCTCGCCCGGGATGGCAACGCGCTACCGGCGGCACGGCCCAGGCCATGCCATCAGGCTGCGCGGCCGGCCTCGATCCTGCCGGTGACCTCGAGCGTTTTCAGGTCGACGATCGCGATGCATGTTGTCGGGCATACGGCGACATGCGGCGCGCCCCGTCCGGCTTGACTTCGATGCCGAGCTGCGCCTTCCTATCGGGATCCGCTTCAACGGCTTGATGCTTCGCGACGTCGAAGACCGCGAGCTCCGGTCCGCCGAGTGACGGACACGAGAACCTTCGTCCCAGTCCGGCGTGAACTTCAAGCGGTTTCGCGCCGTTCACGCTCGCCTGATCGTCGCGACACGGTCCTGGCGGCCGCATCGATGACCGAGATGGTTCCGTCCTGCGCGTTTGCGGCCCAGATCTCTTCCATCCGGCGAGACGTCGAAACCCTCGGACACCGCGGCCCACGCCGTGATGACGGTGGCGTCCCAGCTGGTTCCGGCCCCACCCCTGCCGCCCTGGGGCGGGCGCCCGGCAGCGGCCCGCCCGGTGGTGCCGCGCGGTTCCCTCCCCGCCGCTGCCGCTGGCACCGCCCGCGCCCGGCCGTCACGAGATCGAGAATCGTCATCGTCGCCGAGCTGACATTCGAGGTGACGATGCGCCTTCCGTCGTTGGACACGAAGATCATGTGCGGTCCGATTCTGGCCGGTGCCGAGGACCAGATCGATCTCTGCGGGTCGCAGGATCGTATCGGGCCACGACTCTGTAACACCTTCGGCTGTGGAACCACAGCTTGCCGTCCACGGCGCAAGGTCAGGCCGTGCGGTCCCCTGGATGGGCCCTGAGATCGATCGGAGGCAGGGCCTTCCGCTCGACCAGATCGACCACTGTGCATGCGTGTGGAGCGATCCGCCGCCGTAGTTCGAGATGTAGGCCGTGCGGCCGTCTGTCGAAGCGATCACTTCGTGGGGATCTGGACCTGAGGGGCGCCCGCCCGAGCACCTTCAACGTCGTGGGATCGACGACGGACAGGGTGAGGTCGGACTTCGCAAGAACGAGGAGCGTGCCGTTGGCCGGCGCGACCTGCGCGAGCAGCACGGCTGGACAAGCCGAGTGTGAGGACGATAGCTGTGCCGGATCTCATGTGGTCCTCCGGGGCGAGCGAGCCGCCGAGGACTATGCAAACCGCTGGGGGAGGATTGCGAGGTAGCTTTCAGCTATCGTCTATCGGCTTTCAGCTCGCGGCCCAGCAGGGATCCGGCGCTGGAGAGCTGGAAGCTGGAAGCTGGAAGCTCCGGACAGCGAATTCCGGGTCCAAGTGGAAGCTTCACGTGAATTCCGGTCGAGAACCCCAGATTCAGAGAATCCGATCAGGACCGGAGTTGCCGCGGCCGCCGCCCTGCCGTTGCTGCCGCCCCCCGCCGTTCCCATTGCCATTTCCGTTGTTCCCGTTTCCATTGCCGCCACCGTTGCTGCCGTTCCCGCCCCGTTCCCATTGCTGTTTCCGGTTTGTTTCCGTTCCGTTGCCAGGCGCTCCGGCCGAACCACTGCCACCAGCCGGATCGCTGCTGGCCTGGATCGCTGCCGCCCGGATCGCTGGCGCCCGCGCCGGGTTGCCCTGGATCATCCGACGTCTTGGCCGCGGCGACTGCAGTGTCGACTTTCTGATAGGTGGCGCCGACGTTGCCGCCGATCCCGCCAAGGGCGACCAACGTAGCGATTGAGATGAACGCCGCGAGCAGGCGTATTCGACCAGTCCTCGTCCGTCCGACCTGACCAGGCAGCCGCTGATGAACTTGAGCATGAGGTCGCTACGCAACCTAGCACAAACTCTTCCATAGCTGGCGGCAAGGGCCCGTCGGTTTTCGTTGGGAAATTGCTCCAATTGTCGGCCGGAAAAGTCAGGAATCTTGGCTGGCTACTGAAGAAAGTCCGCCCCGGGGCAGATCATTGATCCACAGAATGTCCGTCAGGAATCGGACCGGACGTCCTGACTTCCCCGGCCGCCGCTCCCCATCTCGAGCCAATCGAGCCTCTCTTCGAGCTGATGGAAGGCGTCGTCGCCGATGTCGTCTGTTGACCGCATCTCGAGGATCACCTGTCGGGCCGCGGCAATCGCGCGTTGATGGACGGCTTCGTGGTCCGACCCGCGGAGCTCCCGTCAGCCTCGACTGATGTCGCGGGTTTCAGGTGCTGCGGCGAACTCCTGACGCACTGCTTCCGCGGCAGGAGACATGTCGTCGGCGCATGTGGCCAGAGCGGCCCGGAAGCGCCCTGTTGCGCGCCGCGTCTACTTCCCGCCCGACGGGATCGTCGTCGTGCAGGTCGAGCGCCTCGATCAGAGGCCGGAGCGTCAGGCCCTGGATGACGAGCGTTCCGAAGCACGACGGAGAACGCGGTCATCACGATCAGGTCGCGAAACTGGGAAGGCCGCGCCGGCAGCGGCCAGCGCGCGCCGCGCGAGCGTGACGATGCCGCGCATGCCGGCCCACGAGATGATCAGACCGCTGCCAACGGTCGGCCGCAGCATCGGACGCGGCGGATGAAAGCCGTACCGGCGGTCTCGCCATCTGATCGACCGCGTTGTAGCGACATGTGCCAGGCGACCCGGACGACGATCACCGTCACGAGCACCGGCGCCGGCGACGGCGAAGTATCGTGCCCGCGCGGCCGGCTCGAGGCTGTCCAGAATCGGACGGATCTGCAGGCCGATGAAGACGAACGCCAGCACGTTCAGCAGGAAGACCACCGTCTCCCACACGGCGCATAGACGGGATGCGAATCCGCGCCGGGGTGCGCTCGGGCGCCGTCCGCGCCACGTACACCGCGTAGCACACCATCGTGAGCACACCCGACAGCCCGATCCGATCGGCCAGGATCCAGACGCCGAACGTGCTGACGAACTGAAGAATGATGGCGGTCGGCATCGTGCACGACGTTCGCGTCAGCCGCAGGAGCAGCCATGCCGAGCGCGGGACCGACGACCACGCTGCCGGCGACGGCAAGCAGGAACGTCGGCGCGACTGTCGCGATCGAAAACGCCGTTGGCGGCGACGCGCGCCGACGGCGAGGCGATAGATCAGCAACGCGCTGCGCGTCGTTCAGCAGGCTCTCGCCTTCGAGGATCGTCAGGATGCGGTGCGGCGGTCTGCAGCTGCCGCAGCACCGCGGTCGCCGCCGCGGCGTCCGGAGGCGCGACGATCGCGCCGAGCGCAATCAGCCGGTCGCCCACGGCATCGCCGGGCACCAGGCGCGCGAACAACGAACGCGACGGCCGACCGTTGTGAGGCCCACAGCGACACACGACAAGGCTGGCGAGCGGGCGCCCAGTTGTCTCTGAGGTCGCGCGGCGAGGTGTCGTACGCAGCGTCCAGCAGGACGGGCGCGACGAAGATCGCCAGGGCGAGCTCGGGCTGGAACCGGAGAAGGTCGGAACCCCGGGCACGAACGCGAGACAGCCACCGAGCGAGGAACGCGGATACGGCGCGCCGACTCACGCGCCAGCGCCGCGAGGAGAACGGCTGCCAGAGGAAGTCACGAGCGTCGCTTGAACTGACCATGCGGAGACTTCACTCTATCAACGCGAGGATGGGTCAAATTTGAGGAACTGGTCGGACTGATCTCTGCTGCGAATTAGCTGAAAGCCGTAAGAGCTGAGGTGAGCTGGCAGCTACGCGGAACCGTGCATCTCGACCAGCTGGATTACGGGATGGGACGTCGGGTCGGCAACAGGAGCCGGCCTCATCTGGCCGACCAGTCGGAGAGTGGCTGGTGCAGCCGGCGCCGGCGGCGGGACGTGCGTGAAGTGGTCACCGAGGTGGATGGCCTTCAGTTCCACCCAGGAACAGTGATCCGTCACCGCGCAGCACGCCAGGCAGTACTGCGGCAAATTCCTTTAGGTTCTGTCTCGGTATGCAGTCCGCCGCGCGTCAACACTCCTTCGCGCCAGGTGCGCAGCGGCCAGGAGATCGGTCGCATGCGGCCGCTCCACGATCGGGATTTGAAAAAGCTGAGACCGCCGCGCGATCCGACGCGAGCGCCGCCTGCTCGATCGACACAGCCAGACCAGGCAGATGGACCGCCGCCACTTCTCCAGTCGTGCTCGATCGTGTGCGCCAGTCGGGCCACGAGCGCCCAGTCGCCGTCGTCTACCGCGCGGCGGAGCCGGGCGATTTTACCGCGGGAGATCGATTCTCCGTGGTCGATTAGATCGAGGATCTCGCCGGCGAGCTCGACGTCGCCTCGCGGCGTTCCCACATCTCGCCGGAATGAAAGGCATCTCCTGAATCGGAGCCGCCCTCTGACATCAAAGTACCGCTTGAGCAACGAATGTGCCACGGACGAGATCCCCGGCTTGGTGGCTTTCTTCGCCACATCCGCCGTCGCGGGCATCGCACGCAGCGGGAGCCAAAGGCTCTTTTTGTGAGGGGATTACGATTGTCGCAAGGAGCCGCGCCGTCTTCGGAAACGGACGCCTCGAAAAGCGCCGCTGATGGCGTGAATCAGGAAAGTCCGGCGATCGCCGTGTAGTCTTCCGGCTGAACGACCAGAGCACGCGAGCGCCCCTCGTCGGCCCGAACAGCCTTCGCCGGGCCTCGGTGCCGGCGTCCGCGGTGCACGAAATCGCCCTGACCCAGCCGGCGGCCAAGCGTATACACCGAGCCGGAAATCACGTAGCACCTCTTCGTCGCCGCCATGATGGTGCGCTGGAAACCGAGCACCGGGTTGCATCGTCGAGGAGCAGAGTCGCGTAGCCGCTTCGGCGGTTGACGGACAGCACCTTCATCCGGATACCGGGCACCGGGCGCGGGACCCAGTCGTCGTCCGGCGCGAACCGTCAGCGAGAATCCGGCCGGAACCGGCGCGTCCTCCGCGAGACGCGCCAGCAGTTGGGCCTTGACGATCGGGCGCGGCGCAGGCCCGCTCGAGGCCTCCGCGAGCGCCAGGGCCACCAACTCTTCGAATTCCACGGCGTCGTCGCATTCGAAATCGCTCATTGCCCCATCAATCTGGCCTTCGAGTTGGCCACGCAGCGTGAGCATCCCCGTGCGGATGCGGGTCTTCTCACCGTTCCGAGCGGCAGACTGGCGCGGGCCGCCAGCTCCGGGAGTGTGTGAAACCCCAGAAAATACGCCAGCTCAATCAGCTCACGCTGTTCTGTCGGCAGCGCCGTCCAGCGCACGCTGGACGTCGGGGACGCTTTTCGCCGACGGCCGTGCGCCCCCCTCCGGTGTTTCGACAGGGGCAGGCGCGCTGGAACTGCTTCGAGGTGTCCCGACCTGACCGAGTGGGCCCGCAGACGATCGATCGCGCGATTGCGGGCGATGCCGACCTTCAGCCACCCGACAGGTGAGCCGAGCCGCATGGTTGTAGGTGCTTCGGCACGCGTCCAGGCTTCGGACAAAGACTTCCCGCAGGTGTGACCCCCTCCGCCTCCCCGGGGCGATCTTTTCAGGATGCGAAGTTAATCAGGGCCGAAGAGCAACCGGCTGTGCTCGTCGTGCACAGCCTCGGCCAGAGCGGACGCTGAATCCTCGCCGCAAGGCGCTGCAACCGCGACAGGTCGGCGTGGGTCGTCTCATCAGGCGTCCGCGACCGGAGGGTCACGCGGCGATCGTAGCGCATTACGGCCGACGCACATCCGCTGACTCGCCCCGGCAGCCGTAGCGTCACTTGGGGGAGTCGCTCCGGCCGACGCTGTGCCGGTTCGGCCGCGGTTCGGCGAAAGGGTGATGGGCAAATCCATTCGCGATCGTCGCGCGTAGAAATGACCGGCAGTGGCGAGATGGTCTTGCCAGCCACACTGGAGGCGCGCAAATGAAGCAGCGCAGCCGGGCGCGATCATCGTGGCCGGCGTCGCCGCAGCAGCGATGATCGTGGCACCACCGAACGCACCAGGGCGTCGAGTCATCGCGAGGCGCTCGCGATCCTCAACGAGCCGTGCGCCGACAACACCGACACCTTCGCCTGGGTGTCCGAACGGCACGCACGACAAGCTGTACCTGATCATGGACTTCAACCCGCTCCACGAGCCGGGTCAGGGCAACCAGGGCCTGCGGGCGTGCAACGGCTACCGCTACGAGTTCCACATCGCCAAGGGCAAGAGCCTGAAGGACCAGGTCGTCTACCGCGTCGAGTTCACGAACCGGCTGAAGCCGGAAGCGGCGCCGAGCGCCGGCCGATCCGCTGGGCGGCGGCAACGAGCTGCTCTGGCAGCTCACCGGCGGCACCGAGACCATGAAGGTCACGCGCATCGGCTCGACGACGACCGATGGCGGCCACGGCGACGACGACGACGAGGTCGAGTCCTCGGGCGAGAATCTCGCCGGTCCTCCCGAACAACCACGGGCCGCAGACCGATCGGCTCGTCTACGGTCTCGGACCGTTCAAGGGCTACGACTCCGGCGACGCCGACGAGCCGCGAGGTGGGTCTCTACGATCAGGCGTTCGTCGACACCTTCATCCACCCGCTGTCGAACGGCGGGCGGATCATCGCCGGTCAGTTCGACGATCCGTATCAGCTCGACGAGAAGGGCATCTTCGACCTCGTCAACCTGAGCCAGCGACGATCTCGGCGGCATCCCCGGCGCGCGACGGCCGCCGGCCACGGACGTGTTCACCGGGCTTCAACCTGTTCTCGATCGCGCTCGAGGTCCCGATGCGCGGACATCTTCCCGCACGGGATCCCGCACAACGGCCAGCTCAAGCCGAACTCGACCGACAGCCTGCTCCGGGTGTGGTCGAGCATCAGCCGCCGGCGAGACGCAGACCGTCGACGCCAGCAACATCATCACCGGCCTCAAGGGGTCGGGCGACTGGGTGCAGGTCGGCCGGAACGCGCTGCCGCTGTTCAACGCCGGCCTCGTCGGCACGCAGCGTCAAACGCTCTACCTGCGCACCAGCCCGCTCCACGACGTGACCAACTTCGGCGCCGACGTTCTGTTCCCGGTGCTGGTGCGCGACGCCGAAGCGCTCGGCATCTACAAGGCGCTGGGCGTTCCCGCGACGCGACCGTGGCGACGCTCAAGGGACCGCGCGCTGGACATCATCAACGCCATCAACCTGGGCCGGCCGATCCCGGTCGCCGACGGCTTCACCGGTGACGTCATCACGCTCGACGCGGCGATCGATTCGAGCTTTCCCGAACGGCCGGCGGCTTGGCGGCGGGACCGCGCCGAACCGCAATCAGGTGAACGTGAACAGCGTGCTCATCAGCCTGATCGTCGCGGGGCAGCCAATACGTAACTGAACGAAGTATTAC
>ERZ1370068.3677-contig-278_pt1 | contig 23323 bp, 36 predicted proteins | sample MGYA00561227_ERZ1370068 | MGnify/ENA primary metagenome ERZ1370068 (study PRJEB38410, sample SAMEA6850437) | metagenome | study: Metagenomic assessment of the ecological functions of the soil: analysis of the soil microbiota associated with the...
ATTACGTATTGCTTGATTATTGATTATTGTTAGCACAACTTTCAGTATCTTTTATATAGTTTTTAGATCACTCTGTCTACCACAGTTATCACACATCCCCTGCCTGTGAAATCGGTTTGATTTATTTGTAGCACCAACTCAGACAATGTATTTTCTCATACTTGGCGCCCTCGTCACGCAGTTTTCCTATATCGCTATCCAATGGTGGTAATTTGCGATACAGAGAATATATGCTTTTATTGTGCGTATATCGGCACCTTCATTATATATATGGTGGTATTGTTTCGCGGCGAAATTCTCCGTTTTCCCGAAAATTCAGACTGGGACAGTATCCTTGACAGCTTCAAACGACCCATGGCGTTCCTGTTATACTTTGAATACTTTGCGCGTTTGGCAGGGCCTTTATCGGTCTTAAGACAAGATTTCCCGGCATCGATAATAAACTAAGACCCCTTCGCTATATCATTTTTAGATTCATCCTTTGCGCAGGTCATCCTGGAGATTGCCAACCTTCAGTACGATGTGATCGGCAATGTTTGCTATTATTCATTTCTGTTTTTTTCTTTTTGTCGTCTTCGCCGTGTTTATTATCGAAGCTATGGAAAAATGAAGATCGACTCGTAAGGTATGTGATGTGGGCAAGCTTGTCAGTCAGCGCCGGCGCCTTTATTTCCAATATCGCGATAATTTTATGGTCGCTGCATTTGGTGCCTGACCCGGTGATGGCCTACTACTTCATTCCATCCTGCTTAGGGTAGCTGGCATTTGAAATATATTTCTTTAATACGGGGATCACCTATAAACTTTCAGCTGGCGGAAAGAAATTAATCGCAACACAGGAAGAACTGATCCGGAAATTGAGTGAGAACGAGGAACGGTTGATTACTCAGCAACGTATCCCGCAATAAATTAGCGCAGGACCTTCGCGATGATATCGGAGCAACGATGAGCGGCATTGCACTTCACAGCCGTATGGCAGCGGTACTTATATCAGGCAAAACAAAATCGACTCACTCGAACAGTCACTGCACCTAATTGCCGAGGGTGCAGTGGAAATGGTGAATAACCTGAACGACGTGGTCTGGGTTGCTCAATCCTAAAAGTGACAATGTGGAAGAAACACTCGAGCGACTCAAAGCAGTATACGCTTGGGATCACCCAGGCTAGAGAGCATCCTGGTAAGTTGGGAAATTGGTGCAGAAGTGAAAGAAATGAAGTTGCCGATAGAGTACCCGGCGAAATATTTACATGATCTTTAAAGAAGCAGTTAATAATGCGCGTTAAATATTCAGGTTGTTCAAGGATCGTGATCGGTGGCAAGCAAGAGGGATCATCATTTGATGTTCAGTATTTACGATGATGAGGAAGGGATTTGATGCAGGAATCTAAATAGCGGGAATGGATTGAGGAATATGCATGAGAGGGGCCAAAGAGAGCAATATGCAGTTAGAGATCCGAGTGGTAATGGTGCCGGCACCTGTCATAAGTATGCAGTACGCTATCACCCATTGAGGTATTGTTTTGGGTGCACAAAAGGATTATTTTGATCATTTCGAAAATGAATATACGGGTAGCTGAGTATTCGGGGACAACAAACTGGTCAGGGATGCCCTGGAGGCAATATTGAATGGTACACCGGGGTGCATACCTGTTGTGGTGCTTACGCTGATGCCAGTCATTGTCCTCAAGGATAAAAAGTTCCAATCCGGATGTTGTCCTGATGGATATCGAAATGCCGGAATGAATGGTATCGATGCGACCAGAATAATCGCAAAAGAGTTTCCGGATGTGAGAGTGTTGATACAAACTGTCTTCAATGACAACGAAAAAATATTCCAGGCCTTAAGCGTCGGTGCATCCGGCTATGTCCTGAAAAATGATCCCCTTCCAAACAGATTGAGTCGATTCACGAGGTATTTAACGGCGGGGCTCCTATGTCTCCCTCGATTGCCAAGAAGGTGTTGCAATTCTTCTCTCACAAGAATGTAATCCTGGTGATGCCTGAATCGAACGATTATCAACTAAGCGACGAGAGGGAAAAAGAAATTCTTTTATGGATGCTCGAAGGACATAACTACAAGACGATCGCCGAAAAAGCATTCATCAGCTATGAAACTGTGCGCACACATGTAAAGAAGATTTATAAGAAACTGCACGTTGCCAGCCGCAGCGAAGCGATCATGAAGGCCTATCAACAGGGGTATTGTCTGATTATTAATTTATTAATTATTGATTATTCCATGACGGATTTTGATCGGTTTTGCTGCCAGCAAGACCGTGATATATTGCCCCTTCTTGCTCAATTTTGATTTCAGTCCATCCAACCGGCTCCAATAATTAATAGTCAATAATCAATAATTGTTAAATTCCTTCACTAAAATACCCCAATGTGGTATTAACTTTTCTTCCTCCTCCCCCATAGCTTCGTTTTTGTACATCCCACCATCGTTCATTTTATTCCACCCTATACAACCCGGTTCTGCTGTTAGCTTTTCTGAATTGACTTCTTAATACTCAAAAACCTGTTTATGAGAAAATTTTTGACTCTTGCCATTTATCTTCTTCCTTACAGTATTTAATTCGTATGCGATTATTCGCACAGTTAGTACACACACCTTCAACACTCGCCCAGTTCAATACTATTCAGGCTGCAGTGGCCGCAAGCAGCAGCGGGGATACCTATTTATGTGCATGGCAGCCCTAATCAATATGGAAGTTTTACCATTACCAATAAACAACTGGTAATTATTGGGCCCGGTTGGAGCCCTAATAAGAACTTGCCTTTAACGGCCGTCGTTGCAGGATGTAGTATTGAGGGGACAACAAGCAGTGGCACCGAACTGCAAAGGTCTTTCATGGTCGGGAGCCATATCCATCAAGCAATCCGAAAGCGGATAATATCAGAATCGATCAGAATTATTTCAACCCGTTTCAGAATGTGAACATTAACCAGGAAGCGTCACATATAGCGGCTACCTGTTTGAAGGAAATATTTTTGACAATTCCCAGGTGGCCGCAACAACAGGAAGCACTTACCAAGAATTTCCTGTTTCAGAATAATTATTTTTACGAAAGCGGCTGTTGTGTCGGTGGTAACATCGGCGAGTTTCCAAAATTCAGTGAATGTATTATTCAATCATAATTTATGGTTTGGCCCCGGGAGCGCCACACGCGATTGTTTTAGTGCCAATTGTCGGTTTTTGACCATTACCAATAATATTTTTGTGCGCCGTGATGCAGGCAATCAAAACACCCAAAGTACATTTAATAACAATATCACCTTTTATCCCCGGTATCAACGGCGCCATCTGATCCATGGTCGATCAACGGCAATGTAAACAGCGGTGGTAATGTTTCTAACCAGGATCCGCAAATGGTCGCTCAAACGGCTATCAACAGCGGGACCGATAATGCCCTGCAAGATTTCACCATTGCCGCCGGACCTGCCAACAACAGTGGGTCAGATGGAAGGATATGGGATTATTATTTGATGCTACAGGCAGTCTCAACTGGACAACCAGCCGAAACAGTCGCCTTCCATTCATTTTTAGTATGAATATTACCAATCCAACTATTCCGCAGGGGGTGGTACACTGACTGTACAGGTAGAAGCCAGAAAAATAATTAAGGCCTTTTACAAAAACCATTTTCATTTTTAAAATCGGTTGCATGAAAAGGCTTTTCTGTGCTATTTGTATTGATCTTATTCATTACGGCAGCGAGGGTCACAAAATATAACAGCGGCGAGAATATTTTATTGATGCCGATCCCGGCTACAGGCAACGGCGTACTCGGTATCTATCTCTACACCGGCAGCTATTGTTAACTTTACTGCCAATGTTTCTACAGCGTCTCTTGCAACAGGTTTTCATTTCGTTGCTATACGCACCAGAGATGCCAATGGCACATGGGGCTTGTTTGAAACCAGAGGGTTTTATATTTCTGCAACCGCTACCAATGCTCCTAATATAACCGCTGCGGAATATTTTTTGACAGCGACCCGGACCATAGGCAATGGAACCGCAACTTCAGTTGGAGGCAGCGGTGCGGTCGTGAATTTTACCGCCATAGTCCCGACTTCGTTAGCGGCCGGATTTCATTTCTTGGCGATCAGAACAAAAGACGCAAGCGGAGTATGGGGATTATTTGAAACAAGAGGATTCTTTATCTCCTCCAATACAGCTAATGCTGCCAACATAACAGCAGCAGAATATTATTTTGACAGCGATCCCGGGCCAGGAAATGGAACGGCAACATCCGTTGGCAGCTCTGGAGGAGTTGTAAACTTTACAACGGTTATACCAACATCACTTGCAGCAGGATTTCATTTTTTAGCCATAGAGAACTAAGGATGCGAATGGCACCTGGGGATTATTTGAAACGAGAGGTTTTTATATTTCCTCCTCAACCGCCAATGCACCCAATATTATCGCAGCCGAATATTTCTTTGATGCTGATCCCGGTCCGGGAAACGGAACGGCTATCATCTGTGGGGACAACCGGAGGGTTGTAAATTTTACCGCCGTTATACCGACGTCGTTGCCAGCGGGATTTCATTTTTAGCAATACGCACCAAGGATGCGAATGGGACCTGGGGATTATTCGAAACAAGAGGGTTTTATATTTCCTCTTCTGCAGTCGACGCGGCTATATATTGTGGCTGCCGAATATTTCTTTGATGCTGACCCAGTGACCGGAAATGGTACAGCGGCTTCCGTAGGCGCGACGGGTGGCACGGTGAATTTCACACGCGGTTATCCCCACGACATTATCACCCGGATTTCATTTCACTAAGCATTCGTACAAAAGAAGCAGATGGTGTGTGGGGCCTGTGACGAGCAACGAGGTTTGTTTGTTTCAACGACGACAGCAGATGTACCAATAGTGACCGCTGCAGAATATTTTTTTGATGCCGATCCGCGGCGTTGGTAATGGAACCGCATTAATCTGTTGGAACACCTGGTGCGATCGTCACCCAAACGTTCAATATTCCTGAACCGGCGCTCGCATTGGGTCAACATTTCACTTGCGATTCGTGTGAAGGACCAGGGCGGAAAATGGAGCTTGTTTGAATATGATACACTGAATATCGGCAATTCAACCATTAATTGCCCGGCGAACACAGCAGTAAATGCCTCTCTCAGGCCAATGTAATGCGATCGTGAATAATATTGATCCCGTTGTTAGTCCGCCTCAATCATTTAGCTATATACTTACCGGGGCAACCACCGGTAGCGGAAGCGGCACCGCCAGCGGCCAGACATTTAATGCCGGTTTGACAACAGTTAAATACACTCCTGACGGGCTCGCCGACCGTGAATTGTTCGTTCACGGTGACGGTTAACGCATCTGTCGCGCCTTCGAGTGACCATTGCTGGCTTCTGCCAATTCGATCTGCTTCGGGACCAATGTAACATTTACCGCTACACCCGTGGATGGAGGTGTTACGCTTCGTTCCGATGGAAACTGAATGGTATCAATGATTGGAACGAACAGTGCAACATATCAAAAACTCATCCCTGGCTAACAATGATGTGCTAACGGTAGTCCGTGACATCTTCTATTCCCTGTGCGAACCCAACGTCCGCGACTTACAATGCTATTACGATGATAGTCAGGTTCAACGGCCACTGCCATCCTGTGTAGTATTGGAGCCAGCGCAACGCACGATCTGTTCGGGCACCAATGTTCTCGTCTTTTACGAGCCACTCCTGTTAACGGGGTGCCACGCCGTCCTTTCCAATGGAAACTAATGGGTGAATGTGGGAACCAATAGTGCCAAGCTATCAGAGATGCCGCTCTTGCTAATAACGATGTGGTATCAGTAGTAATGACCTCATCGCTTGCCTGCGTGACACAATCAACTGCGACATCTAACAATATTACCATTACAGTCACTTCGACGACGTCTCCATCAGTCAGTATTGCGGCCAGCGCGACGTCGATTTGTTCGGGCACAAATGTCATATTCACCGCTACGCCCACCAATGGGGAAGTTCTCCATCTTTTCAATGGAAACTAAATGGCAGCAATGTTGGAACCAACAGCGCAAAGCTACCAGAATGCCGCCCTTGGCAACAATGATGTCGTTACTGTGGTGATGACATCTTCACTGTCCTGCAGCGTGCCCGCTACCGCCACGTCCAATGTCGCTAACGATGGTTTGTGACGACGACCGTCACTCCTTCTGTCACCATTGTGGCCAGTGCAAGCACTATCTGTTCAGGGACCAATGTGACTTTACAGCTACACCGGTCAATGGCGGCGCTCCATCTTTCCAGTGGAAACTGAATGGGACGAATGTGGAACTAACAGCGCAACTTCATCGAAAATGCAGGATTGAGCAATAATGATGTCGTAACTGTCGTGATGACTTCTTCGCTGAGTTGTGTAACACAAGCAACCGCAACATCGAATGCCATAACGATCACTGTAAGCTCAACTGTCGCACCTACGGTCACAGTCGCGGCCAGCGCAACTACGATATGTTCTAGCACCAATGTGACATTTACGGCCACACCGACCAATGGAGAGCCCTCATATCAATGGAAGTTAAATGGAACAAATGTGGGAACCAATAGCGCCACTTACAAAATTCAACTTTGGTCATATAACGATGTTAGCATCCGGTTGTAATCGACATCTTCATTGGCTTGTGCGGCTCCTGCAACAGCAACCTCTAACTCCATCACAATGGCGGTAACCACACAACTACTCGCTTCCGTGACTATCGCAGCGAGTGCAACAACCATTTGTGCAGGCACCAATGTGGAGTTTTACGGCAACGCCGGTAAATGGGGGCGCCGCGCCATCCTATCAATGGAAATTAAATGGGGTGAACGTGGGTACCAACAGCGCAACTTATCAGAATGCCGCACTCGTGAATAATGATGTGGTGACAGTGGCCATGACTTCCTCATTGACCTGTGTGCGCTCGAACCGACAATCAGTTCCAATGCAATAACCATGACGGTAACTACGCCTGTGACACCTTCGGTAACTATAGCAGCGAAGCTCAACAGCTATTTGTGCGGGGACTAACGTTACATTTACAGCAACTCCGGTTAATGGAGGCTCTCCATCCTACCAATGGAGGCTAAACGGAGCCAACGTTGGGACCAATAGCGCGACTTATCAAAACTCCACTTTGATCAACGGCGATGCTGTAACCGTTGTTATGACTTCATCCCTGGCAAGCGTAACGCAGCCTGCAGCTACATCAATGCAATTACGATTACGTGAGTGCAGGCTTAACACCCGCTGCAAACATTGCCGCTTCGCAACGACCATTTGTTCCGGTACCAATGTAGCATTCACCGCAACCCCTATCAATGGGGGAGGAGCGCCATCCTATCAATGGAAATTAAATGTGGGACCAATGTCGGAACTAACAGCCCGACTTTCCAGAATGGTACACTGCTAAGCAGTATGATGTAGTAACGGTCGTGATGACCTCTTCAGCTTCGTGTGCAACGCCTTTGCTTCTGCAGTCTCGAATGCGATTACTATGACTGTCAATTGCACGGTAACTCCATCCGTCAGCATTGCAGCAAATGGAACTACGATATGTCCAGGAACGAATGTCGCATTTACGGCTACGCCAACGAATGGTGGTACACCATCGTATCAATGGAAATTGAACGGATCTAATGTTGGAGCCAACTCCGCTACCTATCAAAATGCAACACTTGCCAACAACGACGTGGTGGACGGTCGTCATGGCCTCATCATTAGGTTGCTTAACCCAGGCAACTGCCGCGCTCAATGCAATCTCGATTGTTGTGCTCGCCAATCAAACGTGGATCGGATCAACAAGTACAGATTGGAGCACGGCATCGAACTGGTGTGGAGGGATACCTGGCGCGGCTGCAACAGACGCCATGGCAGTCCACGCTCTGACAGCTACAAACATGCCTCGTCATAGATGCGGGTGGTACTGCCAGAAACATTACCATCAATGCCGGTGGATCATTGACCATTACTGCAGCGGGTGTGTTAGACTTATTTTGGAAATGTAATAAGCAATGGCACGCTCAATACCACGGCAAGGGGCGATTAATTTCCGTGGGGCAAATGCCCAATCGATGCTGCATCGTTTACTGTCAACAACTGTGACCATGAATGGAAGTGGAGGTATGATATTGATTGGCAAAGCGCTTATCATTAATAGCGTTTGACCTGACCAACGGCAACATCACTCTTGGAACAAACAATCTTTCAAGCTTCGCTTTGGGCAGCCATGGGTTCACCATCCTCTCATATTATAACCAACGGAACAGGCCATGTGGTCCTCAAGGCCCTCGCGGCTACCAATACCCGAACGACAGTAAATCCTGTTGCACCTTGAACGCTGCAATCTTACAACCCGGCAATCATCAAGGCAAATGCGGGGCATGTGACAGATGACATTGCTGTTCGGGTGCTTTGCAGGGCGTATTTGCAAATGGCAGCAGCGGAGCCTTGCTTACAGGTAAGTGTGTCGATCAAAACCTGGCTGATTGGAAGTGAAGCGGTGCCCGGAGGTAGCAATGTCGATGTTACGCTCCAATGGGCGGGATCGCAGGAGCTGCCAGGATCTCCTTCAGTCGATAAATCATACACTTAAGCCAGAACAGTGTTGGAGGCGGTTGCAGTAAAACAAACAAACGCTGCTACTGCAGCGCACCGGAACTGGATCCGCTTTGCCCAGGCGAGGGTCAACTTGACTTCTTTTCCTCACCATTGTCTGTTCAAACAACGCCGATACCCAAAAGCCTGCTAATAACGGGCGTTTATCCCAACCCTGTTTCCAGGATCCTGAACATTGTGACTAATCTGCCATTTGCGCAACATGCAACGATCTCTATATACGATGCAATGGGAAGGTTAGCGCATACAACAGGCGGTGACGATTGGCGCCGGTATCAGTCAAAGCAAACAAGTGGTGAGCGTTGAAAGATTGGCAGGTGAGTTGTTTTTACACAGATTCAATTCACGGGGTCGAAATATCGAAGCTGTTGGCCCACGGTTCAATTTATCGAGGCAGTAGTTAGTCAGCGGCAGGTTGATGTTAGCTTCGCTCTGTAAAGAATTATTGATTATTAATTATTTATTATTTCCGTGCAGCCACGAAGAGAACTATAGCTAGAAATGAGCCGGGTAACTGCTCTGGCCCAGCTGTGAGAAAATTCTTATTTGCATTAGTTCTACCAATAATCAATAATTAATAATTACATTAATCAAAGACCACCGATCGCGAATTATTGAGCCACAATTAAAAATATGGCTACCTATTTAGCCTGGATCGGAATAATCATCATCCTCTTTTCTCTTTCAGCCTGGGTTCATTTAATTCCACTATTCTGCGTTTGGCTATCCTTTTCCGCATGATCATGTTAAGCAATTCGACACCAAATGAGAAAAAGCTTCATTCCGAAATAGGTCTCTTTTTTCAGATGGATCTTGTCGGCCTGTTCTTCATCCCAGCCGCTGATGACGAGACTTAGCCCGATCATTACCGGAGAAACTTAACGCCAAAAGCATCTTAAGGGTGAATTGCTTATGGATAAATGATGAGATTTTCGGACTAAATAAGAACATGATGAACATTGCGATGATCACGGCCCCAATCATGATCTCAACACGTTTGGCGGTGCCACCTGTGCTGTGATGATACTGTCAAATGAAAATACCGCGTCGATTACGACAATTTGCACCAGGGCTCCGGGCCAAAACCGACTCCCCGCTTTGCCAAGTGTTTTGCGCATTGGGGTCTTCGCCTTCCAGTTTATGATGAATCTGCGCGAACAGATTTATAAATAAGAAAGAGCCCTCCTCGACAAGCATCACAATACTGGCGAGATCGTAGCCCTTACCTGCAATAGTAAATACTGCCTTGCCTTTCTGTGAAAGCAACCAGCAAGCGAGAGCCATCAATAACAGGCTACGCGAAATGATACCGGTGATCATCCAGAAGCGTCTTGCTATCTTCTTTTTCTCTTCCTTTTTCAGGCGGCCTGTTCAGCTGATAATACTCACGAAGATCCGCATTGTCGATGCCCAAGAACAATTACCAAGGATCACCAGCACAAAAAACTGCAGCTGGATAATACTTTCACTCGTAAAAAGATTTTCCATGCTGCTATCGAAGATTAAGGAACATTTAAATTCTAAACTCTAAATTCAATACTGTCTATTACAGCCCACGGGCAGATCTTCTTCACACTGTGGCCGGGCCTTCATAAATGAAAGCCGGTCCAAACCTGCACTAATTGAGGCGCCCGCATCCAGTTTTCCTTTGCATCCTCCTCGTTGAATATGCCGCCGCTTGCAATAATTGCGATGTCCCCATTTGATTTTTCAGAAATATATTTTACAATTTCGGTACTCCTGGATTTTAAGGGTAAGCCGCTCGGACCCCCGGCTTCCTGGTTGCCGATTCCCTTATCGTGGGCCAACCCATTGCGGCTTATGGTCGTGTTGGTCGCCACGATCCCGTCCAATTTTATCTGGACTGCCAGCGTGATCACATCGTCGATCTGTTCCTTACTGAGGTCCGGTGCAATCTTAAGCAGTATCGGCTTCGAGACTGCTTTTCCGTTGTTGATCATTTGCAGATGCATCAAAATTCTTCGAAGCGATTCTTTTCCTGCAGCTCTCGCAGACCCGGGCGTGTTAGGTGAGACTTACGTTCACTACGAAATAGTCCACGTACGGATGCAATTCCTTAAAGCAAATCTCGTAATCTTTCAGGCCTCTTCATTTGGGGTCACTTTGTTTTTACCAATATTGCCTCCGATGATCATGGCGGGTTTGTGATTGGATGTTTCCGCTTTCCATTTTTCAATCTATCTGCTATTACACTTGCCCCATCATTGTTAAATCCCATACGATTTGATCAGTGCCTGGTCTTTTTCAAACGAAATAACCTGGGTTTATCATTTCCTTTTGTGCCGAGGGTGTCACCGTGCCCTATTTCTACAAAACCAAAGCCAAGGGTTTGAAGTTCCCGCATGTATCTTGCGTTTTTATCAAAGCCCGCGCCAAGACCTACCGGGTTTTGAAGTCCAACCCCAGCATTGACCATTGTTCTCTTCCCATAGTTTTTGGGCGAAAGAGTGAAGCGATGACAGCCGCTCAATCAATGCTGCAAAAAACTTCCAGCGCATTCATGGAAAAACTAATGCACCCATTCCGGTGGAAAAAGAAGAGAATATTGCGTAAAATCCTGTACGTCGTTTATCGGTAACCAGCGAATTTATCGAGAACTTTCCTAGAGAACAGTTTATTTAATAGCGTGTCTTTCTCACCAGGTTGTACAAATGACCACTGCTCCAAATGACCGTCCTTTACGGCTATCAGATTATTGTGAGCTCTCAATTTAATGGTGCCTGCACTGTCATTGACGCCTGACGTTTTCTGCCCCGCAAATTGCGATTTCAGAAGCGTGGCCATTAAAGTACGCTGCGGTGCGGGATATGCGCTGCCGATTTCATGCACAATACCGGGTTTTTTACAGCATTACTTTGTACTGGGTACACCTTCCTTTGCAGCATCGATAAAAAATGATACAACGAAAATGAGTTCGATCTTGCAATATTCCGAGCTGTCCATCGCAAAAATGGGATATATCTTACTGACATTTATTGAATCCAGGGATACGGTGTTTTCAGCGCTCGAAAAAATGTTTTTGAATTGACCAATGCCTGTTCCCGGTTGACTAGGGTGTAAACACGCGGGGATAGACATAGTTCCAGCATGTTTTCAGCATCAGCTTGCTGGTAGTAGTGGATAAACTGATCCAGGCGTTGCCGCAAGACCGCTTTATTTGCCGAGTTATCATAGCAGGCGACAAGCTCCTAGTATGATTATGAGAAAGCAGATTAGCCCCGTTTTCATCTTCATTTTTTCAAAGAAACCCTATCTCCATTTCACGGCAAAACTTTTTCTTGCCGGGGATAAACAGTAATTTTGAGTAAAAGTTGCATAAACAACTTTTTAATCCTGTTGTTTATTATAAAAGGAAAATTATGCAGGAAGCTTATATAATTGCCGGTTACCGGACAGCCGTTGGTAAAGGCCAAGCGCGGCGGTTTTCGTTTTTATCGCCCGGATGACCTGGCTATGGATGTCATCAAAGGTCTGATGGCCAACGGTGCCGCAGCTTGACGCAAAAATGGTGGATGATGTAATTGTCGGAAATGCGGTGCCGGAAGCAGAGCAGAAGGCTTGCAAGTCGGAAGAATTATTGCTGCAAGAGCTGTTGGGATTTGATGTGGCGGGTGTAACCGTCAACCGTTACTGTGCCGTCGGGCCTGGAAACGATATCAATAGCCACGGCCAAAATTCGAAATGGCATGGCGGATTGCATTATGTGCAGGCGGTACAGAAAGTATGAGCATGGTACCTACTGCAGGTTGGAAGACGGTGCCTGCCTATTCCATTGCCAAAGATGAACCCGATTATTATTTAAGCATGGGATTAACAGCGGAGGCAGTTGCCAAAGAATATAAGGTGAGTCGCGAGGATCAGGATCAATTCTCCTATAATTCGCACCAGAAAGCAATCAACGCAATCAAAAACGGGTATTTCAAAACGGGTATCCTTCCAATAAGCATAGACGAAGTATATGTCGACGAAAAAGGAAAGAAACAAAAAGAAATTACACGGTAGATACGGATGAGGGCCCAAGAGCCGATACATCCTTAGAAGTTTTGGCAAAATTAAGACCAGCGTTTGCCGCCAATGGCGTTGTGACTGCCGGCAATTCATCACAGACTTCTGATGGGGCCGCCTTTGTGATTGTGATGGGAGAAAAAGATGATGAATCAACCTGGATTGAAACCCATCGGCCGCCTGGTAGCCTGCGCTTCCGCGGGAGTCCACCCTCGGATTATGGGTATTGGCCCGTAGCGGCTATCCCCAAGGCATTGAAGCAGGTCAATATGAGCCTGGGTGATATCGACCTGGTCGAATTGAACGAAGCATTCGCTTCTCAATCGCTTGCTGTGATTCGCGAGGCTGGGTTGGATCCATCGAAGGTCAATATAAACGGAGGCGCCATTGCATTGGGTCACCCTCTGGGATGTACCGGTTGTAAGCTCACGATACAAATTTTAAATGACCTCAAGCGCCTCAATAAAAAATATGGAATGGTGACCGCTTGTGTCGGCGGAGGCCAGGGGATTGCCGGCGTAATTGAAAATCTTAGCAAGATAGGGTGCCACACGGTTTCAAACCGTGGCACCCTGTAATGTTTTCAAACCGTGGCACCCCTGTAATGTTTTCAAACCGTGGCACCCCTCTAACGTTTTCCCAACCATAACAAAGCATCGATGATCAGCTTGTCCTGGATCTCATTGCCAAGCGTGAATGATAATTCTGTGTTGGTCTTGTTTTCGTAGTCAATATCATTGTGAAGCATGTTAAAGTAGATCATTTTGTATTTTTATTCGTCCATACAACGGGATAATAGCCGCTATGCCAGATTTCATTTTGTTTCGGCCCTGTACCGAGCGGAAAACTGGTAGAATCGATGGACAGGAGAATTTTAATGTTCTTGTTTTCTCTAAGATCATTTTTCCAACGGTACCATTCATTGGGTGATGACCGGAATGTTGGTGGAATTTGCCGGGTGACCGGATCTTTGCGGTCTTCCACTCTGAGTATGGCAGCCGTAGGTCTCCAGGTATTACTGGCATATTCACCCGAACCCAGGAACTCATTGTGATACCAATCCCAATTTTGAGGATAGACAGAGGGGGTTAATGCAAATGCCGAAAAATGAAAGCCCATCCATGCTCCACCATTCTTCATGTAGTATTCGAAGGCAATGCGCTGATCCAGTGAGTCAGGTCTTGTATCGAGAAAATAACAACACGGTATTTCGATAAAAATTCTTTATTCAGATTAGCCCCAGTTATTGCTCGAGTCGTAATGAAATGGTACTTATTTCCCATTTCATAAAACCACCGGTTAGCTTCGTGCACAAAACTAATATGAGCCCGGTCATTGCGGGCGGTGTAAAAACCGATTACATTAAACGAAGTTTTATCCTGCGCGTGAACCAACACAGCGCAAAGAACTAATAGTAAAGAAGCGTAGATTTTGATTTGCGGACGATCATCGTTTTACAAATCTATGCATTCTTGAAACTAACCTGCCTCAGGATAGTTTTGCCCATCGGCACAAGCAACAGTTTTCATTTTTTCTCTTTTGCAGATTGAACAGCTCGACATAGAAGCTCAGGTCATCCTCCTTCTTTTCCATGCTTCCGTGGCGTGTTATTCATATCTATGATAAATGAGGCAGGTTTGTATTGAACATCACAAAACTCCGTCAGTCCATAGGCCCTTGTTTTGGTTTCGATTGCTTCAATTGGATTTGCCAGTACGAGAGGGCCGTAGGTAAAATAAACTTCACCCGGTGTTTCATTGATCTCAAGGATTGGCTCGAGCTCCAGCCTTATTTTTCCACGCCGGTCCATCGTTTATCAATGCAAATAACCTTTCCCATATCAGCGAATGGGACATTCAGCTTAATCGATTTAGTCCACGAAGGTTTTCTCAGCTTTAGTACAAAGTCTATGGGTTGATCAACGGTAATTTCAAAATCAATTGCAAAATCATGAGGATAGGAGGTTGTTTCCCTCATAAATACCTTTTGCCCTTTCATGTTTGTCTCCATCTCACAGGGTCCATACAGGCAGGCAATCAAACCTTCTTTGTCTTTCATCCACATATTCTGGACAAAATAGGGCGTTATTCTTCCTGCGTTGGGGTACAGCAGACAGCCACATCCTGGTGAACGGGCGAATATTTATATCTTGTTTGTATTTTATCGGATTCAGGCAATCCATTTTTCGTTCCGCTCATTTCAAATGAATTATCCGTTTTCAAGTAGGCGATGCTGCTATGTTCGGGGTGCCTGGCGCCCTGGGCTGCGTTAAAGAATATTTTTCGACTTTGTCTGCAAAGGAAAGATCATTTGTTTTGGCTAAAAGGAAAAGCCAGGAATCCATCAGCTCCTGGATCGAACAATATTCATAGCCTGTATCAGTTGCATGTGCAGTTCGTTCAAATATCCATTCATCACCGATGGGGCCACCGGAAGGTGTAACCGCATGTTCGACCTCTTTGGAGGTAAATATTGAGAGCTTTTTCCAGTTCAGGATCATGCGTTGCAAAACTGGCGACGGCAAGGAGCGGATATGTTCATACGTATGCACGCCATGACCGGATAATTTATACGCAATGTCGAATATATTCTTTAATTGGATATCCTTTTCGCTGACCTCCTGCCTGCAATAGCTCAGTAAATAAAAAGCCGCACAGTCCAGGTAACTTTTTGTGCCTGTGACCGGTATAATTTGTCGAGCACGTCAGTGAACATCAGGCCATGGCTGATACCTCCATAAGGCCGCTCTGCAGAGAAAGGAGTGGAGGCATTGATCGGGTAATTGACCATTACATTTTCAACAGCACGAATGATTGCTTCCAGTACATCATTCCGTTTTGTGGCCTCATAATAGGCAAGCAACACACGATACAAAGTGGCTTTTGACCATAACTCGCCGTTTTCAGTCGTGAATTTATAGCGAAGATCTGGGGAATAGATCCCGATATATCCATCTTTGTCCTGGGTGGAAAGAATGTATTCGGCAAATTTTCGACCCGATCCAAATGCTTCGGGATCGTTCAGCGGGAAAGCATATCGTAAATAACCATCCCACCAGTTGGACTGACTTTCACTGTTCCACCACAAAAATTGAACTTCCAGTTGCTATCAATGTCGAGGGTGCCCACATTCTCAGATTTGATCGACGAGGTAAGACGATGTTCGCCATAGATCTTATCGTCGATCATCAGTTCAGGCACCAATTGATCCAAATGACCGACAAAGCCCTTCAGATCTTTTTGCATCTGCTCTTTGATCCAGCCACAGGGCTTAATCTCATTGAAGGGGTATTGGGCTGAGTTGTTCGCTCATCATTTTTTAATTGTCCACACATAAACTGAATAAGGCTCGAGTTGAATGTTGTCTTTAAAGGTCTTTGTTGCCATAAGAGGGCTTGAATGCTTACATAAGACAACAAAATTGACGCTTGCTGAGTTTCCGATGAAAGGTTTACGACTACAAGGCAGTATTAACTCCATCATCGCGGAGGAAGCTGAGCACCCGGTCATTCTTATTCGTAACGGCGATAAACGAACCCTGGGAAAGTGCCGGACTCTTTTGCCTTAGTTTGATCATTGTCTTGTAGAAATTGTATAGGGAATTAGGGTCCTTTTGTTCGGCTTCAAGGGAGATGCCATCGCCGGGTTTCAGGTTGGTATGATCCCACCAGGGTCCGGTGTTTTTGTACCGAGGTTGCCATTCCCGGTCCCGAGTCCAGATTCATACCATTCAAACGCTTCACGCCGGGGAATATCATTGCCGTCAGTATTGCCATAAATGCCGAATCCTCCCTTACCAAACATTCCTAATTCCTGTCCGTAATAAATTGAGGGTATTCCGCCAATCAATAGAAGTATCGCAGCGGCGGCCTTTTCCTTTGAAACGTTGTTTAATACAGTGGCAGAACGGTCGAGATCATGGTTCTCAATAAAAACAATCTGATTTTTTCCCCTTGGCGTCATGACTATTGTTGAGTCGGCGCAGGTAATGATCTGCTGTTTATTAAAGAGAGTATGGCCTGCGCCAAGCCAAATGCAAATACCCTGTCGGCGCCTGCTTTTTCGAGATAATCAAAGCCGTAGTCGGCCCAATTGGCTTGTTCGGCAACGTAGGTGACCATCGGATTGACCTGCTTTTGTACGTTGGATCCAGGGGCGACCAGAATTCCTGGAACAAATCTCGTCAATGTAGGCTTGTTGTCCAAAATGATCCGCGGCATGATCCAACCTAAATCCATCAGCACCGTCATCAAACTTTCCATCGTTATTCGGATCAACAAAAAAGGAAAACAGCTTTACATTGCAGTCTAATACTTCTTTGCTTTTAAGTTTACGGTGGTGATCTTTATTTTTTTACCGTCACTAGCTTGAGAGTTCGGTCAAATCATAGATCATCGTTGCCGGTTTTGTGTGAGCCTCATCCTGGAAGAGAGGATATAATTGCTGTAGGGTGATTTCAAATTGCCAACTGCATCTTTCCACCATACATGTTTGTCGGTCACATGATCGGGTTTCCATGTCGAGATATATCTTCATTCCTCTTTCTGTGGACTTCTTTTGTTTCAGGTCAATATAACTTTTCATTGTTCCGAATTCATCATCTATCTTTTCAAAATTGCTGGCAAAATAATTATGATAGCAATCGGCTTCGTATAAGGGTTATAGGGGCATTAACAGAATCGAGGTGACTCCCAGGTCATGCAGATAATCTAATTTGGAACGCAGTCCATCCAGGTCACCCTGTCCATCCCCATTACTGTCGTAAAAACTGCGTTGACATATATGATAAATTATCTCTCCTTTTGACCGGTTATTTGGCGCCTGCACAGCGGCATGAGCCTTTGATCCCGAAAAATAAGAATACGGTTAGAGGCAAAACAAGTCTATACATTATGGTCCTTTTGCGGTAATATACGGTTTATCTTTTTTGTGCCACAGCGATTAGTATGCTGGCTCATCGCTATCAGGTCGTCGTTAGATTCCAGCATGCTGGACGATCTTGAGCGTAGCTTTTCCATATAAGATACATCGGATGACTTTTCGTGAAAATTGTCAATGATCCATCCAAAGCCCTCGACGGCGACAAGATTTTCGAATTGCAAGCCGCTCAAACTGATTTCATCTTTTATTTCAGCCGGCGTATGAAAATAGGAAGTTGTAAAATATTCCGGGTTGTCCGTTCTTCACTTAAATGAACACCAGTGGTAAGGTCCTTGGCAAGCATTTTTTCAAACTGGTCATCCATGATACGGTCTCTTTTGAAACCGTCAAAGAGGGAAGCATATCTTGAAATGACGGCGGATGGTACAAAACCACCAGGTTTTACAATTCTTTTCTTTTGCCTCCATTAAAGACTTTAGTCGTTCGGTCTTTATTGATCAGGTGATAGAGCGGACTCGGAGCAAAAGGACGAGGTCAAATTGGTCAGTCTGCGTAGATCGAGGTCTGTGGCAGCATCACCCAGCTGGCAATTTCGCTGGGTCAGTTGGAATCCCTGTTTTTTCAGAATATTGATTGACCAGTTCACCGTTTTTCGGAGAGAAGGTCTACTAAACTTACGCGGCAGACCGGCTTGTCGCAGCCAAAACGCATAGCATCCCTGCACCGCCGCCGCCAATGTCAGCTATTTTCATTTGTTCTTTCGGCAAAAACCCAGCTAATGATCTCTTTTGTTCTCATCCCCTTCCAGTTTAAACAACTTCCTGTTCAAGCCGGTCCTTCTCCATTTCATTTGAATAGAATTGTTTGATCGTTTCTCTTTCCATTCGGCAAAATTAAGGATCGTTGAAACCATCAGATGGTGGAAAGAACCAGATGGCCTGAAACCCAACAACCAAACAGCAATCCCGCCGGCCAGGCGGGACAAATAACCACGAAATCCCAATGTCGAAATCGCAGAAAAGGGATTCCTACAGTATAATCTGTTGGCTAGTCTCCGATAGCCTCGGATTTCGTCCCGCTTAAGTAGCGGGACTTATTTCGGATTTATTAGGTTCTTGCTATTTGGTTCTTGGTCCTTACTGCGGCCGCGGATGCTTTGTGTTTTATTAACCAAAAACGATATCATAACTTAGTTGTTTTGTGTCGTTGGAAATCTATAATTTGCAACGCAGTAACAAAAATTGCATTTTAATAAAACGATACGAAGGATCACTGCGGGCATCAATATGCTTCTGCTGTTTGCACTAAGCGTTACCTCGAAGCAGTTGTTACATGACACCATCACGGGTCATAAACACAGCCATGTAAAGTTTAACGGCGCAATCAATTACCAGGCATCCAAGAATAGCTTTATTTGCAGCTGGCAGGATGATGCCGTAGAATCGCCAATTTACAGATCAGCCGGCTTTTCAATTTGATCATGTTCCGGCGCCTTCATCTCCCTATATCAATTATTACACCTGTACTTTTTTATTCAGCTGAACATTCCTTTTCCTCACTTCGGGGCCCACTCCGCATTGGCATAGTAAGTTTTGCCCTTTGTAAAACTTATTTGATTCGATGCCATATTCTTTATCTTAAATTCTCACATTTGGAAAGGAAATTTAGCTTCCGTTTATGCGGCTTATTGTTATTGTCCCTATTTTTTCCGCGGACCTGTGGGCCCCAGGTGCCTGACAGCACTGCCGCTTCGGATTCAGCGTTGTTAAAGCAGATCGAATCGCAGATGCAGCCTGGCACTACCCAACCTCCTCCCCAGCAAACCCGCTCGGGAGCGACAATGAATCCTGATATTGGGGTGATCGGAGATTTCCAGTGGATCTTATATCAGTCAGGGGCAAGAAAAATGTCAACGCTTATCTCAACGAGACGGAACTGTTCGCTGGCAGGCTGCAGTCGATCCTCTATGCCCGCGCCGATTTTTCATCATCTCGTTTGCCAGGGATCCCGAGACAGGCAAATACGGCGTTGAAGTGGAGGAAGGTTATCTTACCACGCTCTCTTTGCCGGCCCGATTACAGCTAAGGGTTGGAAAATTCAAGGCGGTAGGAAGGATCAACCCAGTGCATGCCCACGCACTTCCCTTCATCGACGTACCCAATGCATACGTAAATTATTTTGGAGAGGAAGGCCCAATGATGAAGGCGCTTCATTAAGTTGGCTCCTGCCGACAAAAAAGTTTACCAGAGAGCTGATATTCCAGGTGACTTCAGCTTCGCTGAATCGCCGATCTTTAACCGGGTGAGACCAATCCGTCTTATCTACCTGGGTCATCTGAAGAATTCATTTACCTTGAATGATAATGCAACGCTTGAACTGGACTTCACGGGTATTAGCGGTCCCAATGATTCAGCCGGGCGACGAATGTGGGGGCGGCAGATATCACCTATAAATGGAAGCCGGTAAAGATGAACACGTATAAATCGCTAACCTGGCAAACCGAATTATACTTTTCAGCGCAAACTACACGGCAACAGAATCGCGTCAGTCATTTGGTCTGTATTCATTCCTCCAGTATCAACTGGCCAAAAGATGGTTCCTTACCGGGAGATATGATTATGCCGAAAGCCTTATGACCGCAGCGTCATCGAACAGGCTTATTCTTCTGACGGGCTGGATGGTATGCCACGGAATTTCGAAGAATAGAATTGAGGGTAAAGACTACCGATGAAACCGTGGGTTCAAGATATTACCAGGCCTGGTTGCGGTGGATATTTGTGATAGGGGCACATGGGCCCATCAGTATTAAAATAAATAAGAAAACAGAACTATAAATTTTAAAAGAATAAAACAGGATATGAAAAGAATCAATTTTATGGCCTTGATGATTGACGTCTTCACTGCAGCCAACGCCAGGGCCAATCAAAAAGTAGTGACCACTATTCCGGATCCGAAAAGCATTGCGGAATTGATTGGCGGCAATAAAGTATCAGTGACATCGATTGCGACCGGGTATCAGAACCCCCATTTTGTAGATCCCAAGCCGAGTTATATTATTGGCCTTTCAACCGGACATGTTCGTAACGGTTGGTCTCGACCTGGAAACCGGGTTGGTCGCCTCAGTTGTTGAGCAGTTCAAGGAACACAAAATTCAAAAGGTGCTGCAGGATATGTCGACGCTTCGACCGGCGTTACTTATACCAGGTGCCTTCAGCCGTAGAACAGGGCAGAAGGGGATATTCGCACATTTATGGTAATCCGCATTACTGGCTTGACCCGATGAATGGAAAGATAATAGCCAGGAACATCGCAAATGGCCTGGAAAGGATTGATCCGTCTAATAAAGCTTTCTATGAGGCCAACTCTGGTCGCATTCAATAATCAAATTGATGCTAAGCTAAAGGGATGGCAGGTAAAGATGGCGCCTTATAAAGGAGCAAAGATCATTGCTTATCACAATGAGTGGGTTTATTTTGAAACAAGGTTTGGATTACAGATCGTCGATTTTATGGAACCGAAGCCAGGCATTCCGCCTTCGCCATCGCAACTGGTAAAGGTGATAAAAGAAATTAAGGCGGACAATATTAAAGTGATCGTCTCATCGCCTTATTTTACGCACATCATCATCCGATGTCGTATCGAAGCAAACCGGCGCAAAGGAATTGACGTTGGCCACTTCTAGTTGGAGTGATTTGATACTATTAAGAATTATTACGACCTTTTTGATTACAATGTCGATCACCTGATCGCTGCATTAAAATGAAGAATAACTTAAAACGACGTCTTAAACTTTGGGAATTATGTTTGAAATGCTTTCAACTACCCTTCATGGTGCAGGCCTTTGCCGCGGCCATTATCACCGGTATTTTGTTATCTTATATGGGCGTGCATGTAGTGGGCCGGGGAATTGTGTTTGTCGATCTCGCTCTTGGTCGAGATCTCTTCGCTAGGTGTAGCCTTTGCTGCTTTTATCGGTACAGGCCTGACGTCCATTCCGCTGATTTTTACCCTGGTGGGTCGCCTTGCTGATGTCGTTTATCAATATCCGGGATAAAAGGCTAAAACAGGAAGCTATCATCGGATTCTGTACGCTTGCCTCCGCACTAACTGTCTTGTTGATATCGAAGACTCCGCATGGCGATTCAGTATATTCAAGAAGTGTTGTTTGGAATATATTGTCATACAACTTTATTAAGGATTCATCTCACTTGACGTTATGGAATATTGTAAGAAATGACATGGTTCTTGTTTTTGTTGCGTTAGGATTGTTGCAAACGGTATTTTTAAAAGATTTTTGGACTCACTAAGGCATTCGAAAATGGCGAGAATCATCTCATTGGGATTTTTAATATCTGAATTTCCTATTTTATATCTCGATCGGGCTGGCCATCGTATTTGCCGTTAGGATCAATGGCGTGATACCCGTGCTTTCTTACTGATCATTCCGGCTGTATCGGCTATTATGCTCACGAAGAATAATACTCTTGTATTTGTGATCGCGATTATCATCAGTGTACTGGCAGGCTTCTAGGATTGAACTTTTCGTTTCATTATGATTTTCCAGCGGGGTCCTCGATCGTGGCCGCTTTGGGAGGAATCTTTATCCCAGCTTCGATATATAAACTCTTTAGTTCACGGCCAGCCCGAAGCCTGCGAAATAAGCGTTGGAATTATTTGTTTAAGGCAAATTCAAAGACGGGATCAACGTGAAGGTCTGGACGAAGGGCGAGCGATCGGGATAGTCACCAGTCGAGCGAGCGAGAATAGCTCTGTGGCCCTCTGCGTAAGGCTCAGTGTATTCTCTCGTGGTTAAGACTTCGGAAATAGCTGCAGCTAAATAGGATTCACCTAATTCAGCAGATTGTTGCTAAGAAATTTCACACATCCGCCGCTTCTCCCATTGCGAGGTGCTTAAAAAGATTAAACCGTGACCCTCTGGGTAGGGAGCCGCCTGCACGGCGGATAGATTTTTGCAAGCTCATGGGCCACGTGTAAGCCGGTGAAGACGCTATCCAGCAATTCTTCCGGGACCAGGATAGTAGAGAATAATCATTCCGCGCATGGATCATCAATTACGGAGCCTTGATCTTGCCGGGCTGCAGTGATCAGTGAATGAAGCGCCGCGAAGCAGTGGCGATCGATCCCAGCTATAACCACCCGCACGGAATACCTTCATATGATTAAGCCTTCACCTTCGCATCACGCATGAGTGTTCCGCTGGCAGAGCCAGGCGATCCGCCATTGCTAGAAATGCGCCAATCAAGCCAATACGGGTTTGTGTCGTAACATCCTTCTTCGCGCGCAACAAACGAAAGCGCTGAAACGATATCCCTTGAGTCAGCCGATTGAGTTGATGGATCTGTACTTTGTTGCGCTCCTGCCTGGCCTTTGCTCTGGCGAATGCCCGGCGCCATAAAGGATCGGCGGAATTTTCTCCTGGTTTTTTGATAGGCCTGGCTCCCCTGCGTGAAAGAGCCCTAAGAATAAGTGTCATCCGCGTTTGGCGAAAAGTGGAGCCGGAGGCAAAGAAATTTCTTTAGGAAGATCATGGCTGGTGTCATTAGTTTCAAGGCTTCCGTTTATGGCAAACATATACGGTGGGCACAAGTCTCGATCCAGCGGTTGGGTGCCAGCAATAACGCCTTCAGTCTCAAATTGATCAGACATTATTGTCACCGTATCAGGTCGAGACAGCTCCTGGGCAAGGAGAGAATCGTAGTCAAAAAACTTAAACTAAAGAAAATGGATAAGGCGACACATTGAGCAATACGTAACTGAACGAAGTACAA
>ERZ1370068.9376-contig-816_pt1 | contig 23319 bp, 32 predicted proteins | sample MGYA00561227_ERZ1370068 | MGnify/ENA primary metagenome ERZ1370068 (study PRJEB38410, sample SAMEA6850437) | metagenome | study: Metagenomic assessment of the ecological functions of the soil: analysis of the soil microbiota associated with the...
TTACGTATTGCTAGCCGCCGCGGATCGAATGGCGCCGCCATCAGCGTTCCGGATTGCGCATACAGCAAATGCCCCGAAGGGCATACCGCGGCTGCGCCTCTTGCGCCAGGATTGTCCTGCTCTGGGCAGATGGATTTTTTGCGCGTCCTCGGTGATCGTTTCCACCGCGATATGTGCAGACCCCCACGTCGCGCCGGTTGCCGAGCGGACAAAAAAGCAGCGCCTGGCCGCCTGGCAGAAACGCCGGCCAGCGGTGAATGAACTCCCCTTGTTCGAGCCGGGTCAGTGGTCGCGGCGTCCCTCCCTCCTGCGACATCTGTTGCAGACCCTGCTGGCCGGTTTGCCGCAGCGTGACAGCCAGCGTTCCCCTGCTGCTCCAACTACCGCCTCCAGGGCTGGGCGCGGCGGCGAGCGTCACCACTGCCCGCCGTGTACTGAAACTTTCCTCAATGTTCCGCCCGCGAAGAAGCCGATCCACTGGCCGTCCGGCGAGAAGAACGGACTGACCGCACCCTCCGTGCCCGGAAGAGGCTTCGCCTCCTGACTGTCGAGAGGGCGGATGTACAGCTGTTGGACCAGCTTGTCCCTGGCTTGTCGCCGCTCCACTGCTGTCGCGGCTCTGAGCAGCGACGTAGACGAAATTTCTCCCATCAGTGAAATCGCCAGCGCGGGCGGGTTAGCGCCGCCAGCCGCTGTCCTGGCGGGGATCGATCGCGAGCCGGACGGGAAGCTTCGGCGCGGTATCCTTCGAGGAGCCAGGTTGCACCACTGGCGGCGGCGGCAGCAATCGCGGCCGCGCTCCATGGCGTGCACGTCGCCATGTCGCGCGCGGCACCGCTCACGCTCACACGTTCTCTCGGCGCCAACTGGGGTGAGCGCGTCCTCGATCTCCAGTCGAGCATCCGCCGCCGAATCGAGTCGCCGCTTGCGATCTTTCTCCAGACATCGTCGTATTAACTTGCGAATCGGCGCAGGTGTATCCGACGGCAGCGCCGTCAATCGGGCTCACTCTTCAACACCGACGCGAGGACGTGCGACGCCGTCTGCCGCCGGTAAACACCCGCCGGCCGGTCAGCATTTCCAGGAGCACGACCCTAAAGGCCCAGGAGGTCGCTGCGCCGGTCGACAGGCTTGCCGACCGCCTGTTCAGGACTCATACGCCGCAGTGCCGAGAATCACCCCGACTGCCGTCATCCCACCAGGCGCCGCCGGGCTCGTGATGGTCGGCGAGTTCGCCAGCGCCTCCGACGCCGAGGACGACGACGCCACAGGGTCCAGAGCTTTTGCGAGGCCGAGTCCACCTTGACGGTACCGTCCGATCGGACTTTGACGTTGGCGGGCTTGAGATCCGATGAATGATGCCCTGCTCGTCGCGCCGCTTCGAGCGCCCGGCGATCTGCATCGCGATCGGCAGCGCCTCGTCGAGCGGATTGCGCCGCGGGCGATCCGCTGGGCGAGATCCTCACCCTCGACGAGCTCCATGACGAGCGCGCGGACGCCGGCTGATTCCTCGAGCCCATGGATGTGGGCGATGTGCGGATGGTTCAGTGACGCGAGACTGCGCTTCCCCGCTGGAAGCGGGCGACGCTTGGGATCCTCGCGGAAGAGATCCGGCAGGACCTGATCGCCACGTCACGATTGAGCCCGGGTGTCCCGCGCGCGCATAAACCTCGCCCATGCCGCCGGCGCCGAGCGGCGCGAGCACTTCATGGGGTCCGAGGCGAGCGCCGACGGACACCGGCATGGGAGGCGATGATTCTAGCGACGGACCCCTCACGGCAAAGAAGAAAGGGCCTGGAATCCGTGATGCGGCGAACATTTTCCTCGCATCGACAACGGCACATCGGGCGCGACGCGCGGGTAGGCGTTTCGTCGGGTACACCTCGTACGCCTCGGTTCGAAGATGCGCGAGCATGTGGTGTCCAACCCGGCGTCTCCCGCTCGTGGCGCAGCGCCGAGATGTCGACGGGCGCGACGACGATCCGCTCGCCGGGTCCCGGCGAGGCGTTGGCGAGCAGGCGGCCGTCGAAATCGACCACCTGCGAGCCGCCCGGCCACGAGTACGGCGGATAGTGCCGCAGGCTGCGCGCCCTGGTTCGCGGCGACCACGTAGGCCATGTTCTCGATCGCGCGCGCGCGATTGATGATCGTCCACCAGTCCATCGGCTCGGTGGCGCCCCACGGATCCATGTAGGCCGACACGCGGACCAGCACCTCGGCGCCGTTCGCCGCCAGCTGACGGATCGCCTCCGGGAACAGCCAGTCGTAGCAGATCGCGCAGCCGATGCTGCCGATCGGCGTGTCGGCCACCGGAAACAGCGGCTCGTCGTAGCCGGGCAGGTCGTGCGGGCTGGCTGTGGACTTCGTACGGGATCCACGGATTCACCTTCCGGTACTTGGACAAGATGCCGTCGGGCCCGATGAGGCAGCGTCGTGTTGAAGCACGGCGCCCGGCCACTGCGGATCCTCTTCGAGCATCGAGCCGCTCTGGATGTACAGGCCGTGCTCGCGCGCCTTGGCGGTCAGGCGGTCGGTGTGCTCGTTCGGGATCGGCACCGCCAGCTTCTGCGAGCAGCTCCTCCACGCGTCGGGAACACCGGCGCGGCGTGGGCGAATTCCGGGAACACGACGAGCCGCACCGGCAGAAACGGCGCGCTGCCGGCCACGCGCTGAATCGATCATCGCTCAGCATCCGGTCGGTGTTGGCGCGCATCTGACGCCGGTCGACGGGATTGGGCATGGTCGGTCTGGCAGGCGGCGGCGGAATAGCGGATGTGCGCCATCGCTCTCCCCACTTCGACACTAGTTCGACACTGTTTCGATCGAGGCACGCTCTGGTCACCACGCGCGTGTTGTAGCGCTCGCCGGTACTGTGCATGGTCCGGCGTATCGGGGTAACGCTCCGGCGCGGCGATAGGGATACGCGGTCATGCGCGTGGAACGGCAGCGGCTCGACGCTCGTCGGGGCTCGCCGAGTTGATGTCCATCTCCTTGCTGAAGCCGTCGGCCAGCAGGAGAAACGTCCGCGTCCAGCCGTCGGGCAGCGGACCAGGCGCGCTGCGCATCGAACGCAAGCGCGATCTCGTCGCCGGGCTTCGCGATCACGAACATGTCGTCGGTCGTCGTCAGCAGCGTCGCGCACGTCGCCCTCGCGCGTGTAGCGGCCCGGCATGGTCTTCCACGGCGATGACGCGCGTCACCCGCGCGTAATCGTAGAGCGGCGGCTCCTGGCCGTCCGGGCGACATCTCCGCCGAGAAGCCGCGCGCTGCCGAGCGTCGCGGTCATCGGCTCGACGCGGCGGATCTGCCGGTCGACTCGAGCGGCACGGCAGTCGCCGCCAGCGCTGATCCCAGTAGATGCGCATGTTCGTGACGATCCGCACTTCGTGCTCGCCGGGCCGAAGGCGTCCGGCCAGATCAACGGTCACGGTCTGCGGCCGTCCGACAGGGATGCCGATGTCCGCGACGATCGTCCGCCAGGCGGCCAGCTCGAGTCGCGAGCCTGCAGGAGCGGCAGGCGTCAGCGCCTGGCCGGCCTGGTGCGCGGCCACGGTTGTCGCTCGAGAACGCGTAGTCGGTCCACCCGGTCAACCAGGAGGACTGTCGCGGGCCCCAGGCGTCCCGAGGTCGAGGGTGAGCGTGTGAGTCGCACGCGTAGCCACGAAAGCGCTGCGAGCGGAAACCGTCGGGATACCGCCGATCGATCGTCGAGCGATCCGATCGGTCACATCGCGACCGCGCTTCGTCGACCGCGCGCGGACCCGAGCGTCGCGGACCGCGAAGAGGCGGAACGGCTTCGGCGGCTCGGTCATGCCTTCGTTGGGATAGACGTCGACGTCCCGTGGATGGGCAATCGCCAGGAGCTGACAAGCGATCGGCGAACAGCGCCTCTCTCCAGCTCGTTGGTGACTCGGAGCTCGAGGCGGCCATCCTTCGCGCGCAGCTGGTCGCCGCTGATCCGCACGTACTCAGCGGATCCGGCGTGTTCGCACTGCCCGGGCCTTCCCAGTACCCCATCTCGCCGCCGCCCATGAAGTCGGTGACGAACACGAAGCGCTCGCCATTCCATGTGTAGAGGAAGGGGCACGAGGAGGGTTTCCGATCCAGCTCCTCGATGCGCAACGGCGACGGCAGCGTCGACTCGCGCGTCTCCGGCTTGCAGGATGCCCGACGGCCACAGGACGCGGACCGCATCTGCACCAGGCCGACTTCCCAGCCCAAACACGACGTCGATGCGGCGCGACGGCCGGTGTCGCGGCTGACCGCTCGAGCCGCGTGCTCGAGCTGCCGGCATCGCATCTCGATGACCGACCTGATCCCGAGCCGGTTGCTCGCGCGGCCGGTCAGGGCCAGACGCAGCGACTGGCGCGCGTCGCCGCTGTTGCGCCACACCGCGAGCGCGCCGGCGCCGCCGGTCACCAGATCGGTGCGGCCGTCGCCGTTCAGGTCGCGCGAGGGCCAGACCGCGCGCGGATCGCCGGCGCTGACCGTCGGACCGCACGAGGGATCGCGCTGCCCGACACGTCGCTCCAGCGGTTGACCCGAGGTTGCGCGGCAACATGCGGTCCCGTCGTCCGATCCACGTCACCAGATCGAGCAGGCCGTCATCGTCGTAGTCGACGAACTGCGCGGCGAGTCCTGCCCGGACGCCAGCGCGGCGCGCGGCGCGGCGCTGAATCTGCCCACGGCCGTCGCTCAGCGCGAAGATGCCGCCGCTCGAAGCGGCCGAAAAAAGAAATCCGGAAAGCCATCCTTGTTGACATCAGCGGCCGTGACCGCGGTGAGGTCCTCGACCGCCCGACCGCCGCCGCGAGACCGACGTCGGCGGCGACATCCTTGAACGTGCCGTCGCGCAGGTTCTGGAACAGCAGGCGGCGGGCCGCCGCGATTGACCACGAGGAGATCGATGTCGCGGCGGTTGTCGAAGTCGGTTGGCACGATGCCGATGGCGCGCGTCGCGATCTGCAGCCGCGCCTCGGCCGTCGTGTCGGTGAACGTGCCGCTGCCGTTGTTGCGCAGCAGCCGCATCGGCGCGGGCGCGAACTCGCCGGGGAACGCGCAGCTCGCGTTCCGCCGCGCGCTCGCGGCTCGCGGCCAGGTCGGCAAAGGCCGGCGATCAACAGATCGAGGTCGCCGTCGTGATCGACGTCGAGCGAATGCCGCGGCGCCAGGGAGAAACGGATTACGGCGCGATGGTGGCGGATCTGCGTCACGTCGCTGAAGCGGTTGCCGCCGTCGTTGTGATACAGCGAGCTTGACGCCGTAGCGAAGCACGAACAGGTCGGTCCGTCCGTCGTCTGTCGTAGTCGCCCGCCACGCATCCGATCGGCACCGCGTCACCAGAAACGATCAGCCCGACGCCGATGTCACATCGGTCCACGTTCCCTGACCGTCGTTGCGGAACAGACGCTGCCCGGCTGATGACGCGTCGAACAGATCGAGGTGTCCGTCGTTGTCCACGTCGGCGAGCGTCACGCAGGCCACCGAGGCCGATCGCAATCTGGCGTGCGCCGGCGGGTGTGAGATCGCCAGCCGAAACGCGTCCGAACGGCGATGCCACGGCGCGAAGGCGGTCCGCCAGCTTCGACTGCGGGCGACCAGCGGGCTCGCTCAGGCAGGCGCTCCTGATCGCTGTCTGGCGTGAACGTCGCGCAATGGCGCGGCCGCGGGTCAACGAGGTCCGGCTCGGCTCCGCCGTCGACGCAATCGCTTCGGCGTAGCGTCCCTGTTCGAGGTAGCCGGTTCCGTAGGTCACCGCGTAGGCTGGCCGATCGGAGCGTCTGCACACGCTCGAGCATCCGCCGGCCCTCGTCGGCCTGACCGCCGCGCGTCAGCGCGAGCTAGCTCCAGGTTGTACGCGGCCGTCACGGTTGCACGTCTGGCCGCCGGCGCTGGCCGAGCGCCGCGATCGCCTGCGCATCACTCCTGCTTCTCGAGATGAATCTGCCCGAGGTTGATGCTCGTGCCGACGTCGGCGGCATCGATCTGCCGGACCCGCCTCGAACTCACGAAGGGCGTCCGGCCGCCCTGTTCTCCGCGCGCGCGATAAGGCCCGAGGAGTACGGCGGCTGAGGCGCCGACGGCAGCAGGCGCGCCGCCTGCCGCTCGCGGCTCGCGCGCCGCGCCGGCGAGATCCTGAGCGTAGAGCAGCGCAATGCCTCAGGTTCACGCGGGCGATGCGCGAGGGAGCGTGTCTCGTTGCAGTGCCTCGCGAAAGGCACCTGCTGCCTCAGGGAATTTGAGCTGCTCGAGTTCGGCGACGCCACGATTGTTCGCGCGGTAGGCGGCCTCGAGCGTCGCGGCTGGACCCGCGCGGCAGGCCGCGCCCAGTGCTTGCACGCGAAGACCATCAGACAACAGGGGAACGCCACGGAAGACACGAAGGCATCGACAACCGATCTCAGGCGCTTTTCATCACAATCGGCGTCCTTCGAATGACGCCGCTGCCTTCCTGGACTGTCACAACCTGATTGGCCTGAAGCGCGCCGACGGCGTCGACGCGTCCATTCGGCCACGTGACGCGGACGCCGTCGACGCTCGGCTGCGGCGCCGAGACCGAACGTCAGCGGCAGCTCGCTCTGCGAGGCGTAGCTCGATCCGGTCTTCACGATCTGCCAGAGCCGCGGCGCCACCGCGCAGCTGTGACCTCGACACGCGCCCCGATGCCGTCGCGGTTCGACGCGCGTCCCGACCGTCTGCACGCGCAGCACGTTGTTGCGGTTGCCGCCGTCGTTGCGGAAGAGACGCGCCGGGCCGTTGTTGGTGCGTGACGATGATGTCGAGGTCGCCGTCGAGTGTCGTAATCGGCTGTAGGCCGCGCCGCGCGCGCCGACGATCGCGCGCTGCAACGCCCGCCAGACTGCGCGCCCACGCTCCTCGAACTGCTTCCGCGCCGGCGTTGCGGAACAGATGCGGGCGCTGCGCATAGGTGACGCGCGGCTGCACGCGCTCGATGTCGTCGGCTGACGTGGCCGTTGGCGGCAAAGATGTCCGGCAGCCCGTCGAGATCGTAGTCGAAGAAGAAGCAGCCGAAGGTCAGCGTCAGGAGCGACGACCGGCCGATGGCCGACGTCGGGGCATCGTCGATGAACAGGCCGCGGCCCTCGTTGTGATAGAGCGCCATCATCTCGTTCGAGAAGTTGCCGATGATCAGGCTCGGCCGTCCCTGAGCCGTCGTAGTCGCCGGCGTCGACGCCCATGCCCGCGCGCGCCACGCCCGCCTCGCTGAAGGCGACGCCGGCGCCGACCGCGACGTCCGTCGAACGTGCCGTTGCCCTTGTTGCGATAGAGGCCGGTTCGGCTCGGTGTCGTTGGCGACGAACAGATCCATCCGGCTGTCGCCGTCGAAATCGAGCATCGCCACGCCGAGGCCTTCGAGCGACGTGTCGTAGATGCCGGCTGGCTTCGTCACGTTCTCGAACGTGCCGTTGCCGCGGTTGCGGAACAGCGACGGACTCTGGCCCTTGTAGGATTCCGGCGTGCAGTAGGACTTGCTCTTGCCGTCGAGCGTGCAGAACAGATCCTTGTCGATCGACCACTCGACGTAGTGCGCGACGAACAGATCGACGCTTGCCGTCGTTGTCGTAGTCGAACCAGAGCGCGCTCGTCGAGAAGCCGCTGTCGGCAACGCCCGCCGCCCTGGTGACGTCCGCGAACTTGCCGCGCGCCGAGATTCCGGAAGAGCCGGTTGCCGCCGAGCGCCGTGACGTAGACGTCGACCTTGCCGTCGTTGTCGTAGTCGGCGGCGGCCGCGCCGATGCCGTAGCACTCGGCACATCGAGGCCCGACCCACGAGTGATGTCGACGAAGGCGCCGTGGTTGTTTCGATACAGCGCCGGCACCGATCCGCGGCCCCGGGCGTCCGGGCCAGTTGGTCGAGTTGACGAGCAGCAGGTCCTGCCAGCCGTCCGCGTCGGCGTCGAACCACACGGCGCCGGAGCCCATCGTCTCGGGCAGATACTTCCGGCCGAACGCGCCGCTGTTGTGGACGAAGCGGATGCCCGCCTGCGTCGTCACGTCGGTAAACGCAGGCGGAGGCCCGGCGGCCGAGGCCGCGACGGCGCCGACGCGAGGACCAGAACTCCATCTCAGAATGGGGGCGCAGCACCGAGGCCGGCGAGGCGCCCGTCAGGCAAGGCGCGACGACCGAGCATCCGGGAGTATTTGAGGAGGAGCAACGCCGCCTGGCGGGATCATCGCCGGCCGAATGCCGTCCGCCATTTTCGAGATGGGTTCTATAGTCGCGAGCGCCCGGCGGCTCATCGATGTTCGTGGATCGACTGCCGTTCGTTGTTGTCGTGGGGCGATTTCAGCCGATACGGTCCGGTGATCGCCTGCGCGGCCTCGTCGGCCTTGAATCGCGTGTAGAGCGCCTGCTCGCGGGCCGCGAGCGTCGCGTCGCCCTTTCCCTGATAGCACAACATCAGGTTGTAGTGCGCTTCGAGATCCTCCGGATCCACCTGCAGCGCTCGTGTGAAGCTGGCGATGGCATCGTCGAAGCGACGCTCGAGGAAATGGACGCGGCCGATCTGATTGAGCACCACGCGGTCGCGTGGGTACTGCTCGGCCGCGACGCGCAGATGGTCGAGCGACTCGCCGTAGCGGCCCAGCGTCTTGAGCGCCACGCCGAGGAAGAAATGCGCCTTGGCCAAACGCGGCGATCGCTTCAGCGCCTGCTCGAGCATCGCGACCGCGCCATCGACGTCTGCCTCCTGAAGCTGCGCGCGCGCGACGTTCACCGGACCGTCGGCGTAGCCGGGATCCATCGCCGTGCACGTTTCTGAAGCGCTGCCTGCGCACCCTTCGAGTCGCCCTGCAGCAGCAGGCCGATGCCGTAGTCGTTCCAGCGCTCGCGCACCGACGGATCCATCGACGGATGTGATCGCGGACAGCTGGCGCGCGCTCGGCGACGACGCGCAATCGACGCCGACGCCTCCGCCATGACCGTCGTCGGAATGTCGGGAATCGCTTTCACCTTGCCCGAGACGTTCGACGTGTCCCCGGTAAACCGCCATACGCCGTCGTCGTACGAGCGGGTGACGGCTGGATCGGGCTGCGACGGATCGCGGACGCCGGCAAACGCCCACTGCGTGTTCCACCACGCGAACTTGCGATAGTTCACCTTCGCCCGCAGCGACGATCCGGTCGCCGGCGTCGCGTGGAATCTGCAGCCGGTAGTGCACCGTGTCGGCCGCGCCCGGCGGAATCAGCCGCACGTAGCGCGACCGAACGCGTCATCCAGGCATTGCGCTTGTTGATCGGGTTGCCGTGCTCGTCGAGCTGGAGGCTGCGATAGAAGTGCGCGCCGGGATCGACGGGACCTTTGCCGTCGTCCGCCAGCGGCGCCGCTGTGGAGCAGCACGCGCCCCTTGTCGTCGACGGCCTCGAGCTCGACCCAGACGTCGAACGCGTCGACCGTGCCGCCTGGGAAGAAGTGACCGACCTTCCGCGTGCGCACGACGACCTCGACGCGGACCGACTCGCCGCGGCGGACGGTGACCGGAATCTTGTCGAGCGGCGCGAGCACTTCGGCGGAGGCGTGGTGGTCGCGACCGCCGCGGCACCGAAGTGAGGCCGACTCTTCGCCGACGGCGAACGGTGGCTCGCGCCAGCCGCGGCGCTCGTGCCTGTCCTGCCAGCCTGCCTTCGACAAGCTCAGGGCGAGCGAGTCGAGGGTGTCGGCCCCGGCGGACGACGCGCGATGCCCGAACACGTCCACGGAGATCTGCCCGTCGCGGAGGAAATCCTGAACGGTCTTCAGCTGCACCGGATCGTGATTGACGAACGGCAGCGCGGTGTTCGCGCGCGGGGAACCGGTGCGATCGAACCTTGCCGTTCTTCGCGGCCGGATCGGTCGAATCGCACGAGCGGCATGTGGCAGTCGGCGCACTTCTGCGGCTGCGCCGGATAGTAGAACGAGCGCGCGCCCTGTCCCGGACACGCCAGACGCCTGCCAGTTGTCGTAATCGTTGAAGCCCCGGAACCATCGATAGCTGTTCACCGGCACGTCGAGATGCACCTTGTGGCAGGCCGAGCAGAACTCCGCGGTCTGCTCGCGGTGGAACGGCTTCAGGAATGTTTTGCGATGCGGTTCGGGCGCCAGATAGAGCAGCGCGTCGTGCGCCGTCCGCAGCATGCGGGTTCTCGCTGGCGGCGAGATCGTGCAGCGGCGGATATTCGATCTCGAAGTCGCCCTGCCCCATCGAGCTGTGCACGTGCGTGATCGAGTGGCACGAGGTGCAGGCCAGACCCGCCTGCGCCTCCGGCGTGCTCGATCTGCTCCTTGATCGGGACGATCGAAGCGCCCGTTGAAGAACACGGCGTGATCGTGGCAGCCCGCGCACCATTTCGAAGGCCGCGTGCCGATCACGTCCTGCATGTACTCGATCGACTTGCGATACCACTGGTTGTTGAACGACGAGAAGTGGTGCGCCGACGAGTTCCACTGTTGGTAGATGTCCTTGTGGCAACGGCCGCAGCTGTCGCTCGTCATGAAGAAGTTGGCCGGAATGATGCCGTCGACGTTCGTGTTCGCGGACGATGGAAAGAACGGACTGCTCGCGCCAGCGCCCTCCTCGTCCATCGTCTTGGGCGGTGTCGTCGGGTTCTGAATGCGATACGCCGCCCGCCACCGTGCCTCGCGGCCGACGCGCGCGGTCGCTGCGGCGCCGGCCGCTACGAGCAAGCCGACGATCACGGCACGAACGGCCCATGAGAGCCGCCCAAACCGAGGGAGTGTCCGCCTTTCCGCCTCCGCTCGCTCACGTTGCCGGCGAGCTTCGGCGAGACCTCGCCGTAGCCCTGGCGAAGGCGGGCAGGCGGACTTGAGGCCCGGCTAAAGCCGGACGCCACAGGTTTTGGGCTGGCGGGCGCCGCTGCTCTCCAGAAATATAGGAGGAGCACCGTGGCCCCGACGGTGGAGAGTGCAACGTGCGCGTCGACGAGCCGGCGATGCGGCGTCGTCGCTCCGACGACGAGTGACCGCGAGCCCGAGCGCGAGGCCGGCGGCCAGGATCGCCAGTGCGGCTTGTCCGAGCGGGCTCGGCGTGAACCGGCGCGCGAGCAGCAGCCAGAGGGCAACGGCCGCAAGCGTCAGACCGAGAAGCGGATGGACGGCGACCTGGATGAAGTACCCCAGGGTCGGATCGGCAAAGGCCCACAGGTGCGCCGAGTTGAGGGAGGAGCGCGAAAAAGCCGGCAACAAGCCAGAGCCGGCGCCTCTGCGTGTCCACGCGCGCATGCTCTACCGCCGTTTTTACCAGAGTGACGAAAAAGCAGTAGGCTACGACGCACTGACATGGCCACTCGGACCGAAACCCGCTTGGCGTCGCCATTGTTGGCGCCGGCTGGTGCGCGTCGCAACACATCGCGGCGTTTCAGCAGAATCCGCACACGCGGATCACCTGGATCTGCGGCCGCGATCTGGAGCGGACGCGGGCTGCCGCGGCGAAGGCCGGCGTCGCGACCGGCGAGCGTTCGCATCACCACGAACTACGACGAGGTGCTCGCGGCGCGCAACGTGGACATCGTCTCGATCACGACGCCGAACCACCTGCACGCCGACCAGGCCGTGGCCGCCGCCCAGCGCCGGCAAGCACTTCGTTCTCGAAAAGCCGACCGGCCTCGACGCGGCGGAGCTCGTCCGCATTCGCGACGCCGTGCGAACCGCTGGCGTGCGAACGATCGTGTCGTTCGAGCTCCGCTACAACCCGTTTCTGAGGTTCGCGCGCTGGCTGCGCGCCGACGGCTGGCTCGGCGAGATCCGCTTCGCGCGCACGCAGTATCTGTCCCGCGTCACCGACTGGGTACAGCCGGCTGGGACTGGGTCCGCACCCGCGAGAGCGGACGCAGCCATCTGCTCGCGGCCGGCTGCCACGCCGTGGACGCGCTTCGCTTTTGCACAGGACTCGAGCCGATCGCCGTGAGCGCGCTTCCACACGCGGTTCACCGACGGGCTACGAGTGGCCGACGTCGATCGTCGCGAACATGACGCTCGAAGGCTCCGCGCTCGGCCACGTCAGCAGCTCGACCGATTTCATGCTGCCGCAATCGTTTCTCGTCGAGCTGATGGGCGATCGCGCGACGCTGCGGCAGGAGCTGCTGCAGTGGCTCGACACGCCGCTCGACCTGGAAGCGCTGGCGGCCGCGAACCCGTTTCCGGACGTGCGCCTGCAGGCGGCGACCGACATCGTCGGGCGGCCGGCGATCCGCATCGACTGCACTGATGCCCGACTCGGCCGACGTCAGCCACCATCCGTTTCAGGCCGAAATGGACGAATTCGTCGCGCTGTGTCCTCGAGGGCCGCGAGACGTCGATCAGCGTGTTCGAGGCGCAGAAGACGATGGAAGTCTGCCTGGCGGCCGATCGGTCCGCGGACACTCGGAGGCCAGCCGGTTTCGCTCCCGTTGATCGTAGAGTAGAGTCATTCACCGCTCATCCTGAGCTTGTCGAAGGGTGAGCGCGGGCTCGTGGTTCGACAGGCTCACCACGAGCGGATAGGAACATCGTGCTCGCCACATTAGCGAGGACACCCATGAGCACCGACGCTCCCGGCGTGATTTTCCAGACGCGTCGCCGGCGCGACCGCGGCGGCTCACCGTCCTGCTGCGCGCGCAGCAGACACCCATTCGACCGCAGACGCGTGTCGCCCAACGAGCGGATCCGGATCGCGCTCGTCGGCGTGGGCATTCGCGGCCAGCAGGATCTCCGCTCGGCGCTGCGCACGCCAGGCGTCGAGCTCGCCGCGGCCGCCGACGTCTACGACGGCCGGCTCACGCTGGCGAAAGAGCGCGTGGGGCAACCAGCGTGTTCACGACGCGCGACTACCGCGAGGTGCTGGCGCGGCCGCGACGTCGACGCGGTGATCATCGCGACGCCGGATCACTGGCACGCGCAGATGGCCGTCGACGCGATGAAGGCGGGCAAGGACGTCTACGTCGAGAAGCCGATGGTGCAGGCAGCTCGACGAAGGGCCGCGGATCGATCGACGCGGCGCGTCAGACCGGACGCATCCTGCAGGTCGGCAGCCAGCACCCCAGCTCCATCGTCTACGCGAAGGCGCAGAGAGCTGTTCCGCGCCGGCGCGATCGGCGAGCTCAACCTCGTCGAAGCGTGGATCAACCGCAACTCCTCGATGGGCGCGTGGCAGTATTCGATTCCGCCCGACGCTTCGCCGCAGACGATCGACTGGGATCGGTTCCTCGGCCGCGCGCCGAAACGGCCGTTCGATCCGGTGCGCCTGTTCCGCTGGCGCAACTACCGCGACTACGGCACCGGCATTCCGGGCGATCTGTTCGTGCACCTGTTCACGGGCATCCATTTCGTGCTCGACGCGCTCGGACCGACGCGCGCGATCGCGAGCGGCGGGCTGCGCCACTGGAACGACGGCCGCGACGTGCCCGACGTCATGCTCGCGCTGTACGACTATCCGAAGACCGCGATCGCATCCGGCGTTCACCTTGTCGCTGAAGGTGAACTTCGCCGAAGGCGCCGGCGACGCGCACGTGTTCCGCTTCGTCGGGCCCGAAGGCGTGCTCACGATTGGCGACAACGTCGGTGACGCTTGTCGCGGCGCCCGCCGGCCAAGGAGCCGGGCCAGACGGCCGACTCGTTCGCCAAGGCCGCGCAGGACGCCTACATGACGGAGTATCGCGCGCAAGTATCCGGATCGGCCGGAGCTGCAGCCCCGCGCCGACGAGACGTATGCCGCGCCGCAGCGCTACAACAGCACCGAGGATCACTTCCGCAACTTCTTCGACGCGGTGCGCACGCGACGGCCGGTCGTCGAAGACGCGGTGTTCGGTCTGCGGGCGGCCGGGCCCGCCCTGCTCGCCAACCACAGCTACTTCGAGAACCGCGCCATTGGCTGGAACGCCGAGAAGATGACGCGCACCTCGATCGAGTCGCACTACCAGATGAACGCAAAGAGCGCGAAGAACGCACAGAACATCCATGTGAACATCATGCTCAGCGGCTTGCGGTCTTTGCGCTTTGCACTGCGGCCGGCGCGATCGCCATGGCGCAATCGGCGCCGAATACGCTCTCAGCGCGAAAGAGCGTGCGGACGGCTGGCGCCTGCTGTTCGACGGCAAGACGGCCGCCGGCTGGCGCGGGTATCGGCAGCAGACGCTGCCGCGCGGCTGGCAGGCGATCGACGGCGCGCTCACCCGCGTCGGCCAGGCCGGCGACATCGTGACCATCGACGAGTTCGGCGATTTCGAGCTGACGCTCGAGTGGAAGCTGGCGGCGAACGGCAACAGCGGCGTCTTCTACCGCGTCGTCGAAGACGACTCCGTGATGTGGCACATGGCGCCGGAGTATCAGATCATCGACAACGCCTACAAGGAGCCGCTCAAGCCCGGGCAGCTACGCCGCCGCCAATTACGATCTGGATCCGCCGTCACGCGACGTCACCAAGCCGATCGGCTCGTGGAACGAGACGCGCATCGTCGCACGCGGCGCGCATGTCGAGCACTGGCTCAACGGCGTGAAGGTCGTCGACTACGAGCTGTGGACGTCCGACTGGGAGCGCCGGGTTCGCGAGAGCAAGTTCAAGGACTATCCGAAGTATCGGCCGCGCGTCCCGCGGCCACATCGGGCTGCAGGACCACGGCGATCAGCGCGGCGTTCCGCAACATCAAGATCCGCGAGCTGAAGAATTAGACAGCCTCAGGGCAGCGCGAGCGCGATGCGCCGGCATCCGCATCCACGCCGCCGATCGCGACGACGATGTACTGTTTGCCGGCGTACATGTAGGTCATCGGCGCGCCGGTGGTGCCGGCAGTGAAGCGCAGTCTCCCAGAGAACGGCGCCCGTCGCTTTGTCGAGCGCGCGGAACTTCGTGCCGCCCGCTCCAGGCGCAATCGACCGCGGCATTTCCGGACGGAGGCGGCTCCTCGCTCGCACCATCACCGGATCACCCTCGCCGACAAACAGCAGGGTCTTCGTGACGAGCAGGCCGCCGCGGCCCGGATTGCCGAGCGCCGGAAGGTTCAGCGCTTTCAACAAGCGGATGGTCCCGCGGGCCGTCGCCGTTCGGCATCATCCATGCACATGCTCGCCTTTGTTGAGGTCGATAGCCGTGATGCGGCCGTACGGCGGCTTGAGGAGTGGCAGGCCCTGGGGCCCCGGCGGATAGGCGCGCAGACCTGGAACGTAATCGAGATCCGTTCGTTTCGGATCGCCTTTGACGAGGTCCGCGACGAAAGGACCCGGTGATCGATACGACGTGCAACATGCCGGTGTCGGGATCGAAGGCCGCGCCCTGCCAGTCGGCGCCGCCGACCGAGCCGGGCAGCTGCATCGGTTCCTTCGTGGCATCGGGGCCGTCGCCTCGAATCGATGGGCGGCGTGAAAAGCGGACCGATGCGGTACTGCTTCATCAGCGTCGACGCGCTTCGCGCGCGCAACGCGGGCGTGAAATCGATCAGATCGTCGATCGGTGACGCCCTGGCGATCGAACGGCGGCGGCTTGGTCGGAAAGGGCTGCGTCGGCGACGTCCGCTCGCCGGGCGTATCGGACGCTGGCACCGGCCGCTCTTCGATCGGCCAGACCGGCTGACCGTTGGTCCGATCGAAGACGAACGCGAACGCCTGCTTCGTCACCTGCACGACGGCCTTGATTCGCCTGCCGTCAACCGTGATGTCCGCAAGGACTGGCGCTGCCGGCAGATCGTAGTCCCAGAGGTCGTGGTGAACGATCTGGTAGTGCCAGACTCGCTGGCCGGTGGCGCATCGGACGCACACCAGGGTGTTCGCAAACAGATTGTTTCCGAGACGGTGCCCGCCGCATATGTCATTGGTCGCGCTCGTGAGCGGGAAATAGGCAAGCCCCGAGCTCCTCGTCCACGCTGATGAGCGACCACAGATTCGCCTCGTCCCGAGTACGCCCACGAGTCTTTCTCCCACGTCTCGTTGCCCGACTTCGCCAGCTTGTGGGATGACATGGAACGCCCAGCGCGGTTTGCCCGTGCGAACGTCAAAGGCCTGCACGTCGCCAGGCGGCTGCACCTTTGTTTGCGGCGCGTCGGTCATATTCGCGCCCGCCATGACGACATCGCCGCAGACTTGCGGTCCGCTGCTCGATGAATACGTGCTGGCCCTCGGCCGAGGCCGCGACGCAAGTTCACGCGTCCAGCATCTCCCCAGGCCGCGATCGGTCGACCCGTCCCTGGATCGAGTGCGATCAGGAACTCACCTCGAATCACGAACAATCGCCGATCGTTGTCCGCGCTCCAATACGCGATGCCTCGCGTGCTGTTGCCGCGCACTCCCCTCTCGGGTTCATCGGAAAACGGCTGCTGCACCCACAACGTCGCCCCGGTGCCGGGATTGAACGCCTCGACGAGTCCGACGCCGTTCGAGCTGCACAGGACACCACCGACCATCAGCGGCGTGGCACGGAAATCGTGGGAGAAGGAGAAGTTCGGGCATGTCGCGGACGAGGCTGGGGTCCACCGCCGGACGCCGCCAGGCGATCCGAAGCTGCGAGACGTTCGCCTTCGTGATCTGGCCGAGCGGCGCGCACTTCGTGCTCGCCGGGTCCCCGCCGTGCGAGCGCCACTCGCCGCCCGGCGCGCCATGCTGGGCCGCCAGCGGTAGCGCGAGGCCCGGCGACGATCGCCGCGCCGACTGTGCTCGTTTCAGTTCATGCACCATGGCCGTCGCCCTCTTAGCGATCCAGATCGAGCGCGACGATCGTGTCGATCGGATCGACCGACGTCGGCCGGCACGCGGAGGACCAGCGCCGAAGTCGTGCTCCGAGAACGTCACGGGCCGTCCGGTCGCAAGCAGCCTCGCACCGCGAACCTTCGCGCCGAGGGCGGGGAGCAGCAACGTCGACATCCGGCATGTCGAGGACGCACGGCTACACGCGGTTGCCCTTGCGCGTCGTCACGCCCCACGGGCGCGGAGCGATCGGTCCGCCGCGCGTGCCATGAATCGCCTCGCCGTTCTTCGCCATCCACGCACCAATCTCCCGAAGGCGCGTCACGAACTCCGGCTGGATGCGGCCGTTCGGCATCGGCCCGACGTTCAGGAGGAAGTTCGCGTTCGATGCCGGCGGCGCGCACGAGATAGCGAATCGAGATCGCGCGTCGATCTTGTAGCGGCGATCGGTGAGGTTGAAGCCCCACGCGCCGTTCATGGTCTCGCAGGTTTCGAGCGGCAGGTCGCCGATCTCAGAGTCCTTGTTGAAGTCGGCGGTCCGGCCGCCGGGCAGGTCCTTCTCGAACATCTGGAAGTCCTCGCCCGGAAACGGCCGGCGGTGGTGGTTCGCGCCGATGAGCGCCTGCGGCTGGAGCCGGTGGATGAGCGAATACGTCGCTTCGAGCTGCCAGTCGGCGTCGGGGCGATCCCACCAGCCGTCGAACCAGATGCCGCCGATTTCGCCGTAATTGGTGAGCAGCTCGCGCAGCTGCCCGTTCATGTAGCTCGATGTAGTTCGGCCACTCGCCGCGCTCCGGCCGGTCCGCGTCGCGGCCCGGTCCGGCCGCGCGGGAAGTAGTCCGGATGGTGCCAGTCGAGCTGCGAGTAGTAGAAGAAAAGCTTCAGCCCCTGCCGGCGGCACTCGTCGGCCAGCGCCTTCAACACGTCCTTCTGTAGGGCGTCCTGTCCACGATGTCGTAGTCGGAGACTTTCGAGTCGAACATCGCGAAGCCGTCGTGGTGCTTGCTGGTGATCGTGATGTACTTCATGCCCGCCGCCTTGGCGAGCGCCACCCAGTCCACCGGGTCGAATTCCACGGGATTGAACAGCGCAGGCAGCTTCTCGTAATCGGCGATCGGGATCCTGCGATTGTTCATCACCCATTCGCCGTCGCCGAGCACGCTGTATACACCCCAGTGCACGAACAGGCCGAAGCGGCGCGTCCTGGAACCACTCGCGCGCGCGCCAGGTTGGCCGTTGCTCGGGACGATAACGCGGTCTGCTCGCCGCCCGGCGCAATGCTGCGCACACGGCACACGGCCGCCGCGGTGAGCGCCAGGCACCGTGCGAGAGACTTCAGCCGCCGCAGGTCAGACCGTTGACGAAGATGTTTGTCATATCCTGCTGCGCACGAGCGCCTGATACGCCTCGCCACACCTCGTCGGGGATGTCCTGATGAATCTGAAATCCCTCGGCCGGATACACGCGGATCCGCTGCAGGTCGCCGACCATGATGCCGATCACATCGTCGGCCGACAGCGTCTGGTGTGAGTACTGCGTTCAGATACTTCGTCCATCGACATCTGCGGCGACGTCACGCAGCAGCGCTTTTCCGGCCACACCTTCCTGAAGGTCGCATAGCTCCGGCGTTCCATAGACGGCTTCTGCACCACGATGAACGTCTGCAGGATCGATGCCGCCTCTCGGCGAGCAGCCGCTTCGTGAACAGCACGTTCTCGCCGGTGTTCGTCGACCGGTTCTCGACGAGCATGCGGTCCTGCGGCACGCCCATCTCGATCGCGATGGCGGCGAACTGATCCGCTTCCGGTTCCTGCCACAGGTGCCGCGTGATCGCTCCCGAGGCCGCCGGCGAAGATCAGAAGCGGCGCCCACCCCTCGCAGGAACAGCTCGGCGCCGCGCCGTCGCCACGACGGTGTCGTGACTGCAGAGGACCAGAATCGCATCGGCATGCGCCAGCTGATGATTGAGGTGATGGTAGTCCCAGAGTCGTCTGGGCGAGGCCGCGGATCCGATCGTCCACACGCTACTCGTTCGCAGGTCGCGTGCCACCATCTCGAACGCGCTGATCGTGATGCGCTGCGTCGCCGGGCAGCTTGATCAGCAAGCCGCGGATCGTACGACCTCGTAGTGGCCGCCGTGACCGGTCCGGACGCGGTGTGGCCATCGCGTCCGACAGGCGAAACGTCTGCGTGCCGAGCCGAGCCTTGCGCGGCGGTCAGACGCTCGACCGCTGCCGGCGGAGCGGTGGGAACCGCCGGACGGCCAATGGTTCGCTCGCTCTGGTCGTGAAGCAGCCACGTGTTGTCAGCGGACCGGCGGTGAGGCAGCCCACCGCTTCGACGTAGGGAGAAATCGCCGACCGGAGGGCGCGCGGCTTGGGCCGTCCCGGGTACCACTGCGGACGCCGTCGAGCGCGTCGGCGGTGAGGTCCTCGGCGTCCCGGCTCGGAATCCGTCTCCCTTCTAAGAGGTGGGCGACGACGTCGAGATAGACGCTCGTCGGCGAGGCCGAGCCGGGCTGTTCCGCGGCATCGTCGTCGCGATCTTCGTGAACAGCGTCTTCAGATCCTTGCCGGCGAATACGCGCGCGAAGCGCTGCTCCTTGAGCGCCGGGCCGGTGCCGCCGCCGAGATCCGCGCGATGACAGCCGGCTGCACGCGGCGTCATAGACCGCGGCGCCGCGGTCGCCTGGGCGTCGGTGTAGACACCGTCGGCCACGGTCTGTGCGGTCTCCTGCGCGCGCGCGGCAGCCGCGCGCACGAGCGCCGAGTCACGATCATCGGCGCCAGCATCGAGCCTGGGCGATCGAATCTGCGAAGGCACGTCGGACTGACGAGTTCTGACTCATAGACCTGGCTGCGGCGGCTTGACCAGTTCCCACGCCACCACGCCGGTGCGTCTCGGTCTCCTGCGGAAGAGCTTGCCGCCTTGCGTGACGTACAGCCAGGCGCGGCCGGGTCCGCCGAACGCGATGCTGGTGATCGGCGTCGCCGTTGAACTCGGGCTTGTTCAGGATGTTCGTGCACCGGCCCGGTTGCTCGCAGACCTGAATGCCCATCGCGCTGGTCGCCCACATGTAGCCGAGCGTGTCGACGGTCAGGCCGCCGACGCCGCTGAACAGTCCTTCTTCCGGCATCTCCAGACGCTGGAACGGCTCGCCGTTGACGAGCGATCCGTCGGCGGCGATCTGAAACGACCACTGATAGCGATCCATGCCGTCGCCGACGAGCAGCATCGCCTGATCGGGCGTCAGCGTGAGCGCGGTCGGGCTCATGATCTCGCCGCCGTTGTAGACCACGCGCCGCTGTCCCCTGTCGCGTCGATGTAGCCCACGGTCTTCTGCGCCGTATCGACGAAGTAGATGGCGCCGCTCTTGGTGAGCACGAGATCGTTGGCCTCGATGTTCTGCGGCGACGACTCTTCTCGTCGCCGGCAGGGCCGTAGGACACGAGGCGCCTGGCGGACGGCTGTGTCGCGTAGAGCCGGCCGTCGGCGCCAACGCGAAGCGCCCGCGCGCCGCCGGTGTTCTCCTTGAACACCGTGACGACGCGCGCGGCGTCCGACTTGTAGATCCGGTTGCTCGCGGGATCGGCGAAAAGACGTTGCCGTCCTTGTCCACCGCCGGACTCGCCGCCGACTGATAGGTGTCGCCGACCTGCTCCCACGGCTTGTCGCGGTAGATCAACGCGTAGACGGCGCCGCGCGGACCGCCGCCTCGCCCGGCGGCCGGTGCGACCGCGGCCGGGCCGGCGGCAGGGTTGCGGCGGCGGCGGCGGCACCACCTCACGGCGCGGCACCAGCTGCGCGAACAGCGCCGCGTCCCGCGCCGGGCGGCGGCTCGCATCACGCGCGATCGGCTTCGGATAGTCGCGCCACAGCCACCGCAGCGTGTCGGGCAGGATCGACGCGCCGTGGCGGTTGCTGTGGCCGTCTCTCGCCCAGCTCGATCTTCACGTCGTTGCCGGCGAACTCGAGCGCGGCGGCCATCCGCGGATTCTCGAGATACCAGCTGCCGGCGTAGTTCACCAGATCCTGACGGCCCGTCTGCATGAAGACGCGGAGCGGTCGCGGCTCGGTCCGGCGGATCAGGCCCGGCAGGCGATCGGCGCCCCTGAAATTGCCGAAGCTGCCGATCCAGGTGATGACGCGGCGGAACTGATCCGGACGATTCCACGCCGCCACGAACGCGCCGACGCCGCCGGTGCTGATGCCGGCGATCCCGTGATCGTTCGGGATCCTTCGAGAGGTTGCGGGTCTTCGCGACCTCGGGAATCGAGCTCCTCGATCAGGAAGTTCGCGAACCGCGGCGTCAGCGAGTCGTACTCGAAGATGCGCTCGTAGCGGTTCTGCGCCTGATCGGAAAGCGCCGGCATGACGCCCGGATCGATGAAGATCGCGACCATCGGCGGCACGTCGCCGCCTGGCGATCAGGTTGTCGAGGACGACCGGCACGCGGACGTTGTCGCCCGGCGTAGCCGCTGCCGTCGAGGAAGATCATGAACGCGATCGGCCGGCTCGGCATCGCACTGAGCCGGGCACGTAGACCTGATAGTTGTGCGGCGTGCCCGGGAAAAACTTTCCGGGCGCGAGGACGTGCCGCGTCACCGTGCCTGCGGGCACGCCCGGCTGCGGCTGCGAGTCCGGTCCGAGCGAGTAGTCCACCGGCGGCAGACCGCTGAGCGGCGCCTGCGTGCTCACCGGCGCCTGCGCGACAGCCAGGACCGCGAGCCAGACGTCCATGCGGCAGTGCTTCATCATGCTGCTATGATGATTGCAGATCGCAGATTCGAGACGAATCGACAATCCATTGCGCAATCTACGATCGACCGATTCAGCGCTTCGACGGGATTTTCGGCTTGCCGCCCCGCTCGGTAATCAGCTTCGTCAGCAGATCCACCGCGAGATCGACCGGCAGATTGTCGGCGATCGCGATCGGCGTCCGTCCCGCGCCGTTCAGCTCGTCGAGCTTGGCGCCGTGGTCGGCCAGGAACTGGATCACCTCGCACACTTCCGGCTGGCGTCCGGCCGTTCATGCGCGACGGCGACGTGCATCGAGCGTGTTGCCGGTCGTCGTCACGACGTCGACGTTCGGATCGAGCTCGTAGGCGTAGGTGAACGTCTTGAGCCGCGCGCCCGAGGCGGCGGCCATCAGCAGCGTCGAGCCGTCCTGCGCTTGCAGCGACGGATCGGCGCCGGCGGCGACCAGCGCGCGCATGACGTCCTCGTGGTCGGCGCGCGCCGCCATCATCAGCGGCGTCTGCTCGCCCGGCCGGCACCGCCGCGTCCACCGCCGCCGCCGCCGCGCGCGCCCGCCGGCGCCGTCGATTTCGGCGTGCGCACGTTCGGATCGGCGCCTTTGGCGAGCAGCGCGCGCACCAGGCTCATGTCGCCCACCTGCGCCGCCAGGTGCAGCGTCGTGTTGCCCGGCGCGATCGCGCACGTCGATGTCGGCGCCGCCCTCGAGCAGCGCCAGCGCCGCCGCCAGTGTGCCGGTATTGCATCGCGACGATCAGCGGCTTGGCGCCGGATCGCAGCGCGACGTTCGGATTGGCGCCCGCCGCGAGCAGCGCTCTTGATCGACGCCGACGTCGTCCTTGATCGACGGCGAAGACGAGCGGCGTGAAACCGGTCTTCGACGCGGCGTTGACGTTCGCGCCCAGTCTCGATCAGGCCGGCCACGACATCGCCGTGTCCCTCGGCGGCGGCCCACATCAGCGCGGTCTGACCGCCGCGCGGGTCCGCGGCGTTCACGTCGGCGCCGTGCCGCACCAGTTGCGCGCACGGCATCGAGGCTTGCCGGCGCCGGCGGCAATCATCACCGCCGTCTCGCCGTTCCACCGCGCCGCGCGCGGCGTCACCGCCGGCCGCCAGCAGCCGCTGGACGAGCGCGGCGTCGCCGTTTGCCGGCGGCCAGCGTCACCGGCGTCTCGCCGTATTCGTCGACGGTGTCGGCGCGGGCGCCGGCGTCGAGCAACGCCTCCGGCCATGCGCCGCTCACCGAGATAGACCGCCCAGGCCAGCGCCGTCGCGCCGTCGGGCTGCTGCAGCGTTCACGTCCGCGCTGCGCGCGCGCAGCAGCGCGGCGAAGCGCCTTCTCGATCGCGGGCGCTCGACTCTCTGACCGCGTCTTCCAGCCGGACCGCGGACGTTGCCCGTCGCGCGACTGCGCGCGCCAGCGGCAGCCACGCCGCCACGACGATCAGACTATCGATCGCGACGCAAAGCGCGGGTTCGCAAGGTTCTCAGGGTTCGCGAGGTTCGCAAGGTTCGCTGCGCGCTGCTAGAGGTTCGGCAGCCGCCCGGTGCTGTCGCCGAAGCCGTCGACGTGCGGTCACGCCCGGCCAGGTCGAACATGTTCAGGAACAGATTGTTCAGCGGCGTTTCCTTCTGGATAGCACCAGATGCCGGTTGCCGGCGAGCCGGCCGTTGGCGGTGCCCGCCAGCACGATCGGCAGATCGTCGTGCGTGTGGATGTTCGACTCGCTGATGCTGCTGCCGAACACCACCAGCGAGATGATCGAGCAGCGTGCCGTCGCCGTCACGCGTCTCCTGCAGCCGCTTCAGCAGATACGCGAACATCGACACGTGCAGCTCGTCGATCTTGATGAGTTTGTCCAGCCGCTCGCAGCAATACGTAACTGAACGAAGTACAA
>ERZ1370068.1206-contig-1110_pt1 | contig 23318 bp, 33 predicted proteins | sample MGYA00561227_ERZ1370068 | MGnify/ENA primary metagenome ERZ1370068 (study PRJEB38410, sample SAMEA6850437) | metagenome | study: Metagenomic assessment of the ecological functions of the soil: analysis of the soil microbiota associated with the...
GTTGTACTTCGTTCCAGTTACGTATTGCTGCTTGGCGTCTCGCTCCTGCTGCAGAACCTCGTGCTCATGCTGACCTCGCCGCAGCCGAAGCGGCCGGACCCGGCGCCCTTCCTCGATCCAGCCGTTCCGGATCGGCGAGATCGTGCTGCGCAACGTCGACCTCGCGATCGTCGTCGCTGGCCATGGCGGCGATGTTGGCGACCCATCTCTTCCTCAAGCACACGCGCGACGGCCGGGCGCTGCGCGCGCTGGCGCAGGACATGAATGCGGCGCGCATGATGGGCGTGCGCGTGCCGTTCATGGTGATGATCTGCTTCCTCATCGGCTCGGCGCTGGCCGGCGTGGCCGGCGTCCTCATCGGCTACAAGTACGGCCATCTGACGGCGCTCTCCGGCTTCCTGCCCGGCCTCAAGGGCTTCGTCGCCGCCGTCATCGGCGGCATCGGCTCGTTTCCCGGCGCCGTCGTCGGCGGCACTCATCCTCGGCCTGCTGGAGACCTTCCTCGTCGGCTATCTGCCCGATGCCCTCGCGCAATATCGCGACGCCTATGTCTTCCTGGTGCTGATCCTGGTGCTGCTGGTCAAGCCGAGCGGCCTCTTCGGCAAGCCCGAGACGGTGAAGGTGTGAGCGCATGACCCGCACGACCTCGGCAACGCTCGCTGCAGCCTCGTCGTCCTGGCGCTCGCGGTCTGGACGGCGCAGGCGCAGCTCAACCCGTTCTACCTGCAGATCCTCGGCCTGCTCGGCATCAACATCATCGCCACGGTCGAGCCTGAATTTCGCCGCCGGCTTCGGCGGCATGTTCTCGCTCGGCCATCCCGCCTTCATGGCGCTCGGCGGCTACACGGCGGCGATCCTGACCTACCCGGTGGCGATGAAGGCCTCGCGCATCCCAGGCTATCCCGACTGGCTGCTGCAGCTGCAGATGCCGTTCCTGCCGGCGCTGCTGATCGGCGGCGTGGTCGCTTCATTGGCGGCCATCCTCGTCGGCTGGCCGGTGCTGCGGCTGCGCGGTCACTACCTCGCCGTGGCGACCCTCGGCCTCACGGTCATCGTGCAGGTCGCGATCGTCAACCTGGTCGACTACACGCGCGGCGCGCTCGGTCTTTCCGGCATTCCCGGCCTCACCAACCTCTGGTGGATCGTCGGCTTCCTCGTGCTCACGGTCTACGTCGTCTACCGCCTCGTGCATTCGCGCTTCGGCCGCGCCTTGCGCGCCGTGCGCGACGACTATATCGCGGCGCAGATGTCGGGCGTGAATGTGGCGCGCACCCGCCTCATCGGTTTCACCATCGCCGCTTTCTTCGCCGGCATCGCCGGCGGCCTGCTCGGCCATCTCCTGCGCATCCTCACGCCCGGCCCAGTTCTCGTTCAACGCCGTCTTCATCGGCGTCGCCATGATGATCCTCGGCGGCATGGGCAGCATCACCGGCAGCATCATCGGCGCCACCATCATGACCATCCTGCCGCAGTTCATCATCCCGTTCGAGCGCGGCGGCACGTTTCTCGGTTTCGAACTGCCGGCCCTCAACGGCTTGACGCAGATCGTTACGGCGCTGATCCTGATCGGCGTCATGCTGGTGAAGCCCGAGGGGCTTGCCGGCGCCAAGGAGTTCTCGTGGCGGGCCGTGTTCGGCTTGCCGCGGGCAGGGGAGGAGTGGCTCCGTGCGCCGCGGCGGCGCCGGGGCCGATGTCTGAAACGCAGAACAACCAACGAGAAGGAGGCGCTTCCATGCTAAGAAGAACATTCCTGGTCGCGACGACGGCGGCCGTGGGCGTGACCCTGCTGCCGACGTTCGCCGGCGCGGAAGATCACCATCAAGATGGGCGCGATCTACAGCCTGACCGGCTCCTACGCCACGATCGAGGACCCGGCGCTGAAGGGCGCCAAGCTCGCGGTCAAGCAGGTCAACGCCGCCGGCGGCGTGAAGGGCCACCAGATCGAGCTCATCCACTACGACGGCAAGAGCACAGCTGGCCGATATCGCCAACGCCGCCCAGCGCCTGGTGCATGAGGACAAGGTGACGACGATCGTCGGCGTCACCGATTCCGGCTTCTACCTGCGCCAGCGCGCCGATCGCGCAGGATGCCGGCATTCCCTATCTCGATACCGGCGGCACCGTGCCCAACCTGCCGGAGCAGATCGGCGACTACGCCCACATGATGCCGTTCGGCGACGACTACCAGGCCTATGTGGCGGCGGAATTCGCCATGAAGGACCTGGGCGCCAAGACCGCCTTCGTGCTGCGCGACGGCGATTCCGACTACACCCGCGCCATCGCCCAGTTCTTCCAGGAGCGCTTCCAGAAGCGCGGCGGCAAGGTGATCGAGGAGAGCAGCTACCACACCGGCGATACCGACTACTCCAGCCACATCACGAAGATCCGCGGCACCAGCCCGCAGCCCGACGTCATCTACGCCGCCATGAATCCGGGCGACGACGCCACCTTCGTGCGGCAGGCGCGCGAAGCCGGCGTCAGGATCCCGATCATCGGCGGCGACGCCTTCGACAATCCAGACCTGGTGAAGAACGGCGGCGCCAACAACACCGTCGATCTCTACTTCACGACGCACATGGCGATGAACATGGACAACAAACTCGTCGCCGGCTTCATCGACGCCTACAAGGCCGGAATACGGCATACCCCCGGAGAACGCCTTCGCCGGCCTCGGCTACGACTCCGTCAACCTGATGGTCGCCGCTATGAACAAGGCCTCCGACCTGTCGTCGAAGTCGATCAACGACGCCATCTTCACGATCACCGTCGTTCACCGGGCGTCACTGGCGACGCCGACTTCTCCAACCGGAAGCGCGCGCCGGACAAGGAAGTGACGATCATGGCCGTCAAGGACGGCAAGTTCGTTCCGATCGGCAACCGCAAGCCGTCGCCGTGAGTGAGTGTGACTTCCTGAAACCGAGGGCGGATCGCGCATTCGCCCCTCCCGCCCAAACGAAAGGCCCGCCGGAGCGATCCGGCGGGCGCCTGAGTTCGTCGGCTCTTCGGACGCTTACACGCTGTAGTACCGCTTGAACTCCACCGGATGCGGGGTGTGCTCGAAGTCGTAGATCTCCTCCCACTTCAGCTCGATGTAGCTGTCGAGGAGATCGTTGGAGAACACGTCGCCCTTCTTCAGGAACGCGCTGTCGGCTTCGAGATGGGCGATCGACTCGCGCAATGAGCCGCAGACGGTCGGCACGTCCTTCAGCTCCTCCGGCGGCAGGTCGTAGAGGTTCTTGTCCATGGGGTCGCCCGGATGGATCTTGTTCTCGATGCCGTCGAGGCCGGCCATCAGCATGGCGGCGTAGGCGAGATAGGGGTTGGCCGACGGATCGGGGAAGCGCACCTCGACGCGCTTCGCCCTTCGGGCTCGCCACGTACGGAATGCGGCAGGAGGCCGAGCGGTTGCGCGATGAATAGGCCAGCAGCACCGGCGCCTCGAAGCCCGGAATGAGTCGCTTGTAGCTGTTGGTGGTCGGGTTGGTGAAGGCGTTCAGCGCCTTCGCATGCTTGATGATGCCGCCGATGTAGTAGAGCGCGGTGTCCGAGAGGTCGGCATAGCCCGATTGCCCGCGAACAGCGGCTTGCCGCCCTTCCAGATCGACTGGTGGCAATGCATGCCCGAGCCGTTGTCGCCCTTGACCGGCTTCGGCATGAAGGTGGCGGTCTTGCCGTACGAGTGCGCGACGTTGTGCACGACGTATTTGTAGATCTGCATGTTGTCGGCGCACTTCACGAGCGTCGAGAACTTGAGGCCGAGCTCATGCTGGCTCGGCGCCACCTCGTGGTGGTGCTTCTCCATCTCCAGGCCCATGTTGGCCATGGTCGTCAGTCATCTCCGCGCGCAGGTCGCGAGGCTGCGTCGACCGGCGGCACCGGGAAGTAGCCGCCCTTGATCGGCGGACGGTGGCCGTGGTTGCCCTGCTCCTGAACTTCTTGCCGGTGCCATACGGACCCTCGTCGGAGTCGAACTCGTAGAAGCAGCGCCGTTCATCGAGACTTCATAGCGCACGTCGTCGAACACGAAGAACTCCGCCTCCGGGCCCGAAGAACGCGGTGTCGCCGATGCCCGGTGGTCTTCAGATAGGCCTCGGCATGCTTGGCGATCGAGCGCGGGTCGCGCGCATAGGGCTGCCCGGTGAGCGGCTCGTAGCACGTCGCAGAAGACCACCAGCGAGGTCTGCGCCGCGAAGGGATCGAGCACGGCGGTCTTGCAGTCGGGCATCAGCGTCATGTCGGATTCGTTGATCGCCTTCCAGCCGGCGATCGACGAGCCATCGAACATCACGCCCTCGGTCAGCAGCTCCTCGTCGACGGTGGCGACGGTATGCGCCAGGTGCTGCCACTTGCCGCGCGGATCGGTGAAGCGGAAGTCGACATACTTGACGTCCTGCTCCTTGATCGTCGCGAGCATTTTTTCACGTCACTGGAATCAGCCATGGTTTCTTGCGTCCTTTCGTTGCGTCCGTGTCTGTGCAGATTTTGGGCGAGGTTCTCACAGCGCGTCCGTCCCGCGCTCGCCGGTGCGGATGCGGATGACTTCGTCGACCGTGGAGACGAAGATCTTGCCGTCGCCGATGCGGCCGGTGCGGGCGGCCTGCTGGATGGCCTCGACCGCGCGCTCGACCTCGGTTGTCCTCGACGCACGATCTCCAGCTTCACCTTCGGCAGGAAGTCGACCACGTATTCGGCGCCGCGATAGAGCTCGGTGTGGCCCTTCTGGCGGCCGAAGCCCTTGGCCTCCGTCACGGTGATGCCCTTGATGCCGACCTCGTGCAGGGCTTCCTTCACGTCGTCGAGCTTGAACGGCTTGATGATGGCTTCGATCTTCTTCATGTCCCTCGGTTTCCCTTGCGGCGAGCGGCAAACAACCGCGGGCGCCGGCCCGCGCTGCGGTCACGCTCCATAAAGCAAACCCTATGCCACTCACGCGGCTGCGGCTAGCGCGCTGAATTTCTTGAGCTGTTAGCACGGATCGGCGCTGAACCGGAATGCTAGTGTCCGGCACCTGCACAATAATCGAGCGCTCTGCCCAAGAATTGGGCAGCAACCGCCCTTCGCGTCGGCTACGGCTGCGAGGGCAGCCATTCCGCGATGAACTTGCTCGGCAGGCCTTCGTGGCTCGACGGGACGAGCTTGGCGATATCGATATTTGGACGGGCGTGCCGAGCGGGCAGACCCGCGGCGACGGCTGTCCCTACATCTCCACGCGCACGCCGGCGGTCACGGTCTGCGTCTCCTCCAGACGGTTGGCCAATTCCGCCTGGAAGTTTAGGAAGGGCGAGATGCCGTCGGGCAGTACGAAGACGACGCCGGCGCCGACATTGAAATGATTGAGGTCGGGGTCGTCGGTGACGAAGTTGAACGGCGCGCCGGCGGCGACTGACGCGGCGGTATACGTGTTGTGGTCGGTCAGGAACTCGCGAACGTACTCGCCGTTGACCTGCGGCACGACCACGCCGAAGTCTGTGCTGATGGCATAGGAGGCCTGGAAGCCGACCGTGCCCGTCAACAGATCGTCGACCTGGTCGGAATAGGTGAACAATGCGCCGGTTCCGGTCTCCGTAAAGCCGTTGAGCTCGGAGCGCTTGTAGTGAAGCCCCGCGCGCGGCCGACGGTGAAGGCCCGAAGCTGAAGTCGTAGCCGCCGGTGAGATCGGCGCTGAATTCAGATCCGCTGGTGTCACCTTTGACGGTGTTGTTGGCGCCGGTCCGGGATCGTCGTGCCGCGTGTCATATTGCTTGGCGCCGAACCCGACGGACGCATCGATGAACGATTGATCGCTCGGTGAGTAAGAGCCGAAGAATATCCAGGTGAAAGTGTCGGTATCGAAATCGCCGTAGTTCGCGTCGAAATCGCCAATGGTGTGGTCATAGTCGAAGGCGCCCCCGATCACGGCGTTCGGCGCGAGGCGATAGTCGACCCCGATGGTCGGTCCGAAGGCGTTGAGTCGAAGCCCAGTTCCGCGCCCGTGGCGGTTCTGTCCTTGTGCTCATAATCGCCCGACACGAAGAAGCTGAGGCCCGCATAGGACACGCTGTCGGCCGCGGCGGCGCCGACGGCGTTGCAATTCGGATCGTTGCTGTCCTTGCAGCGCAATTGCTGCAGATGCTCCTCGATCCGCTGCTGGCCCGCACCCGAGATATTCTGCGAAGACGAGGTGATCGGCCCGGCGCAGGCGCGCTCAGACCGGTTACTTGGCAGAAAGTCACCGGTGGGGCCCCGGCCTGTGCCGCGGGCGACAGCGCCAGGAATGCGATCACCGCGAGAGCGACGGCAGCTGTCACCGATAGCAGGCACGACAAAGACAACGGCCGACGACGCTCCCCATCGGCAGGCAGCGCGACACCGCTACGGCACTGTTGCATGGCTTCCCCTATGCGAAGTCCAACTGTGACGAGGTCAGTCGATTGATGCCCTTATAACGCATTCTCGTGCTGCCGGAGCAATTCAAATTCGAACTTCGGCCGATCCGGCGGCTGCGGCATGATGCAGCGGCGACTCCTGCTAGGGAGCGCTCCCGGACAGATAGCGGCCGGCGGCGGTGCCGGCCTTGAGGCCGAGCGCGGCGATGGTGAGGAGGGCGCCTCGCCGCCGCCGGAACTCGGAAACACGCTGGCATCGCAAATGAAGAGATTGCGCCAGCGATGGCTGCGGCCGTCCGCATCGACGACCGAGGTCGCGGGATCGCGCCCCATGCGGCAGGTGCCGAATACATGCGTCGAGTTGAAGATATCGTAGGAGCCGAACTCCTCGAAAATTTCGGCGACGCCGGCGGCGTGCAAGATCGCCCGCGCCCGTTCGGCCATGAAGGTCAGGCGCTGCAGCTCCATCTCCGGGAGAAAGCTGTGGATGCGCGCGTAGGGCAGTCCGCGCTGGTCCGTGCGCGCGGGATCGAGGTCGATGAAGGTGCGGTCGTTGGGCAGGAATTCGCCGATTGCCGAGATCGTCAGGGCGCGGCCGAAGGCGGCGCGCAGGCGCGCCCGATGCTCGCGGCCCCAGCCGTCGACCACGCGGGTGGCATAGGCGATCGGTCCGACCAGGTCGGCCTGGCCGGCGCCGGCAGTGAACCGGCAGCCGCCGATCACGCCGGCAATGGCATCGGGCGCGTTGAAATCCCAGCAGGTGGCGTCCGCGGGCACGCCGCGATGGCTGCCGAGCGGCTGGGGATGGAGACCGCTCGCGGTCCAGAACAGCGTTTCCATGAAGTTGCGGCCGACCTCTCCGGATTCGTTGGCGAGGCCGTGCGGCGCATGGCCGTTGGTCGAGGCCAGCAACAGCCGCGGCGTGTTCACGGCGCCGCACGCGATCACATAGGCGCGCCCCTGAACGTCCGCCATGCGCCCGTGCCGTCGACGCAGTGGACCGCCGCCACCCGATCGTCCTTCCCGGGCTCGACGAACACCGCCTGCCAGTCCGTCTCCACGCTGCAGCGGCCGGTCGCGACCGCCGGCGCCACGAATGTGATGTCGGCGCTGCCCTTGTCCGCGCGTGGGCAGCCGCGGATGCAGTTGGCACAGTAGTTGCAGTTCGGACGGTCTTGATACGGCGCGGAGAGAATGGCCAGCGAGTTCGCCCGCAGCGTCAGCCCGAGCTTGCCGCAGCCCTCGGCGATCCGCTGCGACGCATAGCTCAGCGCATGCGGCGGGAGCGGGAAGGGACCGCGCCGGCGCTCGCCCCAATCGGGCGGACCGGCGACGCCGATCGCGCGTTCGGCTTCCGTCGCAGAAGGGCTCGAGCACGTCAAAGCCGAACGGCCAGTCGGCGCCGAGGCCGAACCGGCTGCGCAGCGACATGGCCGCCGGATGCAGCCGATGCGCCTCGCCGAGATAGTGCAGGGTCGAGCCGCCGACGCCGCGCACATGGTGATAGGCCCAGCCGATCCGCCGGTCGGTTGCGTTGGCGGCGCCGCGCACCTTGTTCCAGGAGCGCAGGTGCCGCCAGCGCGGCTCCAGGGGCTGCAGCTCCGCAAAGCTGTAGCCGGTCTCCTGGTGCGCCTTGTCCGGAAACAGCTGCTGCTCCCAGTCCGGCCGGTCGAGACGGTAATCGCTCGTGTAGTCGTACGCCGGCCCGGCCTCGACGATCGTCACCTTGGCGCCCTGACGCGCCAGCGACCAGGCGATCGCACCGCCGCCGGGCCCGCTGCCGACGACGACCGCGTCAGCAATCGCGTCGGCCATCGCTACGGCCCCTGCGGCGGACGGTCGTAGTCCGGGAAGCCTTCCGGCTGCGGCGGCCCGCGATAGCCGATCCCCGGCCATGCCCGAGGGTCGCCGTAGAAGGCGGCGAAGGCATCCTCGCGGGTGCGCGCGAAGGCGCGGCGGGCGGGCGAGTCGGCCGCGGCCGCCTCGGCGGCGCGCAACGATCGTCTCGCGCGCCTCGCTGTCGAGGTCCGCAGATCCGACCCCGGCCAGCGCCCGCGCGCGCTCGTCGAGCCAGCGCACGAACTGCTCAACCAGGTCGGCGTAGCCTGCCGTCCGCCGCGGCGATGGCGTTCAGCCGCCCCGGCACGCCGAGTTGCAGGGCGCCGGGTCCTTCCGCATCCGCCGGGATGAGGGTGTCCAGATAGGCCGGAAACGTGCGCGCATCGATCGCCGCCTCGGCCGCGCGTCCGCGCCAGACTGTCGCCAGCGCGCCCACGGCCCAGGCGACGATGCCGATCCGCCCCGCCGCCTCGACCAGCCTTCGTCGTGTGAGCATCGCCGTGCCTCCGCCTCGCCGCGTCAACCGGACGGCGGCTATGTATAGCAGCGAGACGTCGGACGGCTACGCCACCTTCTTCTGCGTCAGCCAGGTGCGGATGCGCTCGCAGGCGGCCAGGATGTTGTCCACGCTGTTGGCATAGGAGAAGCGCAGATAGCCTTCGCCGAAGGCGCCGAAGCTGGTGCCGGCGATCACGGCGACCCCGACCTCCTCCAGCAGCGCCAGCTCGAGCTTCTTCGCGGGGATGCCGGTCTTGCCGATGTTGGGGAAGGCATAGAACGCGCCGCTCGGATCGATGCAGGAGAACCCCGGAATATCGTTCAGCTCGCGCACGATGATGCCGCGCCGCTCGTCGAACGCCTTCATCATCTTGGCCACGTCGTCCTTCGGTCCCTGCAGCGCGGCGATGCCGGCCCACTGCGCCGCCGCGTTGACGCAGGAGTGGCAGTTGATGGCGAGCCGCGTGGCGTGCTCGGCGAGCGCCTTCGGCCACACCGCGTAGCCCATGCGCCAGCCGGTCATGGCGTAGGTCTTGCTCCAGCCGTCGAGCATGATGACGCGGTCGCGCAGGGATCTCGTACTGCAGCAGGCTGGTATGCTGGCGCCCGCCATAGAGCATCTCGCTGTAGATCTCGTCGCTGAGGATGGCGACCTCCGGATGCTTCTCGAGCCCCTTCACCAGCTTCTCGATCTCGTCCTTGGAGCTGGTGCCGCCCGTCGGGTTGGCCGGGCTGTTGATGATGATCAGCCGGGTCTTCGGCGTGATCCGCGACAGCACGGCCTCGGCGCTGAAGCCGAAGCCGTCCTTCTCCAGAGCGGCAGCGGCACCGGCGTGGCGCCCGTGAACTTGATCACGGACTCGTAGATCAGGAAGCCCGGGTTCGGATAGATGATCTCTGCGCCCGCCTCGCCGAACATCAGCGTGGCGAAGAACATCGTCACCTTGCCGCCGGGCACAACGACAACCTGGTCCGGATGCACGCTCACCTTGTGCCGCCGCTGCAGGTCTGCCGTCACCGCCTCGCGCAGCGGCAGGATGCCGTTGGGCCGGCGTATAGCCGTGATGACCGTCGCGCAGCGCCTTCACCGCCGCCTCGACGATGTGGTCGGGGGTACGAAAGTCCGGCTGCCCGATGCCCAGGTTGATGATCGAGCGTCCCTGCGCCTCCAGCGCCTTCGCCCGCGCCAGCACCTCGAACGCCGACTCCGTCCCCAACCGCCCCATCCCCGCCGCCAGCTTCACCATCGTCTTGCTCCCGAAAGTTTGTTTATCGCGCCGCCGATCCTAGAAAACACCATACCGCGCCAGCCCCTTGCGCGCGACCCGTCCCGTTCCGGCCGCGACAACAACGACAACCTGTGTCCTTTCGTCCGTTCGCGTTTCGCCCCGTTGACCTCGACACTCCCGCTGAGTTAATCGCGACAACGAAGAGGGAGCCCATGGCGATGTCCGGAAAACTCGAACAACTCCGTCGTTCGACGCCCGATCTGGCGCATCTCGACCCGCTCTCGGCGGAAGTTCGGGCTTGGCTCGACGAGGCCTATGCGGCGGTGCGCAGAGTGGATGCCGTCGAGGGCGTCATCCTGAAATTGCACGAGCATTCCCTGCGCGATCCGCGCTTCAGGCCGTCGCCAGCGCCGAGATCATCCAGACGATCGACCGCGCCCGCGCCACCGACGAGTTGATGCACCGCACCGGCCTGGCGTCGTAGCTTTCCCGAGGCGACTATCCACTCGGCGTCCGGCGCCGCCGTCAGCGGTCGCGCGAACTATCGGCGTCGGCGGCTGGTTCGGACCCGGCGGGCCCGCCTCTCGCCGGGTTCGCGATGCAGGTCGATGAGCATGCCTCGTGCGCACCAGGTCCGACAGGTTGCGCGCCTGCATCTTCTCCATCACGCTCGCGCGGTAGTGCTCGACCGTGCGCGGGCTGATGCCCAGGCGGTCGCCGATCGCGGCATTCGAGTATCCCTCGATCACCAGCGACATCACCTCCCGTTCCCGCAGCGTCAGCCGCTGCAGCCGGACCGCAGTTCGTGCGCGCGGCCGCGGGCGCTCCGCTCGACGTCCTCGCGCAGCAGCGCCTGACGCAGGCTGTCGACGAGGAGCGCGTCGTCGATCGGCTTCTCGAAGAAGTCGACCGCGCCCGCCTTCACGGCGGCAACCGCCATGCGGATGTCGCCATGGGCCGTGATGAAGATCACCGGCAGCGCATGGCAGCGCCGGGCCAGTTCCTTCTGCAAATCGAGGCCGCTCATCCCGGGCAGCCTGACGTCGGCGATCACGCAGCCGAGCGTTCCCGGCGGCACCGCGGCGAGAAATTCCTCCGCTGACAGATAGGTGCGGCAGGCATAGCCGAACGTCCCCAGCATGAGCCGGAGCGCGTCGAGCACGGCGGGCTCGTCGTCGATGATGAAGACGGGACCGTCACGAAGGCTGGCTTTGGACTGCTGCATGGCGCGGCCAACTGAAGCGGAATTCTGTTCCCTCCGGACCGGTCTCGGCGAGCCACAGCCGTCCGCCCCAGGATTCCACGAGCGAACGGCTGATGGTCAGCCCGAGGCCCAGCCCCTCCGGCTTCGTCGTATTGAACGGCTTGAACAGGCTGTCGGCAATGTCCGGCACAATGCCCGGCCCGTTGTCGCGCACGCTCACCTCCACCTGGCTCCCGTCGGCCACCAATTCCACGCCGACGTGAATATACCGGCGCGTGCCGTCGAGAGTCGCCAGCGCATCGAAGCTGTTGCGAAAAGATTCAGGGAGGACCTGCTCGACCTGAATCGGATCGGAGATCACGGTCACCGGCGCCGCGCCGAAATCGGCCTCGATGGTCACGCGGGCGCGCGTCGCCTCGAAGCGCGCCAGGGCCACCGCCTCTCTCGATGGCGATCCTGAGCTCGATCACCTCGCTGCGGCGCACGCCCTGGCTGAGCATGCCGCGGATGCGGTTGAGGATGCTCCCGGCCAGATCGAGCTGGGTGATCGCCTGCAGCATGGCATCGATCGCCGGCTGCACGGCGGCGCCCGCAGCTTGCCGCCGAGCCGCTCGCCGGCGCGTACATAGGCGCGCGCCGCCGTGATCGGCTGGTTGAGTTCGTGCGCCACTGCGCTCCCCATCTCGCCCAGCAGCTTCAGCCGCGAGACATGCACGAGCTCGGCCTGCTTCTCGCGCAGGCGCATCTCGCTGCGCCGGAACGCCGCCTCGGCCCGGAAGCGTTCGCTCACGACGACGCCGGTCGAGCAGTCCCGTCATCGTCAGGATCAGCATGAGCAGCTGGAATTCCATCAGCGACCACGGCGCGTAGTTTGCGCCATTGCATCGTGACGATGACCGCGAGCTGGGCGACCGCCAGCGCCAGGCGAGGCGCCGTTAAGCCCATAGCGCAAGGCCGCGGCGACCACCGGCAGGAACATGAGATAGAACCATTTGAACTCGTCGGTGCTTTCGAGTCCGAAGACGATCCAGGTGCAGGCGCAGATCAGGATGCCGATTCCGATGAAGGCGCCCTCCGCAGGAATAGCTTCCTGGTCGCGCCCGCGATCGTGCGCGAGCGAGCTCGTAAGGCGCAGGATCATGTGGCGTGATGACGGCGATGCCGATCATGTCGCCGACCCAGATCCGGATCAGGCTCAGCCACGCGGCGTCGCCTCTCGACCTGACCGAAGAAGACGAGAATGCCGACTTCCGAGAACGCCATCACGGGCGGTCGCGCCTGCGGCCGTCACGAAGAGCCATACCAGATCGCGCAACCGCTCGAGGCGCGGGTCGGCGCGCAGCACGCGCTCGAAGATCACGGTGCCGCCCGCGTAGACGCAGGCGACCACGGCGGCCACGGCGACGCGCGCGGCCCGAGCCATCGATGCCGTGCCGGATGAGCGCCTTCGCTGACGATCGCGCCGGAAACAGCCAGATCGCGTAGATCCAGCCGGCGCGGATCAGCAAGGCGACGGCTCATCCCGATCGCCGGGTTCCAGGGCGCAATGCCCGACGGGCCGAACCAGCGGACGTAGCTGAGGAAGTCGGAGCAGCAGGTAGGCGGCGAGGGATACCCACGCCCAGCACGACAAACCGCGTCCGGCCGGCATGGTCGATCGCCGCCAGCGCTGGGAAGCGCGCGAAGCGGACCGCGGAAGTCATGACGCCCTCTCCTTACCGATTGGCCGTGGCGCTGCGGTGGCGCCGCCGCCGGAGCCTTGACCCGAAGCGTCATCATAGCGGCAGCGCGCGCGCGCAGAACCGGCTTCTCGCAACCTCGACGAATGGGGCAGCACGGCTCGCTGCCGCTGAGGTGGCCCCCAGGTGGCGCCGCCATGTCCCGGATCGGAAAACGAAATCCCCTCGGCCCGTCGCCGGGCCGAGGGGTTACAGTGACTTGAGGTCAGTACTAGAAGCCGAACCCTAAGCGCCGGCGCCGGCACCCGCAATCCGGTCTCCTACCTGAGGATATTTACCTAGGGAAACCCACGCATGCCGGCCCGTAACCGCATCCTGTAGATTCCCAGCGAGTCCGGCGATTGGGGAATGACCGGACGGAAGGGGACAGCGCAAGCCGCATCGGATCTGCGCCCTCGGCCGCCCGGTCGGGAAAACAGGGAAGCATCATCATGGCTGACGAACGAAGCGTACAGGGCGTCACGTACGAGAAGGTCTGGGGCCGAGTATTTCCAGAAGCGGGGCTCCGCCGGTTCGCCGGCGCCTGGTCTTTATGGGCGCTCGGGGTCGGCGCCGTCATCTCCGGTGACTTCTTCGGGTGGAACTACGGCCTGGCGACCGGCGGCTCGGTGGTCTGTTCGTCGCCACGCTCCTCGTCTCGGTCATGTACATCTGCCTCTGCTACAGCCTGGCGGAGATGGCGCCGGCGCTACCGCACACCGGCGGCGCCTATTCCTTCGCTCGTACCGCGATGGGGCCGTGGGGCGGCTTCCTGACCGGGCTCGGCGAGAATATGGAATACGTCATCACGCCCGGCGTGATCATCGTCTCCGTCGGCGCCTACCTGCAGACGATCTTCGGAACGCCGCCGGAATGGCAGTGGGTGTGGTGGGTCGGCGTCTTCGTCATCTTCGTCGGCCTCAACATCTGGGGCGTCGAACTCTCGTTCAAGTTCACGATCTTCATCACCTTCCTGGCGATGGCGATCCTGGTGTTCTTCTTCCTGGCGGCGTTGTCCGCCTTCGATTTCAACAGGCTCGCGCTCAACATCGGCATCGGACCCGATGGGGCGGCCGTCGCCCTGCCCGATGGCGGCGGTCCGTTCATGCCCTTCGGCTGGACCGGCGTCTTTCGCTTCGCTGCCGTTCGCCATCTGGTTCCTGCTTGCGATCGAGCAGCTGCCGCTGGCGGCCGAGGAGAGCCACGCGCCGAAGAAGGACATGCCGAAGGGCCTGCTGTGGGGCATCCTCACGCTGGTCATCCTGGGTTTCCTGACCCTGCTGTTCAATTCCGCCGTGCCGCGCCGGCGCGTTTGTGCTGGGAGCGTCTGGCGCAGCCGCTGCTCGACGGCCTGATCGGGCATATTCGGCGAGGGCCTCGGCACGAAGGTGCTGGCGCTCCTGGCCGTGGCCGGCCTGATCGCGAGCTTCCACACCATCATCTACGCCTACGGCCGCAACATCTATTCGCTGAGCCGCGCCGGATACTTCCCGCGCTGGATGTCGCTCACCCACGGCGAGCGGAAGACGCCGCATGTGGCGCTCATCCTCGGCGGAGCGGTCAGCCTGGGTCTGGCACTGATCATGACCTACGCCTTGCCGGGCACGGTCGTGGGCGCAGCGCTCCTGAACCTCGCCGTATCTTCGGGGCCGTCATCTCCTATGCGATGCAGGGCCTGTCGTTCTGCCATCCTGCGGCGCGATTTCCCGAGCATCGAGCGGCCCTATCGCAGCCCCCTGGGCAATGCCGTGCGCACCTGATCTGCACGATCATCGCCGTCATCTGTCTCATCGCGATGTTCCTCAACGAAGCGTACCGGCCGGGAGCTCTACGGAGCCGTGGTCTGGTACATCCTCTGGCGTCCTCTACTTCGCGCTCGTCGGCCGCCACAAGCTCGGTGCTGTCGCCGGAGCGAAGAGTTCGCCATGAGTCACCGCAAGGCGTAGTCGCTCGCGAGGGCGGCGGATGACGCGTTCGGCTGACATCACCGCTTCCGCAGGGAAAGAAAGTTTAGGCCGCGGAAATCGTATCCGCGCGCCGGTCGAACCCGGCGTGCGGAGGATCGGTGGCCATAAGCATGTCTGCATGTGCACGCCGCAGGTGGGAAGCAGAAGGGGCGGGGCCTTCGTCTGCCCCCACGTTGCGTCGGCATGGCAGGGGAAGTCTGGGAAAGAAGGGAGAGCGACAATGAGTGCACGGCATCACCGCATTGCAGGTCCTCTTCACGGAGACCTACTACTGGGTCACCGTCGTCATGATGTTCCTGATCCATGTCGGCTTCTGCACCTATGAAGTCGGGGTGTCACGACGAAAGAACCACCTCGACCACGCTGCTGAAGAACGCGATGGTCATCCCGGTCGTGGGCGTCGAGCTTCTATCTGTTCGGCTGGTGGTTCTATTCCGCGATGGTGAACGGCCGGCCGGCATCACCGGCGGCCTGGTCGCAGCCGCACTTCGCCGAGCCGTGGAACGAGCTGATGGCCGCCGCACATGGGCGGCAAGCCTGTCAACCCCAACCTGACGCCGGCCGACATCAGCCCTGTGGGCGCGCCTCAACGGCGTCTTCTTCGGGCAGCTTTCCTGCTGTTCTTCCTGGACGACGGCCTCCGATCGTCTCGGGCTCGATCATCGAGCGCGCGTGAAGTCCGGCGCGTTCTGGCTGATCGCCGTCATGCTCGGGCTCGGTCACCTGGATCATCGACGCCGCCTGGGGCTGGCACCCTGCCGGCTGGATGGTGCAGCTGCCTCGGCTATCATGACGCCTACGCCTCGCGGCGTGGTGCATGCCATCGCCGGCGGCACCTGCCTCGCGGTGCTCATCAATCTTGGGCCCGCGCATCGGCAAGTTCCGCGCCGGACGGCACGCGCAACATCCCGCCGCAGAACCCTGTGGCTCGTGTGCATCGGCCTGTTCCTGATCTACACGGGCTTCTGGGGCTTCTACGCCGCCTGCAACATCCCGATCTTACGACGTGCAGGCGGGCGACGGCGTGTTCTGGTCGGCCACCAACATCTATCTGCAGGCGACGACGCTCTGCGGCCATCACCTTCAACTTCATCATGGTCCCTCTGCGGGTGGCGTTGATGGCGGGCTACATCGTCTCCGAAAGGCCGATGCCTACTGGACGTTCTCCGGCGGCCTCGCCGGAGTCATCGCGACATCGGCCGGCAACGACCTCTATCATCCGATCCAGGCGATGCTGATCAGCGCGGTCATCGTCGTCATCATCTACAAGATGCACTACTGGCTGGAGCGGCGGTTCAAGATCGACGACGCCGTCGGCGCGGTCGCCGTGCACGGCTATGCCGGCTTCCTTGGCGTGGTCGCGGTCGGGCTTCGTGCTGTGGGGCTATCCGTCCTCGCCGGATGCCCTGCTCGGCCACGCCGACGCCTATGGGCGACGGTCACGCCGTGGGGCCAGATCGCCGGCGCCAGTCATCATGTTCTTCGGGTCCTTGGCTTCGTACCTGGGCTACGTCTCTGTCCTGGATCCTGAAACAGCTCAACCTGCTGCGCGTGCCGCGCGAGAGTCAGTTGGGCCAGCCTCGACCACCATGTCTCTCGTGACCATGGTGCAGGAGGACCAGGGAAATTCAGGGCGTGCTGAAGGGAAGCCCGCCTGGCGCGCTTCCGCCGAATGACATCATACGAAACAGGAGCATGCAACCATGAATACCGGCAACATCGCGAATTGGGACGGCAACATGATGGACATCGGCCCGATCTATCCGTTCGTGGATGGGAGGGCGCAATGGTCATCATCGCCGTCATCTTCTGGATCTGGCTGGCACTATCTGCAGATCCAGATGGAGAACCGCATGCTGGAGTCCGAAGCGCAGAAGTTGCGCCAGGGCGACAACCTGCAGAAGGCGATCGCGGCCGAGCATAGCCCAGACGCATGTAGGCCCCACCGACGAAGGGCGGGGGACGCCGGCGGCAATGCCGGTGTCCGTCCTGTCCCGGTGTGCTGCGCCGCGGCTGCGTCCGGTCATTCCGGCCAGGCGGTACGCCTTGATCGCGCGGATGAAGGTTGCCAATGCCGGCGAAGTGGCGGCGTCCGGCGACGGTCACGAGCGATACCTCCGCATGCCACCTCCGGCTCGGTGATCGGCCGGGTCAGCAACCCCGCGCATGATCGACGAATAGATCGGCATGAAGCAGATTCCCAGTCCGCGCCGCCGCCATCGCCTGGATCCAATCCTCGCAGCTCACGCTCTTGTACGCATAGCGCAGCTTTCGCGCCGGAGGCTTCCCGCGCCTCCTTCAGCCGATCGAAGTATTCCGCAATTCGCGCGGATGATGGTACTCTCGCCGTTCATGTCGGCCATCCGCACCGCATCCATCTGCTGAGCGGTGACCGGGCGCAGATCAACGGCAAGCGCTCCCGGTAGAGCGGCTCGATCCGGAAGCGATCGTCGACGCACGTCCGCGGCCGGCGCTATGACCGCACGTCGAGTTCTCCCCCTCTGCAGACGCGGCCGCGAGTTCGCTGGGCTTCCGTTCGATCAGGCTCAGTTGGATCCCCGGCTGTTGCGAGCGAAACCGGGACAGGAACCCGGCAAACCGCAAGCGGCCCGATGGTGCACATCAGGCCCAGCTTCAGCGGCGCGTCCTTGCAGGACTGAGAAGGCTCGCGGCGGTCGTCTGGCGGCCTCCACGTTCGACCACATGCGCTCGAGCTGAGGCTAGCATCACCTGGCCGAGGTCGGTCAGGTGCCGTGTTGCGATGGTCCCGATGCAGCAGGGGACCGCCGAGTTCCTCTCGAGCATCTTGATGGCGCGCGTCAGCGCCGAGCTGCGCTGAGCGTTGACACTGTTCGGCCGCCTTGGTGAAGTTCCTGGTTCCGGCAAGGGCCAGAAAGTACCTGACCTGGTGCATCTCCATGGTCGTGCGCCCCATCCTCCATCTGCTTGGCCGCCCCGTCGCGTAACACTAACGGACCGCCGAAGCGAGGGTAGTCCGCGCCGCGCGTCGGATCGCGGGATGCGTCCATTTCCACCTTGCCGGGAATACGCAATGGACGCGATAGACCAGCAGGGGCTATTGCCGGATCATCCTGCCCTGCGGGCCCCGAGCACTTCTGCCAGCGCGCTGGATCCCGGATGGTCGCGCAGCGCGGTCGGTGGCGCTGTCATGGTCCATCCACTTGCCGAGCCAGCGCCGGCTCGCAGCGGATGCTGCGGCGATCTTCTGCAGCCACTCGAGCGCGAGTTCCGGCTTCGCCGAGTGCGATATAAGTGCAGGACGCGGTGTACTTCAGGGTTGGGTCGCCCGGGTCGATCGAGATGGCGCGTGTCGCCCAGTCTTCGGCGCGTGCGGCATCGCCCAGTTCAGCCAGCAAGCGCTCCGAATACCAGCGCTGTGCGTTATTCCGGGTGCTCGCTGACCTCGACGGCAACTCGTTCGGCGCCGCGTCGCGCCGCCGAAAGCATCTCCTCTCGCCGACCAAGGGAGCGGTAGGCGTCGGCCGCCAAACCGAGCGACTTGAAATCGTTCGGCTGCAAGTCGCAGCGGCGCGCTCGAACAAGCTGGCGGCTCTTTCGTGTTGATCCTGAACACGGCAGTTTCGGCCACCGAAGAGGTGAGCCTCGAAGAGCGAAGGTCCCTAGTGCGGGGCCAGTTCGAAGGGCTCTTCCGCCTCGCCGTAGCGGCCGGCCGCCCACAGTACCAATCCACCTCGCTGCAGCGTTTCCGGCGCATCCGACGCCAGCTGCAATGCGCGCGCGATGTTCTCTATTGCCGCTTCGAGTGACGCCGTGCGATCGCCGAGCCACAACAGATAGCACTCGCAGTATGCTCGGCCCGCGTAGGCGCGGGCATAGTTCGGATCGCTCTCGGCGGTCTTCGCGAACATCTGGCGGGCCACGGTCAGGGTACGCCTGCCCCACAGACCGCGCAGGAAGAATGAGCGTCCCTTCAGGTAATACTCGTAGGCCTCCGGACTGGTCTGTCGAGCGAGCTGCAGGGCGGCAGGCGTTCCAGGCAGGAGTTGCACCTCCAGGGCCTCGACGATGCTCCGCGAAATCTCGTCCTGAAGCCCGAAAATGTCGTCGAGACGACGATCGTAGCGCTGCGCCCACAGATGACCCCCGGTTCGGCCGTCGACCAGCTGAGCGGTGATGCGCACGCGGTCCCCGACCTTGCGCACGCTGCCTTCAAGGACGTAGCCGACACTCAGCTCCTTGGCCGTCTGCGGAACTGCACGGCCTTGCCCGTTCAAGCTGAACGTCGTGTTGCGGGCAACGACGAAGAGCTTCGACACCCGCGCCAAGTCCGTCATGATGTCTTCGGTCAGCCCGTCGGCAAAATACTTTGCTCCGGATCGCCGCTCATGTTCGCGAATGGCAGCACGGCGATGGCCGGGCGCACGGACTCGTCCGACATCGCCGCCGGCGAGCCATTGACAGGGACCTCGCGGCCGAACACTCGCGACGCCAGGTCTGAGCGGGCTTGGGCGATACTCCGGTGGGCGCCCTGGTCTCAGCATCGGGTGCGAGCCCCAATTCACGCTGGAGCGTATCGGCGCAGATCTGGAATTGTCGCAATGCGGCGTCCAGCGACCCTGCGCGAGGTAGAGCTGCATCAATCTTGCGATGCGCATCCTCATCCGTCGGGTCGAGAGCGAGGAACCGCAGTGCGGTCAAGACGGCCGCTTCATGACTGTCACAGGAGATCTGGATGCTCGAGCAGGAGCCGGTGGGCCTGGACCGCCAATTCGCGGAACCGGCTGCGTTGGGCGGTGACCATTCCTCGAACGGCTCGGCTCAGCAAGTTGAGGCCGTCCAGCAGATCGCGTCATGGCGATGCCTGGCGGCTTCCAGCAGCGCTCTGGCGCGCGTCGGCAACCAGACCCTCGAGCCGTGCTGCATCGACATCGAACGCCGCCGGGTCAACGGCGATCCGATCCGCGCTCGGCGATTGTTGGCGGCGCGTTTGCTGAACGGGCCGGATTGAAACTACGATCGTGTTTGCCATCGCGGTTGTGGCGCGGCAGCATCTCAGCTGGATCTTCCGGAAGTTAACCAGCACCAGCCTGCTTTCGTCCGCGATCGAAGCTGTTTGGTGAAACGCGAAGATGACCAGCAGCTGCTTTCAAATCGGCAAGCCACGATATCTGGCGTCGGCCTCAAACCAGAAACAGACCGAGCACGGAAATTTGTCGGTCATCTGCACGACCACTCTTTGCGCGTTAACTGGATTTTTAAAATCGGCAGGATATTAAATCGCCAGAACTGACGGAGGATCTCTGAACTTTTTGCTCGACATTTCGCGTGCCGACGATCGATGAGTGCCGTGACATCTGCGGTGGGATCTAAGCAACGATCGATGATGACTCAGAAATATCTGGAGGGTTGCACCGCTGACGCTGGAACAGTAACCTTTAATCTGCGTAGCGTCAACGCTGGTTCATCGCGTGCGGCGGCGCCGGCGGCATGTTATTCGGGATGATCGTGACCGCCTCATCGCGGCAACGAAGGCCAGCCAAAGGCGATACGCCATGTTGCGCTCCGATCAAATTCCGCGGGGACGTGGATCGACAGCCAAGTGCGCGGTCAGTTAAGTCAGGCGAAACACCAGACCACTACCATCCAGCGCCAGAAACTAAGGATGAACGTCATGTCGAAGAATCATGATTTTTCGCGGCTGAGCCCCCTCAGCGTTGGCTTTGGTAAGATTCAGGCGTCGCGCGGTGATTCGGTGTGTTTTCGCCGTATCAGAATCTGGCGCGCGGCTCCAGGTTTCGCGCGTCGTCAGCCCCAGCTTTGCGCCGAAGCGCATATCAACAACTCTGACTCTGCGGATCGTCGCGGCGATGCACTCGACGCCATGTCTGTTGAAATACGGCACGCTATCTGGTAAACAGCGATCTGATGAAGCTCTTCCAGCTTCGGCGGGAACGCGCTTCAGATCGAGATCCCGATTCTCCTCAGCGGCGAGGTATTTTATACCTGTTGCAAATGTGGACAACTTTGTTCTTTAATTTGGGAACTGTTGCACGGGGCTTTCCGAACGCTGTTATTCGTGGCGATGCCCCTGAGACCAGGCGTGTCAGCTGCCGATTACGTAACTGTCTTCCCAGACCACGATCAGCTGACAAACTGAGGATCGCTGCTGAGTCAAATGTCGACTGGACCGTCTATCAAGCTGCTGCAAAGTTCACGGGGCGGGTGCTGGTTCAGATATTCCCGACCAGAATTCGTGCCGGAGATCTGCGCCACCACGGCCTGAGGAGGCGATCCTGATCAAATCCCGGCGCTCCTGGCATTTGTGGCATCTGTGTGGAACGCCGAAATCGGCGGCACGGCACCGTCCGCGCGTTCAGAAGTCGCAACGCTGACGGTTCATCTGTTACGGGTTATGTCGCGAGGCTGGTGATGAAACGAGGCGATCAGATCCGTTTATCGTCCCAGTATGCCACGGGCGACGCTCTGGTATCCGCCAATTGCGATAGCAAAAACCGCTACTCCACTTCGTAGGATTGCCACTCAGTGTTCAGCGCGATCATTCGCGCGACTTTGAGCGCCGCTCCCCTATGATCTGTCGCCGGGTTTCAGAGAGGAAGCTGGTGATGATATCGGTTATCCGCGAAATTCAGCGCGCCATAACCCATATCAGGTCCGTTTCATCTGTTTGACGAAGCACCGGGACCGACGCAGGCGAGCGTTCACCTCGACCGAACAGACGAAAGTCTGATGCCTCGGTCAGAACGGTGGCCCCAACGTCGTTGTTTATATCGCCGACGCCTGGCGCGTTGCCGATGGTTGTTACTACTCTCGGACCGGGATCAGCGATCTCGGCGGTCTTCCACTCGATCGCGGGCGCCGGGCGACTGGTCGATCGCGGATCACGCGATGGCGAGCGCTCTTTGGCGATATCTGTCTCTCTTCTCAACGGCAAAGACTGCCGACCAGACGTCAGGATGATTGGTGCGATTGGCGTCACATCGATCCAGGAAGAAATAAACTCGGAACCGAACTCTTCAGATTTGCTTTGCAGCGTTTATGATTCACGAAGCGGCGCATGCATGCTGGCTGGCCAGCTCGCGTCGCGGTGTATCGGTGCCTGATCAGGATCGCCAGTATCGTTCCCCAGTTCTCAGGGTGAGCGACTTTTGCCGATCATCTCCATGGTTCGGTGCATTACGCTGTTTGGCTCACAGAAGTATGACCAGGGCTGACCAGGCCAGAGCCCGCCCCAACAACTCCCAGGAGACTATTTCCATAGCGGAGAGTTGTTTATCATTAAGCCATCGATCAGACCTTTGAGATATCGCGTGAAGTAGTTCCACCTCTTTGGCGGTTGCCTGGCGAAGATCTGAAATCGTTTGTCCCCGATTACTGCACATTGCCAGAGACAAGATTGCTGATCAGACCTATTCCTTTTTGCCATGGAGCTACCGTGGATGGTTTTTCGTGCTCGCGTCGAAAAGTGGAAGCGCGTGACGGGGCTGATGCTCGTTGCTCGCCGAGCCGGATATCATCCGTGCGCCCATCTCCACGATGGCATGCCAGCTGGCGACCTCGGTAGCTGGCTTTGCCGAAAAGATGATGCGTGAACAGCCAGCGTGAGGTGATCTGACTCCGAAGGTACCAGGGCTTTATGGAAGCCGGATACCATGCGCCGACGCTCGTCCCGGGAAGCCGCCTGGCTTGCGGCGATGGATTGAAGCTTTCTCAGGCGCTTCTCCACCGCCGGTGCGACCTCGACATTATATGGGACATCATCTTTACCATCGTTGCTCAAACTGCTGTTGCTGGCAGCCGTGTTTGGTGACCAGCCAGCGTCGTGGAACTATCACAGCGATACCGCTAGTAGCTGCGCGTCTAAACGATCCGAGAATAAAGTCGATGGCGGCAAAGGCGTCTTTGCATAGCGTCAAGCTGATTCAGAACGATCGCAGAACGTTGGCGACGCCAGAGCGCGACATCTCGCCCAGCCACATCGGACATCTACTCAGCGCTGAAGGCCTTTGCTCTGATTAAATCAGGTCCACTTCCAGGTTGGTTGAATTCAATCGGACGGCGCACCACCTTTGTTACTATCGAATATCAGAGACCAATTTGGTTTGATCAGGAGCGTTTAAAATCGGCATCTGCGGTGCCAGGTGCCAGTTCTGTCTACCAGCCAGCATACCGCGCCATGGCGACCAGAAGGAAGGTTCAGACGAAGTATGGACGCTGCTTGCAGCAGCTCGGTGCTGTCCGCGACGTCGTGATCCCTCGATCTTTCACTGAACCATCCGACCGTGCGCCTCAGCGTTTTTGTAACGAGCGATAAATCCGGACCTTTCCAGATCGATCAACGTTTTGGTGTCCGCCGAGGAAGGAGCAGCAACGTTCCATTGCCGAACCTGGAGTCGACATGCGGTTCAGCTCTTACCATTTTACCATGTGGTGATTACCGCCATCCTCAAAAGTGGCTTTTTCGTTTATTTGCGCACTGTCTCGTTTAGCAATATAAG
>ERZ1370068.1447-contig-11340_pt1 | contig 23301 bp, 37 predicted proteins | sample MGYA00561227_ERZ1370068 | MGnify/ENA primary metagenome ERZ1370068 (study PRJEB38410, sample SAMEA6850437) | metagenome | study: Metagenomic assessment of the ecological functions of the soil: analysis of the soil microbiota associated with the...
GGTCGCGGTCTCGTGCGGAGCATGGGCTGGAAACCTAAAGCGACCATCGCCCTGGCTCTCGTCGCCTGTGTCCTCGCGTTTGGCGCTGTGGCTACCCCTATCACGAGTCAGCCGACGTTCTGTGCCGGTTGCCATACCATCGCGCCCTCGTATGAGAGTTGGGTGAAATCCTCGCATCGAGAGGTGGCCTGGGTCGCCTGCCACGTGCGACCGGGCATTGAGGGCTGGCTCCGCGATAAAGCCTGGGCGGGGACGAAGGATGTGGCGATCTACCTGCTCGGCGCCCCGACCGATCCCCGTAGTCTGCAGGCGAAAGTCGATTCCGCTGTCTGCCTGAGTTGTCATCGAAACATTCTTCGTATGTCCGAGGTTGCCCCGCGCGATCTGCCGCCGCCGGTCAGCGATGTCGGACTAGTTATGAGCCATCGCAAACATATCGAAGCGTTTGCGAAGCGCGGCCAAGGGAGGGCTGTACGACGTACCATTTCTGGGGTCGTGCATGAACAGCCGATCAAAGGCTATCCGATTGTCATGCCGCGCGGGCACCTTTCGGCTGACAACAAACCGTGGTATCCCGACCATCCGGAGGGCTCGTACTTGCGGACAAGGGCTCTCACGGATTGCTTCCGATGTCACGACGGGAAGGCGGAGCATGAGGGAAAGGTCGTGAGCCGGACATGCGAAACTTGCCATCTCCCCGAGAAGATCAGCAAGGCGCTGCTCTTCGACTAAGTCGCAGATCATTCATGTCCACACCCGTCCTGTGCGTCCAGCATCTGGTAAAACGGTTTGGCGAGTTCGTCGCCAGTCAACGATATTTCGTTCGACATCAGACCGGGAGAAATTCTTGGATTGCTGGGCCCGAATGGGGCGGGGAAAACCACCACAATTCAGATGCTGCTAGGAGTGGTGACACCGACTGCCGGCTCCATTCAGATGTTCGGGCTCGATCTGGCGGCGAACCGTGAGGTCATTTTGCAACAAGTGAACTTTTCCTCGACCCATGTCTCACTGCCTCAGGCGCTCACGGTCGAGGAGAACCTCTGGGTGATTGCGCGGCTGTATGGTCTCGTCTCACATCCAAGAGCGGGTCGATGACATCGTGAAGCGGCTTGAGATGGAGGAGTTTCGTCATAAAGTGACGCGCAAGCTCTCTTCCGGTCAAAGCACTCGTCTTGGACTGGCCAAGGCGTTCTTGACAGAACCGAGGATTCTATTTCTCGATGAACCGACTGCGAGTCTGGATCCCGATATCGCGCAAAAGATTCGGAGCTTCCTCAGGGAGGAGCGACGATCGTCAGACTCGAGCGTGCTCTATACGTCGCATAATATGAACGAAATGGAAGAGATGTCGGATCGGATCATCTTCCTCCAGCGAGGGAAAGATTGTGGCGGAGGGACGGCGCAGGAGATTGTGGCGCGGTTTGGGCAGGCGGATTTGGAAGAAGTATTTGTAAAGTTGGCGCGGGAGAAGTAGGAGGCAAAGGGGAGAGTCTCTGTGCTCGCGCAACGCGCGGCCTCAGAAGGCCCTCGTTGGACGCGCAGGAGAGACTCCCCTTCACCTCCGAGGCCGCTAAACTTGGGAGAGGGAAGGAAGAAGGATGAAGGTTCATCGAATCTATGCATTGGTGGCGAGGCATCTGTACCTGTACCGGCGCAGCTTGCCGCGTATGATGGAAATTTTCTATTGGCCGTTTCTCGACCTCGTCATTTGGGGATTCATTACGGTCTACCTCATGAAATTCCAAGGACAGATCCCAGGGGCGGTGACGTTCTTTTTGGGGGCGTTGATCCTGTGGGATGTTTTGTTTCGAGCTCAGCAGGGGATTACGATTTCGTTCCTGGAGGAGATCTGGGCAAGAAATCTCATGAACTTGTTTGCCAGTCCACTCAAGCCGAGCGAGTTTCTCGCCGCGACGATGGTCATGAGCATCTTCAAAGTATTGGGCGTCTCTGTGGTCATGGTTGTCTGCGCAGGCCTGTTCTACTCCTACAACATCTTTGTGATCGGGATGTGGCTGGTTCCCTTTGTTTTGAATCTCGTGATGACGGGATGGATTATCGGGGTACTGACCACGGCCCTTATCATGCGATTTGGCCAGGAAGCAGAAGTCCTAGCTTGGAGCATGGTGTTCCTGTTCCAGCCCATATCCTGTGTGTTTTATCCGATGGAGGTGCTCCCCGGGTGGCTGCAGGCCATTGCTTGGATGAACCCGGCTGCCCATGTGTTTGAAGGAATGCGCGCCGTGCTCAACGCTTCTCCAGAGCCGATTGCCCATCTCGGGTGGGCGACCGGTCTCAATTTATTGTTTCTTGGTATGGTAATTGCTGCCTTTCATTGGACATTCGAGCTTTGCCGCGAACGGGGATTGCTGGTGCGCATTGGGGAGTAAGTCGACGGGGAACTAGGACTCAGATTGCCATTTCAAAAGGGCTGTGATAGCCTACGACCACCTTATTGCAGGGGCCTGGCGGTGAGGTGGAGCGAAACATTCAGGTCTGCAGCATCGATGTTGCCTTGCCCGAGAATCTCGCCGGAAGTCAGACCTAAGTCGCCGCATCTCTCGCGTCTTCGGCCCGCTCCTTCCTCCGTCCCTCGTGTACAAGACAATATCATCATACTCATAAGGAGGAACCCCAGATGGGTTCGAAGATTTATGTCGGTGGGTTGCCCTATTCGGCGACCGAGCAGGAGTTGAGCGATCTGTTCGGACGACATGGCGCTGTCGCTTCGGCGCGGATCATTACGGATAAGTTCACGGGACAGTCACGCGGCTTCGGCTTCGTCGAGATGTCTTCGGATGCGGAAGCGCAGGCGGCCATCACCGCTCTCAACGGTGCGGAAATGGGTGGCCGGACTTTAACCGTGAATGAAGCGCGTCCCCAGGAGCCTCGCACTGGCGGTGGTGGTGGTGGATTTGGTGGGGGCGGGGGCGGTGGTCGTAGCGGTGGCGGGGGTAAGCGCGATCGCTGGTAACTGGTAATCTCGTAATCGCGAATGTGAACGGGGCTGTTATCGTTAAGATGGCAGCCCGTTTTGCTGTTGTCGCGGGACAAGAGATGGCCGTCGTGGTTGAGGGCGTGGGGGCCGTCAGCTAATCAACCCACCCATCACCAACTTTTGGAATTCCGGGCGGGCCCGCGGTCAGACTCTCGACCGAAGGCGGAGGCGCGTGAAGAGTCTGTCGCACGAGTGCCACCAGGGCTTGGTGATCAAACGGTTTTGGAAGAAATGGGAGGTCCCCCCGGCGTATGCCGTACCCTGCAAATCCTGGTCGATATTGCCGGACATGAGGATCACTCGCAGGTCTTTTCGCATGCGGAGCGCGCGGGCGGCCAGCTCGTGGCCGTGGACGTGGGGAATTGATTGGAGCTTGAGGCCAATTGAAAGCCTGGAGGGGAGGATGAGGTCTGTGAGTAGCAGATCGATGGGCCCTTCGTGCTGCGTGCAGATTCTGAGGGCCTCTGAACTGCCGTCGGCATCAAGGACCGAAAAGCCTGCCTGCTGAAGCATTGTCTTGCACAGCTTCGTGATGGTCGGCTCGTCATCGACCACCAGGATGGTTGGGGACACGGATCGAGGCACGGTGTCCTGCTGTCCTGACATAGTGTGGTTACCTTGCCGACAGCATAGTACCGGACAGAGCCCATGGCGAGATAATCCACGTTTCTGGCAGCATGGATAGGGAGAGGGTCAGGCAGGGTTTCTGTTGGGTGACGGCGCCCAGCCCCTCCCAGCGCTTTAAAGAGGCTGACCATATCTGTCAAGCGAGTGCGTTCGGTGAAGACCAGTCGGGTCTCTGCTGCCAGCGCTGTTCGCTGTGCATCCAGCACATCAAATAAGTCACCAGGCCTTTGCGGTATCGGACTTCAGGTAATCGCATGGCTTTCGTGAAGCCCCTTGCAGGCGATCAGTGGGCTGATGGTTTGCAGCGAGTCGATCTGTGAGGAGGAGGTGCCCATATATGGGTATGGGCGCTGTAGCAAGGTAAGGGAATGCGAGGAAAGACGGTGCGATATTCGGACAGTTACTTGTGAGCCGATCGGGCCTTAAGTGCATCCAGCCGTTTCTTCTCCAGACTCACATGCAGTGATTTCTCCTGGGTGACGATGACGGCCCCGGGCGCCTGGCCCTTCGCTTTCTTGACCCACTTGCGTCTCGTGTAGATGATATCGCCTTTGCCGCTTTTCTTCAAATCGCTATAGAGCAGCGCCAGCGTGGCGGCGTCTCGTACCGTCTCGGGCGGTGGATCGTTTCCTTTTTCCAAGCGCACCACGACGTGTGAACCAGGCGTACCGCGGGCATGCAGCCAGAGGTCGTCGCTCTTGGCCAGGCCGAACGTCAGCTCATCGTTCTCGCGCGCGTTTCTTCCGACATAAATCGCCAAACCGTCTGATGAGGTGAAGCGACGGAACGGACCTTGACGTTGTTCCTGACGGCCCTTCCTCCCCCGCCTGTCCGCGAGAGGGTTCGTGCGAGCACTACGGGATGGGGTTTGTCGGGCGGCTGCCAGGTTCCTTGTTCAATCGCAGTCATTTCTTGGCGCAGAGTCTCCAATTCCTTCTGCCCTTCCTCAATGCGTGGGTGCAGCTCCCGCTCTGCAGCCAGGTGCTTCCGATGCTTTCGGAAGTAGTCATCCATATTGCCTTGGGGAGTTTTGGTCGGGTCGAGCGGGATCGTCAGGTTGGGAAGCTCCTCATCGAAATAATCCACCACGGCTACGTCAGTCTGGCCTTTGCGGATGGTCGCGAGATTCGCCTTGATGAGTTCGCCATAGCGGGCGTAGGCCTTGTACTTCTCTGCCTTTGCGAGGTCTTCGTGCCATGCCTCAATGCGGCGGCGGATCTTCTTGATTGATCTTCTCAGTATCCCTGCCCGGGCGTTCCGCATGGACTCGATGACTGAAACGGCTTCTGCCCTGTAGTAATGGGCGTCGATGGCAGCCGACAGAGGATATGGTGATTCTGGGATGTCCTGGCTGAATCGCGCGTGGTCGTCGGCACAGCGTTCTCGTTGTCTGGTGAGTGGGAGGAACGTACAGCTGTCCTACAAGATTCTTTACCCCGTTCAGATCTCGTCGGATACGGCCTGCGTCATCGAGCACGAGGAGATTCGATGTTTTCCCTGTCAGTTCCGCGACTAATCTGCAGGGACCTTCCTTGGCGTTTAGTACAAGCTGAACGATCCGGTCTCCTTGAATCTGTTCGACCTGGTCTATTCGTGCTCCTTGCAGATGGGCGCGGAGAAATTGACAGAAGGGCGGAGGTGTCGGTGGATTCTGAAAGGCTTCCGTGGTGAAGTGGAGACGGGCGGCTTCCTGGTGGCAGGAGATGAGGAGTCGGTGTGTCCGTCCCGGCGCGCGAATCTCCAGTACCAGTGTACGATCTGTCGGCTGGTAAATTTTTTGAATCCAGCCTCCGGCCAAGGCCGGAGCAAATTCGCCCGTCACCTTCGCAATTTCTGTCGCGGTCAGTGCCACGATTCGCCTCCGATCGGCGCTGTCTTCGAAGAGAGCGGCGTAGATTTACAATGAGTGAGGGAATTTCCCCACTCAGGGCATCAGCTCCTGGACCAGGTCCTTTTTTGCCGGATGGGGCCAATGTGTCACATGTATAAGCGGTTTAGGCCGAATGTTGTTCGGCGCACTCTACGATTCACTGCTAAAACACGCAAGCAGTCGCAACAACACCCGTGGCATTGCGATTGCTATCTTGGACAGGATAATCGGCTGGGCACACGCCTGCTAAGCTTAGGAGGGAAGTGGGTGTGGCGTCGTGGGCCTCAGTGTTAACAGAGGAGGGCCCCATGCAGTGCGCAAGATGTGACTGGTCTCATGGTTGCCGATAACCTGATTGATATGCGCGAGAGCAGTGTACCCATGTGGATGAAAGGATGGCGATGTGTGTCCTGCGGGAACATTGTCGATCCGATCATCCAGAGACATCGGATGATCCAACAGGCGGGAGCCTTGCGGTTACTCGGAACAAAAGCGGCGTGCCGCGGCTCCATCACGCGCTCAAAGCTACAGCCTAAGCCGGTCGGCCCGACGATATCGACGAGCGCCGATCCCTTGGCGTGATATCAAGATCCGTACGATATGACCTCAGTTCTGCTCCCAGCCTCCTGGTGTCCCACGCGTTCTTCTTCCTAGCTCGCATGATTTATGACTGTTCGTCGCGAAATCGCTAAGCCGCGTCTCGAGACCAGCGCGCGGAGCCCAGGGAACTGGCTCCGCCGTCTGCGGCAGTGCCTGTCCACTGCTCTTCAGACGGGGACAGGCGCCAAAAAGGGCGCCAGTCCCCAACAGTACGTTGAGGGTCCGAGGGGCGAGCCCGCCGGCCGAAGGCTCGTCGTAGCAGCGGATCGCGATTGCAGCAGAAGCGCTCATGAATAATGCGGGCTAGCGGTCGGCGTTCAAACTTGTTCATCAAGCTGTATGGTTTTATGCCCTCTGTATCAGCGGGACTGACAGGGCTTATTTCCGCTGGCCTGTCGATAACAGTAAATAACTCGACAGGTTGGAGGTGATGTGTGAGGCTCGCTCTAGTAAGGCATTTCTCTTGCTGAATCATATCTTCATGAAGCTCGCCTCTATGACAGACACCTTCGATCTGGGGACGGCCCGAGCCGGTGGCCGGCGTGATTGGGTGCGTGTCATGACCCTCAGTCTGGTTGTGACCGGGTCCTTTTTGCTGCAAGGTTGCCTCGCAGGAGCCTGGGTGGCACTGGTGGCAGTGGATTCTACAATGAGGAGCAGTAACATTACCTTTTGGCCGTTCGAGCAATCATGGGTGGCACAGCAGGACCAATCGAGCGATGCTGTCCACAATTCGAAGGTGACGAGCGTCGCGGTTACTTCCGGTTGAGGGCGATCCGGAGATGGGCGCGCGGCTTGCCACCTTGTTGCAGCAGGAAACCACGTTGCGCGTCGAGTCGCCGTCGACCGTCGCGGCTGGAATCTCGCAGCCGATCCGCGTTGGGCAAAAGCCGATGATGCAGATCGCAGTGCCTAGCCAAAGAAGTCACGCGGGACCTGGATGTCGATACCGTTCTCGTCAGTCGCGTTGCCGGTTCGCCCTCTCATCCGAGCGACTGGGGGTGGAAAGCGGAGGGCTCACGACGCCTCTATCTGTACCTCGTGAATCACGACGGCCATCTGCTCTGGAAGGATGAACTGCCCTTCACGCTGGTGAAAGGCTTCACACCGCCGCTGGAAGCATCCGTGCAGATCGATCTCAGCCATCACGTGATGCAGCATGTCAAAGAACTGCACCTTGATGAACTTGGCTACCTACCGAAGAAAATCTCCTAGCAGGATGCTGAAAAAGTCCGCCAGCCTATCTTGTTCATTTGGTCTGTTCGGTCTGTCTGGTTCGTTTGCTTGCATGAGACTAACCAGATGGACCGGACGAGACCAGATAACCAGCGAGACCGGGCTTATCCTAGACGTGTGAGGCCCTCGAAATTCTAGCGTGTAAAGAGTTTTTCCGCAGTCTGCTAGCCCTCCTTGCAGCGCTCCCTCTCCTCCGGTACAGTCTGACTCCTTCATCTCGGAGCTTGCGTTGTCCATGCCGTTGCTCGATGTGCCATTGCTGGCTCGTCTTCAGGAAGAGTTTCGCCTGTCGATGAGACGACTCCTGGGCGACCTCTGCCAGGATTTGGAAAGCCAATATGCAGATGTCGCGAAATCGTTGGCGTTGCCTGTGGCCTACTTCCGGTTCCTCGGGCAAGCACTCGAACGAGATGCGTATGCCCACTGGAAAGTCGTCGGCTGGATCGAAGCGCTGAACGACCTGGTTTACTTCATCGATCTGCTGCAGCAAATCCGAGAGGAGCAGAATCCTCGTGAGTTCGCGGCGCAGCTGTTTGCCGAGTGCGAAGAGAAGTTCTTCGAGAACAGCTATTTAGACGATCTGTTTCCACGCGGGGTCTCGCAGGCCTCGGGACTCGAACGGCGACTGAATGAACTCTGTACGCGTCTTACTCAGGAGCTGACACAGGAATCGCTCTGTCTCGTGCCGGGACTTCCAATTTTGTGGTGCGCCTCTCGCAAGATCCCGTCCTGGACCATAGAGGTACATCTCGGCCACAACGTCGAACGGGCAGAGAGCAGCTGGAACGATAGCGATGGGGATGGAGGGTGATATCTACGAGGCTCCTTCCTCGGTGAAGAGAGCCCTCAAACACAGCATCTGGCCAGGCAACCATTCTAGTTCGGCCGCAAGAGCTGTCTCTGAAGATCGGACAAACCATGACGCCTCTGTGCATGAGGAGAGGCAATCGGTTGGAGTGGAGCTGGACGCACCGGTCGCCAGTTGTGGCAATGGAGACTCAATCTGGGGCCATTACAGTCGGGCCGACGCTCGTCTATGGGAAGGACCGCCAACCTCGTACTGTGGCCTCCACCTCAGCCGATCAGGTTGCGCGAATCGGGCTGGCATGGACAATCGTACAAGATGCCTGGCCCGAAGGGCACGAGGTCCTCGCGCTGTTGACCACTCGGATCATCCCGCTCAAGCGCCAAGGGCGTCGTCAGCTTCAGTTATCGCCACCGACCAGGACTATCCTTTATTAACTGCTTCGACCGGGACCACCTCGATCTGATCGACGATGTGATCCACGAGAATAGCCATCATCATTTAAATCTTTTATTGCGCAAACAGATTCTCTATCACGGCGATCGCAACCAGCAGATCTTCTATTCCCCCTGGCGCCGCAGCCTGCGTCCGCTCAGAGGCATTCTCCATGCGGCGTTTACGTTTGTGATCGGGGCGATGCTCTTCGAACGACTATCAACATGGGCGTCGGGGCGGAGTGGATCGGCTCGATGGAAACGAGCAGGACTGACCTCGCGCGATCTGCAGCGAGCCCGGTTTCGCTGTCTCGAGGAAGTGGAATCCGTCCGCTACTCGATCCAGGATTTGGAGTACGCCAGCCGGCATCTCAAGTGGCTCACCGGCTCAGGCCAACGGCTGGTCAAGCAGTTGGCGGATACGATCGAGCAGGTCGAGCACAACATCGCGCCCCACAGAAAAGCAGTCCTCGCCTCCAAATTCGGCCCTGCCCTCCGCCGCCATGTGAAGGAACTCCAGCAAGCCCGCCAAACCTACGGGACCAGTGAGACTTGGGAAGGTGTGACTAGGTTGCGGGTTACTGTTGGGCAGGGCTGGACGGTGCTTGACCCATTCCAAGAACGCGACGCGTAAGAGCTGTCCGCTGCCGTGATCGGGTACGATGCGTTCTTTGTTCGTCGACTATGTAAACATAGTTCGTGTCCATTTTTACCAGTAAAAAGACTTCCATCGCGGTAAGCGTCCAATGAAGCATACTGCCATCGATGAAGCGTGATTATGACGAGGGATGTTCGCGAGCGTGCTGCGGCTTTTAGAAGGAGGTTGGATACAGGTCAGCATCAACAAACCCAAGTGGCTTGAGTGCGGCAGACTAAGGTGTTGATGTCCCGAATTCGCCAGCACCACCCCACTCGTTCATAAGACGGATTGGTGAGCTCCAAAACTTCAGCAGCAATAGAGATACCGAGTCACGAGAGGCGGCGATAGGAGCTGGCGCGTTTTCTCTCCTCCATCACATCGCAGCGCAGAACGCGTCATCAGGCCGGACCGATAAAATCGTTGATGCCAAGACGCACCATCTGCTCGGACGGCGTCAGGCCCTCGCGCTTGCCCAGCGCTTCCAGCCGCCGACATTTCTTCTTTATCCGGAGAGGGAGATCGTGAGCGCGCGCGCGATCGGCTCCTTCGCTTAGATGCTGCGTTCGTCATGGGTCAGCAGAAAGAACTTCCGAGGCAACCTTGAACCAATTCGCCGTCATGTCGAATAATACCCAGAAGGCCCGGCGTGGCCTATGGGCCAGTGTGGCTGAGCAAGCATAGCTAGTGGATAATGTATTCTATGCAACGGCTAGGTGGATGCCAGTGCCGATACCAGCCTGAGGCGCATATTCAATGTGAAGAATTCGCCGAGTGTGTTTTGCTTTTACTCTTCGATGAGGGCGTGGATAATAAGGGGCTTCATCAGCAGCACTCCCCCGCAGGCACCACGCATTCCGCAGAGGCCTGCGTGTTCGTAATGGCGCCAATCTCATTCTCAGTGAGGACACCCTTGTTATGGCTTCACGGGATCACCCGTAGTGGTCCATTCTCTGACGCACAGTGGTCTAAGTGCACTCGTAATGTAACAACTCTCTCCAGCGCCCATGATGGCGCGCGTGCATACGTTACGCCCGCTTTGCAAGACCATGGTCCCCATTCTGTTCCATCAAGCTTCCTGCTGAGTGGAAGCGAGGTATCCTGATGCCATACGACCAGCCAATTTGATTTTGGCGATTTCTCAAACAACGTTGCGCGGTAAGGAATTGCAGGCTCCGAAAGAGCGGTCGAAGCCAACGCAATCAACCGCTTATCGTTTGCTAAAGAAGAGATAGCTGGGCATGACATAAGATGACGTGGTTCCTGCACGGCTCCGTCCGACCTTCCAATTTGATAGATGGTCCAGGATACGCATGCACTCCGAGCTTGGGAAAACATTATGGATTACAGAGAAGCCGTTTTGTTTAGCTCTTCCATCTCTTATTAAATCGTGTGGTGGAGATGCAGTGCGTCGGTGTCCGTCTTGGATTGTATAGTGCGAGCGTCCGGGATGCTTTCAACTACGCGCGTCCAACGAAGGCCTTCCGATTCCTTATGCCTCTCTTGGAGGGAGTGGCCGAGGCGCTGCCCTTTACTGCGCGCATCGAACGAGCACCGTTCTCATCGTGCGCGTTCTGCGAGCAAGAAGGGCACCTGGCCGCCTCCTCATTCTTCTTGAGGCCGCGCGTTGCGCGAGCACGGAGAGCATCCCAGCCGCTCCTGCCTCTTATGGCTCAACCACTACATCGACATAACGCCGGCACACTATCCGCCCCCTTCTTGTCCGTCACCCGCAGCTTGAACCGATAGGTCCGTTTCTCTGATACGGTCGGCGCGAGAAACGACGCTTCGGCGTTATCCACGTCCAGCAGCGCGATCTTGCTGCCTCGTACCTGACTCCACGCATAGTACAGTGCTTCGCCTTCGGCATCGCGGCTTTTCAATCCGCTCAGCTTCACTTTCGACCCAGCCTTCACGGTCTTGTTCGCTCCGGCGTCGGCCACTGGCGGTTCGTTGGGCTCGTCGTTCACTGTCACCCCGACATCGAGTGAGGCTTGCTTGTCGCGGTTCGTGACCGAGAGGACGGTCTTCCCGTTGCCGACGATTTGTAGGAGGCCATGGGGCAACACCCGAATGACTTTGGGATTTGACGATTGATAGGCCGTGCCGGAGGCAGGGGAACTGATGCGTCGAGTGACGCCGTCGGCGAACTCGCCGACGACAGGCAGCTCGAAAATCTTGCCCATTGAATCGACGTGACCGAATGCGGAGGATTGCCCCGTTCGTCCGAGCTGCAGGGGTTTGTCGGTTTCGAACTCAATGGTTGCGAGAGCGGCGTCTGGTTCTACGTTCACCAGGATTTCATCGAAGACGGATCTCGTTCCCAATCGTCCTCGTGAAATTTCGGCGACCGCCAGCAAGCGCATGGGCCTGATGCCATCTTTCGGGACCCGCAACGGGCCGCCGAAGGCCGGGTTATGGTCGGGCAATCCGATCAGCGCCACCGGCGCAACGATCGATCCCGTGGCTGTCGCATCCTCCTGCTCCACGAGCGTTTCGTCCTGCTCGCCGTACCAATAGTAGCGGACCTGGATGATGCCGGAATCTTTGCCGAGGTCCACACGGGCGGTGACAGTTGTGCCCGATGTCAGCTTCGCCCCTTCCGCCGGTTCGACGATCGTAAATGCGTGGGCCGGCTGCGCTGGAAGCGCAAGGTAAAAAGGCAAACGTGTAAAGGCAAAAGTTAAGTCCCAACTTTCTACTTTTCTCCTTTTAACTTTGTCCTTTCCACGCTCACCTCTTCAGGTGGAATGGCACGTCGGTCAGGATGACGCGATCTTTGAATAGGAGCGCGGCTTTCAGGCGGAGCGCCCGCTGATTATGCAGGATATTTTGCCACCACTCAGCTGGGAGAATTTCGGGGATGACGACGGTGATCCAGGTGTCCGGCTCCTTGTCCAGGATCTCCTCGACGTAGTCAGGAGGGAATTCAGGATGGATCGATAGGGCGAGGGTAAGACGACGAGGTTGACGCCGCCTCCCACTGGGCCCACTGCATCTTCGAGTCGGCACGTTTTTCCGGGTCTATGTCGACTAACACCGCCCGAATGTCTCCTGGCCGGCTCCGGGCATAGTCTACCGCACGGATGACGGCACGGTTCACCCCGCTGATCGGAATGATGACGATATTACGCCGAGGCATCGGAGGGCGGCTTCCACGTCGGTCGAGAACAATCTGGTCGGAGACGGCCTTATAGTGCGCGTGAATGCCTCGAAACATCATGATCAGGATTGGGATCAGCACGATGACGATCCAGGCACCGTGCATAAACTTGGTGCTGGCGATGATCGCGGTTGCAATGGCGGTGGCGATCGCGCCGATGCCATTAATGAGAATTTTCTTCCGCCAATGAGGTCCGCGCATGCCCAGCCAGCGACGGACCATGCCGGCCTGCGAGAGGGTGAACGAGAGAAACACGCCGACGGCATAGAGCGGAATAAGTGCGTGGGTGTCACCGCCGAATATGACAATGAGCAAGCATGAGAAGACTCCCAGGATGATAATGCCATTGGAGAACACCAGGCGGTCGCCCATGAGCGACATCTGGTGGGGCATGTAGCCGTCGCGGGCCAACAACGATGCGAGGCGTGGAAATCCGGCGAAGGCGCTGTTCGCCGCGAGCACCAAGATCAACATCGTGGAAGCTTGTATTAAATAGTAGAGGACTCCTTCGCCGAAGATGGCGCGTGCAACCTGCGAGACAACGGTTTCATCGTCTTTCGGCAGGACGCCCAGGTAATACGCCATCGTACTGATGCCGAGGAAGAGTGTGCCCAGAACGAGCGCCATCGTGATCATCGTGATAACGGCGTTCTTCGGTTCCGGGGGCGAAACGCCTGCACGCCATTCGAGATGACTTCCACGCCGGTGAGTGCCGTACAGCCTGATGAGAAGGCACGGAGCAGGAGAAACAACGACACCGATTCGACCGCGGTTTGAGAGACCATGCTCTGAGAGACCACGGGGGTGAGTTGTCCAAACAGGAGTTGAAATGTTCCGACGGCCAACATGAGGAGCAGGCTCCCAACGAACATGTGAGGTCGGGACGGCAAACACTTTCCCAGACTCCCGAACACCGCGCAGGTTGACCAGGAGAACGATCACGATGGCAAACACGCCGAGTACCGTGCGGTACGGAAAGAGAGAGGAATGGCGGAGGTGATCGCGGCGATGCCGACGCCACGCTGACCGCAACGGTCAGTGACATAGTCGATCATCAACGAGGCCGCTGCGGTCAGTCCTGGCCATTCACCCAGGTTCGACTTGGACACGATCGTAGGCGCCGCCGCCTCCCGGATATTCGAAAATGATCTGGGAGTAGGAGCGTAGTCAAAATTGCAAGCAGGATGATGATCGTGAGGGTGATCGGAATCGAGAAAATGCGCAAAGGCCAGGCTGGATGGAACGAGGACCAGGAGGATTTCCTCCGTGGCGTATGCGACCGAAGACAGGGGATCGGAGGCGAACACGGCCAGGGCCAGGCGTTTCGATAGCCGTTGGTGGGCAGCTTGAGCCGTCTTCAGTGGATTCCCAACCAGCCAACGCTTCAGAAACATAGCAGTCATTATCGCATATAAATGGAAGTGTGCACATCGAAGAAGAAGCCCTCGGACGTCAGAGGCCGAAAGCCTCAGCTCGTCTGTGCGGCGTGGGACTCCGCATGACATGAGAGGACACGCGTCGTGTCAGTAGTCGCCAGGGGATCCCGGGGGATTGACAGCCTATTATGTAAAGTCCAGTATCTTTAGACTGCTAATTGAAGATGACCACCCCTTCGTGTCGTGGGAGGTGGGTGTGATCGTGAATCATTTTTCGGTCTGTAATTTTCGTACGGGTTGATGGCTGTATAACATACCATTTCAAGGAGGCCGGTCATGTTGTTTCACAAACTGGGGGGTTGGATGCCTACCCGCATGCTCGGCGCGATGGCGGCTGTGGCGCTTGCTCGGAGCCCCGCTCGCATCCGCTGAGAATTCCTCACAGGATGGGCAGATGTCGTCGCAGCACGTCGCGATGAGCCATCAGCTGCCTGGTTGGGCGGAGAAACTCAAAGGTCAAACGATTGTCGAGGATGCGATGAGCGGCAAGGCCGAGCGTTCTGCAATGGTTGAACAGCAGCACCAGCGGATCATGGAGCATATGGCCCAGGATCCCCAGGTGCAGGGTGTCAACACCGGGATGTACAACACCTCTTCCATGATGCACCAGTATGGAGCAGGGGGCAGGACATGCTGCTTGTGTCCGATCCTCGCGTGGAACCGGTGGCGCTGACAGGCGGCGGAAGTGTCCGGCCACGGCTCCGGTGAAGCAGTACAACGTGTCCACGATCAATGTCGAGATCACGCTCAACACGTGGCTCGACTTCTATCCAGGCTATATGTACGTGCTGGATGAAAATCTGGATAAGGTGCGCGCAGAAGAAGCCAAGAACAAAGAAGCCCGCGACAAGGAAGGGTCTCGATCCTGGCGCCGTGATTCCTGGCGTGCAGGCACAATGGATTCAGCCCCTCGTTTTCCGCGCCAACCAGGGTGACTGCGTCAAGATCAAGCTCTCGAACAAGCTGGAAGAGGGCGGTGGACCGGTCAGTCTGCACATCCATGGGTCGAGCATGGTGGTGAGCGCCACCGGCGCGGCGGCAACCACGACGAACCCGGATTCGGTCGTCGAAGAAAAGAAGACAGGCGAGTTCGAGTGGTACATCCACCCGAACACCCAGGAAGGTGTCCGCCAATTCCATACCTATAGCCAAGACCGCGAACTGACCGTGATGGGATTGTTCTGGCGCGTTCGTTGTCGAGCCGCGCGGATCGAGCTACCTGGAGCCGCTCGGCGAGGGCGATCCAACGCCGGCCTCCAGTGGTTGGCAGACGATCATCAAAAACGGTACCGGTCCGGACTTCCGCGAGTTTGTGCTGATCTATCACGAAGTCGGCGACGAGGCCTTCCGCCCGCTCAATAAGAAGGGCGACTTCCTGCCACAGCGTGATCCGTTGACCGACGCCCTATCGTCCGGGTGGCCGTGCAATCAACTATCGCAGCGAGCCGTTCGGCATCAACAACATGCATGTGCAGCACGAATACTTCGGGTTCGAAGACGAGTCGATGGGATACAGCTCCTATACGTTCGGCGATCCCTCTCCGACGATTCCCCGTTCCTATATGGGCGATCCGGCCAAGTTCCGCTTGGTGCACGGGTGGATCGGAAGTCTTCCACTCGCACCATCCCCACGGTGGGACCATTCGTTGGCCGCGCAGCCCGCGGGCGATCGATGACATGAACCTCTGGGCGACTGCGAGGAACGGGCCGGTGAAGTATCCCGTGATTCGTGCGAAGACAGACCGGGTCGACGTGGAAGTCATCGGTCCTTCCGAAGCACTCGACCTCGAGACGGAGTGCGGCTCCGGCCTCTGCCAGCAGTTGGCTGGCGACTTCCTCTTCCACTGCCACGTGGCGCACCACTATGTCGCAGGTATGTGGGGCTACTGGCGCGTATACAACACGATCCAGCAGGGAGATCTCCGGAACGACGTGATGCCGGATCTCCGTGAGTTACCGGATCGCAAGGGCCGGATCAAGACACCGATTTCGTCGGACAAGTTGATTGGTCAGACAGTCGATTGGTTTGGTAAGCAATTCACGATTACCGACAAGGGCAAGAGCAACTGGACCACTAACCCTGCCACCATCACGGTCAAGGATTGGGTGACGATGCAGATGCCTACGATGGGCAAGCCTGGCCACAAAGATGATGAGAAGGGTCAGCTTGTGTCCTATGACGCAACGGTGTTGGACTGGGCTTGGGACGGCAATCGTGCGATGAGCGAGAAGGAGAGCACGACGGACAATCCCAAGTACAAGTCCACTCATCCTGGTAGCGGCATCCGATCATGTTTGAGCCGTTGACCGGCAAGGTGGCCTGGCTCCTCACCTGACGCCGCACTTCGGCAAGCGGGCGATGTTCTCCCGAACCACGTGGGCGCACCTTGGCTGGAGATGATCCGCCGGGATGCGAATGGGGATGAGAGCAATGACAATTCCAGGCCAGGAGAGAACGGCGTCTGGAGCCTCTGTCCGGAGAATGCAGGGCGCAAGAGCTTCAACGTTCACTTCATTAAATTGCCCGATCAAGATTGCGAAGGCGCAGGGCAAGGAACCGCCGGTGATCGATCCGAACGGATTGATCTACGTGCTCCATGAAGAAGAGGCGGCAATCCGGGCCAACGACGACCCTGAAGTATCCGTTGGTCGTGCGCGGCAATATTTACGATTGTGTCGATTGGACCCTGACCAGCGAGTGGGACGACGACGACTATACGAACTTTCAGTCGTCGAAGATCAATACCCACTGGCATTTCCTCCAGTTCGATAACCAAGCGTCTGACGGAGTGATCACCGGTTTCTCCTATGAGCAGTCGGTGCGCCCGTTCACGATGCTGGAAAGAAGAATAAGAAGGGGTTGCCGCTCCCGATGAACACGGTACTGACTGCGCCGGTGAAGAATGGGTGCAGCCTCGATCAAGGTGAAGAATGCGAGGCCAGTACCACGTCGGCACGCTGATCTTAGTCGGTGCCGATAACGTCAAGGGAATGAAGTCGTTCGATCAAGGATATTAAGGGCAGCACGATTGCCTTGACGAAGGGCCTCAAGAGCGATCACCCAGTGAACGACATCGTAACGGTCGAATTCGTTCGGCAGAGGTTCTGGGTCGATGCGGACGTGGGAACCGTGTTCTGGCACGATCACGCATTCGGTGCCACCACCTGGCCGCACGGCGGCTTCCAGAACCTTCATCGCCGAGCCTGTTGGATCGACCTATCACGATCCGAAGACCGGGAAGGCGATCCGGAGCGGTCCGATCGCGGACATTCCGCACGGTCGAGCCGGTCGGCTATGGGGTGAACAACAGCTTCCGTGAATTGATGGTGCAAGTGCACGATACCGTGCCGCACACTGTCAACATTGTGACTGCGGGCAATCCGCCAGGGCAGCCGGTTGAAGTGGCCCTCGAAGCGGGGAAAACCGTGTCGTTCATGATGCCGGAGAAGCTCTATATGACGCCGATGCCGTTCCTGAACGGCGGGACCCACACCACCGGGAGTGGCTTGAACTTCAGGGCCAGGTCCGATCGCCCAGAGGTTGGCCACCAATCCTGATGTATCGCAGGCGTTCAACAGCCAGATCCATGGCGATCCTTATACGCCGTTGCTGCGTGCCTACACGGGAGATACGATGGTGTTCCGTCTCCTGCACACGCTGATGAACGAGACGATGACCTGGACCATCTCGGGTCATACCTTCTGAGCTGAACGGTATGCCAGCGATGCGAATCGGAAGAATTCGATGCACGTCGGGATTGCGGAGCGCTACGACCTCGTCGGTGCCGCAAGCCGGTGGACCGCGGTTGCAAGCGGGTGACTACATCCACTTCAACGGTCGTTCGTCGAAATTCTCTGAAGGCGCGTGGGGCATCATTCGCGTCTATGACAAGCGAGCAGGCCGATCTAAAGAAGCTCCCGGCCGGCTACTCGATCAAGGGCGAGATTCCCAAGGCGTTGCCGGTCTGTCCGGCTGACGCGCCGGTGAAAAGCTTCAACGTCGTGGCCTTGGATTATCCGGCCATGAAGTTCAACGCCAAGGCGCCGGAGTCCATCGAGGTGGACTTCGAGCGGAAGATCCAAATCAGCAATCCCGAGGCTAAGATCTATGCCTTGGAAGAAGATACCGCGAAGGTGGCGAGCGGTGCGCACCCCATGCCGCTCACGCTTCGTGTGAACGTTGGAGATTGCGTCAAAGTCAATCTGAAGAACAAGATGAAGGAGGGCAAGGCCTCCTTCTCCGCGATGGATTGGCCTTCGATCCGAAGGATTCGATGGGAGCCAACGTTGGTAACAACCCAGGCGATCAGACGATTGCTCCCGGCGCCGAGCGGACCTATACCTACTACGCGGATCCATTCACCGGTGAGACCACGTCGTTGGTGTCGGATTGGGGCAACGTGATGACAAATCCACGCAATGGCTTGTTTGGAGCCGTGAGTGGTCCGGTCCGAAGGGGTCAAAGTATCGGGATCCGAAGACCGGGGCCGATCTCACAAACAAGAACGCTTGGCTGCCGACGTGATCATCGATCGCTCGGTGGCGGGCAACGAAATGAGAGCCAATTATCGCGACGTCGCGTTGTTCTTCCAAGACGAAGACAACATCATCGGCACGAGTTTTATGCCGTATGTGCAAAACGTGGCGGGTCTGACCGGTGTCAACTATCGGTCGGAGCCGTATAAGTATCGCGAAGAACAGGGTTGCTCGCTGGGCAAGATGTTCCAGCCTTGCAAGGCGGACAAGCCAGAGGACCCAGCCACTCCACTCATCGAAGCGCATACGGGCGATCCGGTGCGTATCCATGTGATCGGGGCGAGCAATGAGCAGAACGGGATGTTCAGCGTCGAGAAGCATGAGTGGCCGATCGAGCCATTCATGCGCGGCGCAGATCTCATCAGCGTGGTCGAGTTCGCCGGTTCGGAAGTGCTCGATGCGTTCCTGCCCTCGGCCGGCGGACCATCTCGCCTGCCTGGAGACTATGTGTACAGCAACCAGCGGTTGCCGTACTCCCAGTCCGGGCAGTGGGGCTATAGTGCGTGTGTTGCCGTCCGGCGATGCGCGTTGCTGCCTCTCGCTGGCGCCAGGTGCAGGGACGAAGAGTGCGTCGGTTGAGCAACCGGCGCAGATCATCCCGGTCTCGGCGAAGTAAGATCGAGCGCCCTGCTGTTCGCAGGATGATGGCGAATCAGGAGAAGGGGAGGCCAACGGCTTCCTCCTTTTCTTTGGTACGGTCTTTTGATATGGTGCTGAGTTTCCAGTTCGCTCACACTATGGAATCGTGGAGGCCTCATGAGGGCACTGTTGTTCGTTTTGTGCGTGATGGCTGGTGCTGGACCTTTCTGTCGCATGGGCTTATGAAGAAATTCAGGTCACGGACGGAGGAACAATTGCAGGCAAGGTGACAATCACGGAAGGGAAGCCGATTCCCAAAGGTTTAACCTGATCACGTTTCCCGATCCGGTCTATTGCGGTCGGATTTCCACCGGAACCGGCTGGCGCATTCTTCAAGAGTTTTCTATCGCGACCGATGGAGGGCTCAAAGACGCGGTCGTCGTGTTGGTGGATGCGACGAAGGGGAAGCCCTTCACGTTCGAAGCCGCCGACGATTGAAGCGAGGGACTGCCGGTTTCTTCCGTTTGTCAGCGTGGTCAGGAATCGATCGGAGGTGAATGTCGTGAACATGGATCCCGTGTTTCATGATATTCAGGCCTATGAAACCTCTCATCTCGGCCCCGGGTGTTGTTTAACACACCGTTGCCCATGAACCCGCATCACAAGCTACAATGTCAGGGCCGACAGCCACGAACACTTGGCGGGTCAGCCGATGAAGGAAGTCATTCGTATGACGAAAGACCGCCGGATTTTTGTCATGCAATGCGGATTCCAGCTGCCTATATGGAAAGCTGGGGGTTGGCCGTCGACAATCCACTATTTGCCATCACGCAGGCCGATGGGACCTTCTCGCTTCGTGACGTGCCTCCCGGAGACTACACATTGGTGGCCTGGCATCCTGGCGTGGGTACGATGACGGAAAGAAAGTGACGGTTCCGGCTAAGCAGATGAGTCAATGCCGATTTTGTATTCGAGTCCCCCAAGGGACACCGTTCCGCGCGCATGAGATCGAGGAGGAACCCTCACTATGGATTGGGCGCGCTGGGTAAATCCATCGATATCGAAGCCGACCCTGGAACTGCGAAGCGTGAGGCGTCGGGACGTGAACGGTAACATGATGAGAACGTGGGTTAGAAACTTCATGGCGGAGGCAGGAATGCTCGCCGCCATGACGAGTCGGTGTGTGGCCATCGTTCGCCTACGACGTGATTGCTGTTCAGCATGGCGGAACGGTTGAAGGTACGATCACACTCAATGGTGCCGTGCCGGAGCCCAAAGGCTTCAACCTCATCACGTTTCCCGATCCAGCCTACTGTGGACGTATTTCAATGGACGAGGTTGGCGGCTCCTTCAGTGATTTCGTGGTGAATCAACACGGTGGGTTGAAGGATGCTCCTCGTCTTGTTGGAAGGCGTAGACTGCGGGCAAACCATTCGAGCTGTCCGTCCCCCTGATCGAAGCACGGGATTGCCAGTTTGCGCCCTTCTGCGAGCCATCGTTCGGAACGGTCATGCGGTGGAAGTCATCAACATGGATCCGGTCATGCACGATATCCAAGGCTACGAGACCTCGATCGAAGCCGGCGCGCGATGTTGTTCAACACGCCTTGGTCACGAATCATCAGCACCACCGGGGCGACATCCATGCGATGCACAACCATGCACCGGGTAAGTCGTTGGTCGGGCCGCTCTATTTGAGCAGAGGACGGCGGACGTTCTACATGCAGTGCGGCTTCCACGCCTACACTGGAAAGTTGGGCGATGGCCGTCAGCAATCCCTACTACGCGCTAGACCGATGCGAACGGGGGTTTCACCATCGAGAACGTCCCGCCCGGGACCTATCAGCTGGTAGTATGGCATCCTCAGACTGGTCCAGGCATCACGAAGACGGTCATAGATCCAGTCCAGACGGCAAGCTGGTCGAACATCTCTCCTCCATCGCTCCGAAAGGGGAACCGTTCTGCCTTCAAGGTGATGGACAATCCCCGCTTCGGCCCAGACACGCTGGGGTACTCAGTCGACATCCAGCCACTCGTCGAGTGATCAACACTGGAGCGCCCATGTCGTTTATCGCGGGTGAGAAGGCCTGCAGTTGGGAGGCTCTGCCTCGCGGCTTGTTCTGCTGGGTGGGGCGAGGAAGGGATGCCATGCTATGCGGCGGCTGATGACGCAGCCATTCCTCGCAGTAGAATTCTCCGGCTCGCTGCTGAAGACCAGCAAGGGGCGGTCCATTGCCATGCGCAAGTGTATGCGAAGGGGATCGTTTGCGGCTGGAGTACAAGTATGCCATTCGAGACCGAGCGGGGATATGCGCGCAATCGAAATCATCCGGTTGGATAAATTGGAGACCTGGTATCTGCTGGCGCAACAGAAGGAACTTTCGTGACAGGGCTGGACCCCGATGATCTGCTCCCGATTCGCCCCGCCTTACCGAGGAGCGGGACAGAATTCTGGTTGGCGATGCGACGGCGGCTGGTCGTGCGACCCAGCTCTTCGAAGTTCAGACAGACCCGTCACGGTCGAGTCGAGCGGTTCTACGAGATGGGTGGATCTGGATACAGGAGTGGTGTTGAAGCTCGTCAGCCGGGATCGGGAGTGGTCGTTTGAGTATGAACGGTTCAGACTGTCGCCTCAGCCAGCCTATTATTTTGAGGAGCCACAGGGATACAAAAAAGCATGCCGGCGCCTGTGCCGCAAGGACGAGGGTAGGGAGACGATGGCGAGTGAACTGATCATGCACAGGCGTTCGTGTTGTTGGAATTACTGGCCGCAGTTGCGGTTGCCTTGTTCTATCTGTGGAGTGGAGCGGGCCAGTTGCTGCTGGCTGCCGGGATCATCTGTCCCCAAAGATGTGCAAGAGGCGTTCGACAAGCAACAGTACGAACAGGTGCTTAAGCAGTTGGCCAAGCTGGAGAAGGAACAGGGTGTCGCTCCAGACGTTCGCCGGCTTAAGATCCGCTCCTTCCTCAAACCTGGGTAACCCCAAGGACGCACTCGGCGAGTACGATAAGCTGGAATTCGCGCTCAAGCAAGATGAGTGTATCTCTCCTTCAAGAGGTGGCGCTGGGGTTCATCATCATCATGGTGAAGGACATGCGTGAACAAATGCGCGGGGCGGCCTACACGGCGCTCAAAGAGGTGGATTCTGACGATGCCGTCCCCTATTTTGAGGATGGTTTGAGCGATGGATCTGGACCAGTCCAGTGCTCTCTCGCCGTCGAGGGGGCTCGGTCGATCCGAGGCGGGGGCGGAAATCGAGGAAATTGCGCGCGGCGATTGATGATCAAGCAGGGTTGGTGAAGGCGCAGTGGTGAAAGCGCTCGGCCGAACGGGAGATCCAGGAGTCATGTCGTTAGTCGAATCGGCTACCAAGGACGAGCTCACCACGGTTCGTATTGCGGCGATGGTGCGCTGATCAGGCTCGGCAAGAATGAGGTCTGGACCGAATTGCAGCAGGCCGCAGGGTCGCTGAATCACTGAGGGATCGAGACCGACGCGATTCGCATGATGGCCGAATTGAAAGACCAGCGTGGCGTCCTCCATCATGATGGAAGCGTTGACCAACAAGCAGCCCTCTGTTCGTGGAACTGCGGCCTAGGGGGCTGGGGCATCTCAGGCAAAAAGAGGCGCTGGGCACAGATTGAGCAATTGCTGAAAGATCCTGTGCCAGCCGTCCGCGAATCTGCGGCGGGGGCCTGGCAGAGCTGGGGGATCGGAATCGGTGCCGGCACTGAATCAGGCCCTTAGTGACGGCAACTTTACTGTGCGTGCCTCAGCGATTGCCGCGTTGCTCCAGCTTGGCCAGCCCTACTCGACGGTGTGCCGCCACCGCACGATCAGCTGGCCCAACAGGAACGATATGGCGCATGCGTGCTTCTGCGGCCTATGCCCTTGGGAAGGCGACCAAGGCCAACGCTCCCGGTGCGATCTCCCTGCTAACCAGCTTGACGGCTGATCCGCTTCCCGGTCCGAAGATTGTGGCGCTTCGATCCACCTCGGGCATGTTGGGGATCGTGAACTTGTTCCACTCACTGAAGGAAGCCCTCCACGACACGAATGATGCCGTGCGGGCTACCGCGGCAGGGGCGCTACTTCACCTTCTTCAACAGAAGACCATAGGTCTCTGCCTCTGCCATTAGCCCGCATTATTCATGAAGGTTCGTTGCGAAAGCGTGCAGACGCGAAGCGGGACTCGGGCACTCGGAGTCGTGAAGCTCTGAGGGCATACTCGTGCAGTATGTCGAAGGGCTGAACGGCGAGACTGCCCGTCACAGCCGCGTATCCACGCTTGCAGCAGAAGCTTCACGAATAATGCGGGTTAACACCTACCTTGTTTCAGATTGACAGGGCAGGTGTAGACTTTTGTATATAGACTCC
>ERZ1370068.6212-contig-521_pt1 | contig 23287 bp, 23 predicted proteins | sample MGYA00561227_ERZ1370068 | MGnify/ENA primary metagenome ERZ1370068 (study PRJEB38410, sample SAMEA6850437) | metagenome | study: Metagenomic assessment of the ecological functions of the soil: analysis of the soil microbiota associated with the...
TTATCAAATGCGGCTTACAGACCTTCGCGAGGGTGCTCGTCGCGGCATCGGTGCTCGCGTTGCTGATCGTCGTGGTCGCGATCACTTGCCGCGAGCGGGAGCCACCACGTACGCCGGCGAACCTCGGCGGCTCGGCGTCCCCTGCTGCAGAGCGGCGGCGTGTGCCAGGTTCTTCAACCGGCGGCCCTGCTGTTCTTCGCCGCCCCGCGGGATACTTTGCACCCGGATCGCCACGCTCGGCGAAGGAGGTGCGCGGCCCCGAGGAAGCACGACGATTCCGAAAGGCGATCCCGATCGCGCTCGGCAGCACCGTCGTGCTCTACGCGCCGCGCGGTTGCTCTCGCAGCGGGCTGCGGCCGGCCTGACGCGCCGCATTTCTCCTCACGCAACAACCGCCAATCCATCGTTTGAATCGCACCAGCCCGCGTTTCGTCGAGCGCTCCCCTACTAGAGCCCTGGCGGGAACTTGTACTTCCAGGGGATGGTCTTCGGCGGCGTCCCGATCACGATCGCGATCTCCTGGTGCGGCTTCAGCTCGAGCGCCCGCGGGTCGCCCTGGTACGGCTTCCCGTCGACGTAGAGCGCCACGGCGTCAGCTCCTTGCAGTAGCCGCCCACGCAGCTGGGCGTGAGGCGCACGCCCCAGACGCCGAAGAACTGGGCGAGGTCGAACGCGTGCGCTTCGTCGGCGACTCGACGTGCATGATGCCGCTCGCGTCGTGGGTGTGCAGCTCGGTCAGGAACTGGCCGTCGTAGATGCCGATCTGGGACGGAACGGTGACCTTCTTCCGTTCACGTAGATGTCGAGGTGCTGGTGGATGTGGACGACCTCGCCCTCGTTGGTCAGGGCGTTCAGGCCGAGCGGCTTGAGCCGGTCGGGCAGCGTGTCGAGCGCGGCGTTCCAGGGCGCCGGCCCCGTCTGGACGCCGACGAGGCTGTCGCTGTTCGGGATGTCCACGGCCGCCTTGTTGCTGTCGTTGAAGACGAACAGGAAGAGCACCGCCACTCCGACTGCGATCACACCAGTGAGGGCGAAGCCGATCGCCATGAACGGAAACGGCGATCCTCGGGCGAGCGAGGGTCGCTTCGGATCGGTGCGCCGCTGGGGGCCTGGACCTGCGCGGAGGCGCAGGCGTGCGGGACTTCTTCTTCGCCATCGGGCGGCGATGCTACCAAGGGCCTTGACGACCGCCGGACTGCGGGTTGAGTGTCGTCGCGTCAGATCCGGAAAGCCGAAAGGTCTTCCGGATCTGGCGTTTTTGTGGCCATTGCGGATACTCGGGATTCATCCCCACGCAAGGAGGCTGCAATGAGTTGGCTCGACAAGCTACTCGGCCGCGATAAGAAGGCGACCGGGGATCCCACCGACGACAGCTCGATGAAGCAGGAGGGCATGCACCAGGAGCAGGAAGCCATGCCGACCGAGCGTGCGGAGAGCGCTGGGGACACGGCTCAGGAGGGCGAGCGCGCGGCCGGGCAGGACACACCAGCCGGCCAGCGCTCGATCATCGGCTTCTTCGAGGGCGGCGCAAGCCGCCCCAGTCGTAGTCGTCCGACGCGCTCCTAGGGTTCGTCGGCTCATGACGCTCGTAGCGACACTTCTCGTCCTGCTCGCCGTCGGCGGCGCGCTTGCGCCTCTGGCTGGGCCGGGTTTTCGAACGCCTGCTCTCGGCTCGCAACGCCGAAGTCGACGGACGCCTCGAGGGATCACGGCGACGATGGACCGTCGGCTCCGGCGAGCTCGATACCGAAGGTCGATCGGCGCCTCGAGCACGCCTCGGAGCAAACGAATGCGATCCACAAGCAGCTCGGCGAGGTCGGCGGCAGGCCACGACCCAGCTGGCCGAGCACGCGAAGGACTTGGCGCTGCAGCGAGATCCTGCGACCTCCCAAGGCGCGTGGCGGTTTCGGCGAGCTCCTGCTCGAGAACCTGCTTCGCGACCGGTTGCCGCAGACTGCTTACTCGTTCCAGTACGGCTTCGCCGGTGGCGAGCGCGTCGATGCCGTGATTCGCGTCGACCGGATCGTCCCGATCGACTCCAAGTTCCCGCTACGACAACTTCGAACGGATGGTCGCCGCCGACAACGACATCGAGCGGCAGCAGTTCGAGAAGCTGCTTCGCGCGCGACGTGAAGGGCACGTCGACTCGATCGCGGCGAAGTACATCCGGCCCGACGAGGGGACCCTACGACTTCGCCTTCATGTACCTGCCCCGCGGAGGCGATCTACTACGAGCTCGTCTGCGGCAAGACCGGAGCGCTGCTCGACTATGCGCACGGCAAGCGGGTCCTGCCGGTCTCGCCAACGACCCTGACCGCGTACCTTCAGGTCGTCGTCCTCGGGCTCAAGGGCCTCCAGATCGAGCAGCATGCGCACGAGGTGATGGCGTACTGCTCACGGCTCCAAGCGGACTTCGGGAAGTTCAAAGAGGACTTCGAGCTCGTCGGCACGCACCTCGGGCGCGCTCAGAACGAAGTTCGGCGATGCAGAAAAGCGGCTCGGCAAATTCGAGACGAAGCTCGAGCAGGCGACCGAGTCGCAGGCCGAGCTTCCGGCAGACGAGCACGAGCTCCCGCGCGCCGTCGACGCCGCCCTAGGTTCTAGGCAGTAGCGGGCTGCTGCTCGCGGAGGTAGCGGATCAGGCCGCCGGCGACGGCGATCTCCCGCTCGCGCGGCAGCAGGTCATGCGGTGAGCGTGATCGAGTCCGCGCCCTCGATCTCGGCCTCGAGCTCATCGTTGCCTTCGGCGATCGAGTGCAGCTGCGAGATGCGCCAGGTCTGGCCGAGCCCCGTCTTGTCGTAGTCGTTCTCGTCCTGGAAGAGCAGCGGCAGGGATCCCCTGGGCGATCAGGTTGCGCCGGTGGATCCGGGCGAAGCTCTTGGCGATCACCGCGCGCACGCCGAGCTGGGCCGGCGCCAGGGCCGCATGCTCGCGGCTCGAGCCCTGGCCGTAGTTGTGGCCGGCGACGATGAAGCCTCCACCCCACTCGTGCGCGCGCTTCGCGAACTCGGGATCCTTGTGCTGGAAGGTGAACTCGGCGATCGCGGGGACGTTCGAGCGATACGCCATCACGGTCGCGCCGTCGGGCGAGAGATCCCCGGTCGAGATGTCGTCTGGCGCCTTGATCAGGACGCGCAGGCGCAGCTCGTCCGGGAGCGGCTCTGCTCGGGCGGCGGCTTGATGTTCGGGCCGCGAGGTATCTCGATCGAGCTCGCCCTCGTCGGCAGGCACCGGCTCGAGGATGTGGGCCTGCACCACCTCGGGGCGTGCCTCCGGGCGCTCCTGCAGGTCGACGTCGCCGAGCTCGCGCGGATCCGAGATGACGCCCGTGAGCATCGAGGCGGCCGCCACGGCCGGAGAGCAGAGGTAGACCTGGTCGTCGGCGGTGCCGCTGCGGCCGGGAAAGTTGCGGTTGAAGGTCCGGAGTGAGTTCGACCCCGACGGAGGGGCCTGGCCCATGCCCACACACGGCCCGCAGGCCGGCTCGAGCATCCGCACGCCGGCCATCAACAGGTCGACGTAGGTGCCGGAGCGCGTGATCTGGTCGAGGATCTGCCGCGACCCCGGCGTGGCTGTCGCCGACACGAGCTTCTCCGAGATCTGCGTGCCGCGCAGTCACCGCGCCGCAGAGCGCGAGGTCCGCGTACGAGGAGTTCACCGAGGAGCCGATGCAGACCTGGGTCAGCTCGGTGCCCACGACCTCCTCGACCGGAACGACGTTTCCCGGCGAGGAGGGCTTCGCGACGAGCGGGACGAGCCTCGGCGAGGTCGATGTGCTCCTCCTCGTCGAAGTCTCCGGTCTCGCCGGTCGCGAGGTCGACGAACTCGTCCTCGCGCCCCTGCTCGCTCATCCAGGCGCGCGTCTCGTCGTCGGCGGGAAGACCGCACCGGTGGCCCCGAGCTCGGCGATCATGTTCGCGATCGTGCCGCGCTCGGTGTAGCTGAGGCCCGCGACACCCGGCCCGGTGAACTCGAAGATCGCGCCGCGGCCGCCGCGAACGCCACGCCGGCGCAGGAGCTCGAGGATCACGTCCTTCGCCTGGATCCACGGCCGCTTCAGGTCGTTCTCGAGGAAGACGCCGACGATCTTCGGGCATGGAAGCTCGAAGGGATGGCCGGCCGATGCAGACGGCGACGTCCAGCCCGCCCGCGCCCGATGGCGATCATCGCGCACGGACCCCGACTGGGTCGTATGGCTGTCCGCCCGCGACGAGCGTCTTCCCGGGGGCAGCGAAGCGCTCGCAGTGGACGTAGTGGCAGATCCCGTTTCCGGGCCGCGAGAACCAGGCGCCGTACCGACGCCGACATCGCCTGCAGGAAGCGGTGGTCGTCCGGGTTCTTGAAGTCGATCTGGAGGATGTTGTGGTCGACGTAGACCACGGCCGTCTCGACCTGGACGCGGTCGACCCCGAAGGACTCGAACTGCATCATCGCCATCGTTCCCGTCGCGTCCTGGGCGAGCGTCTGGTCGACGCGGAGCCCGATCTCCCTGTCCGGGAACGAGCTCGCCGCGCTCGAGGTGGTCTTCGAGGATCGATGCGCGCGAGAGAGGCCATCGAGGCCCAAGTATTCCTGATGCGGCGGCGGCCGGCTGTCCCGGGATCAGAAGCGCAGGAGGGCGCCGATCCCCTCGACGGGCTCGAGATCCTGGCGCTGACGCAGCGCGCAGACCGTGCCCCGTGGGGCGAGCGTCTGGTGAATGGCGAGGTCGACGCCCTCGTCTGCGCTGCTCCGATCTCGTGCCGTCGAGCGGACACGCCCCGCCCTCGCGTGCGACCCGCCCGCAGGCGGGACACTCCCAGGCCGGCCGATCGGACGCCGTCCTGGAAGAGCAAAAGAGCTCGACACGCCCGCTCGGAGGCAGCCTCGAGCGTCCGGGCCCAGCCGGCGGCGGCCGCGGCCGTTGCGCCCCGCCTCCTCCTTCCAGCGCTCGACCACGTCAGCTCTCCTGCTGCGACCGCCACGACTCGAGCAGCGGGGCCGCGACCTCGAGCAGCTCCGGGCGGGCCGGCGTGCGCGTCGGCGCTCGTCCAGCCGACGATCGCCTTCTTCACCTCGTGCGAGCGTCTCCTCCGAGCTCGCCGCGAGTCTCGTCTGCGCGACGATCACGAGCGGGGGCCCGTTCAGCGAGCGCACCTGGCGGTCGAGGATCTCGGCAACGTCCTTCAGGTGGTCGTGACGAGCTTCTCGATGTGCCGCTGGATAGCGCGACTGCGACCAGCCCCTGGTCGTGCCGGCCCGGCTGTTCGTCGAAGTGCTCTGACGACTCCTCCAGCCGGCCGTCGTTCAGCCGGTAGATGATCCCCGCGCTCGCGGCTGACGACCGCGACGAGCGCACCCTCGCCTCGTGCCCACAGAGCGGCACGAGCGGGGCGACGTACAGGCTCGCGCCCACCTTGACGAGGTCGGACACGCGCTCGCTCAGCGCAAGCGGCCGCCAGACGTTGTCGAGCCACGCAGAGAAGACGGCGAAACCGTGGGCGCCGTCGCGGTCGAACTCGTTCTCGAAGTACGTGCGGAGCCGCTCAAGGTCTTTGCGCAGACCTCCCTCTGCTCGTGCGTGAGCTCCGGCTGGCGGGCCGCGTCAGAGCGGTCGATCTCGTCGAGGAGCGCGTTCATCGCCGCGTCGCCGCGTCGCCCGCGGTGGAGGTGTCGCTCGGATCGAGGTCGAGATAGAGGCCGATCGCACAGCCGCTCTGCACCCGAAACCGTGCGAGGTCCCGGAGGCGGTCCCACGTCACCGTCGAGGCCATTACGTTTCCTTCGCCGGAAGGCGGCGATTCTAGTCATCGAGGTCGTCTCCCGAGGAAGTTTCGACCGGTGCGAAGCGTTTAATACTGCAGAGGAAGAAATGACTGACGAGACACGAGAGCGATCATCATCGGCGGCGGCCCTGCGGGCTACACCGGCAGCGCTGTACGCGCGCGCGCCAGCCTGCGTCCGCTCGGTGATCGAGGGCTTCGCCGTGGGGCGGCCAGCTGATGATCACGAGCGACGTCGAGAACTACCCGGGCTACGCCGACGGCGATCATGGGCCCGGAGATGATGGCAGGAGTTCCGCGCGCCAGGCCGAGCGCTTCGGCGCCGAGTTCATCACCGACGACGTCACCGAGGTCGACTTCTCCGAGCGCCCGTTCCGGGTCTGGGTCGGGCGACGACGAGTACCGCGCCGAGGCCGTGATCGTCGCGACCGGCGCGACCGCGCGCCAGCTCGGGCTCGAGTCCGAGCGCGCGCTCCAGGGCCGCGGCGTGTCGCTACTGCGCGACCTGCGACGGCGCGTTCTTCCGCGACAAGCGAGGTCGTGGTCGTCGGCGGCGGCGACTCGGCGATGGAGGAGGCGCTCTTCCTGACGCAGCTTCGCCACCAAGGTCACCGTCGTCCACCGGCGCGACGAGTTCCGCGCCTCGCAGATCATGATCGACCGCGCCGCGCGCGAACGAGAAGATCGAGTTCGTCACGCCGTACGTGGTCGACGAGGTCCTCGGCGACGACGGACCGCTGACGCGGTGTGCGTCTGCGCGACGTCGAGACCGGCGAGACGCGCGACCTGCACGCGGACGGCCTCTTCGTCGCGATCGGCCACGACCCGAACACGAAGCTCTTCGTCGACCAGCTCGACCACGACGAGGCCGGCTACCTGATCACGAAGCCGGGCTCGACCGAGACGAACATCCCGGGCGTCTTCGCCGCCGGCGACGTCCAGGATCACGTCTACCGCCAGGCCGTCACCGCCGCCGGCACCGGCTGCATGGGCGCGCTCGACGCCGAGCGCTACCTCGCCGCGCTCGAGGGCCACCTGGGCACGGCGCGCGACGGCGCCGCGGCCCGAAGCCGCCGAGGCCTAGCCGACATCCGCCGCTAGCCTCGCTGGATGGCCGAATGGATCGACCTGCTCGATCCCGACGCCGGACGGAGCTGCGCGAGCACCTGCCGCTGAGCGCTGCATGCTCGCGCGCTCGGCTGACTGCTGCGCGCCCGCCGAGCGACGAGACTAGCCGCGGCCGACGCTCGAGAGCCACGGGACTACGTGCTTCGGCGTCTTCCTCGTCGCGGTCGCCGTCCCGGACGAGGATCGCGTCTACTACCAGGAGATCGACGTCATCGTCACGCGCAGGACGCATCTGTCACCGTGACGCAAGACGCCGCCGCGGATGAGCATCCGTTCGACACGAGCCCGTGCACGAAGCGTGCGATCGTGCCGACCGACGAGCCGGCGGCATGATCGCCTACCGCCTCGTCGACGAGATCGCGGAGCGGCTCCTCGACCTGATCGACGACGCTGAACGACGAGATCGACGAGCTCGAGGACAACGTCGAGAACTGGCCTGCCGACGCGATCCGCGAGCGCGCATCTCGGAGCTCCGCCACGACCTGCTCCACATCCGCAAGATCGCTCGCGCCACCGCGCGACGCGATCCACAGGGTCGTCGACGGCCGGATCGAGCTCGATGGAGGCGAGGTCTTCCCGCGCGAGGTCGAGCTGAACTTCGCGCGACGCCTACGACAAGCTCCTGCGCGCGATCGACGGCCTCGAGACTGTCGCGCGACCTCGTCGCCGGCGTCCGCGACTACTTCCAGGCGAAGATCGCGAACGACCAGAACGAGGTGACGAAGAGAGCTCACCGCGATCGCGCTCGATGCTCTGCTCGTGCCGACCTTCATCGTCGGCGTCTACGGCCAGAACTTCACGACACCATCCCCGAGCTCCACTGGTCGTTCGGCTACGCCTGGTCGTGGGGCTGGATCGTCGTGACCACCGTCGCTGCAGCTCTGGTTCTTCCGGCGCAAGCGCTGGATCTCAGGCACGCGCTGGCTACCATCGCCGCGTGCCGTACTTCATCTGCCCGAGCTGCAAGACACGCTCGATCGACCACGACCGGCGCGAGGGCTCTCGACCAGCCGGCCGCGCCTGCCACCGCTGCGGCTTCGGCGTTCCTGTTCGAGCTGCTCGAGGACTACTACCCGGCGCCGAACACCGGCTTCGTCGTCTCCGACCAGGAACGCGCGGATCCTCGCCATCGGCCGCGACGTGTTCGAGCTGACGGGCTACCGCGAGCGGCGACCTGCTCGGCCGCGACGTGGTCGAAGCGCTCGACGCGCTCTCTCGGGGTTCGAGGGACCGAGCCGGCGCAGGTGGCGCTCGAATGGGGTGTGCGCAGGTCTGGCGTACAGCCGGAACTGCGCTCCCGGGTCGGTCACGTGAAGCCCGTTACGGCCGACTTCTTTCCCGGCCTACGACGACGACGGCGGGCTCTTGGTCGGCACTCACGCCGCGCTGAGACCGAAGCCAGCTCCGTCTCTGACCCAGGACTGCAGCTCCTCGAGCGCCTCGATCGCACCCTCGAGCTCGCGCAGCTCGGCGCGGGCGGCGGGGCTCGTCGACCGCACTTTGGCAGCCCGAGCGCCTGAAGCCGCGTGACCGCCGCGTCGGTCAGATCGCGCCGCGCGCGCTTCCCGATCGCCGCCTGCCGGATGCGCGATCGCGCCCGTCCCGCCCCGGGCCGAAAGGCTTGCCGCCTCACCGGCGAGCGCGTCGGCGTAGACGGCGAGCTCGACGGCGCGTGCATCCTTCCAGGCTAGGCGCCCGAACGTGACGCGAATGTGCCGACTTCGACCCTACTCGCGGGACACAACGCGTTCATCGACGCAGATCTCGCACCCCGGCGAGCGCGCCAGAGCACACACCCGCCTGCCATGCTGGATCAGAGCAGGTGGGAAAGACGTTCCAGTACTGCCGCGGCACCAACCGCATCAGGTCGCGCCCGATCTTGACCGGGTCGTCGCTGCCCGGTCAGACCGCAACCGCGCGATAGTCTGCGAACGTGGCGTGTCCACGACGACTCCCTTCGCCTCCCCGCGTCTCTGCCGACGACAACGTTGAGCCGGTCTTCCGCGCGTGCCTGCGGCAGCAGCAGATCCTGCATCCGCGCGGGTACCTCGTCCGTCGTAATCCTCCAGCAGCATCCTCATCGTTCCGCTGGATCGCTCGAGCCTTCTGGCGGAAGAACCGGTCGCGAACGAATGCTCTGCCCTGCAGCTCCTCCGACCGGCACCGCCAGGTAGTCCTCGGCCGGCGGTACTTGCGAAAGAGGTCTCGGTGACGCGGTTGACGTTCACGTCGGTGGTCTGCGCCGAGAGCATCACCGATATCGAGCAGCTCCAGGTCGTTGCGGAAGCGGAGCGCGATCGTCGCCTCTGCGATACTCGGCGAGCGAGGCGTCGATGATCGGCACGCGATCCGCTCGCGCTTGGGCCGACGCGTTCCCTTCGCGCCTCCCTTGACGTAGCTCCGCGTGCCATCCAGCGGGCCAATCCGCACTTCCTTCGTGGCCGTGTGACGATCGGACCGGAGGACCGCTTGGCCCGGCATCGCCATCGGGCTCGTCCCCGTATCTGACGCCTCGAGCAGGCGGCGCTGGATTCGCTGGTAGCGGCCTCGATGACCTGGGAACTCAACGGTGGTGTACCCCGGAGGACTCAGGTTCCCACGTCGCCGCAGCGCGCTATTAGTCGCCGCCCTGTGCTGCCCGTTTCGACGTGACGAGGCTCTTGCTGGAGCAGCGAGCGGTTCGTCTTCGTTGCCCTTGTCCTCTCTCGTCCTCGCGCCGACCGGCATCGTGATCGCTGTCGTTTCGCAGACACAGCAATCGAAGCGCATCGGCATCCGCGAACCCTTGTGCGGCTTGACCCTTCTGAAGCCAATGCGGCCCGGCGCAGACGACGTCGAGCGCCGGGCAGCCGGCGCACGATGAACTCGCTCGGCGTCGGCACGAACTCGCCGGCGTCGGATCCGGCCGATCGCCTCCGAGAGCTCCGCCTCGAGCGCCGGCGTCTGCTCGCGCGCGAACGTCGTCGAGACGACCGCGTCCGGCTGCTCGAGGAAGTGGTAGACGACCTCGACCTCCTCCGCCCCGGCGCGGAAGCAGGCGAGCGCGTAGACGAGCCGCTGCAGCCGGTAGTCGGCCTCGACGATCTCCTCGGGCGTCGCGCTCGCGCGAGCGACGTTCGTCTTGTAGTCGAGGACGAGCGCGTCGCGTCCCCGTCGCGGTGGAGGACGTCGAGCGCGGCCGTGCAGGAGGACGCCGTCGTGCTCGAACGCGAACGGCCGCTCCGGGCGCGCGCCGCCGAGCGCCGCGATCCGCGCGCGCGAGCTCGGACTCGCAGTAGGACGCGACGAACGCGCGCGATCCGCTCGAGCTCCTCGTCGGTCACGGCCGGGTACCAGGCGCGCACCTGCTCGAGCGTCCGGCGCGGCGCGGAGCGGCTGAGGTCGACGAGCTCGAGCAGGCGGTGGACGGCGTCGCCGATCTCGGTCGCCGCCAGCCCGCCGCCGCCGGCACCGTGCCGTGCGCGTCGCGTCGGCCGCATGCCCGCGACGCGCTCGGCGTAGTAGCGGTACGAGCAGCGCTCGAAGAGGGCGAGCGCGCTGTACGACGAGCCGCCGCACTCGGTGGAGCGGCGGCTGCGGGCAGCGCGCTGCGAGCGGCGGCGAGCACCGGTAGCCGGGCGGCGCAGCGCGGCGGCAGCTCCGGTGCGAAGAGCGCGAGCTGCCCAGCTCGCGTCCACGGCCACGGCCCGGCTCGGACGGCCGGCTCGCGGCGCTGCGCGGTCGACGCGCGGACGAGCGAACGCGCGCGCCGTCCGCGCTCGAGCTCCACGGGCGCGTCGGCCGGCGCCGTCGAGCTCCGCCTCGCACTCGAGCCGGTCGAGCACCCAGCCGATCGGCGTGTTCTCGTCGCGCCTCGCGTCCGCGTCGATCGCGCCCGAGACGATCAGCCGGTCGATCGCCCGGGTCATCGCGACGTAGTAGAGGCGGAGCCGCTCGGCGCTCGGCGTCCTCGGCCGCGCGCGCCGCCTGACGTCGTCGTAGTCGAAGACGCCGTGCGCGCTTGCCCGTGACCGGGTCGGCGACGCGGAAGCCGAAGCGGCCGTCGGAGAGCGCGAGGATCTCGTCGGCGACGGCGCGTCGCCGTGTCGCGCCCGGCGTCGGCGACGACGACGACCTTGAACTCGAGCCCCTTGGCGGCGTGGATCGTCAGCAGCCGCACCGCGTCGGCGCCTTCCTCCTCGGCGACCGCCTCGAGCTGCGCGGCGCCGACGCGCCTCCTGCTCGCGGACGAAGCGGACGAAGCCCTCGACGTCGCGGCCGCGCAGCTCCTCGTAGGAGCGCGCGAGCCGCGTCAGCTTGCGCAGGTTCGCGTAGCGGCGCCGGCCGTCCCACTGCGCGAGCACCGCGAGGTCGTAGTCGTGCTCGGAGACGATCCGCTCGCAGAGGCGCTCGAGCGAGACGCGCGCCGGCGGCGCGACGAGCCGCGTCGTACCGCTGCTTGAACGCGCGCACGAGCTGCTCGTCGCGCTCGTCGAGAGTCCGGCCGGCAGCGAGCGCTCGATGCCCGGTGAAGAGCGGCCGCCGCGCCGCGTGGCGCGCGGATCGAGCACGAGCGCGTCGTTCGAGACGCCGACGAACGGCGAGGCGAGCACGGCGACGAGCGCCTCGTCGTCGTAGCGGTTGCGCAGCAGCCGCAGGTAGGCAGAGCAGGTCGACGACCTGCTGCTGGCCGAAGTAGCCGCCGCCCGGTCGCGCGGTAGGTCGGCAGGCCCGAGCGCGCGCAGCTCCTCCTCGTACCACTCGGCGTCGGTGCCGGCCGCGAACAGCAGCACGATCTCGCCCGGCGTCGCGGCGCCTGCGTCGACGAGCTCGCGCACGCGCGCGCGCGACGTGCGCGCGCCTCGGCGCGGCGCCAGTGCGTCGCCGCTGTCGCGGTGTACGACGCCTTGTCGGTCACGAGCAGCTCGACCGGGTGGCCGAAGACCGGGTCGGGAACGTCGCCGCGAGGCCGCGAGCGGCTGGAAGCTCGTCGCCGAACGTCGGCGCCGAAGAGGTGGTTGACCGCCGCGAGCACCTCGGGCCGCGAGCGGTAGTTCTGCGTCAGCGGCAGCCGCTGGCGCGGCCGCTCGCGCCGCTCGCGGAAGACCTCGACGTCGGCGTGGCGGAAGCCGTAGATCGACTGGAACTCGTCGCCGACGAAGAAGAGCTCCGTGTCCGGGCCGCCGGCGAGCAGGTCGACCAGCTCGCACTGGAGGCGTTCGTGTCCTGGAACTCGTCGACCATGATCGCGCGGAAGCGCAGCTGCTCGCGCTCGCGGACGCGCTCGTCGTCGCGCGAGCAGGTCGCGCGCGAGCAGCTGGAGGTCCTCGAAGTCGAGCGCCGACTCGCGCTCCTTCGCGGCGCGGTAGGCTCGGCCGCGAACAGGTCGAGCAGCTCCTGGAGCAGCTCGCGGTCGCGGCGCGGCGGCGCTGCTCGAGCGCCGCCTGCTCGACGCGCCTTGCGCGCCTCCTCGAAGCTCGGCCGCGCGCTCGCCCGCGCGCGGCGAGCCGCTCAGGTCGAGCAGGCGCTCGGGCAGCGGCGGCAGATCGAGGGCGGCCGGCGCCGACGCGAGCTGGCTCGCGGTCGCGCCCGGATCGCCGAGCAGCGCCGCGGCCGCGCGCGCAGCTCGCCGAGCCGCTCGCCGAGGTCGGGCGCTCCGCCGAGCTCGAGCGCGTGAGCGGGCGGCCCGGCCGAGCGCAGCGTCTCGTAGACGCCGGTCAGCATCCGCCGCAGCCGCGTGCTGCCGTACGTGGCGAGCAGCCGCAGCCGCGCTCGGTCGCCGCGCGGCGCAGAACGCCGCGAGCGCGCGGCTCGAACGCCTCGCCGCGGATGACGCGCGCCCTGCTCGTCGTCGAGCTCGCGGAAGCGCGGGTCGATCCCGACCGCGAACGGGTGCGCCCGCAGCAGCCGCGCGCAGAAGCCGTGGATCGTCGAGATCCACGCGCCGTCGAGCTCGCCGCGCGCAGGTCGTGCGCGGCCGCGCGCGCGCAGCGCCGCGCGGATGCGCGCGCGCAGCTCGCCGGCGCGCCTTGCGCGTGTAGGTGATGACGAGCACCGAGTCGACGTCGAGCCCGTCGTCGCAGACGGCGCGCGACGAACCGCTCGACGAGCACGGTCGTCTTCCCGGTGCCGGCGCCGGCCGAGACGAAGACCTCGCCCGCGCGCCTCGACCGCCGCTGCGCTGCTGCGGCGTTCACGACTCGTCGCCACCCGGCACATCGTCCAGAGGTCGCACCACGCCGGGCACTCGCCGCCCTTCGGGTCGTGGGCGCACGTCGCCGCGCCGGATCCGGCTGCGCGGCGCCGAGCGCGCGCTCGCGCGCCGTCTCGACCTGCGCCCAGAACGCCTCTCTCGTCGAGGTAGTCGTTGGCCTCTGGAAGCCCGGCAGGTCGTCGCGCGCGGCTCGGCGCGGAGCATGCCCCGCGCCGCCGCGGGCGCCCGGCGAGCGCGCGGTAGACGCCGCCGAGCGGCTCGATCCCGACGAGGTCGCGCAGCACGAGCATGTAGAGCGGGACCTGAAGCCGCCGCTCGCTCGTCGATCTGCGCGCGCCGAGAACGAGCCCTTGCCCGACTTGTAGTCCTGGACGATCCCGCGGGCGCTGCACGGGGTCGACGTCGATCCGGTCGATCTTGCCGCTGAGCGAACAGCCCGTCGCCGAGTCGGAGCCCGCGCTGGAGCTCCGGCGCCGAGCGGTCCGTGCCGAAGCCGACCTCGAACCGCCGCGGCAGGAGCGCGAGCGTCGACGCGCGCCTCGTGCGCGCACGAAGCCGCTCGAGGTCGCGCCGGAGGCTCTCGCGCAGCTCGGCGGCGTCGACCTCGCCCAGCTCGAGCCGGACGCCCGCCGCGAGCGCATCGTCGCAGACAGCGCTCGAGGAAGCGAGCGCCGGCGTCGAGCGTTCTCGGCGCGTGACGCGGTCGACGCCGAGCTCCTTCGGCAGCCCCGCGTAGAAGCGCGTACAGCGCCTGGTGGGCGACCTTCCCGCGCAGGAGCGCGTCCGACCTCCGCGTCGATCGTCTTCGGGTCGACGACGCGCTCGAAGAGCCACGCCGAGGAGCAGTCGGCGAAGCGCTCGAGCTCGGTCGCGCCGAACACGGTGCGCTCCGCCGAAGCTGGGCGAGCACGCGCCGGGTTGCGGAGCCGCGTCGTCGCGCGTGAACGCATTCCGGCGCGCGCGTCGAGCCGGCGCGTCCACCCGTTCGCCTCCGCGAGCGCCGTCGCGAGGTCGGGCGAGTCGGCGCCTGCCGAGAGCCGGGCCAGCGCGCGGAGCCGCTCGCGCTCGGTCGGCGCGCGTCGTCGATCGGCCAGGTGAGCTGCGAAAGCGGGCGGCGCTGCGGTCGCGCGCCCACGTCCTCCGGCCCGAAGACGGCCGCGACGTCGTCCCAGAACGGGCTCGCCTCGAGGGGCGAGCCGTCGTCGGTAGCCGCCTCGCGCGACGAGGTACAGCCGGCGGCGTGGCGCGCGTGCAGGCGGTGTAGAAGAGGTACCGGTCGCGGCTCACGGGATCGGGGCGCTCGAGCCGTGCGCCGAGCGCGCGCCGCGGCGTCGTCGTCGAGGAACGGCGAGCTGCGACCGCGGCGCGGCAGCGAGCCCTCCTCGAGCCCGAGCAGGAAGACGGTCTCGAACCGGCGCGTCCGGGCGCGAAGCAGGTCGAGGACGGCGACGCGGCCCGGCGAGGCGGTCGGGGCGCCGCGCACCTCGAGGCGCAGGAAGGCGTCGATCACGTCGCGCGGTGCGAGCGGCGTGCCGAGTTCCTCGAGGCACGTCGAGCTCGTCGAGGAGGTCTGTCGCGGCGCCGTACGTCGCGAGGTCGAGCCGGAGCCTGATCGCCGGTGGGCGGCGTCTCGGAGCCGTAGGCGGCGCGGGTCATCGATGCGAGCACGGTCGCGTACGCCCTCGAGCGGCGATGTCTGCGTCGCGCAGCTCGCGGAGTGCCACGAGCGGCGCCTCGCGGAGCCGCTCGGTCTCCTCCTCGACGCGCTCGGGGGTGTTCGACGGCGCGGCCCCTGAGGCGCCCCTCGGCGAAGTCGACGCTCGGGCCGCGGGATGCCCGAGTACGGGCGTGCGCAGGAAGGCATAGAGCTCGCGCCGCCCGCCGCCGCTCCAGCGCGAACCGAAGCAGCGAGAGCGAGCGGCGTGCCCGGAGAGGGGTACCGGGCGAACCGGACCGCGACTCGACGGCGAGGCGGGATCTCGAAGCCCGCGAACACGGTCTCGAGCGTCTCGCGGCTGCGCTCGACCGAGGGAAGCGACGAGGGCGATCCTCCTCGGGCGCCGTGCCCGTCGCGGAGCAGCGGCGAGCACCTCGTCGGCCGACGAGCTCGAGCGTTCCGCCGCAGGCCTGCGCCCGCGAGGAAACGCACCGCCCCGCCGGTCGCGCTGCGGGCGTCGCCGCAGGCCTCGAAGAGCGCCCGCTCGAGGTGGGCGAGGGCAGGCGCGGCGAACTCCGCCGACCGCGGCGGCAACTCCTCGATGCGGCCCGCCGCGAGCCGGGAGAGGTCGCTCGACCGTGCGCGAAAGCGACGCGAACGCAGCCGCGGCCGGGCTCGTACGGGAGCGAGACGTGCACGTCCGGCGCGGCCCGCCAGCGCCTCGAGCAGCGACCACTCGGCCGCGGTCAGATCCTCGAACCCGTAGCGCGAACACCGGCTCGCCGTGACCAGGCGCCGGAGCTCGCCCCGGAGACGGCTCGCACGCGCGCGGCGCCGCAGCAGGTCGCTGGTCCCAGAGCCCGAGCCGGTCGAGCTCCGGCGCGATAGGCCCGGAGCAGCGCGGCGATCCCCGCTCGAGGTCGTCCGGCTCGAGCAGCCCGCGCCTCGAGACTCGGCGAACGTCGCCGAGCAGCGCGTCGGCGAACCCGGCGAAGCGCGCCGAGCGGCGAGGCCTCGCCCAGCGCGCGCTGAGCCGCGCGCGCGCTGCGACGAGCAGCGCTGCTGTGCGTCGGCTCGCGACCGGCTTGCGGCCCGGATCGCCGCCGGCGATCCGCTCGGAACAGGTCGTCGAAGGTGCCGATCGTGCCGCCGAGAAGACAGCCGCGCGCGCTCGAGCAGGTCGCGCTCCGACCCGGTCGACGTCCGCCCGGTTCGGCACGATCAGAAACGGCTCGTCGTCCAGGCGTGCCAGATAGCGCTCGAGCAGGAGCGCGACCTTGCCCGCATCGCGCGGGCCCGACGACGAGGCTCAGCGGCACCGAGCCATGGTAGTTCTGCGCTCAGACGGTAAGCGGGATCGCCCGCCGCGGGTACCGCTCGGTGCGCGATTCCCGTGCCGGCGGAAGACCTCCAGGCGACGGCGGACTTCGGCCGGCGCCCGCGGCGCGGCTGCACGGCCCGGATAGCTGGCCGCACACGAGTCGCACAGATCGGCCACCTTCGACCCGCGGCGCGCGTCGGTAAAGGTGATGCGCATCCCGGCGCCTTTGTTCTCGCCTACTTCCTTCCCACAGTTGTCACAGACGAGCACGGTTCTGCGAGCCACGGATTTCCTCCTTCAACGGAAATGAGATGCGGGATTCAAGCAAATCTCGAACCCGGCGCGTCAACAACATTTGTCGTCATCGCTTACTCCTGGGATCCTGATTCAAGGGGCGTATTCCCAAGCGCCGCTTCACGCCTCGCCATTCGACGCCTGAACCACCGGTACCCGGAAAGCCGAGGATCGCGAGCACGGCGATTACGCTGACCGCGATCAGTCCGTACTTTCCACGGCGTCGATCACCGCGCTCCGAAGTAATAGGAGACGAGGCCGAACGTCGTCGCCCAGAGAATTCCTCCGATCGCGTTGTAGAACACGAAACGGCCCCACGGCATGTGGCTGATACCCGCGAGCCAGGCGACCGTGATCCGCAACCCGGCGACAAAACGCCCGATCACGACCGTTTTCGGGCCATGCCGCTCGAAGAACCTCTCCCCTCGCGGCAGAAGCTTTGGAAGCGTGTCGCGCGCGAGAGGGATCCTCGCGATCGCCTTCCTCCCCGACCCTCGCGATCCAGTAGCCGGTGCTGTCGCCGATGATGGCCGCGATCGACGCGACCGCGATCACCTCGACGATGTTGAAGCGTCCACTCGAGGCGAGCACCGACGTCACGATCAGGGCGGTCTCTCCCGGGACAGGAACCCCGGGCCTCGGCCGCGACGAGGAGGAAGAGGAAGATCAGCCCCCACGTCTCGAGATGGTGGGTCAAGCCCATCCAGACGAGTGTAGGGACGGAGCGTCAGAAGCGCAGCACGCGTGCCGTTTTCGCCAGCGTCGCCCGCGCGGATGAGGGTGGGCGTTCCCTAAGGAGATTTCGGAGGGCGAGCAGCGGGTTGCGCTCGTCCCGGACACGGTCGGGAAGCTCCAGGGGTTCACCGTCGCGGTCGAGAAGGGGGCGGGGGTCGCCGCCGGCCATCCCGACGCCGAGTACGCCGAAGCGGGCGCCGAGCTCGTAGCCGACGCGTGGACGGGCGTCGAGGCCGTTGCGAAGGTGGCTCCGCCGACCGACGCCGAGGTGGCGAAGCTCAGAGGGGCCAGCTGCTGATCGCGTTCCTCCAGCCGCTGACCGACCGCGAGCGGCATCGAGCGCCTGCGCGACGCGGGCGTGCTCGGCGTTCGCGATGGAGTCGATCCCGCGCATCGACACGCGCGCAGTCGATGGACGCGCTCTCGTCGCAGGCGACGGTCTCCGGCTACAAGGCCGGCGCTGCTCGCCGCCGACCGCGCTGCCGCGCTTCTTCCCGATGCTGATGACCGCGGCCGGGACGATCGCGCCGGCGAAGGTGCTCGTGCTCGGCGCGGGCGTCGCCGGGCTGCAGGCGATCGCGACGGCGCGCCGCCTCGGCGCCGTCGTCGCCGGCGTTCGACGTGCGGCCGGCCGTGCAAGGAGCAGGTGCGAGTCGCCTCGGCGCGACGTTCCTCGACCTCGGCGTCGTCGGCGAGGAGACCGAAGGCGGCTACGCGCAGCGAGCTCACGCCCGGAGCAGCAGGCAGCAGCAGCAGCAGGCGCTCGCGGAGCGCATCCCCGACTTCGACGTCGTGATCACGACCGCGCTCGATCCCCGGCCGGCCCGCGCCGACGCCTGATCCCGGCGGCGGCCGTCGAGCGGATGCGGCCCGGCTCGGTGATCGTCGACCTCGCCGCCGAGGCGGGCGGCAACTGCGAGCTGACGCAAGCCCGGGCGAGATCGTCGAGTCGGCGACGGCGTCACGATCGTCGGCCTGCACGAACCTGCCGAGCGACGATGGCCGTACCCACGCGAGCCAGCTCTACGCGCGCAACGTCAGCGGCGCTCGCTGCAGCACCTCGCGCCGAGGCGGCGAGCTCGACGCTCGACTGGGACGACGAGATCACCGCCGGCGCCTGCGTCACGCGCGACAGGAGGCGGCGGCATGAGTCATCACGCGCGCTCGTCGTCGAGCTGACGATCCTCGTGCTCGCGATCTTCCTCGGCTTCGAGGTGATCTCGAAGGTGCCGACGCTGCTGCACACGCCGCTGATGTCGGGCACGAACGCGATCCACGGCATCGTGATCGTCGGCGCGATGCTCGTCGCCGGCACGGCCGCACCCGGACCTGCTCACGAGGCTCGGTCGGCTTCGTCGCGATGATGCTCGGCGACCGCGAACGTCGTCGGCGGCTTCGTCGTCACCGACCGGATGCTCGAGATGTTCAAGAAGCGCGAGCCGCCGAAGACGCGACGGACGAGGCATGACGTGAGCCAGAACGTCGCGAACCTGCTCTACCTGGTCACGATCGTCTGCTTCATCCTCGCGCTGCGCTTCCTCTCGTCGCCGACGCACGGCGCGGCGCGGGCAACTGGATCGGCGCGCGTCGGGATGGCGATCGCGATCGTCGTGACGCTCGCTGCAGACGAGCGTGCATCATGCGACTGGCGGATCGTCCGTCGGCGGCGCGATCGGCGCGGTGTTCGGGCGTCGTCGGCGCGCGCACGGTGAAGATGACCGCGATGCCGCAGATGGTGGCGCTGTTCAACGGCGTCGGCGGCGGCGCGGCGGCGCTCGTCTCGCTCGCGGAGTTCCACAGTCTCGGCGCCCGAGCCGGGCCGCCTGCACGGTCGACGTCGAGCGCGGATCGCGATCGTCGCTCTCGGCGCTGATCGGGCTCGGTCTCGTTCGCCGGGCTCGATGGTCGCGTTCGCGAAGCTGCAGGAGCTGCATCTCGGGCCGGCCGATCACGTATCCCGGGACAGCAGGTCGTGCAACCTGCTCGTCTGTCGGCGCCGTCGGTCGCGGCAGTCGCGGCGATCGTCGGCCGACGCGAGCAGCAGTGGCTGCTCGTCGCGCTGCATCCTCGGCGGCGCTGCTCTTCGGCGTGCTGTTCGTGCTGCCGATCGGCGGCGCCGACATGCCGGTCGTGATCTCGCTGCTGAACGCGTTCACCGGCCTCGCCGCCGCGGCGCACCGGCTTCGTGCTCGCACTCGAACGTGCCTGATCGTCGAGCGGCGCGCTCGTCGGCGCCTCCGGAACGCTGCTCACGATGATGATGGGCCGGGCGATGAACCGCTCGATCGCGAACGTCCTCTTCGGCGCGTTCGGCACAGGTGCAGGTCGCGGCGGGGCCGGCGCGGCGCGCGACGGCGGCACCGGTGCGCTCGGCGACCGCCGACGACGTCGCGATCATGCTCGCCTACGCGCAGCAGCGTCGTGATCGTGCCCGGGCTACGGGATGGCGGTCGCGCAGGCCCAGCACGCCGTGCGCGAGCTCGCCGACGCTGCTCGAGAGCGAAGGGCGTCGACGTCAAGTTACGCGATCCACCCGGTCGCCGGGCGGATGCCCGGGCCACATGAACGTGCTGCTCGCCGAGGCGAACGTGCCCTACGACCGCGCTGAAGGAGATGGACGAGATCAATCCCGAGCTTCCGCAGACGCGACGTCGCGCTCGTGATCGGCGCGAACGACGTCGTCAACCCGGCCGCGCGCAACGACCCGGCAGCCCGATCTACGGCATGCCGATCCTCAACGTCGACCAGGCGCAGCAGGTCGTCGTGCATCAAGCGCTCGATGGCGACCGGGCTTCGCCGGGCATCGACAACCCGCTCTTCGTCGACCCGAAGACGGCGATGCTCTTCGGCGACGCGAAGGACGTCGGTCGCGAAGCTCGTCGCCGGCGTCAAGACGCTGTGAGCCGCGGCGTCCCGGTCTTCGGCCGCCGCGCGACGTCGAGCGGCCGGTCTCGCCCGAGCGCGGCGGTCGAGGCGGTGCGCGACGCGTTCGTCGCGCACGCGCGCGGCGAGTGGACGATGCCGCCGAAGGTCTACGTGCACGAACTATCCGGCCGGCGACTTCCGCGCGATGCCGGCGCTCGGCGGCGGCCACGCGCTGCTCAAGTGGGTGACGTCGTTTCCCGGCAACCCGGCGCGCGGCCTGCCGACCGTCACCGGCGTCGTCGCTGCTCGTCGGACGCCGAGACGGGCGAGCTGCCGGCGGTGCTCGACGCGGCCGCGGTGACCGGCGCTGCGGACCGGCGCCGCGGCCGGTGCTCGCGGCCGAGACACTCGGGCGGCCGCGACGCGCGCGACGGCGGCGGTCGTCGGCGCCGGCGTGAACGGCGCGCGCCGCCGCGCGAACGTTCGTCGCGCGCGGCCGGCGCGTCGTGCGATCTGGGACGTCGACGCCGACGCGCGTGCGGCAGCGCCGCGGACGAGCTCGGCGCCGATCGGTCGCCGACGTCGCTCGAGGAGGCGCTCGCGCGCCGACCTGCGTCGTCGACCGTGACGCCGGGCCACGAGGTGCTGCTCGGCGACGGGCTCGCTCCGGCACCGGGCAGCACGTGCAGCCTGATGGGCGCCGACGGCCCGGCAAGGCCGAGATCGCGGCGACCGAGCTGGCTCGCACGCGTGATGTTCTGCGACGACTGGGAGCAGGCGAGCCACGGCGGCGAACTCGCGCACGCCGTCGAGGCCGGGCTCGTCGCACGCGAGCGACGTGACGCCGGCTCGGCGCGTGCTCGCAAGGCGACGCGCCGGGGCGCGCGACGCCGACGACGAGATCACGTCGTTCGACTCGACCGGGCTCGCGCTCAGGACGCAGCGATCGCGCTCGCTCGCCGCGCTCGAGCGAGCGGGCGAGCTCGAGCTCGGGACCTCGAGCGTCTGGCGTCCGGCAGCTCAGACACCAAAGCGGGCTGGGTCGAGCGGTGCAGGCTCGAGGGGCGAACTCGCCGAGAGTCGCCTGCGCGACGAGGTCGCCGCGCAGAAGGCGATCCGAGGACGTTGCCCAGTGGCCCGAGTAGCACGCCGGCGACCCAGGGCGTTGTCGCTGCGCGGGCGACGCGCCCGGCGAGCGGCAGGCGGTCGCGCGTCTCGCCCCAGACACGCCCGCCCAGCGGTGGGTGACCGCGCGGCAGCATCGTCCGCACGAGCTCGCCGGCGAGCGCCTCGAGCCGCGTCCTGGACCGCCAGCGTGGTCGTGTCCTCGACGGAGGTCGCGCTCCGTGGTCGAGGCTCGGCGTCGCGGCGTGCCGCCGAGGACGAGCCGCCGGTCCAGGCAGGCTGCTGCCAGTAGTCGTATCCCACCGTGCGTAGTGGGGGCGCGGGTAGAGCAGCTCCGCGAGGCTCGATTGCCAGCACCTGGCCTCGAACCGGCGCCGCGACTGAACCGAGCTCGGGGAGAAGCTCGGCCCGTCAAGCCGTCGACGGCGATCGACCGTGTCGCGGCGTCAGTGACGCGTCGATCGCGTCGCGGTCAACTGGATGGTGCTCCAGGATCTCGGCGCCTACCGCCGCGGCGTGCACGGCAGCCGCTTCACCCAAACGCGGGAGCCAGCGACCCGTCTCCCGGGTGCACCAGGCCGCCGACGAACAGCCGCGGGAGCGGCTCGAGCAGCGAATCGAGCCACTCGGCGGCGAACCCGTCCTCCGCAGTGCCTCGTACTCGCGGCGGACCGCGTCACGCTCGGCGCCGTCGACGGCGAGCCGAAGGCTGCCGTCCCGGCGGGCGCATCGCCGGCAGAGCGCACCCATGGCGTCGAGCATGCGCTCGGTCAGCTCCCAGGTGGCGCCTGCCGCACCGCCGAGCGTCTCACGCGCCTCGTCGTACGGCGGGGCGAGGCCGCGTAGCGCAAAACCCCCGTTGCGACCACTTGCGCCCCGGCGACCTCGCGCCTCCTGAGCAGCCTGACGCGCAGTCCTCCCCGGGCCAGCGTGAGCGCGCACGAGCACCCGGTCACGCCTCCTCCGACGACGACCACGTCTGACCGGCCCCGGGTCGCGCGCGACCGCACCTCGGGCGAAGAAGGCTGCTCGAGCCAGGGCCCTCTTGCCACCGGAGGTGTCAGGCCGGCTCCGGAGTCGCCTGATCGACTCGACACGATCCGATTGCGCGATCGAACGAGCCGATCACGCCGGCGCCCGGGCCTCCGCGCACGCTACGAGTACGACTCCGCGAAGTGAAGCCGGTACTGCTCGTAGATCTCCACGGCCCGGAGGAGAAGCCCACGATCCGAGACGACGAGCGCGCGCGACACTGTCAGCACTCTCGCAAGCTCTGCTACTTGCTCACGCGGCAGCTCGTAGACGGACTCGAGGACGTAGACAATCTCCGCCAGGACGAGATCGACGAGCACAAGGCCGTCGGTGCGACGGAGGAACCTGCCGGCTTGAGCTCTGCCTGATCAGGTGGATCCCCCTGTCAGATGGCGGACGAGGACGTTCAGTCGACGAACGCGCTCAATCCCGCACCTGGGCCTCCCACGCGCGACGGCGCACTGCGTCCCAGAGCCCTCGAACCTCCTCCAGGTCGTGACGGTGCCGGCGACTTCGAGCAGGTCGGGTATCGAGCGAGGATCGCTCGCTCGCCCTCCACAAGCCGGAAGACGACCTGGTCGCCTTCGTGCAGGCCCAATGCATCGCGGACCGGCTTCGGAATCGTGATCTGGCCTTTCGATGGTCGAGCGGCGACGTCCATGGCAATATTCCTTACTCTCGTATCAGAGTAAGGATACACGAGAGCTCTCACCTCCTGTAGACGCCGGCCTGGGCCTCGACGAGGCCGGCGAGCTCGAGCTCGACGAGGCGGCTGCGACGGCCGCCGGCTCGGGAACCGGTGGCGCGGACGATCTGGTCGGCGGTCGAGGCGCCGGACTCCAGGGCGGCGAGCGGCGCTCGCGGCAGGGCCGCCAGGGCGATGTCGAAGGGCCGGTGGGGGCGAGGTCGACGCCGATTGCCTCCAGGACGTCCGGCGGCGCTCGTCGCCGGGATCGCGCCAGACGCAGCAACCCGTTGGCGCCCTGTGAGAGGGGCGCTCGTGATCTCACCCGGCTGCGAGCACCTCGCGGCCTTCCTCGAGCGCGAGGTCGGCGGTGATGAGCGCCCTTCGCTCCCTCGCCTCCACGACGACCGCCGCTGCGGCGGCAAAGGCCGGCGACGATCCAGTTCCGGAAACCGCCACGGCGCGGGAGCGACAAGCAATACGTAACTG
>ERZ1370068.9485-contig-8260_pt1 | contig 23285 bp, 30 predicted proteins | sample MGYA00561227_ERZ1370068 | MGnify/ENA primary metagenome ERZ1370068 (study PRJEB38410, sample SAMEA6850437) | metagenome | study: Metagenomic assessment of the ecological functions of the soil: analysis of the soil microbiota associated with the...
AAGTTACGTATTGCTAGCGGGCGACCGCCGCGAGCGCGTCATCCAGCACGTCTACGAGAAATACGGACGGCTCGGCGCCGCGATGACCGCCAACGTCATCACCTATCGCAGCCGCAGCGCCGCGCGCGAGGTCGGAAGGCGCTCTCGCTCGCAGACGACGACATCGATCGGCTGGCGAAGGTGATGAACCACTTCGAGTTCACCGATCCGAACGACACGCTCGGCCGCAACCTCGACGACGTCGGCCTGTCGCTCGACGATGCCGCGCATGCAGACGTTCGCCGAGCTGTGGCTGCGCATCCAGGACCTGCCGCGGCATCTCGGCCAGCACTCGGGCGGGATGGTGATCTGCCAGGGCGAGCTCGATGCCGGTCGTCGCCGCTCGAGCCGGCCGTCGATGCCCGGCCGCGTCGTCATCCAGTGGGACAAGGACGACTGCGCCGACATGGGCATCGTCAAGGTCGATCTGCTCGGCCTGGGCATGATGGCCGCGCTGCAGGACGCGATTGAGCTGGTCAATACAGGGATCAGGGATCGGAGATCAGGCAGAACCTGCGGATCCCCGATCCCGATCCCGATCGCTCCCATCTTCGATCTCGCACATATCCCGACGGACGATCGCCGACGGTCTACGAGATGCTGCAGAAGGCGCGACACCATCGGCGTCTTCCAGGTCGAGTCGCGCGCGCAGATGGCGACGCTGCCGCGGCTGAAGCCGACGCATTTCTACGACCTCGTCGTCGAGGTCGCGATCATCCGCCCCGGTCCGATCGTCGGCGCACATGGTGCATCCGTATCTGAACCGCCGCGCGGGACGCGAGCCGGTCGTGCCGCTGCATCCCGTCGCTCGAGCCGATTCTCGCGCGCACGCTCGGCGTGCCGCTCTTCCAGGAGCAGCTGCTGCGCATGGCGATGGTGGCCGCCGGGCTTCACCGGCGGCCAGGCCGAGGAGCTGCGGCGCGCGATGGGCTTCAAGCGCTCCGAGAAGCGGATGAAGCAGATCGAGGTGCAGCTGCGCGAGGGGATGGCGCAGCAACGGCATCACCGGCGAGACCGCGGAGCGCATCATCACGTCGATCACGTCGTTCGCGCTGTACGGCTTTCCCGAGTCGCACGCGGCGAGCTTCGCGCTGCTCGCGTATGCGAGCGCGTATCTCAAGGTGCATTACCCGGCGGCGTTCTACACGGCGCTCCTCAACAACCAGCCGATGGGGTTCTATCACCCGGCGACGCTCGTCAAGGACGCGCAGCGCCGCGGCGTCCGGTTTCATCCGATCGACGTGCAGCAGTCCGGACTGGGCTGTGCCGCGTCGAGGAGGACGGCGCCATCCGGCTCGGGTTCATGCACGTCAACGGCTTGCGGAAAGAGGTAGGTCAGGCGATGGCTGCAGATTCGACGAGAGCCGGCTGAAGCCGGCATGTGCGCCGGCAATGCTGGCGCCAGCACGACGTAGGAGCCGGCTTCGAGGATCAGAAACGTAGCCGGCTTCAGCCGGCCCGATGACCCAAATGCGGCTGCGATGACCCGTCGATGCTCGAGGTAGGTCCGCGGACGGCACCTACTTCTGCAACACGTGCGCGCACGAATGGACGGTGGAGCTGCGCCCGGTCGGCCGCTTCTGCGTCCATCGAGCAGGTGCGTCGCAGCGCACCGGCCTGCGCCGCGACGAGCTGACGACGCTGGCGCGACATCGGCGCGCTGAACGCGTTCACGCAACGAGCGCCGCAGCGCGTTATGGCAGGTGGAACGCGCGGTGAGGCCTGCCGGAGAACTCTATGGGGATCAGGGACCAGGGATCGGGGATCAGAACGTGAGGAACGCTGACTGGATCCCGATCCCCGATGCCTGATCCCGGTCTCCATTGCCGACCATGGATGATCACGAGCGACTCCGCGCGGACTACGCGGGCATGGGGCTGACGATCGGGCCGCATCCGATGTCGCTGCGTCGCGACGACCTGGCGCTGCGCGGCGTGCTGCGGGCCGCGGACCTGCCGCAGGCGCGCGACGGCCGGCGCGTGCGCGTGGCCGGCATGGTGATCACGCGCCAGCGTCCGGGCACCGCGAAGGGATTTCGTCTTCCTGACGCTCGAGGACGAGACCGGCATCTCGAACGTGATCATCCGCCCCGATCTGTTCGATCGCGAGCGCATGATCAGTCATCCGCCAAGCCGTTCCTGCCCTCGTCGAAGGGCGTGCTGCAGCACCAGGACGGCGTGCTGTCGGTCAAGGCGGAGCCGGCTTCAGGGCATCGACGGAGGAGGGCGTCGGCGGACGCGCACGACTTCTATTGAGCCGGCTGGGATTCGGGACTCGGGATTCCGGGATTCGCCGGACGTTCGGGATTCAATATCCCTACGGTTAAGTGGCTAAACGGGCCAAACGCGCAGCGAATATTCGCAGCCATCGTGAACTGACGCCGCACACCACCGAGCAGGCCAGCGACATTCCTTTGAACACGAACGCGAGTTGCGCGCCTTCATTTTCCTTTCCGGTCGACCGTATCTTGCCACCCGTGAAGCCCCGAACGGATATTGGCGAAACGTCGATTTGCAGCGCCTGATGCAGCGGGTTATGCCCTCGCTTCCTCAGGCACCGGGTTGGACCTCTGAACTCGTCGATAAAGGTGCTAGTGAGATACGGATTGTCAGGTCCCGGTGAGGCATTCGGCACTCGACGATGCGCCCCTCGGCTGGGTGGCTTCGACGCTGCGCTTACTTCCTTGTTTGAGTGTGTGACCTGGGCTCGGTGTGCCCACCACTATCTCCGCCGGCCCTCGGGGCTGATCGAACTCAAAATCCCGTCCTGCTGCGTCCGCATGGCCCCAAGGCTGGAAAGACTGTCACGAAAATTGCTGTGTTCGCGAGCCATGACTATTACCTCCTATCGGGACCTCGGCGGCACTGGCAACTCGGGATGGACCTCGCGCTGGCCGTCTACGAGCTGACGCTGCAACGTTCCCTCGCGATGAGCGCTTTGGACTGACATCGCAACCTGCGTCGCGCCGCGGTCGCCATTCCATCGGGCGTGGCCGAAGGACATCGCCACGGAACGACGGCATATCGCCATTACGTGGTGATTGCTTGGGATCGCACGCGGGCTGCGAGGGCGCAGCTCGAACTCGCACTCGCGGCTGAAGCTGGCACCGGCGGACGAAATCGCGGCCACGAGCACGTTGGCCACCCGCGCGTCGGCCAGGTCCTTCATGGACTCGCGCGCAGTCTCTGCCGCGACCTTGAAGTCGCATTTTCACAGGGAATCCAACTTACCCCCTGTTCGCCCCCTGTTCGGGAACTCCGAACCCGCGCGCCCCTGCGAACCGGCGACCCCTGCGAACCGACGCAGATCCCCAATCCCGATTCCTGAACCCGGCCCAGTAAGCCGTGACTCCTTGGGCCCCCTGCGAATCGCCTTTCTCGGCTGCGGCTTCATCACCCGTGTCCACAGCCGCCACCTGAGGTCGCTGCGCAGCGAGATCGCCTGCAGCTACGCGAGCCGCACCGCGCGAAGGCGGACGCCTTCTGCCGCGACTTCGATGGCGTCGGCGCCTACGCGGATTACTCGGCGGCGATCGAGAGACCCGAACGTCGATGCCGGTCGTCATCGCGGTGCCGCCGCGCTATCACCTGACGCTGACGCTCGCCGCGCTCGCCGCGCGGCAAGCACGTGCTGGTCGAGAAGCCCGCCTACCTGCGCATGGAGGACTACGACACGGTCGTCGCCGCGCGCGACCGTGCCGGGCGCGTCGTGCTGGTCGGCGAGAACGATCACTACAAGCCGCTCGCCGTGCAGCTGCGCGGCGCTGATCGCGCGACGGCGCCCTCGGCGAGATGGTCTTCGCGCACTTCACGACGATCGCCCACAAGCTCAAGGCGCGCGACGACTGGCGCAACGACGAGGCGATGGCGGGCGGCGACGCCTTCTTCGAGGAAGGCATTCACTGGCTGCACCTCGCCAACAGCCTCGGCCCGCGCATCGTCGAGGCGCACGGGTATCGGCCGCCGGCGTCGCCCGACGGCCCTGACCGCCGGGCCAAGAGCATGCTCGTGGCGTTCACGTATGACAACGGCGCGGTCGGCTCGCTGTATTACTCGCGCGAGATCCCCTCGCTCTTTCGCGGCCTGCGCCTGTCGAAGCTGTTCTGGCCGGAGGCGGGTGATCACGTTCGAATCAAACGGCCTCTTCTCGTCGTCAGGGGCGACGGCCTGCCGCGGCTGCTGATTTCCCGGCTTCAGCGACATCCGCGGCTACCAGTGCGATGTACCGCGATTTCGTCGCGCTCGATCCGGCAGGGACGCCAGCCGGAGATGAGCCTCGAGACGCGCGATGGACGACCAAGCCCTGATGGATCAGATCTATTCGAACCCACGCATCCGGATCCCGGATCCCGATCCCGGCCGACCTGTGAATCATCGCTACGACGTCATCATCATCGGCAGCGGAGCGGGCGGCGGCACGCTGGCGCACGCGCTCTCGGGAACCGGCGCCCGGATTCTCATTCTCGAACGGGGCGACTTCATCCCGCAGGAAGAGGAGAACTGGAACCCGGAGGCGGTCTGGAAGCACCTGCGCTACCGCATCAACGAGCACTGGGTTGACGAGCGCGGCCGCGAGTTCCGTCCGTACACGCATTACTGCGTCGGCGGCAACACGAAGTTCTGGGGCAGCGTGCTCTACCGGCTTCGCCGCGCGAGGACTTCGAGGAGGTCCGAGCACGCCGACGGCATCTCGCCGGCGTGGCCCATCACCTACGAGACGCTGGAGCCGTGCTACGAGCGGGCCGAGCGGCTGTATCACGTCCGCGGCCAGCACGGCGTCGATCCGACCGAGGTTGCGCGCGGGCCGTTTCCTACGCCGCGGTTCCGCACTCGGACGCCATGGAAGGCATCGTGCGCGACCTGCGCGCGTTGGGACTGCATCCGTCGCCGCTGCCGCTCGGGCTGCTTCGGCCCGGCGAGACCGACGGATGCATGTTGTGCAACACCTGCAACTCGTTCCCATGCAAGGTCGGCGCGAAGAGCGATGCGGAGGTCTGCTGCGTCCGCCACGCGATGCTGCAGCCGAACGTGACGCTGTGGACGCGACGCCTACGCGCGCCGGCTCGTGACCAATTGCCGCTGGCGCGCAGGGTCGAGGCCGTCGAAGTCGAGCGTGACGGCGAGACGCTGCGCGTCGAGGCGCCCGTGATTGTCGTCTCCTGCGGCGCGGTGAACTCGGCCGCGCTGCTGCTGCGCTCCGCCAGCGACGCGCATCCCGACGGTCTCGCGAATTCGTCAGGGCTCGTCGGCCGCCGCTACATGGCGCATCTCGCGACGATGATGCAGGGATTTCATCCGTTCAAGCGGAACGAGACGGTGTTCCAGAAGACGGTGGCGATCAACGACTACTATCTGCGCGGCACCGACGACACGCCGTATCCGCTCGGGCAGATACAGTCGCAGGGCCGGACGCACGGGCGTCATGGCACAGACCGTCGTCCCGTGGATCCCGTTGTGGGCCTACGAGGCCTGGGTCGCGCGCGGCGTGGACTGGCTGGCGATTTCCGAGGACCTCCCGCGCGACGAGAACCGCGTCACGCGTCGACGCCCGACGGCCGCATCCGGCTGCGCTACCGTCCCAACAACGTCTCGAGCCACGAGCGTCTCGTGAGGGAAATGAAGCGGATCCTGCGCCGTCTCGGCTTCTGGGCCGTCGTCGCGCACTCGCACAAGGAAAAGAACACGACGCATCAGTGCGGCACGCTCTGCTTCGGCGCCGATCCACGCACGTCGGTGCTCGACCCGTTCTGCCGGACGCACGACGTCGACAATCTGTTTCGTCGTCGACGCGTCGTTCTTTCCCTCCTCGGCCGCCGTGAATCCCGGACTGACGATCGCGGCGCAGGCAGCTGCGCGGTCGCTGACCACATCAAGGAGACCAGCGTACCTGGTTCGGGACTGGGACCTGGCGTGGAGGCGCATGAGCCGATCGTTCAGCCATTGCGGCATCACCGTGTCGGACTTCAATCGCGCGGTGAAGTTCTACTGGGAGGTGTTCGGCTGTCCGCTGGTCGGGGTTGCCGACACGCCGCCCGATCGCGTGCGCGTCCTTCTTTCACGTCCCGCCGACCCTCGACCGAGCTCGGCGCGAGTGCCGCCGCCTGCAGGATTGGCTGGATTCGCGTTCCCGGCGGCGGGGTGCTCGAGATCTTCGAGTTCCAGCCGCAGCTGCCGCCCGGCGACGTCCGCTGGAACCAGGTCGGCCTGACGCATATCTCGTTCAACGTCAGGAACCCGGAGCGCTGGTACGACTACCTCGTCAGCAAGGGCGTCGAGTGCGTCAGCCGGCCCGGAGCGGTCGCCTGCGCGGCCACTCGTTCTTTTTCGCGAAGGATTTCGACGGCAACCTGATCGAGCTGATGGATCTTGGCTACATGTACTACGTCCTGGGCTGGTTAGGCCCGCTCGGCGGGTGGCTCTTCCGCCGGGGAATGTATCGGCAATATTACGAATGATCGGATCCCGATCCCGATCCCGATCCCCGATCCCGGTATAATCCGCCCTTCGGAGGCAGAGCATGAAACGACGCATCATCCTGAGCTCGTTGCTCGTTGTCGGCGGGCTGTCGATTGCGATTGCTGCCCAGCAGCAACAGCAGCCGAAGACGCTCGAAGTCACGAAGCTCAAAGACAACCTGTACGTGCTGAAAGCGTTGACGAACGGCGGCGGTGGCAACACGTCCGTCTTCATCACCGCCAATGGCGTCGTCGTTGTCGATTCGAAGAACCCGGGCTGGGGCCAGCCGATTCTCGACAAGATCAAGACGCTGACCGACAAGCCGGTGACGACGCTGATCAACACGCACACGCACGGCGATCACGTCAGCGGCAACGTGGAGTTCCCGGCGAACGGTGGACATCATCGTCCAGGCGAACACCGCGGAGAACATGAAGAAGATGATCCCCAACAGCACCGCGGCGGATCAGACGGTGCCGACGGAGACGATCTTCCAGAAGAACGGCAGCAGAGGGCTGCCGAAGCGGACGTTCAAGGACAAGATGACGCTCGGCAAGGGCGCGGACGAAGTCGATCTGTTCTACTTCGGCCGCGGCCACACCAACGGCGACGCGTTCGTCCTGTTCCCGGCGCTGCGCGTCCTGCACGCCGCCGACATCTTCTCCGGCAAGAACATCCCGCTGCTCGACGCCAACAACGGCGGCAGCGCGGTGGAGATCGGCAACAGCCTGGAGAAGGCCGCGAACTCGCTCAACGGCAACGTACGACACGATCATCACGGGCCATTCGAGCGAGATGACTTCCGCCGATCTGCGCGAGTACATCGCGTTCAACCGCGAGTTCGTCAGCGATGTGCAGGCCGGGATGAAAGCCGGCAAGAGCATCGACGACGTGGCGAACAACTGGAAGATTCCGGCGAGCTGTCAACGGCTACGCGCCGATCACCACGCCGGCAGACAAGGTCCGCGTCAAGAACAACGTCACCCTCGCGCACAAAGAGCTCGGGAGCAAAGGCACGAAGTAGCTCCACGCCTCAACGAGGACGGGGTCACAGCGATGATCCCCGTTCCTCGATTCCTCGCTCCGGCCTTCGCGCCTCCGACCGTTAGATTCCGCGCAACCCCACACAAATGATGCTTGTGGCGCATGTGCGGATGGCGGACCATGTTCGCTTCTGACGGAGGTCTGAGATGCGTCTCCTGCATACGTTCGTGGCCGGAATGCTGGTCCTCATCGCGGCCGCGCCCGCACTCGCACAATCGCAAATCACGACGGGAGTCATCGCCGGCGTCGTCCTCGACGCGCAACAGCGGCCTGCTGCCCGGTGTCACCGTGGAGGTTCGCAATGTCGACACGAACCTCACGCGCACTCTCGTCACCGGGCAGGACGGCCGATTCTCGGCGCTCCAGCTGCCGCCCGGGCGCTACAATCGTCACGTTCACCTTGCCAGGGTTCGCGACACTGGTCCAGGAGAACGTCGTGGTCACCGTCGGCCAGACGGTGCCGTTGAATCCGACGATGAGGGTGTCGGGGATTTCGGAGACCGTGACGGTGACCACCGAAGCTCCGGTCGTGGACACGACGCAAACGGCCTCGCGCGAGCACACTGAACGAAATCACGATCGCGTCAACGCCGATCCTCGGACGCAAGTTCGAGGATCTGCTGACGCTCACCCCGGGGGTCAGCGTCGTGCAGGGCCCCGACGGCGACGAAATCACGTTCTCCGGCCAGCGCGGCGTGTTCAACAACATCAGCCTCGACGGCGGCGACTACACCAACGGCTTCTTCGGCGAGCAGGTGGGCGGCCAGCGCGCGCGCGATCGACATCACGCTCGAGGCCGTCAAGGAATTCCAGGTCATCGCGACCGGGGCGAGCGCCGAGTTCGGGCACACGGCTGGCGGCGTCGTCAACGTCATCACCAAGTCGGGCACGAACCAGGTCGGTGGCTCGGTCGTTCCACTACCAGCGCCTCGGAGGGTCTGACGTCGAACACCTCCGACGGCAAACCGCTGCAAGGACTTCCACCGTGAGCAGTTCGGCGGCACTGTTGGCGGTCCGATCGTCAAGGACAAGGCGTTCTACTTCCTCGCGCTCGAAGGCGTCCGCGGAGAACCTGCAGCGGCCGAATCTCTCGGAGACGTATCGGGACGCCGTGCCCGGTGGCCGCGCCGACGCTGCTGGCCAACGAGACGCTCATCAGCGCCAATCGCCGACTGTCAGCGGCTGGCGCTGCTCAGGTTCTTCCAGTCCAGGCGCAGACCAGAACGAAGGGCCTGCCGATAGACCACACCATCAACAACAACGCGATGCTCGCGAAGGTGGACTGGAACCTCACGCCCGCAGACCAACTGTCTCGGCGTCGGCCAACTTCGACTATTCGAAGAACGTCAACCAGACCTTCGACGTCGCCACGTACGGCACCTCGGCGAACGGCACCGAGGGACCGTCGAAGATCAACGTGCTCAACGTGAACCTGTTCACCACGCTCACGCACGAACCGGCTGAACGAGTTCCACGTGCACCTACTCGCGAGAAGGCCGTCCGCGCTCCGCGTATCGCCGTCGATCGTCCCTGCCGACACCGGCATGGGGATTCGCGACCGTCGTTCCGCTTCGGCAATCCGTTCTTCCTGCAGCCGAACGTCGACGAGCTCGTCAAGCGCTTCCAGGTCAAGGACAACTTCTCGATCGTGCCGGGCACGCACACCATCAAGGCCGGCGGCGAGTGGCATGCACACGAGACAACGCGCAGGTCTTCCGCGGGTTCTTCGAGGGTCGCTACATCTTCGACAGCGTCGCCGGGTTCCTGCGCTACGCGTCGCCGGCGGCGCCGGGCGGGTTCGGACCGTTCACGGTGGCCTGCTCGAACGGCACCTACGTGACGGCGCCCGCATCGTGTCCTGCGCGGCGCGGGCGCCCGACGGGCGGGCCGCTGTTGTTCTACCTGCAGAGCAGCAGCCCCGACGGCATCGCACGCGACGCGGCGGGCGCGTCCGACATCAGCAACGAGGAGCTCGCGTTCTTCGTCCAGGACAAGTGGCAGGCCGGGGCACGGACTCGACGGTCGATTACGGCCTGCGTTGGGACGCGCCAGCGCATGCCGGAGACCGTCGATCCGGCGACGACGGCGTATGGCTCGCTTCCTGACCGATCCGCGGTTCCCGTCGGACGGCACGATTCCCAGATCAGTGGAACGCAGTTTCAGCCGCGTGGCGGCGTTCGCGTGGGACGTCAGCGCAGGACGGCAAGATCGGTCGTCCGCGGCAGCGCCGGGCATCTACTACGCGCGGCAGAACATGCTGAGCCAGGTTGGATCGGTGACGACCAACGGCATCCAGCAGAAGAGCGATTTCCGCGACACGCCGTTCACGGCGTTCGCGGACATGCCGGTGTGGCCGAACCTGCTCGCGCCGAGCGCGGTCCGCCGCCGGCACGTTTCCGCTGTTCACCGGCATCCGCGTGTTCGACCGCGACTACCAGCAACCCGCGCGTCTACAGCGTCAACGTCGGGTTCGAGCAGCGAGCTGGCGCCGAGCATGGCGGCGTATGTCGACTTCACGGTGGCGAAGAGCGTCCACCTGACGCGGTTCCTGAACTACAACGTGCACGGCACGGCGGCGGCGGCCGCGCAGCCGGCGACGCGCGACACGACCACCTACACGGGCGCCAATCCGTTCGGGCCGGCACTCGGCGACGTGTTCGTGACCAACAGCCGCGGGCACGGCCTCTACCGCGGCGCGCACGTTCGGCCTGCGCAAGCGCTTCTCGACAGGACTACCAGCTCGAGGCGAATTACGTGCTCGTCGAAGGACGAGGACGACGACTCGAACGAGCGCGACCCGTTCACCGATCGCTCGTTCAACTTCTACGATCTCGAGCCTCGACTACGGGCCGTCGGACCGCGACATCCGGCACAAGGTCAACTTCTTCACCTACGTCGAGCTGCCGCGGCAGTTCCTGGTCAACGCTGCGCATGCAGGGGCGGACGGCGCAGCCGATCACGTCGTCGCCGCGCGTGCTGAACGGCACCGATCGCGGGCGCAACTGGGATCGGAAGGACAACAAGTACTTCTCGCTCGACTGGCGGCTGCAGCGCGCGTTCCGCATCGGCGGCGACGCACGCAGATCATGCCCGAGCTTCGAGATGTTCAACACCTTCAACAACGCGAACAACGTGAACCCGCTGACGACGCCGGCGCTGTTCAACTTCGACGGGTTCCTGCGGCAGGGCGTCGGCGACCCGCGCCAGGCGCAGCTGGCGGTCAGGTGACGTTCTAAGAAGCGTCCCTGATCGCGTCAGGCACGCGCTCGAGCGCCGGAACCTCGACGAAGCGCCCGTGCAGATGCGCGGGCGCGCGTCGGCGTCTTCGTGCGACCAGCTCACGGCGGCCGGAATGTGCACGGCCCATCCTCCCTGCTTCAACCACCGGCAGGACGTCGGAACGCAGCGAATTGCCGACCATGACGAAACGCTCCGGGGCGACACCGTGGCGGGACAGGATGGCCGCGTAGACGTCAGCCGTCTTGTGACTGACGACTTCGACGTACGGAAACAGCCAAGCAGGCCCGAGCGTTCGAGCTTGGATCGCTGGTGGAGCAGATCGCCCTTCGTGATCAGCATCAGCGGCGAGGACGCGGCCAGGGTCGTCAATGTATCCTCCGCGCCCGGAAACAGTTCCATCTCCTCGGTGAGCATCTGCTTCGCGGAGATCGATGAGATCGCGCGAGATCGCCCGCCCGTGATTCGGCCATCGGTCATGTCGATCGCCGCTCTCGGCGAGCGAGAGGACAGCTCGACACGCCGTAGCCGTAATAGGGGAGGTTGGGCCACCTCGGTCAGATTGACGCGGCGTTCGACTTCTTCCGGGCTCAGCGCGACACCCGCGCGTGCCAGCGGGCGTCGAAACCGTTCGCGGCCCTCGCGATAGCTGCGCTCGTTGTTGCCAGAGCGTGTCGTCGCCGTCGAAGGCGATGAGATCGGGCCCCGTGTCCGCGGCCGTATTCACACGATCACCGCCCGCGCGTCAGTATCGGGCGAGCGCCAGATCGATGTTGCCGCCGAGGGTGATCGACGACTGCGCCTCGTCCGGTGACAGCGCGTTGAAGAACAGGCGCCAGGCGGTTTCGTCACTCATCGCAACGGTCGCGGAGGGCGCTGGCATGAGCCACCCTCGTCAATGTCCCACGCGTGCCCGGCGCGCCGCAGGCTCCACGTGCCCGGCGCCCGGCCCGTGACCTCGATGACGACAGAGACGTCCTCCCGGGGCGGCTGCACGGCGCGATACGCGTGAGGCAGCGCGTGCATCGAGATCTGCAGCACGTCTCCGAGCCACGACGCGTCACGAAACGGTCCGGCGCCCACGGCCTCGCGAACCTGGGATCCGTGGTGCCAGATTTCGGTGAACTCACGGCCGATGTCGAGCCATTGCGGCGAAGCGGATCTGACCCGCCCAGGACACCGGAAACAGGGCGCTGGCATGCGGGTCGAGCGTCTCGACGAACGCGGCGAGATCCTCGCTCACCTGTGCATAGAGATCGGTGAGGACACGGGAACTGAGTCGTTCGGCCGCCGCAATCCAGGTCGCGTTGAGGTCGTTGATGAAGACGGTGAGGTCCCGTTCCGATGTCCCGCGTGGCCCGGATGCCGGCCTCCGTTGATCCCGGTGGAACGACAGCCTGCGTAATGCCGTGTCGCACAGGTGCGCGACGACATGACGCACACGCCAGGTGCCGGCCATGGTCGGCCGTTCCCAATCGTCGGGCGGAAGGGTGCGAAGGAGCGCGACGATCTCGCGACAGAGCGGACGAAACCGTGGCCGCGTATCGGTGATCGGAAGCGACACCCTACAGGTTCGCGAGCGACAGGAGCTCGCGGTCATGCTGGGCGCGGGCTTCACCGTAAATCGGCGTCACCGCGTCAACGAACTTCTGGTGCTCCTCGGGCGTCAACTCGACGATCGTCCCGCCTTCTTTCCGAATCTCCACCATCGCGTCTTCTTCTTCCTTGACGTGCAGCGCGCGCTGGAACTGGACCGCGTCGCGCACGGCGGCGCGCATCTCGTCCTGCAGCGCCTTCGGCCACGCATCGAACGCGGTCTGATTGAAGAAGATCGGACGCGAGAGGTAGAAGTGGTTCGAGGCCGTGTGGAACTTGTGGAACTTGTGGACGCCGTAGGTCGTGGTGTTCGAGAACGGGTTCTCCTGCGCATCCACGGTGCCCGCCTTGATCGCGGGGAGCAGCTCGGACAGGTCCATGACCCGCGGCGTCGCGCCGAGCAGTTCGAACGTGCGCTCCTGCACCTTGCTCGGCAGGACGCGGATCCGCATCCCCTTCATGTCGGCCGGCGTGTGAATCGGACGCAGATGGTTCGAGATGTGGCGGAAGCCGTTTTCGAACCAGCCGGGGATGCGGTAATTCCCTTCGTTTCCATCCGGTGCGCCAGCGTCGCGCCGAAGCGCCCGTCCATCGCGGCGCGCGCCTTCGCGGTGTCCGCGAAGAGAAACGGCAGGTCCGCGATGCCGAGGTCGGGAATCTGCTCGGTGAAGTAGCTGCTCGACTGATACGCCACCGTCAGCACGCCGCTTTCCACGAGCCAGGGGAGGTCTTCGCCTTTGTAGCCGAGATCGATGATGTTGTAGATGTAGCTTCACGTCGACGTCCTTGCCGAACGCCGCGGAGATCCGATCGCCGATGCGCTTCAGCGACAGGCTGAAGCCGTTGTTCGGCGGCGCGTAGCCCGCCATGATGATGCGGATCGGCCGCCGGGTCGCGACCGCCGGCGCCTTCTGCTGCGCGAAGCTGCCGCCCGGATCTCCGAACGCGCCCGTCATCGCGCCCGCGCCAATGACCGCCGATGCCTTGAGGAACCTTCGTCTCGACATGAGACGGATTGTAAGCTCTCGGGGTGGCACTTCGCATCGGAATCGATCTGGGCGGGACCAAGATCGAAGGTATCGCGCTCGACGGGAGCCGGGAGCTCGCGCGCGCCGCGTGGACACGCCGCGAGGTGACTACGACGCGACGCTCACGGCGATTGTGCGACGTCGTCTACACCCTCCAGCAGCGGATCCCGGATCCCCTCGACTTCACTCGGGGCAAGCCGGATCCCGGATCCCGGCCGTTGGAGTCGGCATCCGGGCACCATCTCCTCGTCCACCGGCCTCGTGAAAAATGCGAACTCGACCTGGTTGATTGGCAGGCCGTTGCAGCCGGATCTCGAAGCCCGTCTCCGACGGCCGGTGCGCGTCGCCAACGATGCAAATTGCTTTGCGCGTCTCCGAAGCCGCGGACGGCGCCGCGGCCGGGGCCGAGGTGGTCTTCGGCGTCATCGCGGGCACAGGGGTCGGCGGCGGCCTTGTCGTCAACGGCCACGTCGTCACGGGCGCCAACGGCATTGCCGGCGAGTGGGGGCACAACGCGCTGCCGTGGCCGGACGAGGACGACCGCGAGAGCCCGCTCTGCTACTGCGGGAAGCGCGGATGCATTGAAACGTTTCTCTCGGGACCGGCACTGGCGGCCGATCACGAACGCGCGACCGGCGTGCGGCTGCCACCGCCGGAGATTGTCGCGGCCGCCACGCGGGGCGATCGCGTGGCTGAAGCGACGCTGAAACGTTACGAACGGCGCATGGCGCGCGCTGGCGAGCGTCATCAACGTCGTCGATCCGGACGTCATCGTCCTCGGCGGGGAGCATGTCGAACATCGCGCGGCTCTACGCCAGCGTCCCTGGCCTGTGGAGTGCGTTCGTATTTGCCTGCGGAGGAGACGTCGTTCGCACGCGTTTTGTTCCGGCCGGGCACGGCGATTCGAGCGGCGTGCGCGGTGCGGCCTGGCTGTGGCCCGCTTGACATCATTTTCGATATATTCAAATATCTTTATGTAGTGGTTCCGTCGGAGCTGCAGGCGCTCAAGGCCGATCTCTTCCGCGCGCTGGGCCATCCCGCCCGCATCCGTATTCTCGAGCTCCTGACGTCGAAAGAGCGGACGGTGCAGGGAGATGCAGGACGCCTTGGAGCTCGACCAGCCGGTCGTCTCGCAGCATCTCGCCGCGCTCCGCGCGCGTCACCTCGTCATCGCGCGCAAGCACGGCACGCTGGCGTATTACACCCTCCGCAGCCGCCTGGTCGGCGAGCTGCTGCGCGTCGCGCGTGACCTGCTCGGCCATCGCCTCACCGAGAGCCAGTCGATGCTGCGCGCGCTGCGCCGCGAGAAGCACCGCTGACATGAAGCTGTTCCGCAAGATCCGCCAGACCGGCATTGTGGACCGAACCGCTGACCGGCGACGGCGCCGATGCCGTTACGCTGGTCCGCGAGATCGATCGGCGGGCGCGCGCGCTGTTCGGCCGGGCGCTCGCCATCCGGCGAGGTCGATGCGGGCTCGTGCAACGGCTGCGAGATCGAGATCGTCGGCCTGTCGGGTCCGGTCTACGACATGGAGCGCTTCGGACTGCATTTCGTCGCCTCGCCCCGCCATGCGGACCTGCTGCTGGTCACCGGGCCGGTGACGCAGAACATGGCTGTCCCGCTCCGTATGACCTACGACGCGACACCGGATCCGAAGCTCGTGGTCGCGGTCGGTGAGTGCGCGCGCCATTGCGGCGTCTTCGCGGGCAGCTACGCGGTCGCCGGCCCCGTGGACTCGATCGTTCCCGTCGACGTCTACGTCGACGGCTGCCCGCCGGAGCCGACGCAGATCCTGCAGGGCATCCTCGCGGCCGTCGGCCGGCTCGATCGAAGCGGAGCGACGCGCACGTGACGTTGTCGCTGTTGTTCGATTCGATGATCGCGGCGTTCGCGCTCGGCGCGGTCGCGGCGATCGTGCTGCCGCCCGGCGCCTTCATGCGGCGCGTGGCGCTGGCCGCGGCGGCCGTCGGCTCGGCAGCTGCGCTCCTGCTCGGCGTCAGCGTCTTGCGGGCGGGCGCGACTTGGACGGGGCGATGGGAGAACCTCCTGCAGCCGCTCGGCGGCGTGTCGCTTCGCCTCGATTCCCTCGGCGCGTTCTTCCTCGTCATCGTTGGCTTCACCGGCGTGCCGGCGTCGCTGCTGCGCGATCGGCTATCTCGCGAATCTCGATGGGCACCTGCGCGGCCGCGCTGCCACGCGCTCTTCAACGTCTTCCTCGCGAGCATGTGCCTCGTGCCGTGCGCCGACAACGCGGGCACCTTCCTGTTCGCATGGGAAGTGATGGCGCTGTCGTCGTATCTGCTCGTCGTCAGCGATCCCGAACAACAGGACGCGTCATCGGCTGGCCTCTGGTACGCGGTGATGACCCATGCCGGCTTCCTCGCGCTGCTGGCGGCCTTCGTCATCCTCGGCCAGGGCGGATCCTGGGAATTCGTCGTGCTCCGCACCGCGGCCGCAGCGCTCACGCCTGCCGCCTGCACCCTCGTCTTCCTGTTGATGGCGGCCGCGTTCGGCTCGAAGGCCGGCCTGAGTACCGCTCCATGTGTGGCTGCCGCGCGCGCATCCGGCGGCCCCCAGTCACGTGTCTGCGCTCATGTCGGCCGCGATGGTGAACCTCGGCGTATACGGACTCGCGCGTCTCGTCTTCGACCTCCTGCCCCCGGGTCCGCCGTGGTGGGGAGGACTGCTGCTCGCCGCCGGCGTCGTGACCGCGCTCACCGGCGTGCTCTACTCGGTTGCCGAGACGCATCTCAAGCGCGTGCTCGCGTACAGCACCATCGAGAACCTGGGCCTGGTGTTCATCGGGCTGGGCTTTGCGCTCCTGATGCGGGGGTACGGATACGGACCGCTGGCGTCGATGGGGCTGGTCGCCGCGCTGCTGCACACGCTGAACCACGCCGTGTTCAAGAACCTGTTGTTCCTGGCCGCGGGATCGGTCGTGCACGGCACGCACAGCGCGTCGATGGAAGCGTTCGGCGGCTTGATCAAACGGATGCCGGCCACGGCCCTGTTCTCGCTCGTCGGCGCCCTCGCGCTGGCCGGGCTGCCACCCTTGAACGGATTCCCGTCCGAGTGGCTGACGTTTCAGTTGCTGGTCGCCGGCGCGCAGCACACGGCGCCAGCGCTCGCGATTCTGCTGCCGCTGGCGCTTGCGGGCGTCGCCCTGGTCGCGGGCCTCGCAGCCGTCTCGGCCGTGCGCCTCTTCGGCATCACGTTTCTCGCGCTGCCTCGATCGGATGGCGCCCGCGACGCCCACGAGGCGTCCGCGATCATGATCGCAGCGATGGCAATTCCGGCGGTGATCTGCATCGCGCTTGGCGTCGCGCCGACCCTCGTCATCCCGCAGCTCTCGCGGATTGTCAGCGACCTCGGCCAGCCGGCCGGTCCGCTGAAGTGCAGGCTTCGCGCTGTCGGTGCCGCTGGTCGGAAGCCGTCTCTGGCCGGGCGCGATCGCGCTGCTCGTCGTCACCGCCGGGCTCGCCGCGGCGGCTGCGGTGCGGCTGGCCGGCCGCGTGCGCCAGGTTCGCGTCGGTCCCGCGTGGAACTGCGGGCGGATCGCTCAATCGCCCCGCAGCGAGTACCTGGCCGCCGCGTTTGCCGAGCCGCTCAAGCGCGTCTTCACGGGCTTCTACCGTCCGACGCAGGAGGTGACCGTCGAGGTGCATCCCGCGTCGCGCCTATTTCGTTCGCGCTGATCCGGTTGCGCGCCGATCTCGACCCGTGGATGGAGCAGATTCTTGCATGAACCCCTCCTCCGCGGGGCGGAGGCGGTGTCGGACCGCATGCGGCGAATCCACAGCGGATCGATCCATTTCCTATCTGGCCCTGCTCCCCGGCGCATTACTGGTCCTGCTGCTCGTGGCGAGGTGGATCCGCTGATGGGTGAGAGCGTCGTCATCGCAGCGCAGACGTTGCTGCTTGCCACGCTTGCGCCGGCGGTCGTCGGCTATGTCCGCTTTGCCAAGGCGCGCCTCAGGGACGACGGGGCGCCGGCGTGCTGCAGCCCTACCGGGAGCTGCGCAAGACGTTCGGCAAAGGCATGGTGATCGCCGAGAGCGCGTCGTGGATCTTTCACGTCGCCCCCTTCGCCATCCTCGGCGCCACGCTGGCCGCCGCGTCGCTCGCGCCCGTCGTGTCGGCGACGCAGCCGGCAGACCTGCTCGGCGATCTCATTCGCGCTTGCCGCGCTGCTGATGCTCGGCACGTTCTTCCTCGCGCTTGGAGGGCTCGATCCGGGCACGGCGTTTGGCGGCATGGGCTCGAGCCGCGAGATGACCGTGGCGGCGCTGACCGAGCCGACGCTCGCGATTGCGGTTCTGACGCTCGCGCTGACGACGGGGTCCACGAGTCTCGGCGTGATCGCCGGTTCCGCTGCTGAAGACTCCCGCATACGCCGCTTGGCCCCGGCCATGCGATGGCGTTCGCCGCGTTCCTCATCGCGATGATCGCGGAGACCGGACGGCTGCCCGTGGACAATCCGTCGACGCATCTCGAGCTCACGATGATTCACGAGGCGATGATCCTCGAGTATCAGGGCCGTATCTCGCGCTCATCGAGTGGGCCGCCTCCGTCCGGCTGACGCTGCTGTTGACGCTGGCGTGCCAACCTGTTCCTCCCGTGGGGCCTGGCGGCGTCGCTTGCGCCGTCGGCGCTCGCGGCGGGCGTTGTGGCTGCATTCTGGTCAAGCTCGGCGTTCTTGGCCTTCTTCTCGCGGTGCTTGAAACACGCGTCGCCAAGCTGCGTCTGTTCCGCGTGCCCGAGCTGCTGGCGTTGTCCTTCACGCTCGCGCTGCTTGCGGCCGCCTCCTCTTTCTTCACCGAAGTAGCGATGGAAGCCACGTTTTCGCGCCTGACGATGACCGCGGCGAGCGCGATGCTGCTGCTGGCGCTCGTCGTCTTGGTGGCGGCGTCACGTCTCCGCGACATCACCGCGTTCCGCACCCAGTCCGTCGTGCTCGCGTTCGTGGGAGGCGTGGTGGCGTGCAGCGGCCACGTGCCGGAACTGTTCTTCGTGTCGGTGGTGATTCCTGATCCTCAAGGGCTGGATCGTGCCGTGGGTCCTCTCCGGCATGGAGACGCGACGTCACAGTGCGCGGCGAGCTTCATCCGCTCGTCAACACCGAAACCTCGCTGCTCGTGTGCGGCGCGCTGGCGGTGGCGGCCTACGATGATCTCGAGGCCGCTGGCCGAGGTGATGAACCTCGCCACGCGCGGCGGTCTTCCCGTGGCGCTCGCCCTCATCTTCGTGAGCCTGTTCATCGTCGTGAGCCGCCGGCGAGGCGATCGACGCAGATCGTCGGGTTCCTCATGCTCGAGAACGGCATCGCGCTGCTGGCGCTGCTCGGCGCCTACGGCGTGCCGCTCATCGTCGAGATGGGCGTGTTCCTCGACGTGCTGCTCGGCGTCCTCGTCATGCAGGCCGTCGTTATCAGCATCCACGAGACCTGGCCGACTGAGGAGGCGGCATCGACACGTGGATTTGATCCTCGCTGCTTGCGCTCCTGACGCCGCCCTTCGCGGCGGCCTGCTGGCGCTCGTCGTGCGCCGCGAGCCGGGACGTGTCGCATGGCTCAACGCCCTCACGATGCCGGTGTCGTTCGCCGCTGCGGCGGCAGCCATCGCGGTGCGGCTGGCCGAGGGCGGCGCGCCGGTTGGTGGTGGGCAGAACTCTGGCGCCTGGATGCGCTGTCGGCGTTGCTGGCGCGGTTCTCGTCTCTGGCGTCGCGACTGCTCGCCGCCGCGCTCGGCCCCGGGCTCGATCGCGGTCACCAGGTGCCAGCCGGTGAGACCCGGACGTTCCGCCTGTAGGGCCGGCCTGTTTGCCCTTCACGATGCTCGTCGCGGTGAGCACGGGGCAACCCCGGTGTGATGGGGGTGCCACGAGGCGACAACCGTGACGTCCGCGCTGCTCATTCCGCTGCGGCGGACGAAAGCATCGGTGGACGCCTCCTGAAAATATCTCCTGATCGGATCGGTTGGCATTGCGCTGGCCTTCACGCGGAACGGTGCTCGCGCATCGTCGACTTCGCGACGACCGGGGCGGACATCAACGTGGCACTGCACTGGACGTCGCTTCGCGCCGCCGCGACCGGCGCTGCACCCGCAGGTGGCGCGACTGGCATTCGTGTTTCTGCTGGTTCGGTTTCCGGCACCAAGGCCGGGCTCGCGCCGACGCACACGTGGCTGCCCGATGCGCACTCGGAAGCGCCTTCGCCGCTGTCCGCGATGATGTCCGGTGTCCACTGCTTGCCGTCGCCTTATGCGCGATCGTCCGCTGGAAGACGATCGTCGATCTTGCGGTGGGTTCGGCCTTCAGCGACTCGCTGCTCATCATTGTCGGGATGACGACCGCGGCCGTCGGGAGCCTCAGCCTACTGTCGCAGACACATTTCAAGCGGCTGCTGGCGTTCTCGAGCATCGAGCACATGGGACTGGCGTGCTTCGGTCTTGCGCTCGGACCGCTCGGGGTGTTCGCGGCGCTGTTGCATCTGAGCGCGCACGCCCTCGCCAAAGAGCGCGGCAGTTTCTGCTCTAGGACGCGTGCTCGAGCGCTACGGCTCGGGGACGATTGCGGGCGCGCGAAGCCTCCTGGCGACGGCGCCTCATACGGCCGTGTTGTTCGCCGCGGCAATCTTCGCGCTGGGCGGCCTGCCGCCATTCGGCCTGTTCCTGTCGGAAATCCTGATCGTCAAGGCTGGGATGGGCGGCAGGGACATCCGGTGCTCACCGGCATCGTTCTGGTCCTGCTGCTCATCGCGTTCGGATCGTTGCTCGTCAGGTGCATCGCATGTTGTTCGGCGCCGCGGTTCCAGGGGTTGTCGGGGCGAGCACGCGACCGCTCCCGTCCTCCTGCTGGCTATTCCGGTCGTGCTGCTGGTGTGGCTTGGAGTGTCGATTCCGCCGCAGCTGCAGTCGCTCTTGAACCATGCCGTCCTGGTGGTGCGCCCATGATCGAACGCACCGACATCGCGGCGGGCGAGTTGCGAGCGTCATGCGCATGCTGCTTGCCGACCGCGGCGCAACGGTGCTCCTGGTGGCGAGGGAGGATCGACTATCGGCCAACGCGGTCTACGTGCATTACCTGCTGGCGCTGCGAGGCACGCCGTGGGAATTGCGGCACATCAGCGTGGCGCTGCCGCGAGAGTCGCCGTCGCTGCCGAGCCTGGCCGCCTCTCGTTTCCGATCGTCGCGCTTCGAACGCCCGGATGCGCGATCTCGCGGGGATCACGCCGGAAGGACGCGCATCCCGATCCGCGGCCGCTCGTTCGCCATGGCTTCTGGCCCGGGACGGCGCCATCCCCTGCGGCAGGATGCCGTCACGCCGCGAGTGCGCTGATGACGGGCGTCCGTTCCCGTTCACGGCGGTCGAGGGTGACGGCGTCTACGAGATCCCGGGTCCGGCCCCGTGCACGCAGGGCGTGATCGAGCCGGGTCACTTCCGTTTTCAACGTGCTCGGTGAAACGGTCCTGAAGAATGCGCGCGCGACTCACCGCTGCGCGCTTCACCCACAAAGGGACAGGAACGGCTGACTTCGCCGGCGCCGCATCGCCGAGGGCGTTTTACCCTGGCGGAGCGCTGGTCTCAGGCGATACGACGGTGGGACATGCTGTGGCGTTCTGTCAGGCCGTCGAGTCGCTCGCCGGCGTGGACATTCCGGACGGACCGAAGGCATGGCGCGCCGTGCTCCTCGAGCTCGAGCGGCTGTACAACTCACATTACAGACGTGGGCGCCATCATCGCGGACACCGGTTTCCCAGTCGGTCAGGCGCACTGCATGCGGCTGCGCGAGCGCGTCCTCAGGCTCAACAAGGAGCTTACAGGCAGCCGCCTGATGCGTGGCGCGATTGTGCTGGGCGGCGTGTCGGTCCAGGCCGGCACGAGCGGCATCGCCGCCGAAATCGAGAGCGTTCCCGCGGATTTCGAGGAAGTCGTCCAAATCTGTAGTGACAACACGCTGGTGGGCCGACCGGCTGGACGCGACAGGCTGGCTCGACCCCACCGTGGCGCGCGACTTCGGTGTCGTCGGATATGTCGCACGCGCGTCGGACTGTCGCACGACGCCAGGCGCGATCCCCGGCGGGCGCGTATCAGTGGTCGACTTCGCGCCGATTGTGGAGGATGGCGGCGACGTTCGGGCGCGCCTCCTGGTCCGCGTCCGCGAGGCCCGCCAGGCGCTCTTCGTGATCGAGCAGGTGGAGGGGCGCGCCGCCACGGAGGCAACGTGAGCATCCGAGGCAGTCACGTTACCAGCGTTTACGCCGAGTTTCGGCATTGTGGAAGCCTGGCGCGGGCGTCTCGTCCATATGGTGATTGCTGATGACCACAATCGGCTCCATCGCGTGAAAGTCGTCGACCCCTCGTTTTTCAACTGGCCGGTGCTCGCTCGCGCGCCTCGAGAACAACATCGTTCCGGATTTCCTCTGTAATAAGTCGTTCAACCAGTCGTATTCGGGGAACGACCTCCTGACGACCGATCGCGTCGCCAGGAAACGGCGAGCCTTTCTCGCTCGCCCAGACGTAGGGTCCTGCATGCCATCAACCTCAGGCGGCTGAGGCCGGCCAGACCCGGAGGTTTAGTGGAACTCATCGTTCAGCCCGACGACGGACTCAAGCCGGTGCTCGACGTCATCGAGAGCGCCCAGAAGTCGGTCGATATCATGATCTTCCGGCTTCGACCTCAAACCCATGGAGAAGGCGCGCCGTCGCGCGCGCGAGCGCGGCGTCGGTCGTCGCGCGCTCATCGCGCACCAGGGCTCGCAGGGTGAGAAGAGTCTCCGCCAGCTCGAGCTGCGGATGCTGGACAAACGGCATGCTGGTCGGCGCGCACGGGCGCCGTCACCACGCGGTATCACGGCAAGATGATGATCATCGACCGCGAAGAGCTCCACGTCTACGGGTTCAACTTCACGGCGCTCGATCTCAGGAGCCGCAGCTTCTGGCATCGTGACGAAGGAACGCCGAGCGTGTCACGGACGCCCTCCGCCTCTTCGAGGCCGACACGCTGCGCCAGGAGTAGCGAGCCGCAGGACGACGAGCATTTCGTCGTCAGCCCGGATTCGGCGCGCGAGATTCTCGCGACCTTCATCAAGCGCGCGCAAAAAGCAGCTGCTGATTTACGACCCGAGGCTCACCGACCTGCAGATGCTCCGGTTGATCAATCAGCGCATCAAGGCGGGCGTGGACGTGCGCATCTTCGGCAAGGTGGGGAAGCGCGGCGCCGGGTTGCGCGTGCAGAAGGTGCCGGAGCACCGCATCGCACATCCGCGCGATGATCCGCGACGGCGACACCTGTTTGTCGGCAGCCAGAGTCTCCGCGCCAGTGGAGCTCGACGCGCGGCGGGAGGTCGGCCTCATCGTAAGGAGCCGAAGACCGTCAAGCGCATGCTCGAGGTGTTCGAGGACGACTGGTCGAAGACGGATCTCGCCGCCAAGGAAGCCAGGGAAGCGACGAAGAAGGAAATCAAGGGAGAAGAAGGTTTCACGGAGGAGCTCGCCGGCGGCGGCGGCAGCCCGGTAACGAGGTCAGGCGGTGTCGTCGCTTGGACGGCGCGATCAAGCAGAACCCTGCGTCTCCGCCCCAAAACGTAGACCCAGCCGAATTTGGCAGGACAATTGCGGCCTCGACCGTTGACGGCGTTATGCGGTGCCGGACCGAGGAGGGAGCCTGCCATGTGCATGTTCTTCGAGCTTTGCCAGTCGCGGGCGTGATGACGATTCTGTCGGACCCTGCCGCGCGCGCCCAGAACGGCCGACAGAGGTCATTCGCGCGAAACCGCGTTGCCGTCAACCGCGCAGTTCCTCGCGGCGCGGTCGATCAACCACGTGTCTTCGCCGCCGCGCGATGCTTCAGAGTGGCATGGTCCATCGCGCTGGCAATGCACGTAG
>ERZ1370068.1059-contig-10969_pt1 | contig 23279 bp, 24 predicted proteins | sample MGYA00561227_ERZ1370068 | MGnify/ENA primary metagenome ERZ1370068 (study PRJEB38410, sample SAMEA6850437) | metagenome | study: Metagenomic assessment of the ecological functions of the soil: analysis of the soil microbiota associated with the...
CCCACGTGCATGCTGGCGTAGCCCACGCGCGACTGGAAGCCGACATCGTTCACATCGAACCCCGGTGACGTGAACCCGAAGGCGGAGTTCACGAACGTGTTGCCACGCTGCTTGGCCAACGTGAAACGACCGCCCAACCCGCTGAGGGACGTCGCGTTGGGATCGACCTCCACCGAGGAGGCATCAGGCTTCTGGAAGTAGTGGGTCGAGTTCTGCTGCACGGACGTGATGCGCGTAGGTCGTGCCGGTGATCCGCGAAGCGCCCATCCAGCCGGTCGTCACCCAGGTCTTGCTGGAATCGAGGAACGTCCAGCCATCGGCTCCTATTACCATGGCGCTGCTGTTGTTCGGACATCCCGCAGCGCCGGGTCGTCAAACGAGCGGCGCGACGATCGTCGCTGATGAATCCCAAGCCCTGCCGGCCCTTGTCGAATTCCTTCTGGGCGCGATAGACGCCGTAGGCGCGCGAGCGGCTCGATCTCCTGGGTCCAGCGCGTACTCGTCGGATCCTGCAGCGTGCGCGTGCTCCCGCGCGGTCACGGCGGTGAGTCCACCGACGTTCCAGCTGCCAGCCACTTTGCCGGTCAGCTTCAGCGCGCCGAGGATGTGCGCGCCGCTCGGTCCGTCGACGTAACCGTTCACCGGTGGCGGCGGCGTCCCGAGCGAGCGTCCAATGCGCCGGCTGTAGAAGAACTGGGGGCCCGACCAGTTGAATCCCCAGAAGTTGCGCTGGCCGCCGGACCCGAAGTCGAAAGTGGAGGAGCCTTCGACAAAGAAAGGCCGCTTTTCGTTGAAGAACGTCTCGACGTCGCTCAGGTTCACCACCGCCGGGATCGACCTCGACCTGGCCGAAGTCGGGATTTACGGTCGCGTTGAGCGTGAGATTCGAGCCGAGGCCGAATCTTGCGCATCCGCGCCGATTCCGGGCTCGAACTTCGAGCCATCGTTGAACGGATCGCCCGGCGGCGCGCGTCGTGAACGCCGCCCGGGTGGTCGCGTACGGCATGATCTCCATGCGGCGCGGCGGGGTGATCTGCTCGATTCCGACGAGATCGGGGAAGCGGGACACGAAGCCGCTGCCATTCTTCGGCGTGAACGCGATGAAGTCGAACTCGTTCTGGCGCGCGATGTCGCGGCGGAAGTTGATGCCCCAGACGTAACGGCTCTGGCGCACGAACCGCAGCTGCGAATACGGAATGCGCAGCTCGGCGACCCAGCCCAGCTCGTCGCGCGTCACCTTCCCGTCCCACACGCCGTCCCAGCTGTCGTCGTCCCACTCGTCGTTGAACAGCGTCGCCGTCGTACAGCGTGCCCGCCGCGCTGATGCCGAAGTAGAAGCCGCTACGCTTGTCGTGATAGGTATCGACGAAGACCTGGAACCGGTCGGAGCTCGGTACCTCTGATCACGGCGTGCCAGCCGGGCGACGATCGAGTCAGGATGCGCGTCGTACGAGCCGCGCGCCGATATAGAGCGCGGCATCGTCATAGGCGATGTACACCACCGTGCTCTCGCTCGGCACCGCGCCTTCGTTCGGATCGCGCTGCGTAAATCCCGTGACCCGCTCGGCCGTTTGCCAGAGCGGCTCGCGCAACAGCGCCATCGACCGTAATCGATTGGCCGCCATTCAGACGGATGGCACGGAGTTGTTGCGGCGCGGGCGGGGCGGGCGGCGGAGAATCGACCGCGACCGCCAGGTGGCAACTGCGCCCGTAGAGCGAGGAGCAGTGTGGAGCGTCGTCGTCATGAGTGCGTCCGGGAGCTAAGGTTTTGAGCGATGAACCCCGGTCGCGAACGCTGACGGCGAAGCGCGCGGCGGCTAACGTTCCATATGACAGAGCGTGGGCGAAAAAGGTTGCAAACGAACGGTCAGGATGGGATGGGCGTTGGGGATTAGGGACTCGGACTAGGCCATCTTTGCGCGCTCAGCACCCCTTTCACGACGACCGACAGCCCGCGTGCGATTTCGCTTGCTCGCTTCCAGGACCTCTTCATGCGAGAGCGGCTGCGCCGCTGATGCCGGCGCCAGGGTTGGTAATAGAGGAAAAGCCGAGGCACCGCATGCCCCGCGATCGAGCGACCAGCACTTCCGGCACCGTGGACATCCCCACCGCGTCAGCGCCCGAGCTTCTCGAGCATGCGCACCTCGGTGGGCGTCTCGTACGAAGGGCCGAGCAGCGCGGCGTAGACCCCTTCTTCGAGGCGGATGCCAGCCTCGCGAGCCACCGAGCGGGCAAGCGTGCGCAGCTCGCCGTCGTAGGGCTCATGCATGATGGGAAAGCGCTGCTCGCCAGGCTGCGGCTGTCCGATCAATGGATTCCGCCACATCAGGTTGATGTGGTCGGCGATCAGCATGAGCGTTCCACCCGGAAACGTGCGCCGCACACCACCCGCAGCGTTCGTCACGATCAGAGATCTCCACGCCCAACTCGGCGAACACCCGAGTCGGCAGGCGCGGCGACTTCGGCGGGATGCCCCTCGTACATATGGAAGCGCCCCGCCTGGACGATGACGGGGACGCCTTCGAGCATGCCCGCAACCAACTCGCCTTTGTAGACCGGCAACCCCGGGCTCGGGAAAACCGGGGATCGAGTGGTAAGGGACGCGAATCGGATTGACGACTTCGTCCGCCAGAAATCCAAGCCCCGATCCGAGCACGATCGCGACCGCGGCCTGAGCTTGCCCAGGCGCTGGCACCGCCGCCGCGGCTTGAGCCTACAGCCGCGCTAGCCCCAGCCCCGAGCCCCCTGTCCCCATCTACAGCAGGATGCCGCGCGAGCGTCGCCGAGAGGAAGTTCGCGAGCGTCCCGGCGATCATCGCGCGAAAGCCGAGCCGCGCCAGATCGTGCTTGCGCTCGGGCGCGAGCGCGCCGATGCCGCCGATCTGAATCCCGACCGAGCTGAGGTTCGCGAAGCCGCACAGCGCGAACGTGGCGATGGTGAACGAGACGCGGGTCGAGCGCTGCCCTTCATCGGTCCGAGATGCGCGTACGCGATGAATTCGTTGAGCACCATGCGCTCGCCCAGCAGCGCATCCGATCGTGCCGCTGTCGTGCCAGGGCACACCCATGACCCACGCGATCGGCCGGAAGATCCAGCCGAGCACCGTCTGCAGCGTCGCCGGGAACCACGGCACAGCCACTGTGATCCAGCCAAACAGTCCGTTGACCAGCGCGATGAGCGCGATGAACGAAATCAGCATCGCGATCACGTTGAGCATGAGCTGCAGGCCTTCGCTCGTGCCGCGCGCCGCCGCATCGAGCACGTTCACGTCGGTGCGCGGGATGTCGACCTTCACGCCGCCCAGCGTCTCGGGGACTTCCGGTCTCGGGCTCGAGGATCTTCGCCATCATGATCGTCCCCGGCGCCGTCATGATCGACGGCCGTCAGCAGATGGCGCGCCTCGATCCCGAACGCGATGTACGCCGCCATGATCGAGCCGGAGACGTGCGCCATGCCCGCGGTCATCACGGTCATCAGCTCGGACCGCGTCATGCGCGGCAGGAACGGCCGGATCGTGAGCGGCGCCTCGGTCTGGCCCATGAAGATCGACGCCGCCACGTTGAGGCTCTCGGCGCCGCTCGCGCCCATGATCTTGTTCATCGCGACCGCGAACGCCTTCACGACGATCTGCATGATGCCGAGGTAGTACATGATCGCGAACAGCGCGGAGACGAAGATGATGCGCGGGCATGATCTGGAACGCGAACACGACGCCGATGCTCGAATGCTGCTTGCCGATCTCTCCGAACACGAACTCCGAGCCGGCGTAGGAGAAGTTGAGTATCTTCGTCACGATGGCGCCGAGCCAGCCGGAAGATCGTTCTGGCCCGACTGGAACCCGCAGCACGAAGATCGCGAACAGCAGCTGCAAACCGACGCCCCAAGCGACGACCACGCCGAGCTGATCGCCCGGCGATTGCGCGACAAGGCGAAGCCGATGCCGAGGATCGAGCATGATCCCGAAGATTCCCGTCAGCCGGGATCCGGAGCGGACGGCGCGGCACGGGTGGCTGCGGATCGCTGCTGCGGCGTGCGCGGGCGGGCTCGAGCGCTGCTTGGTGGTGTCCTGCGCCGGCGTCTGCACGACTGGCACCGCTCACGGTGTTGAACACGAACCGGGGCAGCGTGAACACGATCAGCGCGCAGCACGAACGTGACCGCGAACGCGAACACCGACTCGGCGCCAGGACGTCACGCGAGCTCCCTCCCCTTCACCCTCGAGTTCACTCTGCACGCGGGACACCGAGCGCGACTTTTCGTACTCCGGGAGAAACGCACTCTCGCAGGCGTTCAAGCACGACGCGCGCGAGCTCGTCCGAGGTAGAGACCCAGCGCGGCGTGCGCCTGGAAATACTCGTCGGTCAGCGTGATGCCGTCGGTCAGCGGACCGTCGGTGTTGAGCGTGACGACGACGCCCTGCTGGAGATAGCGCCTGAACGGATGTTCCGCCACCGATGCCACGACGTGCGTGTGCACGTTGCTCGGTGAGGCACATCTCGAGCGGGATCTTGCGGGCGATCACCTCCTCGAAGCAGCGCGGGATCTTCTCCCAAGTCGCGTGCCGTGCCCGATGCGCTGCGCCCCGACTTCGTGCAGGGCCTGATGGATCGACTGCGGCCCGTCGCCTTCACCCGCGTGGCAGGTGCAGCGCCATCCCGTGTGCCGCCGCATACTCGAACGCCTGGCGATGCTCGCGCGCGGGATAGCCCGCGCTCCGCCCCCGCCAGATCGAACGCCGTCACGCCGGCCGCATGGTACCCGCCGCCACGCGCGCCAGCTCGAGCGACTCGGCTGGCGGCCTCGTGCGCATCGCGCACGACGATGAGCCTGACCTTGGTGCCGGTTTCGGCTGACGCGCGCCGGATCCCGGCGAGCGGCGCTTCGATCGCCTGTGCCAGCGTGAGCGCCGGCCGGTGCAGCAACGGCGAATAGCGCACCTCGACGTAGCGCACGTTTTCCGCCGCCTTGTCGATGACGAACTCGTAGGCCACGCGCTCCAGCGCCGCGGCGCGTCTGCAGCACCGAGAGCGTGATCGAGTATTTCTGAGGTACTCTCGAGATTCTTGGCGTGCGCGGACGAGCATCGCCTTGGCGAGCGTCCTCAGGCGCGTCGGCGGGCAAACCGGACTCCCTGCTGCGCGCGCGAGCTCGAGCATGGTGGTGGGGCGGAGCGCGCCGTCGAGGTGCACGTGCAGCTCCGCCTTGGGCCAGCGCCGCAGCGCGTCTCTGTCAGCCGCGGCTTTCCCTCACGCTTTCGCCGATTACGACGACGCGGAACACCGCCCCGGCTTCGCCCGACCGCATCGCCTGCGTCGATCGGCCGCCCGGCGGCATCGGTCACATAGGCGGCGCTGCCGAGCAGCTGGCGAGCCTGTCGTCCGCCTGCGCGCGACGGCGTCGCGCACGCGCGCGCCGCGGGGACATCGACTGCCTTGTCGTTGATGAAAACCGCGCATCAGCGACCGGTCTGGATGGAACCGCGGCACTCGGTCGGCGCTTCCACCGGCGGGCGCAGCACAGCGAGGTAGCGGATCAGGGCGTCGACATCGACGACGTCGATATCCTCGCGCGGGGCTGAGATCGAGCATCCCGAAGCCCGGAACCGCCCGTCGCCATGAAGTCGCTGACCACCAGCGTGTAGGTGCGGTCCTTCTCGAGGTCCTTGCCGATTCGTCGAAGCGCGTGCGCTCGATCCGCTTGCCGGCTGGCTTGCGCGCGTCGTACCACGACCTCGACGCCGGCGATATGACAATCGGGCACGCGATCGGGGTTGCCCGACGACGCACTGCTCGAGCGCCTCCTGCGAGGACCGAGCCTTTGACCGTGAGCCGCTGCAGCCGGTTCTGGAACGGCTGCACCTGATAGACCATGCCCCACGTGACGGGGCCTGACGGCAGATCGGCGCGGATGCCGCCGTTGTTCATGATGGCCAGCGTCGGCGCGGCCGGCGCTGCGCTGCGCATCGGCGATGAGGCGGCCGAGCCCGTACTCGTGGCCCTCACGCTTCATCGGAAACTTGAGCCGCGCCGACCGGTGCGCTCGGTGATGCTCCGAACCGCCTGCCGCTGGCGGCCGAGGGCTTCGGTGAGCTCGACGTTCGGCCTGCACCTGATCCGCGTACGGCGTCACCAGCTCGAGTGCGCACTTCGCGCCCGCCGCCGCACGCGCACGAAGTCCACGACGCCGATCGAACGCGGCGCTCGACTGCGCTTCCACGATCGGAATCCCGTTCACGACCGGTGTTGACGCGCTGATGCGCTGTGCCCGGCGACGATCAGGTCGACCGAGCCGGAATCGAGCTGGCGCGCGACGTCGATGAATCTCGCCGTGACAGGCGCCAGTCCCGCTACCGGCATCGGTCGCACGTCGCGCCGGCGTGCGCAACCACGATCACGATAGTCAGCCTGCGGCGCGCGCCTCCGGTAGATAGCGCTTGATCGCCGGCGGCGCCGTCGCCGAACGCGAGCCCCTGAACGTTGCGCGCGGCCGGTGCGTGGTCGGCGTCTCCGTGGTCGTCAAACCGATTACCGCGATGCGCGCGCCGTACTTCGGTGATCAACGTCCACGGCGTGGCCCAATCCGGCCGCGCGCTCTCCGCGCTGCTGGTGATGTTTGCCGAGAGGAACGGATACTTCGCGTCACGCATGCGCTGCGCGCAGCGTGTCGATCGACCAGTCGAACTCGTGATTGCCGATCGCCGCGGCGTCGATGCCGAGCGCGTTCAGCGCGTCGACCGTGCGCGCGGCCAAAGGTGGCGTTGGACAGCGCCGTGCCCTGCATCTCATCGCCGGCATCGAGGCGTACCGCCGGTGCAGCCGCACGCGCGCGCGAGGCTGTCGAGCCAGGGCTTCAGCGCGCGCCACGCCGCCGACCTGCCGTCCGCCGGACCAGTCCCAGACGCGCGGCTCGAGCTGCCCGTGAAGATCGGTGATCGTCGAGGACGCGCAGCAACGTGCTGTCGCGCGTCCGCACCGTGGCCGACGCCGCCACGGCAGGCGAACTGCCGCGCGCGCGGCCGCACGCGCGCGAATCGGGGATGATGGCCCAGCTCGGCCGCAGATAGGTCGATGCCTGCAGCGTGCGCGGCGCGGCGGATCTCGTTCGACCAGCAGGCTCGCGAATGTCCTCGCCCTTGTCGTACACGACGGGCGCGCGCGACAACATCGTCGTAGCCGCCGCCGCCGGCCTGGCGATAGCTGTTCACCGCCATCGATGAAGCTGTCGGTGGGTTGGACGATCTTGCCTTCGTAGGCGAGACCGCGAATGCGCTGTCCCGACCGGGCGCGAGAGGTCGATGTTGTAGACGACGCCGCTCACGACGTCGTAGTTGTAGCCCGGGACGCTGTCGTTGATGATCGGCTGGCCGGGCGTCGTACGTGCGGAAATACGCGCGCCGAGTGCTCGAGGTACTCGCGCAGCTGCTGGCCGGAGATCTTCACGGCGCGCAGCGTGTTCTCGTACGGATAGATCCCGGAGACGTCACGCTGGTGGATTTCGCCTTCCGGCAGGCCTGACCTGCGGGTCGAACGCCGCCGCCGCCGACAGCTGCGCGCCAGGCTGGCGACGCTGCACTTCATTGATGAAATCGAGCAGCGGCGTGTCCTGGACGCGCGCGTAGCGACCGTCGAACCCCGGCCGCTGCCCTGCCGATCGGCGTCCCTGCCCAGAGGCGCGCGGCCTGGTGCAGCGGCGTCCGAACCGCCGCGCGAACCGCGGTAGCTCGGCGACGTTCGCGACAGCGGAATCAGGTCGGACGTGGACACGGGTGACGCGGTAGCGGCTCCCCGCTGGCCGGCTCTCTTGCGCAGCAAGACGTGGACCACGGCGAGACTCTGCGCCCAGTTCTTGGGCTGCACGAAATGCACGCCGTTGATCACCGTGTCGCGCACTTCGCGGTGCGTGTGGCCCACGATCACGATGTCGGGCTTGGGATTCGCGGCGGCGAGCGCCGCCGGCATCGTTTTCGGCACCGACCCTGGTCGTGTCGTAGCTCGACTCGCCGAAGCCGCTATGCGTGAGGACGATCTTCAAATCCGCGCTCCGTCGAGCCGCGCCATGCCGCCGGGCGCCGATGCGCCGATCCGCCGCACGTTCGCTTTGCCGGCGAGCTGCGCGCTGATCCCACAACATCACCCCCGGGGTCGTGAACCCTGTGACGCCGACTTTCACCGGGCCGCGCTGTACGATGACCGTCTGCGGGAACAGCGATGCCCCCGGCGGAGTCTGTACACGTTGCCGGACACGTAGCGGATACGTGGCCTGGCTGCGCGGCGCGGCGGAGGAAGTCGACGCCGAAAGTCGAAGTCGTGGTTGCCGGGCGTCACCACGTCGTACTGCAGGCGTTCAGCGCATCGACCATCGGCTGCGGCTGGCGCTGATCTGGACCGGCCGTAGTAGGTCGCGAAGGGATTGCCCTGAGCAGGTCGCCCGCGTCGACCAGCACGACCATTCCGGGATAGCGCGCGCGCAGTGTTTCCGAGCGCGGTCGCGGCGCGCGACAGCCCGCCGGGCAGCGGCCTGGTCGCGGACGTAGTCCCAGCCGAGCACGCGGCCGTGGACATCCGTCGTCGCGACAATGACGACATGGGCGGTATCGGGAGGACTCTGGAGCGCGAGGAGAAGCGAGCAGAGGAGCCACATAGTGGGCTGGAAAGCTACGGCGGTCGAGCGGTCGTTGCCAAACCCGTCCGTAGTCCGTCTCCTTTCCTCTACATGCACCTGCTGAGTCGTCCGGCACGGCGTTGCCGAAGAGCGAGAAACCTGGGCACCGAAGGACGATGGGCTGCGTCCGCTGACCGACGCCGGCAAGAAGAAAATGAAGGAGGCGGCCAAGGGGCTGCGGCGCTGGTGCCGCGGATCGATGTACTGGCCACCAGTCCTCTCACCCGCGCGAAGCAGACCGCGAGCGATTCTCGCGGAAAGCGTACGACAAAGGAGAGCCGGTCTTGGTGGATGCCCTCGCCCCGGGGCAGCGTCCTCCGGCGCTGTTGCCCTGGCTCCGGACGCAGGCGACGCAGAAGACGGTCGCCATCGTCGGCCATGAGCCCGGATTGGGTTCGTTGGTCAGCTGGCTGACGGCCGGGAGCGAGCGGTCATTCGTGGAGCTCGGAAAGGGCGGCGCTTCCCTGCTGGGATCTCGGCGAGCGCATCGAAGCCGGCGACGCCATGCTCTTCTGGCTGCTCCGTCCCAGTCAGCTGCGCGTCGCTCGCCTGATGGCCGAATTCACGGCGAATCTGCCTCGATCGCCCCTGCCGTCCAGGGCGCGTGCGCGGTAGCGCTCGCGTACCTCGATGACGCGACCGCGGCTGCCGTCCGCCTCGGCGATGGCTCCGACCGTGGAGCACTGCACGCCTTCCGGGTGGCGATGCGGCGGCTGCGCGTCACCGTGCGGGCGTATCCCGGCATCCACGAGACTGTTCCCAACGAAGCAGCGGCGGCAGCTCCGGAAGCTGGCCCGCGCCACGAACGCGGCCCGCGACGCCGAAGTCCAGATCGAGTGGTTCAACGAGCGCTCGGCGCGATTCACCCGGCGCAGCGCGCGGCCGTGGCCCCGTTCCGGCGCACGGCTTCGGGCGCAGAGACGCCGGGAGCTCGCGCAGGCGCAGCAGACGCTCCAGCGCCGGTTCGGCAAGCTCGAACGCAAGCTGCGGCGTCGCTTGGCCGCACTCCAGGCGGACGCGGGACCCACACGAGGCCCCGTTCCGGGCGGTCGCGGCAGCGACTCTGGTGCAGTACGCGGGCGAGCTCGACGCGTGTCTCGCGGACGTCACGCAAGCGACGGACGCCGATCAGCTCCATGCCACGCGGATCGCGGCGAAGCGGGTGCGGTACCTCCTGGAACCGCTCGAGCCCGGTCGCCGACGGAGCACCGCTCATCGGGCGGCTCAAGCAGCTGCAGGATCTGTTCGGCGCGCTGACCGACGCGCACGAACTGGAGGTGGCGCTGCAGGAATCGAAGGGGCCGCCGTGGCAGCCGCAATCGGAGTGTTGCACTCGGAAGTGGCGGAGCTCGTTCGATCGGCTCCGCGATCAGCAGTGCGCCGCCGCGAGCCTGGAGCGTGATGTCGCCGCCGCCGCGCGCCGACTCCGGCCGGTCGCGAAGACGCCGCGCGTCGCTGCAACAGCCGCCCCGCCGGCGTCGCGCAGACAGTCGGCCGGCTAGGTCGACCCTTCTTCCGGGACCTTGCGGCCGGTCCCTTTGGCGCCGCGCCTGCCGCGTGGAACCGCCGACGCGCGGCGCTGTTCACGCTTCCCTTCCTTGCCATTGCGCCGCAGCACTGGCACGAAGAGCCGCCGGCCGCCCGGTTCGACGACGTGAGCGGAGCCGCGCGCCAGGCTGTGGAGCGCGGTTTGGGAACGCACCGGCGGCTGTCCTTCCGCCGGTGTCGCGCGACGATACGAGCCGTCGGGATTCTGAGCCCGCGCCTGACGTTGTCGGCTGAGAATCGTCGGGCAGGATGCGCTCACAGATCCGCGCCTTGAGCTGCGCATCCTCGACCGGGAACATCACCTCGATCCGGCGGAAGAAGTTGCGCGGCATCCAGTCGGCGCTCGCCGAGAAAGACTTCGGGGTTGCCCGTCGTTCGCGAAATAGAAGACGCGGCTGTGCTCAGAAACCGGTCGACGATGCTGGTCACCCGGATGCGATCCGACACGCCGGGCAGCCCGGCGCGCAGGCAGCAGGTGCCCCGGATCGACGAGGTCGATCTCCACACCGGCCTGCGAGGCGCGGTACAGCGCGTCGATGACCGACACTTCGACGCAGGGCGTTCATCTTGACGATGATGCGCGCCGCTCTGCCTGCTTCGCGCGTGGCTGCGCTCGCGCTCGATGAGCGCGATGACACGCTCGCGCAGCTCGACCGGCGCGACGACGCAGCTTGCGCCACCGGCGGCGCTGCGAGTAGCCGGTGAGCAGGTTGAACATCTCGCTCACGTCTTCACCGAAATCGGGATTGGCGGTGAACAGCCCGAGATCGGTGTAGATGCGCGCGGTCGTCGGGATTGTAGTTGCCCGTCGCCAGGTGCACGTAGCGGCGCAGTGCCGCTCTTCTCGCGCCGCACCACCAGCGCGGCCTTGCAGTGCGTCTTCAGTCCCACGATGCCGTACACGACGTGCACGCCCGCCTGCTCCAGCTCGCGCGCCCAGACGATGTTGTTCTCTTCGTCGAAGCGCGCTTTCAGCTCGACCAGCGCCGTCACCTGCTTGCCGTTCTGCGCGGCGCGCGCGCAGCGCGGAGATGATCGGGCTGCGCGCCGCTCGTGCGGTACAGCGTCTGCTTGATCGCGAGGACCTGTGGGTCGTCGGCGGCGCGGTCGATGAAGTCCACGACCGCGCCGAACGACTCGTACGGATGGTGCACCAGCACATCCTGCGTCGCGAATCACGTCGAACGGGTTCTCGCCGCTGGCGAACGCGGGTGAGCGGCCGCGGGATCAGGGGCTCGTCGCGCAGCGCCCGGAACCCTCGCCGCGATGCAGCGCCATCAAGCGCTGTCAGATCCACGGGCCCGTTCACGCGATAGACGTCGCGCTCGCGCAGGTCGAGCGCGCCCATCAGCATCTGCGCGAACCGCGCGTCGCCCGACGCGAGAATCTCGAGCCGCACCGCTTCGCCGAGGATGCGCTGGCGCAGCGTTTCTTCGATCGTTCTGCAGCAGGTCCTCGGCCTCGTCCTCGTTGATCGCGAGGTCGGTGTTGCGCGTGACGCGGAAGACCGTGTGCGCCAGCACGCGGAACCCGCCGAACAGGTCGCCGAGGTGCGCGGCGATGATCTCCTCGAGCAGGACGAACCGCAGCCGCTCGCCCGCGCTGCCCTCGGCGAGCGGGCAGCGCCACGACGCGATCGAGCAGCGCCGGGACCTGCACGACGCCGTACAGCTGCTGGCCCGACTCCGCGTTCTCGACCAGCAGCACGATGTTGAGGCTCTTGTTGTGGACGTGCGGGAACGGATGCCCCGGATCGATCGCGAGCGGCGTCAGGATCGGGTAGATCTCCGCGCGCGAACAGCTTGTCGAGGTACTCACGCTCCGCCGGCGTCGAGCGATTCGAGCGAGACCGCGCTGAATGCCGGCCGCGGCGAGCCCGGGCATGATCTCGCTGTCGAGCAGGCGATGCTGCTCCGCCACGAGCGCGTGGACACGCGCCTCGATCTGCGCCAGCTGCTCGCACCGGATCGAGCCCGTCGGCGCCGTAGTCCTGCGGCTCGATGCCCGCGTACAGCTGCTGCTGCAGCCCGGCGACGCGCACCTCGAAGAACTCGTCGAGGTTCGAGCTGAAGATCGCCGCGAACTTGAGCCGCTCGAGCAGCGGATTGGTCGGGTCCGCCGCCTCCTCGAGCACGCGCGCGTTGAACTCGAGCCAGCTCAGCTCGCGATTGAGATAGTGATCGGCGGAAACGCGGGCTGATAATGCGTGGCCATGATCAGCCCGCCGCGGCGAGCCGCAGCGCGGACGCGGCGCTCGCTCGCGCCGCTCCTCACCCACACGAACCGCGGCTCCGACGTCGAACGCGCGCTCGAACAGGCCGGACTTGCGCTCCGGCATCCCAGATCTCGACTCGCGGGTCGGTCCGCGCCTGCACGCGTGAACTCCACGAAGCCCGCGGTGCAGCGACGCATGTCGACCGCGCGCGATGCGCTGCGTGTGCGTGCGGTCGAGCCCGTCGGCGACCCGCAGGATGCCGCGCCGAGCGCGCTGACCAGCCGGCGATCGGCCCGCCCAGCGCGCGAACGCGCCGTGGCGCTTGACGGAAACGCCTTGCGATGATAGCGCGCCACGCACGCGACGACCTCGAGCTCGCGCTGCGTGAAGCCCTGCAGGTCGCCGTGCGAGAATCAGGTGGTAGGCGTGCTTGTGGTGCTTGCGCGTGATTGATCACGTAGCCGATGTCGTGCAGCAGCGCCGGCGGCCTCGAGCAGCTCGCGTCCTTCGGCCGCGAATGCCGAAACGCTCGGCCAACCCGTCGAACAGCTGGCGTCGCGCAGACGCGCCACTTGCTCGCAATGACGCTCGGCTCGAGCGGCACTGCCGGGCGAAGGCGCGAACCGAATCGAGCCGGTGCGGCTGGCGCGACGCGTCGGCCTTCCCGACGCGGACGTGGTCGGCGATCATCGCGAGCAGCAGGCCGTCGCGCAGCCCGCCGGTGTTCACGAGGATCTGTTGCGTGCCGAGCCGCTTCGCGAGGCGGGAGACCGCGGCGGCGCCGGCGACGATGATGTCGGCGCGTTTCGGGTTGAGCCCCGGGCGTTTCGCGCCGCTCGGCGAGCGTCGTCGCGCGGAGGCGGTGCAGCAGGTGCACGACGTCCGCGCGCGTCATCGCGTAGCCCTGCACGGCTGCGCTCGTTCCCTCGCGCTCGAACTGCAGCCATCGCGGCGAGATTCGTGAACGTCCCGCCGCTGCCGATCATGATCTCCGGATGGAAGGGCGGCTTGCGCAGCCGCTCGTCGAGCGCGCGGTCGATGCGCGCGCCGCAGCCGCCGCCAGCGCTTGGGCGAGAGCGCATCATCGCCGCCGTAGCGTCTCCGTCAGCCGCACGGCGCCGAGCGGCAGCGTCAAGCACTTCATCGACCACCGCGCCCGCCGTGAGCGTGACCTCCATGCTGCCGCCGCCGATATCGACGATCGCGCACCGATCGGCCGGCCGAGATCGAAATGATGGAGCGCGCTGCGCAGCGCCAGCTGCGCCTCCTCCTCGCCGGAGATGATCTCCACGCGCAGTCCGCAGCGACGCCGCACCTCCTGGCAGAACGCCCGCCCATTCGCGGCCTCGCGTACGGCGCTCGTCGCCACCGCGCGCAGCTCGGCCGACCTCGAATCCCTCGGCGATCGTGTTCATCTTGGCGAGCGCCGCCAGCGGAGCGCTCCATCGGCTCGTTCAGCAGCCGGCCGCGCGCGAACAAGCCGTGGCCCAGCGCGAGTCATCTCGCGCTCTTCTTCCAGCACCCGATAGCGGCCGTCCGGCTCGACCTCGGCCACGACGAGTCGAATCGAATTCGTCGCCGATATCGATGGCGCCTCAAGCGGATAAGCGAAGAGGGACGAGGAGAGCCGAGGCATAGCGCGAAACAAAGTTACCGCAACTGCGCAGGCCCGTGAAACGCCGCGAAACACCGATTGTCACGAACTGGCTACATTCATGTAACCTCGTGGATTCGCCTGCACGGTTTCCCGATTGCGGCGCGTCCTGCACGCGGATAGCTTGCACGCCACCACCGCGTACCCTTGCGCGCGTGGCCACAGTTGGGGTGGTAAAGGAGATATGTGTGACGTTCGCGCCCGGTTGCCGATTTACTCGTGACGCTCGCCGAGCCCACGCGTTTACGCATCTTGAACTGCCTGTCCACCGCTCCGCTCTTCGTCTCCGACCTCGCCGCGATCCTCGAACAGCCCGACGCGACGGTCGCGCGAGCACATGGACCTGCTCAGAGCCTCGGGAGTCGTGCGCACTCACCCCGTCGTGCCGTACGTGCCTGTACGCGCTGGCTCTCTCTGCCCGGCACGCGCGAGCGGCTGCTGCGCTCGGTACTCGACGCCGTGCGCAGCGATCCGGCCTGGCAAGCGCGACCGTGCCGCCGCGCTCAACCGTTCGCGCGTCGCGCTTCGAGACGCGCGTCCGACGGGGGCCGGAGGGTCCGCCGTCATGAATGCCGCCTGAGACGACGCAGCCAGCACTGATTCTCGTCGTAGACGACGAGCCGGACATCACCGCGCTCGTCGCGTATCATCTCGCCAAGGAGGGCTATCGGGTCACGACCGCCGGCACCGGCGCGACGCGCTGCGCTCCGCCCGCGAAGAGCGGCCCGACATGGTCGTGCTCGATCTGATGCTGCCCGGTCACTCTGGCTACGAGGTGCTCGCCGGAGCTGCGCCGGCGCGACGAGACGCGCGATGTGGGCGTGCTCGCTGCTGACGGCGCGCAAGGAGGAGCCCGACCGGATCAAGGGCCTCTCGCTCGGCGCGGACGACTATCTCGCCAAACCGTTTTCCCCGAAGAGCTGGTGCTGCGCGTCGGCGCGATTCTGCGGCGGCCTCGCCGCGCCCGCCGGTCGCCGCGGCGGTCGCCTGCTCGCGGTGGGCCGATCGTCGCTCGACCGCACGGCGCATCGCGTGACGGCGACGGAAAAGAGGTCGAGCTCACCGCGACCGAGTTCAAGCTGCTCGAGCGACCTGATCGAGCGGCGCGACCGCGTGCAGTCGCGCTCGCAGCTGCTCGAGATCGGTGTGGCAGGCCCAGCCCGACATCCAGACCCGCACCGTGGACATGCACGTGCAGCGGCTGCGCACCAAGCTCGGCGACCGCGGGCGACTGGATCGAGACGGTGCGCGCCGTCGGCTATCGCTTCCGCCGAACCGCCGGCCCCGCCCGCGAACGCGCCACCGCCGGCCACGCGCCGCCGCCAGTGAAGCTCGTCACGCGGCTGTTCGCGAGCATCGGATTGCTCGTGGCTGCCGCGGTCATCGGCTCGATCATCGCGACCGATGTCCTGCTGCGCCGTCATCTGGAAGCAGGAAATCGCACGAGAGCTGGAGCGCGAAGCGCGGCTGCTCGCGGAGGTCACGCCGCCCGATTCGAGCCGCTGGCCCGAGTTCGCGACGCTTGCGGGCGCGCGGCTCGGCCGCGCGCGTCACGCTGATCGACCCCGAGGGGCACGTGCGCGGCGACACCGAGTTCGACCGCGCGTCCCTCGCCCAGCTGCCAGAACCATCGCGACCGGCCCGAGGTGCGCGCGGCGCTCGATTCGGCGAGCGGCGTGGGCCGGAACGAGCGGCTGAGCGCGTCGACCAACGAGCCGCAGCTGTACGTGGCGGTTCGGGGCGGGCCGGGAGGGCCTCGCCGTCACACGCATTTCGACGTCACTGGCGAGCGTGGACGCGCAGGTTCACGCCGTCCAGCGCGCGGTCGCGGCCGCGGGGCTCGTGATGTTGATCGCCGCAGGCTTCGCAGCCTGGCTGATCGCGCGGCTGCATGGCCCGACCACTCGCTGCGGATCGCCGACGCCGCGCGCGACATCGCCGCCGGCCGCCCGGCGGAGTTCCCCGATCTCGCAGGTCTCCGGAGCTGGCGCATCACGTGGACGCGTTGCGCGCGATGCATCACGAGCTCGAGCGGAGGTTCGAGGGAGCGCTGCGGCGCGAGCGCGAGGAGTCACGCACGCTCGTCGAAGCGCTGTCGGACGGCGTGCTCGCCGCCGACCGCCGTGGTGTGGTCGTGCTCGACCAACGCCGCCGCGCGCCGGCTCCTGGGCTATGACCACGGCGAACAGATGCCGCCCTCGCCGAACTGTTTCACGACCGGTAGTGGTCGCACACCCAGTCGATCAGCCGGACGACGTTCATCCACGCGTCGTACCCGATCGGAGAGCCATACTTGTCGTACAGGTACACCGAGTCCATGAACTCGCCGTAGATGTCGAGCTGGAGATGGGTATGGGCGGCGTTGCCGATGCGGACTGGACGCGAGCCCATGTAGCCTTCGAGGTGGGGCAGCGTCTCCTCGGCGGATCGCGGACGGCCGTCGATGGCGTACATGATCTGGAGCGAGCCGTCCGGTCTCCAACTCCTGGCAGCGGGCCATCATCCAGCGCATGAACGCCGCGGCCTCGCTCCGTGTAGCCGAGCCGCATGAGTCCATAGAGGGTGAAGGACGAGTCGCGGATCCACGAATAGCGGTAGTCCCAGTTGCGCACGCCGCCGATATTCTCGGGCAACCCGAACGTGGGTGCCGCCACGATCGACCCGTGCTCTCTGGACGTGAGCAGCTTCAGCACGAGCGCGGAACGGTTCACCATCTCGCGCCAGCGGTTCTTGTACGTGCTGCGGCCGATCCAGCCGCGCCAGAAGTTCACGGTTTCCTTGAACGCGTCGCGCACGTAGTCGGGGCGCGCGCAGGGCGACGGCTCGTCCGCCGATCACCACCTCGAGGACGAACCACGCGGATTCGTCGGCGCCCGAGCGTGAACTGGGCCTCGGCGGCTCCATCCGCGAGCTGCATCGGGACCGACGAGCGCAGCCGCAGCACCAGCTCGCGCGCGCCGGAGCGGCCGACGAACAGGACTTCCTTGTCGCCGCGCCGCTCGACCGTGTGCGTGGCGCGGGCGTAGTCGAAGCGCGGATCGCAGCGCATCGCGAAACGTATCTCGCCGCGGACCGTCTTCGCGCGACGCACGAGGTTGTGTGCGACGCCGGCGTCCTCCACCGGCATGAAGTCAGACACCTCGGCAACGCCGCTGTCGGACAGGAACCGGGTGAGCAGCACGTTGGTGTCGGGCAGGTAAAGCTGCCTGTGTACCGCGTCGTCGAGCTGCGGCGCGATCTGGAAGCGGCCGCCGCGATCGGCGTCGAGGAGGCGCGGCAAACACCGAAGGTGAGTCAAACGACGGGAGGCAGAGGAAGTCGATCGACCCGTTCTTGCCCACCAGCGCGACGGTGTGAAGGTCGCCGATGATGCCGTAGTCTTCTATGGGCGCGTAGGGGTTTGCCGGCATAGACTCGTCGCCCCGATCGAGGCCCGCGACTGGAAAGTTACCAGACCTTGTTCGGGCTCTTGATGGCTCGGACAGGACGGCGTTCCGAACGTCGTCGATGGTCGCGAGGCCGCCTGGCGCGGTACCGCCCCACTCGAATCGAGTCGCGGCCGGCGTCCAGTGAAACAGCGCCACCTGCCACGTGTGGGCGATGCCGCCGCGCTCGTAGTAGACGAGGCAGTGATCGGTCGAGCACCCCGCCGCGACCAGCCGACGGATCGGCAGCTTCGGATTGACGATCACGTCGGTGACCTGAAACTCGGCTCCGGGCTCGGCGATGTCGAGTGTCCTGGCTGCCGAACAACGTCTGCAGCCCGTCGCGGACGCCGAGCGGCAGTCCTCTGATGGACGTGACAATCCCGAACCGCTCGTCCTTCACGTGGCCCGCAGCGCTCCGGACAGTGCACTGGAGGCGCCGCCTGGCTGCCGGCAACCACAGCGGACCAGAGGCTCACGCCGATCGCGCAGAAAATCGTGTGTGACGCATCACCTTCGCGTTTTCCTTCTGCCTTCTGCCTTCCCTTGACAGGCAGGGTTTTCATCAGGCTGCTGTTCCCCACGGACAATGCCACTGTCGCTGACAGGGGCGCAACCGAAAATACCACGCTGCGCAAGCACCGATCCCGCCGCGCGCCGTGAACCATAATGCCGCCGGCGACCTGCCGACTCGAGACGACGCTCATGTCTACCGATACGCCCCCTTCCGGGCATAGACCAGCGGCCCTACAACCTCGCCACGGCGTTCGTCGATCGGCATCTCGCCGAAGGACGGGGCGACAAGATCGCCATCAGGTGCGGCGACAGCGGCTCGACATACCGTCATCTGGCGGAGCTGACCAACCGCGTTGGCCATGGCCTCGGCGCCTGGGTCTCCACGAGGAAGAGCGGTGTTGCTCGCAGCCAGCTACCGGATGGGCCCGAGTTCGCGGCCGCGCAAGCTCGGCACGATGTAGGTCGGGGCTGCTCGCCGTTGCCGGGACGAGCACCAGCCTGCGTGCGGGCCGACTGCGCCCTACGCGCTAGCGCCGAGAGCCGCGCGCCCGTGCGGTGATCGTTCATGGTTCGGTCTGGCGGGAAGTCGCGCCGGCGCTCCAGCAGGCGCCTGCGCCACACGTGATTGGATGCGGCGGCGACGCGGGTCTTGCCTGGGAGGAGTGGCTGCACGACTGCCCGGATCGGTTGGAAGCGGTGGCGACGACACGAGACGATGTGGCGTTCTGGCTGTGGACGTCGGGGAGCACGGGCAGGCCCAAGGCAGCGCGTGCATCTGCACGGGGATTGGTCCGTCTGCTGTGAGCACTACGCCTGCGGCGTGCTCGGGCTTGGGCCCGATGATGTCACCTTCTCGTCGTCAAGCTGTTCCACGCCTACGGCCTTGAAACGGCCTGATGTTCCCGTTGCACGTCGGCGCGACTCCGGTTCTGTTTCCCCGGCAAACCACAGCCGCACGTCATTCTCGAGACCGCTCGCGACCAGCGGCCGACGGTCCTCTTTTCCGTGCCGACGCTGTATGCGGCGATGCTTCAGCAGGCCGAGCGCACCTCATATGACCTGGGGAGCGTCAGACTTGCGGTCTCGGCGGCCGAGCCGCTGCCTGCGGCGGTACGTGCGCTGGCAGGAGCGCTTTGGAATAGAGATCCTGGATGGCATCGGCTCGACAGAGTACTCCACATCTACACTCGTCTCGCCCGGGTCACGTCAAACCCGGCAGTTCAGGCCAGGTGGTTCCCGGCTACCAGGTGCGAATCGTCGATGCCGACGGCAACGACGCTCCGCCTGGCGTCATCGGCGACCTCCTGGTTGCGGGCGAGAGCCACCGCGCTCCGGCTACTGGCGGCGGCGTGCCCCGTGACCGCCGAGCGCATGCGCGGCCGCTGGTTTTTCACCGGGGACAAATACTCGGTGGATACCGACGGGTTCTACTGGTACGCCGGCCGATCGGACGACATGTTCAAAGTGTCGGGCCAATGGGTCTCGCCGAATGCCGTCGAGAACTGCCTGCTGGAACACCCGGCCGTACTCGAGGCGGCGGTGGTAGCCTACGTTGAAGAGAGCTCGCTTCATACGCCCAAGGCGTTTGTCGTGCTGAGGCAGGAATTCGAACCCTCGCCCGAACTGGTGGCCGGGATTCAGCAGTTCGTGAAGGGCCGCATCGAGCCTCACCAGTACCCGCGGCGGATCGTGTTCGTGCACGACCTTCCGAAGAACGCCGCCGGCAAGATCCTGCGTCATGAACTCGTGCGGCCGAGGCCGCGCGGGCTGCGGCCGACCGCCGCGCGCCGGAGCCTGCGCTGCCGTCAGAACACCCGATGAACCCGCCGGTGTGATCTTCCTGCACGGCCGGCTCATGCACGGCCTAAGCTCATCGTGGCGATGTTCGTCGGCAAACTAGTCATCGTAGTGCCACGATATCGTCGCGATGTTGCGGTCTCGGATGCGTACGCTCGGTTGGGCAGGCGCCGCCAAGATCACTCGTCTGGCCGATCGTCCTCCTGCTCGCGGTCACTGCCGCCGGCTACGCTGCGGTTCGCTTCAAGCGCGCCTGGGCTCGTCGATCTCGCCGCGCCGCGCAGGGCTGCGGCGCGCTTCCTGGCGAAGGAGACCCTGTACCGGCCCGATGACGGTCACTACCAGTTCAAGTATCTGCCGGCGTCTGCACCGCTCATGGTGCCCTTCCTCTGGGTGCCCAAAGAGGTGGCAGAGGTCACGTGGTTCGCATTGATGGTGGCCATGGCCTGGGCATTCGTCCGCCGGTCGCTCGCCGCCCTGCCCGACCGGCGGCGGTCAGCGCAGGCGCTCGTCTGGCTGACACTGCTGCTGACCGGCAAGTTCCTCGTGAGGGAGCTCGTGATGGGACAATTCAACCTGCCGCTGGCGCTGCTCCTGCTCGGTGCCGTGATTGCCGCGCAGCGCGGCGAGGCGATTCTCGCCTGGAGCTTTCGTCGGCGCGGGCGTGTTCGTCAAGCCGTATGCCCTCGTCCTCGTGCCGTGGCTGGCCTGGACGCTCGGCTGGCGTCCGTTTGTCGCGTTCGGCCTGGTGCTGGTGGGCGGGCTGCTGCTGCCGGCCGCAACCTACGGCTGGAACGGCAACCTGACCCTGTTGCATGAGTGGTATCGCACCGTAACCGAGACGACGGCACCAAACCTGCTGACGCCGGAGAACATCTCGTTCGCCTCGATGTGGGCGAAGTGGATCGGGCCCGGCCCGGCGGCGAAGGGTCTTGCGCTGGCTTCGGCGGTCGGCGCCGTCGTCGCGGGGCTCTTCGTGATGTCGCGGCGGCAGCACGTGGCCGAACCGAACTACCTGGAAGGGGCGTAGCTTCTTCACGTTGGTTCCACTCTTGTCGCCGCAAGGCTGGGACTATGTGCTCGTGCTCGCCGTGCCCGCCTACATGTGTCTCGTGGATCGGTGGCCCGACCTGTCGCCGACCTGGCGAACGGTGGCCCTGATGGGCTTCTTTCTCACGAGCTTCACGATCTTCGACCTCCTGGGGCGGCCCCTCTACGCACTTTTCATGCATTTGGCCGCCGTCAGCCTCGGTGCCGTCGCTTGTGGCTGCCTGCCTGGTCCACCTGCGGTGGCGGGCCGCCGCGTGAGCGCGGTGTCGCCGAAAGAGCGATCGATCAGCGTTGATCTTCGCACGACCGCTCTGCGAATGCCGCCAGGTGCTCGCCGGTCAGCGTCGACCTCGCCGCCACCAGGTCGGCCGGGGTGCCTTCGAACACGATCCGCCCGCCGTCGTGGCCCGCGCCCGGCCCGAGGTCGATGATCCAGTCGGCGTGCGCCATCACCGCCTGGTGGTGCTCGATCACGATGACCGACTTGCCGGAGTCGACCAGCCGGTCCAGCAGCCCGAGCAGCTGCTCGAGGTCGGCCAGGTGCAGCCCGGTGGTCGGCTCGTCGAGCACGTAGACGCCGCCGTCGGCACCCATGTGCGTCGCGAGCTTGAGCCGCTGCCGCTCGCCACCCGACAGCGTGGTGAGCGGTTGGCCGAGCCGCAGGTAGCCGAGCCCCACGTCGGCCATGCGCTGCAGGATCGCGTGCGCGGCCGGCGTGCGCGCCTTGCCGGCGCCGAAGAAGCCGACCGCGTCTTCGACCGACAGGTCGAGCACCTCGGCGATGTTGAGCCCGCCGAGCCGGTAGTCCAGCACCGACGCCTGGAACCGCCGGCCCTCGCAGTCCTCGCAGACCGTGGTGACGCCGGCCATCATCGCCAGGTCGGTGTAGATCACCCCGGCGCCGTTGCAGGTCGGACAGGCGCCCTCGGAGTTGGCGCTGAACAGCGCGGGCTTGACGCCGTTGGCCTTCGCGAACGCCTTGCGGATCGGCTCGAGCAGACCGGTGTACGTCGCCGGGTTGCTCCGCCGCGAGCCGCGGATCGGGGTCTGGTCGACCGACACCACGCCGTCCCGGCCGCGACACCGAGCCGTGGATCAGCGAGCTCTTGCCCGACCCGGCCACGCCGGTCACCACCACCAGCACGCCGAGCGGGATGTCGACGTCGACGTTCTTCAGGTTGTGCGTGCGGGCGCCGCGCACCTTCATCACGCCCGACGGCGTCCGCACCGACGGCTTGCAGCGAGGCCCGGTCGCTCAGGTGACGCCCGGTGAGCGTGCCGCTCGCCCGCAGCCCGTCGACGGTGCCCTCGAAGACCACCTCGCCGCCCGGCGGTGCCCGGCGCCGGGGCCGAGGTCGACGACGTGGTCGGCGATCGCGATCGACCTCCGGCTTGTGCTCGACCACGAGGACGGTGTTGCCCTTGTCGCGCAGCCGCAGCAGCAGGTCGTTCATCCGCTGGATGTCGTGGGGTGCAGCCCGATCGTCGGCTCGTCGAAGACGTAGGTCACGTCGGTGAGCGACGACCCGAGGTGGCGGATCATCTTGGTGCGCTGCGCCTCGCCGCCCGACAGCGTGCCGGACGGCCGGTCGAGGCTGAGGTAGCCCAGCCCGATCTCCACGAACGAGTCGAGCGTGTGCCGCAGCGCCGCCAGCAGCGGCGCGACGGACGGCTCGTTCAGACCGCGCACCCACCCGGCCAGGTCGCTGATCTGCATCGCGCAGGCGTCGGCGATGTTGATCTCCTTGATCTTGAGGACCGGGCGGCCTCGCTGAGCCGGGTGCCGCCGCACTCGGGACAGGTGGTGAAGGTGACCGCGCGCTCCACGAACGCGCGGATGTGCGGCTGCATCGCGTCGACGTCCTTGGACAGGAACGACTTCTGATCCGCGGGATCGAGACCCTCGTAGGTGAGGTTGATGCCCTTGACCTTCACCTTGGTCGGCTCCTTGTAGAGGAAGTCGTGGAGCTCCTTCTTGGTGTACTTGCTGGATCGGCTTGTCCGGGTCGAGAAGCCCGCGGCCGCGAAGATGCGCACCGTGCCAGCCGTCGGCGGTGTAGCCGGGGATGGTGAGCGCACCCTCGTTGAGCGACTTGCTGTCGTCGTAGAGCTGGGACAGGTCGATGTCGCTGACCGATCCCATGCCCTCGCATCGCGGGCACATGCCGCCGGTGACGAGTGAAGCACGACCTTCTCGCGTCTCTGCCGGCGCCCTTCTCGACCGAGATCGACCCGACCGCCGCGGACCGACGGGACGTTGAAGGAGAAGGCGTTGGACGAGCCGATGTGCGGCTTGCCGAGGCGGCTCGCACAGCACCCGCAGCATCGCGTTGGCGTCGGTCGCCGTGCCGACCGTCGAGCGGGCGTTGGCGCCCATCCGCTCCTGGTCGACGATGATAGCAATACGTAACT
>ERZ1370068.859-contig-10787_pt1 | contig 23270 bp, 27 predicted proteins | sample MGYA00561227_ERZ1370068 | MGnify/ENA primary metagenome ERZ1370068 (study PRJEB38410, sample SAMEA6850437) | metagenome | study: Metagenomic assessment of the ecological functions of the soil: analysis of the soil microbiota associated with the...
GTTGTGCTTCGTTCAGTTGTATTGCTGGTCGAACGACGCGAGTGGTAACCTCGATGTCTCTCCGTGCGACGCACCGACGACACCACCGCCGAAGCACCGCGCGATCCTGCGAAACCGCCGCCCGGCTCATCTGCAAGAAGGGCTACGAGGGCACCAGCATCCAGGGAGATCGCCGACGCCTGCGGCCTGACCAAGGCCGGGCTCTACCACCACATCGAGAGCAAGGAGCAGCTGCTCATCGAGATCATGAACTACGGGATGGACGTGTTCGAGGAGCGCGTCCCGCTCCGAGGTGGAGCACATCCCGGATCCGGTGGAGCGACTGAAGGCCTGCATGGCCCGGAACATCGAAGCTGGTGACGCGCGGGTGGAGCAAGGAAGTCACCATCATCCTCCACGAGCACGACACGCTGACCGGCAAGGCGCAGGCGCAGATCAACGCCCGCAAGAAGCGCTACGTCCGGTTCCTCGAGCACTCCTTCGCCGAGGCCGTGGACCAGAAGCGCATCCGCCCCATCGATCCCTACCATCGCCGCCTTCGCGTTCCTCGGCATGGTTCTCTGGATCTACAAGTGGTTCAAGCCCGGCGGGAAGCGCACCGACGACGAGCTCGCCGCCGGCATGGTGGATCTTGCTGTTCACCGGGCTGGCGTCGCTGCCCGCAAGGCTGAGCGCGATCGCCCTCGCCCCCCGGTTCTCCGGGAGGTCGACCGAGCCGGCATCCTCGGTCGACGCTCCCTGTGTCGCTCGCCTCCGGAGCGGTCGTCGTGGGCTGGTGCCTCGGCTCGGCCGGCCGAGCAGTTTTCACGCAGGAGACAGCCGAGATGAAGACGTCCGTGGGAATCGAGGCGCGCTGGCCGTCGCGCTGCCGCGCCGCACCCTCCACCTCGAGGACCTGGCCCGCGCCCGCGGCGTGGATCCGGCGAAGTACGTGGCCGGGCCTCGGGCGTGCGGGAGATGGCGATCTCGCGATCCCGGAGAGGACACTGTGGCCCTGGCCGCCACCGCCGCGCGCCGACTCCTCGATGCGCATCGACGTCGGACCCAGCCTCGATCGGGATGCTGGCGGTGGAACCGAGACCGGCGTCGACCACAGCAAGCCGGTCGCCTCGTTCGTGCAGGGGCTGCTCGGGGCTGCCGCGGCAGATGCGGGTCTTCGACGTCCAGCGCACGCCTGCTACGGAGGACCACGGCGGCGCTGATGGCGGCCGCTGAGTGGATCGCCTCGGGCGTGGCCGGGCGGCGCGCGCGCGCTGGTCATCTGCTCGGACATCGCCCGCTACGGTGTGCAGACCGCCGGGCGAGCCCACCCAGGGCGCGGGTGCGGTGGCGCTGCTCGTCTCCGCAGCGCCCGGAGCTGCTGGCCCTCGACCTGGGACTGAACGGGACGCAGCAGCACCCACGTCTTCGACTTCTGGCGGCCGCTGGGCCGCCGCGAGGCCGTGGTCGACGGCACTACTCCATCGAGTGCTACCTGGAGGCGCTGTCCGGGGCGTACCGCGACTGGCGCGGCACAGGCCGAGGCCCGGGAGATCGTCCGCCGGGAGCGCGCCGCGTTGCCGAGCGAGCAGCTGGCGCGGCATCGCCTACCACGTGCCGTTCTGCAAGATGGCGAAGAAGGCCCACGCCCGGCTCGCGCCGCTGCGACCTGGACGACGTGCTGGCGCGCGTTCGACGACGCCGCGAGGAGCGCGAGGCGCGCGGCCAGCTTCGAGTCGCAGGTCGGCACAGCTCGCTGACGCTCTGTGCCCGGGTGGGCAACATCTACACCGGCTCGCTCTACCTCGGCCTGGCGGGGATGCTCAGCGCCAGACGCTGCGGCGCTGGCCGGGAAGCGGATCGGCCTCTTCTGCTACGGAAGCGGCTGCGCCAGCGAGTTCTTCTCCGGCGTGGTGGGGCCCGCGCGCCGCGGAGCAGATCGCGCGCGGCCCGGCTCGACGAGGTGCTCGCCAGCCGGGACCGGGTCGACGTCGCCGAGTACGAGCGGCTGATGGCGCTCCCTGCCGGGCAGCCGCCGCAGATCGCGCCCCGCGCCGGGAGCATTCCGCTTCAGACGGCATCGAGTTCGGCGTCAATCCGCCACGAGCTCAGAGGTACCTGCCGCGCTTCTCCTGCGGCTGGCCTCGGCGTCCCCACTTGCACGGTTCCGCCGGGCATCGCTGCAACCGCAGGGGCGTCGACTGTGCGCATGCGCGCCGTGCCGCCGCACTGCGCGATGCTGGCACCGGCGATCCACACCCGAACGCGAACGCGGCGCTGGAGCGGTCCGATCGCAGCAGGACCCGCCGACCGTCCACCAGGCACGGCGCCTTGCTCTCTCGACGGGCGCGCCGGCCGCCGGCGCAGGGGTCCCCATGCGACACATCGACGCAATCGCCAAGATGTGGCTCAGCCCTGCTGGCCGCCGCAATGGCCGCGCCGCCCATGCCGAGCCGCGCTCCCGCACGCGCGGCGCAACGTGGCCATCGTGCTCTACGACGGAGTGGAGCTCCTCGACTTCGCCGGACCCGACCGAGGTCTTCACCGCCGCCGGGAGCTTCGGCGCGTTCCGCGTGTACACCGTCGCCGCCGACCCGCGAGTCGATCACTCAGCCAGAACGCGGTCGCGCGACCATCCCCGACTACTCGGTCGACGACGCGCTCGCGACCCGGACATCCTGGTGCTCCCCGGCGGCAACTCGAGCGACGTTCACCCGCAGCACGCCAAGGCGATGGCCTGGGTCGACCGGGTGGCGCCGGAAGAACGAGCTGTCGATGTCGGTCTGCAGCGGCGCCTTCATCCTCGCCCGGCTGGGGCTCCTCGACGGGCTCGGCCGCCACCCACTGGGGTGCGCTGCCCGGGCTCGCGGCGAGCGTTCCCCAGGGTGCAGGTGAAGATCCGACGTGCGCTTCGTCGACAGCGGTCGGATCGTCACCACCGCCGGCGTGTCGGCGGGCATCCGACGGAGCGCTGCACGTCGTCCAGCGGCTGCTCGGCGACGACGCCGCCTGGGAGACCGCGCGGTACATGCAGTACGACCACTGGGAGCCCGCTGAGTCGCTCCGCGCTGAGCAAGCAGAGCAAGGAGGCGCTCCGGGCCCTGGTCTTCCAGCGACGCGGACAAGGCCAACCGACTGCTCGCTGGCCGAGGTGGCGGCCAAGCCGAAGGATCCGGGTCGGCTCCTCTCCGCCTCGGTCGGGCACAGCTCCTCCGCGGGCCCTCGGCGCAGGGCGTCGCCACCCTGGAGAAGGCGGTGGCACTCGGTCAGCGCGACCCCTCACCCTGTCGCGAGCTGGTCGGACGCTCAGCTCGGCGCGCGGCGCGCTTCGGCCCCGCTGCCGGCCACCTACGAGCAGCTGGTCGCCATCCGCGGCGCGCCGGCCGACGCCTACGAGGACTGGCCTGCGCCCGGGCCCGGCAGGGACAGACCGATCCGGCGCTGGCGGCGCTCGAGCAGTCCGTGCAGCTCGGGCTGCAGAACCTCGACCACGCCCGTACCGACGACGACCTGGCCTCGCTGCGCGGCCATCCCGCTTCGCGCAGGATCCTCTCCGGCCACGGCTTTCCCAGCGTCCGCAGTGAGCGCTCGGGGCGGAGCGCCCTCGCGGCTCGCTCAGCCCTTGACCGCGTACTTCCCGGTCAGCGTGCCCTGGGCCAGCACGTGGCCGCGGATCAGGAAGCGGAACTTGGCGTAGGTCGTGTTCGCGCCGGTCTCCAGCGCCGGCACGTCGAGGGCGTAGACGGTGAAGTGGTAGCGGTGGGCCGGATCCCCGGCGGGAGGCGCCATGCCGCCGTAGGCCGTTGTCGCCGTAGTCGCTGAGTCCGGCGACCGAGCCCTTCGGTGCCTTCCCGGCGCGCCCGCCCCGGCCGGTAGCGTTAGCGCAGATCGCGCCGGGAGGTTGAACAGCACCCAGTGGGCTGAAGCCGACGCGTGGTCGGCGCGTCCGGGTCGTAGCAGGTGGATGGCCAGGCCCTTCGTTCCGGCCGGCGGCGCGTCCCAGGAGGCTCGGGACTGACGTTCTGGCCGCCGGCCCAGGCGTGCGCGGCGCTGGCGGGGATCGTCTGCCCTTCGGTGAACAGCTGACTCGAGACTCGGAGCGATGCGGCGTTGACCATGGCCGGCGAGACATCGCGCCGGATGGTCGCAGGGCAAGCGGCGGCCGACGCGGCCCGGCGATTGTTGGCTGCGTGCGCGCGCTCGAGAGTCCTCGTGTCAGACGTCCGGCCTCGTGGGCCCCGACGGCGCTGACGCGCCCTTCCCGCCTTCCCTGCGGTTCCCGACGCCGAGGGACGGCCCGCCTTCGGCGTCTACCAGGGCGAGGTCGGCGCGGTGCAGCTCGCCCGCCTCGCGCGGCCCTGGGCCGTTTCCAGGTAGGCCCGCCGCTTCGCCGGAAGCGCTGGCACTACGCCCTCACGCCACCCACGAGGTCATCGCGGTCACCGCGGTGGCCGAGCTGGGCTGCGTGGCCAACGCCTTCTTCGCCGCGCTCGACCTCCGCGAGAAGCAGCCGCTGGTGGAACGTCACCCTCCTCGGGGCCCCGGATCCCTTCACCACCGTCTCCGAGCAGATGGCCCAGAGGCTGAGCGCCCGGTTCCGCGTGCCCGGCGCCGCTTCCAGCTTCCGCCGCGGGCCCGAGCCGAGGACCGGTACCACCGCACGGTGGACCTCTCCGCGCTCCGGCTTCCTCGGCGTCGGCAGGGTGCACCTCCGCGGCGAGGCGCTGGCGCGTAGGTGCCGCCACCGCCGCTGATCCTGGTCACCCCGGTGCCCGGGGGAGCGCCACCGGCGGGTTCCTCGGCTCGCTGGCTGCCGCGCGATGGAGTGAACGTCACCCAGAAGTCGACCGGACTGCTCGCGGCCGGCAAGCCTCGAGGTCGGCCGGCGCCGCTACGCGCTGGAGGGGGGGGTGGTGGGGCTCGACTCCACCGACGGGTTCCTCGCCCGGCACACCAGCTGGCGCTGGGCGATGGCCGCTGGCCGGCTCGACGACGGCACCGCGGTGGGGCTTCAACCTGGTGGACGGCTTCAACGAGAGTCCCGGCGGTGCGACCGAGAACGTGCTCTCGCTCGGCGACCGCCTCTTTCCGCTGGGCCCGGCGCGCTTTCGCTTCAACGCCGCCGACCCGCTCGACCCCTGGGAGCTCAGCACCGACGGACGGCTCGGTGCAGGTCACCTTCCGGCCGCTGCACGCCACCGCGACGCGCAGGATCCTCCTCGGTCCGCAGCCAGCTTCATCCAGCCGCTGGGCTTCTTCTCCGGCACGGCTGCGCTTCGGGACCCGCACCGTCGAGGTGGCCGAGCTCCCCGGCGTCACCGAGGACCAGGACATGCTCTGTGTGAGCGTCACTCCTCGCCCGGCGGAGGAACCACACACCGCCAGCGCCAGAGGAGGACAGCAGCAGCGGGACCAGCACCGGGGCGAAGACCGCCACCAGGGTGGTCCCGCCGACGACCACGTCCTCGGCAGCACTCACCAGCGGCGTGGCGGCGCCGAACGATGCAGGCGTTCACCGCGGGCCGGACGGTGGCCTTGGTGGCGTGGACCCCGAAGGCGGCCACCAGGCCGGCGATGACCAGCACCACCGGGGGCACCTGCCCGGCGGCGCCGCTTCCGCCCACGAAGAGCAGCGCTCCCGCCGCGGGACGGATGAAGGTCTGCACCACGTCGTTGACGTGGTCGGCGACCGGGATCTTGTCCACCACCAGCTCCAGCAGCAGGAGGAACACCAGCGCAGCGATGACCCAGGAGTGGGCGAGGAGATCGAACGGCGGAGAGAGCGTCACCCAGTGCGCGCGGGCGAGCAGCGCGACTCCGGAGCAAGCGGGACGTAGGCGTTGAGCCCGGCGGCACCGGCCAGGCCCCAGGCCGGTGAGGAGGTGGGTCCACAGCGCGGTCGATTCCCCCATGCTGCACCTCCCTGCGAGTGCGGGCGGCCCGGTCGCTTGCGTCGCCCGCACCCCTACCACCGGTCGCCCGATAGAGATCCACCCGCGCGTCCGAGGGTCAGACCGGGTGACAGACCTGGCGGAGGATGTCCAGCGACTCCAGCGCCTTGCCCGCGCCCACCACCACCGCCGAGAGCGGATCCTCGGCGAGGAAGACCGGAAGCCCGGTCTCCTCGCGGAGCAAGGTGTCGAGGTTCTTGAGCAGCGCGCCACCGCCGGCGAGGACGATGCCCCGGTCGGCGATGTCGCCGGCCAGCTCGGGCGGGTGCGCTCGAGGGTCATCTTCACCGCGTCGACGATGCCGTTGATCGGCTCGGTCGAGCGCCTCGCGGACCTCGTCGGAGGTGACGGTGAGCGTGCGCGGGAACGCCGGCCACCAGGTCGCGCCCCTTGATCTCCATCGTCATCACCTCGTCGGTCGGGTAGGCGGTGCCGATCCCCATCTTGATCAGCTCGCGCGGTGCGCTCGCCGATCAGGCAGGTTGTACTTGCGCTTGACGTACTGGATGATCGCCTCGTCCAGCTTGTCGCCGCCGACGCGGACGCTCTTGGCGAAGACGATGCCGGCGAGCGAGATGACCGCCACGTCGGAGGTGCCGCCGCCGATGTCGACGATCATGTTGCCCGAGGGCTCGGTGACCGGCAGCCCGGCGCCGATCGCCGCCGCCATCGGCTGCTCGATGAGGTAGACCTCGCGGGCGCCGGCGTTCTCCGCCGCCTCGCGCACCGCGCGCCGCTCCACCTCGGTGATGCCCGAGGGAATGCCGATGATGATGCGCGGCTTCACCAGCGATCTTGCCGGTTGTGCGCGGTCTGGATGAAGTAGCGGAGCATCGCCGCGGTGATCTCGAAGTCGGCGATGACGCCGTCCTTCATCGGCCGGATGGCGACGATGTTGCCCGGCGTGCGCCCGAGCATCTCCTTCGCCTCCCTTCCCCACCGCCATGCACCCGCTTGCCGCCGCGGCGCATCTTGCTGGACCGCGACCACCGAGGGCTCGTTGGAGACGATGCCCTGACGCCGCGGATGTAGATGAGCGTGTTCGCGGTCCCCAGGTCGATGGCCAGATCGCGAGAGAAGAGGGTGTGCAGCCAGTCGAACATCGAGGTTGGTCGTCGTTTCCGGGGAAAGTTCAGGCGACCGAGAGCGCTGCACGGGCTCGTGAGAGCAAATCTCCGTCGCCAAGGCAGACGGTAGCACGCCATGGGCCGTTCCCGGAATGGGGTCGTAACGCTGCCTGCTTGGTCGCGGCGCCCCTCTTCCGCGGCTCCCGTCCCCGCGCTAGAGCCGCCCCACCGTGCGCTTCGAGAGCTGCCACCACCTGGCTTTTGGTCCTCACCTCGGCCCCTGGTCGCCCACGCGGCCGAGCCCTCCATCCCCTTCGAGTATGTACCGCTGCCCAACGGGCTCAGGGTCATCCTCAGCGAGGACCACCGGGCCCCCAGGTGGCGGTCAACGTCTGGTTCCACGTGGGGGCGGCCAGCCAGCGCCCGGGGAAGAGCGGGTTCGCCCACCTCTTCGAGCACATGATGTTCTCGGCAGGCGAGCACATCCCCAGCCCGACCAGGTGCTGGCCGCCATCGGCGGCCCAGGCCAACGGAAGCACCAACTTCGACCGCACCAACTACTTACGAGACGGTGCCGGCCACCCAGCTCCCCACGGCCCTCTGGCTGGAGAGCGACCGGATGGGGTTCCTCCTGCCCACCCTCGACCAGAAGAAGCTGGAGACCCAGCGGGACGTAGTGAGCAACGAGCTGCGGCCAGCGCATCGAGAACCAGCCCTACGGCCGCGCCTTCCTCACCCTGTGCGACACGCTCTACCCCAAGCCGCATCCCTACTTTCACTGCGTCATCGGGGCCATCGAGGAGATCCAGGCCGCGAGCCTGGAGGATGTGCGGCGGCTTCTTCCGTGAGTACTACCGGCCCTCCAACGCCACCCTCGCCCTGGTGGGCGACTTCCGACCCCAAAGGTCGCCAGGGAGCTGGTGAGCCGTTACTTCGGCCCGCTCCCTCGGGGCCCGATCCCCCCAAGCCCGACGCACCGCAGCCCTGGCTCAGCGGGCGTGGTGGAGCGCACCATTCCCGACCCTGTGGCTCGCATTCCCCAGCTCCAGATGGTGTGGAACGGGGTGAAGCCCTTCGCCCCGGAGGAGGCAGCCGGCGACGTGCTGTCGGTGGTGCTGGGGGGCAGCCAAGACCTCCCGCCTCTACCGGCGCCTGGTGCTGGAGAAGCAGCTGGCCACCGGCGTCTACGCCTCGCAACGCCAGTCTCGGCCTGGGTGGCTACTTCCAGGTGGTGGCCACCGTCCGCGACGGGCACACGGTCGCCGAGCTGCGCAAGGAGGTGGATGTCGGTGCTGGAGACCGCCCGCGCCGTGACGGGCCCACCGACGCGAGAGGTCGAGCGCGCCAAGCGCAACGGTGGTGGGCAGCCTGGTCCGCTCGGTGGAGCGAGTGGCGGGCAAGGCCGACCAGCTGAACGGCTACGCCATGTGGACCGACGACCCGGGGTACCTCCCGAAGGACGTGGCCCGCTACCGGGCAGTGACGAAAGCCCAGGTCCACGAGGCGCGCGCGGACGCTGCTTCCCGCCGACCGGGTGCTGGTGCTCGATACCGAGCCCAGCTGGCACCGCCCCGGGGGCCCGAGCGATGAGCGCCTGCTCGACCCGCCGGGCCGTGCTCGCCGCGCTGCTGCTCCTCGGCTGCGCCGGCCCCCAGCCCACCCGAAGCCCGTCGCCGCCGCGCCCCCCGCCTCCAGCCGACGCCTGGCGGGACGCGCAGCCCTGCTCCGCTGCCCTCGGCGCCTCGCTTCAGCGCGCCGGTGGCGGTGGCCAACACACCTGCCCAACCGGCTGGGCGTGCTCCTCCGGGAGAACCATGCGGTGCCGGTGGTGGTGGTGGAGCTGGCGATCAAGACCGGCGTCGATGGAGATCCGCCGGGCCGGGCCGAGGCTGGCCGACTTCCTCGGCGGTGTGCCTCGACGAGGGAACGAAGACGCGCACCTCGGACCAGCTCGCCGCCCAGCTGGAGGACCTGGCCGCCTTCCTCAGCGTCTCCACCGGGCTCGGACGGCGTCCGGATCCACCTCAACTGCCTCAGCGACACCCTGCAGCCGGCGCTGGAGCTGCTGGCCGACGTGGCGCTGAACCCCGCCTTCCGGACCGGCGACGTGGAACGGGTGCGGGGGCAGATCCTCACCGGGCTTCAGCAGCGGCGCGGGCAATCCGGGCCGCGCTGGCCAGCGACGAGGTGGCCCGCATCCTCTACGGGCCGAAGCACCCCTGGGGTCAGCCCGGCTGGCGGGACGCTCGGAGTCGGTCCAGCGCCATCCGGCGCCAGGACTCCGGTCCGCTTCCACGGCACCTACTTCCGGCCGAACAACGCGCTCTCTCGGTCTCCGGCGACTTCGAGTCGAAGCGCATCCTCCCTGCTCTGGCCGGAGCGGTTCGGTGCCTGGCGCCCCGCAGCCGCTTCCCCCTCGCGCCTCCCCGTTCCCCAAGGAGGGCCCGCGCCAGGTGGTGACAGTGGACTTCTCGGACGGGACCCAGAGCCAGCTCGCCCTTGCCACCCGCACCTTGCCCGCCACCCCATCCCGACGCCCTGGCGCTCTCCACCGCCAACGCCGCCCTGGGCAGGGCATCTTCACCAGCCGCCTCAACCACCAGCTGCGCGAGGTGCGGGGCTGGACCTACGGGCTGAACAGCGGGGTGGGCTTCAACAAGCGGACCGGCGTCTTCCAGGTCCGGGAAGCGTCGCAGGCGCCGCGCACCGGTCGATTCACTGAAGGACGTCGAGGACGTGATGTCCCGCTACGCCACCGGGGACATCACCGATGGCGAGCTGACTCACATGCCAAGGAGGCCATTCTCCAGTCGCTGCCGCTCGGCGCTGGAGACCAACGACGCGGTGGCCAGCACCTTCGTCACCCTCTCCCTGCTGGGCCGCCCGCTGGACTGCTACGCCACCCTGCCCGCGGCGGCTGGCAGCGCTGAGCCGCGACGACGTCGCTCGGGTGGCCAGGCCAACCTCGATCCCGCCCGGATGCCGGTGGTGGTGGTGGTGGGCCCGAAGAAGGACCAGGAAGGGCTCGCTGCGCTGCAGCTCGGCCCGGTGGTGGACCCGGACGCTGGAGGCCCGGGGCCAGGCTCCGAACGCGCCCGCGCCGGTGCCCGTGGCGCGGTGACGGCTTCGCCGCCCCCGGAGAATCCCAAGGCCCCCGCGTCGGGGGACGCCGAGGACGTCGCGCAGGGACGCCGACGGATACCGTCTCAGGGAGGCCGAAGGAGCCGCGAAAATGGCGGCGCGATCTACGCTCACCGCTTCGCGCTGTGCCTGAGGATCGCGTACACGCGCGCGCGCGCCGTCCTTCCAGCCGATCTTCTTCCCTTCCTCGTAGGTGCGGCCGTGGTAGCTGATCGGCACCTCGTAGATCCGGGCAGCCGGCGCGCGGCCACCTTGGCGGTGATCTCCGGCTCGAACCCGAAGCGGTCCTCCTCGATGCGCGACGCGCTGGATGATCTCGCGGCGGAAGGCCTTGTAGCAGGTCTCCATGTCGGTGAGGTTCAGGTCGGTGATCATGTTGGAGAGCGTGGTGAGCCCCCAGTTGCCGCACCGAGTGCCAGTAGTAGAGCACGCGGTGCGGGCCGCGCCGATGAAGCGGCGTGCCGTACACCACGTCGGCGTCGCCGGTCGAGGATCGGCTGCGATCAGCCGGCGGTATCTCGCGCGGGTCGTATTCGAGGTCGGCGTCCTGGACCACCACCACGTCGCCGGTGGCCACCTCGAAGCTCCCGGCGCAGCGCCGCGCCTCTTGCCCTGGTTCCGCTCCTGGAAGTGGAGCTGCAGCCGGTTCTCGTTCCGGGGCTGGGCGCCGGGAGCGCCGCCAGCCCCCGCTCGGCCAGCCCGCGGAGCACCTCGGCTCCCGTCGGTGGAGCCGTCGTCCACCAGGACGAGCTCCTTCCGCATGTCCACCGCCACCACCCGTCGGAGCAGCTCCTCCAGCGTGGCCTTCTCGTTGTAAAGCGGGGATGACCAGCGACACCAACCGGACCGTTCACGCCACCTCCTCCAAGCCCCATAGCATGACGTCCCCGCTCCGAACCCTCGTCTCCGACGCCTACCGCGACCGCGGACTGTTGAGCCAGGAGCAGCATCGCCAGGCGGTGTTCGCCGCCATCGCCGGGCTCGACGACGGCTCGCTGCGGGTCGCGGAAGAAGATGGCCGGCAGCTGGGTGACCCACGCCTGGCTGAAGGAGGCGATCCTCCTCTACTTCTCGCTGGCCGAGATGCGGACCTACGAGGTCGGCCCCTTCGAGTTCCGCGACCGCATCCCGCTGAAGAAGGACCTCGCCCGGGCCAGGGTGCGGTGGTCCCGCCGGGGGTGATCCGATACGGAGCCCACGTCGAGCCGGGGCGGTGGTGATGCCCGGCTACGTCAACATCGGTGCCCGGGTCGGGCGCGGGCACGATGGTCGACACCTGGGCCACGGTCGGCTCCTGCGCCCAGGTCGGCAAGCAGGTGCATCTCGGGCGGCGTGGGGGTGGGCGGCGTCCTCGAGCCTCCCTCGGCCTCGCCGGTGATCATCGAGGACGGCGCGTTCCTCGGCAGCCGGGCGGTGGTGGTGGAGGGCGTGGTGGTGGAGGAGGAGGCGGTCCTGGCGGCGAACACCGTCCTCACCGCCAGCACCCGCATCATCGACGTGACAGGGAGCCCCGCCCGGGAATGGAAGGGACGTGTTCCGGCGCGGAGCGTGGTCATCCCTGGCAGCGTGCCCCGGGAGTTCCCAGCCGGCACAGGTCGTTCCCTGCGCGCCTGGTGATCGGGACCCGCACCGCGAGCGCCGACCGCAAGACCTCGCTCAACCAGGCGCTGCGAGAGTTTCGCGGTGCCGGTGTGAGCGACGACCTCCTCGCCGAGAGTCGGGAGCGGCGGGGATGCAGCGGCCCATCGGACGGCGGGCGCTCGCCCTCTGCCGGATCCCCAGCCCCGGTCGGCCACGAGGGCCTGCTGGCCGACGCCGTCGCTCGCTGGGCGGGCCACGTCTGCACGCCCCGGAGATCCTGCGGGTCGGCCACTCGTTCCTCCTCGGCCGTGCGCGAAGATGCACGGCCCGCAGTGGCGCTGGTGGGCCACCTCGGATACCGTGCCCACTGGCCGGAAGACCCACCGCCCGCGCTGGAGGGAACGGCTGCGTGGCCTGGGCAGCTCGGACATGAAGGGCGGGGCTGGCGGTGATGATGGCGCTGGCAGAGTCGCTGGAGCTCGAGGCGCTCCCCGTCAATCTCCGTGACTCGTCCTCTACGGGCGGAGGAGGACGCTGCATCTCAGAGTCGGGGCTCGGCCCGCTCTTCTGACCGCCGCGCCCGCGCTCGCCGGGTGACGCTGGGCATCGCGCTAGAGCCCACCGACGGGGTTTCGGTGCAGGTCGGCTGCGTGGGTTCGCTCCACGCCACGCTCCGTTTCCGGGGCAAGGCCGCGCATGCCGCGCGTCCCGGGGGTGAACGCCATCCATCACAGGCCCGGCCGCGCTGCTGGCCCGAGCCGCTGGCAGCGGCCACCGCGGGACGTCGAGCGGGGCGGCTTCGTGTTCCGCGAGGTGGTCTCCGGCGACGCTGCGGCTTCCGAGTGGCCGGGCCCGGAACGTCGTGCCCGGGCGTTGTCAGAGCTCAACCTCAACGTCCGCTTCGCGCCCGGTCCGGACCCCCGAGGAGGCCGAGGCCGAGCTGCTTTGGCGTCGGGTGGGGGACCGGGCGGAGGTGACGGTGACCAGATCGCGCCCCCTCGGGAGCCGGTGTGCTTCCGGCAGCCCGCTCTCTCTTCAGGAGCTGCTCGCCGTGACCGGAGGCTGCGCGCGCCGGGCCCAAGCGAGGCCTGGACCGACGTGGCCCGCTTCGGCGCCTTCGGGGTGGATGCGGTCAACTACGGGCCGGGCGAGACGGCGCAGGCGCACCAGGCAGGAGAGACCGCCGACATCGCCGCCCTCGCTGCCGCATACCGGAAGCTGGAGCGCTTCCTGACTGCGGCTGGCTGAGCGGCCGATGCTCGCCTGGGACCACCTGCGTTTTCGCCCTGGCGCTGGCCACGCCATGGCACCTGGCCCAGGCCGGTGCTGCCCTCGGGCTGGAGTCGGCCGAGGCGTCGTCCCGTCTCCGGGCCCTGGAGGAGGAGCGGGGGCGACGCTCTCTCCTGCACAGCTCGTGCCAGGCTGCTGCCCACCGCGCAGCCGGCGCGTGCTCCGCGCCGCCGAGCGAATGGCGGAGGAGATGTCGCGGGTGGACCGCGCCCTGCCATCGCCCGGGGCGTCGCGCGGACGGGTCCGGGTCTCGGTCGATGCCGTCGTGGCCATGCTCTGGCTGCGCGCCGCCGGTCGAGCCTCGCCGCTGCGCTCAGGGAGCTGGGCTCGAGCTCACCACCGGCCCTGACGCGGACCTGACCGTGGGATGGGAGCGTCCGGGCCGCGCAAGGTCTCACCGCCCGGAGGCTCGGCGCCCTGGGATCGGCGCTCTACGCCTCGGAGGACTACCTCGCTGAACGGGGCGCCGCGGACGGCCGGCGGGCTCGCCGGGCACGCGTGGGTGCTCGGCTCAGGATGCGCTGCAGCGCACCGCGGCCGGTCGACGTCGCGCACGGCGCGCGAGGGGACGGTGCGGCTCCGCAGCGACGATCCCAGACTGGTGCTCGCGGGTGTGGCTGCTGGCCTCGGGGTGGAGTGTCCTGCTCCGGGGTCAGAGGATGCCTACCCGGGGCCCGGTCCGCCTCTTCCCCATCCCCGAAGCTTCGCCACGCGCGCGTCTGCCAGCTGGGCCTCCCGCGCGACTTTCTTGCGCGAGTGCGCCACGGCTCCGGAACGCGTGGCGAAGGCCATCGACGCTGCGCTCGGAGGCTGGGTCCGCCGCTGGCAGCGGCACGAGGGTCGCGGTCGTGCGGCATCAGGTCGTCGGCAGCAGCTCTGCCCGTGGCACCTCGCCCCGGAGCCGTCGTCACGTCACCTGCATCATCAGGGCGAGGGTGAGCACCGCGCCGACCGCGATGCTCAGCCCGGTGAAGCCGCGCGAGCATGAAGGTGAGCGAGAACAATACCAGGTAGACCAGCTGCGTCAGGCCATCTCGCGAATGGCGAACCGCCAGCCCACCAGCCACTGGGCGTAGGTGACGACCAGGGCGATGGAGGTTGCGCTGGAGAGGCCAGTGCCGCCCAGAGGGAGGTGGTCCGCCAAGTAGGCGAAGAGCAGGTGGTCGGCGAAGAAGGCGCAGCCGATGAGGAACCACGGAGGGGGTGCAGGCGGTGGCCGTGCCGCTCGGCCAGCAGCACCACCACGAAGAAGTAGAAGAGGAGCGCCACCGGGGCGAAGAAGGTGATGCGAGCCGCCAGAGGGCCGGGATTCAGCTTCTGCGGTAGCTCGAGCGAGATGGGAGCGCTGGCCACCGGGCTCTGGAACGCCCACCGTCCGTGCCAGCCGCGCCCATCAGGCCGGGCGGTGGAGGGCGAGATGCTGCCTGGGGCGAAGTCGATCCCCTGCACGCTGGTCCAGAGCTCGAGCGCGAAAGTCCTTCACCACCGCGCCGCCCGAGCTCGCCGGGCGGTGAGGTCAGGACGAGGTCCCCCGAGTCCGGTACTGCACCCGGAAGGTGTGCGTCGCCCCCGGTTCAGGCGGAACGGTCAGTGCGCCGCTGCGCCCTCGACCGATGCGGCGACCGGCTTGCCTGTGCGTCCCGGACCTCGAACCCGTCGCTAGATGGCCTCCCGCGCCGGGCAGGGGAAAGTGAGCCGGGCGGAGCGACCGATCGCGGTGTCGTTGCGAACGGCGTAGCGGACTGGAAGTCCACCGCGTAGGTCGGGAACCAAGCAGCCCCTTCTGTCGGTGCTCAAGCACCAGCACCACCCGGGCGTCGGTCGACTCCAGCGGAAGGGGAAGGTGACGTCACTCGGTCCGGGTCACCGTCGATTCGTAGGACCGGCCATTGGAGCGTAGAGCGTGGTGCGCTCCTCGCGACTTCGCTGCTCGACATAGGTCGCGATCGGTGCGCTCTGGTCGAGCGGCGGCCCCACAGCGCGTGCACCTCGTTCACCAGCTGCGAGGAGGGTCTCTCCGGACCGCACCAGCAGCGTCGTGCCGAGGAGCATCAGCCCAGGGCACAGCCCAGCCACACCACACCCAGCGGAGGTAGCGTTTCATCGCCGGGCCCCCGAGCAGCGGACGTGCCAGCGCCGTTTCCCGGGCTCGGCGCGGCGCCGGTGGCCGGTCGACCGCGTCTCGCGGCTTCGGTCCTCAGCCAGACCCGCCGCGCGCGGAGTGGGTCGCGGCTCACCGCGCCAGGTCGTCGGCGCGCTCGGCCAGCGCCACGTCCCGCTGGGTCAATCCCCCGCATCGTGGGTGACCAGCGCCAGGGTCACCTTCGAGTAGCGAATGTCGATGTCCGGATGGTGGTCGGCGGCCTCGGCGGCGTCGGCGATCCGGTTGACGAAGCCCATCGCCCTCCGGAAGTCGGCGAAGGTGAACGTCCGGCGGATCATGCCCTGCTCCAGGGCCCAGCCGGGGTGCTTTGCCAGCCACGCCTGGACCTCGGGGTCGGAGAGCTTCCGTCCGGTCGCGCGCCATGTGCGCCTCTACGCCCGTTCCACCGCGCGTTGCCACTTCTCCAGCGCCCGGCGGCGGGCCGATTCATCCATCTTTGGACGGAAAGTCTTCGCCGCGCGCCAGGAGGTTCCGATCTCCTCCGGCCCCGACCAGACGCCCACCCCGATGCCGGCGAGGAAGGCCGCGCCGGCGGCGGTGGTCTGGAGGTTCCGGGGACGGATCACCGGCACTCCGAGGAGGTCCGCCTGGAACTGCATCAGGAGGTCATTGGCGCCTCGCCCCGCCGTCGACCTTCAGCGACTGGAAGGGATTGCTTCGAGTCCTCGGCCATCGCCCGGGCCAGCTCGTAGGTCTGCAGACCGATGCCCTCCAGCACCGCCCGGGCGACGTGCCCGAGGTGGCTCGAGCGGTCCAGCCCCATCAGCAGGCCCCGGGCCTCGGGCCGCCAGTGCGGCGCACCGAGTCCCGCCAGCGCGCGGGACGAACACACGCTCGCCGGAGTCCTTCACGCTGGCGGGCAAGCTTCTCCACCTGCGCCGATTTCTTGATCGCCTGCAGCCCATCGCGGAGCCACTGCACGGCCGCCCCGGCGACGAAGCTCGAGCCTTCCAGCGCATAGGTGAAGCGCATCGCCGAGCTGCCAGGCCACGGTGGTGAGGAGCCCGCTGTGCGAGGCGACCGGGGTAGTCACCGGTGTTCATGAGAAGGAACGCCCCGGTGCCGTAGGTGCACTGGCCTCACCGCGCTGGAAGCAGGCCTGGCCGAAGAGGCGGCCTGCTGATCACCGGCGATCCCGGCCACCGGGATTCCATCGGGGAGCGAGTCCATGCCCTGGGTCGTTCCGTAGATCTCGGCGCAGCTCCGGACCTCGGGCAGGATCTGCGGAGGGATCTCGAACAGCTCCAGCATCGCCTCGCTCCATCCGCGATTGCGGAGGTCGTAGAGCAGGGTACGGCTGGCGTTGGTTGCATCGGTGACGTGCCGTGCGCGTCCGGTGGAGGCCGGTAGACGAGCCACGAGTCGATGGTGCCGAAGCAGAGCTTCGCCGGTCTCGGCCATCGCCCGGGCCCCCTCGCACGTGGTCGAGGAGCCAGCGGATCTTGGTGGCGCTGAAGTACGGGTCCAGCACCAGGCCGGTGGTCTCCCGACCACCGGCTCTCACGCTCGCGCCTTCAAGGCGGCGCAGGCGTCCGCGGTCCGCCGGTCCTGCCAGACGATGGCCCGGTGCGATGGGCTGGCCGGTCTCCGCGGTTCCAGAGCGCCGTGGTCTCGCGCTGGTTGGTGATGCCGATGCCCACCACGTCGCGCGGCCGGACGTCGGCATCCTCCAGCCCCTTGCGACAGCAGCGCTCGACCGTCTTCCAGATCTCCGACAGGTCGTGCTCCACCCAGCCAGGACGCGGGAAGTGCTGGGTGAGCTCCCGGTAGGCCTCCCCGACGACCTCCTGGCGGTTCGTTCACCACCATCACGTGTGGTGCCGGTGGTGCCCTGGTCCACTGCGAGAGGTATCGCCGCCTGGCCATCAGGGGCCCGACCGTACACGAAACCGGCGCCAGGCTCAGGCCCTCCAGGATCCCCCGCTCAGCCCTTTCCCGGGGTGAACGCCCGGGCGAGGAACGCGGTCAGCTCCGCGGCGACCAGTGGTCCGTTCCGGTCCCGCGGCATGATGTGCGCGCTGTTCTCGATGCGCAGGTGGCGGAACCGACGCGGCGCGGTGGAGCTGGCGCACCAGCTGGCGCGCTCCCGATGCCTTCCACCACGTGGTCCTCCGCGGCCACCATCACCAGCGCCGGGGCAACCACCCGCGCCGCCGCGCCCCAGGCCAGCTCCTGCACGTCCCAGAGGTCCCGCAAGCCGCACGGTGGGCCAGGCGGCCAGCACCGGCGCCTCGGCGCGTGCCACCGGGTCGAGCAGATCCGTCCCCGTCTTCACGATCCACGGATGGATCCACTCCAGCAACGGGAGCAGACCGCGCACCCGCCGCATGGCGTTCATCTGCCGATCCTGGAACCGCACCGCCGGGGACGAGGTGCCGCCACCGCTGCCACCCGACCGGGATGGCGTGCGGCGAGCACCAGGGCCAGCAGGGCGCCCAGCGAGAGGCCGGCCACCGCCACCCGTGGGCCCGGGGCTCGGCCAGCGCCTCGTCGCAGGCCAAGAGCCAGTCCGGCGCTCGAGCCTCGAGCATCGCCCGCGGCGTGGTGCCGTGCCCCGGCAGTCGCACTCCCGCACTCGCGTGTCCCGCGCGCGCCAGCGCCTCCCCAGCGGACGAACGTCCCACGGCGTGCCGGTGAAACCGTGGATCAGCAGACAGGCCGGCCGCGTCCCGGGCAGCTCGAAGGGGGCAGCCTTCGCCGGGTCAAGCGGCGGAACCCCTCCCAGGCGCGGCCTCCGCTGGCCACACGCTCTGCCGGGGCGCTATGCAGGCCCTCCATGGCTGACCCAAAAGCTGCCTGAGACGCGCGTTGCAGATCCACATCGACGAGGCGATCGCCGACGGCGTCTACGTGAACATGGCGCTGGTGAACCACACCGATACCGAATTCACCCTGGACTGCATCTATGTGCAGCCGCAGCAGCCCAAGCGCCGAGGTCCGGGCGCGGATCATCACCAGCCCCAAGCACATGAAGCGCCTGGTGGCGGCGATGGTCGACAACCTCCAGAAGTACGAGGCCAAGTACTGGAGTGGTCGATCCGGGAGACTCCACGCTTCCGGTGCACTGATGGGGCCCGCTCCACCTCCCACCGAGGGCGACCTCGGCCGTCGCATGACCGAGCACGTGGAGCTGCTTCAGGATTCGATCTGCGCTGCGCTCGAGGCGAGAAGGACGGCGCGGGCCGCTTCGTCGAGGACCGCTGGGACCGGGCCGGCAGGCGGCGGCGGTCGGACCCGGGTGATGGCCGGTGGGCGGGTGTTCGAGAAGGCGGGAGTGAACGTCTCCTCGGTCTGGGGAGCTCGACCCAGCGTTCGCCCGGCAGCTCCAGGGCGAGGGTCGAGATTCTTCGCCACCGGGCTCAGCCTCATCCTCCACCCGCTCAACCCGAGGGTGCCTACCGTCCACGCCAACTGGCGCTTCATCCAGCAGAGGCCAGAAGGCCTGGTTCGGGGCGCAGCGCCGACCTCACGCCCGCCTACCTCGACGAGGAGGACGCCCGGCACTTCCACCGGGTGCTCCGCGACGTCTGCGAGCAGCACGAGCCTGGGAGCTACCTCCGCTTCAGGAGGCGTGCGACCGCTACTTCTGGATCGCCCATCGCGGCGAGGCCCGGGGGAGTGGGGGAATCTTCTTCGAGAACACCGGCCGGCCCCTGGAGCGGGAGTTCGCCTTCGTCCAGGACTGCGGACGTGCCTTCCTCCCCAGCTACCTGCCCATCGTGCAGCGCCGGCGGGACTCGCCCTGGACACCCGAGCAGAAGCGCTGGCAGCACCTCCGCCGCGGCCGGTACGTCGAGTTCAACCTGGTCTACGACCGGGGCACCCTCTTCGGCCTGCAGACGCGGGGGCGGACGGAGAGCATCCTGGTCTCGCTGCCGCCCGAGGCGGCCTGGGCCTACGATGTCCACCCTGCACTCGGGCAGCGAGGGAGGCCCGTCTGGTGGAGGTCCTGCGCACCCCGCGTTCCTGGGAGTGAGCGTCTCCGGCAACGAATGGTGTTCCCGGAGCGTCCCAGAAGAAGCGGCGGTGTTAGTGTGAACGCTCGAGCCGGTGCCCACCGACGACCTCACCCTCGTCCAGCGCGTCGCCGTTCCGGCGACGAGGGCGGCCTTCCGCCAGCTGGTGGAGCGCTACCAGAAGAAGGTCTTCGCCGTCGCCCTAGGAATGGTGAAGGACCGCGAGGACGCCATGGACGTGGTGCAGGAGGCCTTCGTGAAGGTCCACCGCTCCCTGGACCACTTCAAAGGCCGACGCCTCGTTCTACACCTGGCTCTACCGCATCACGGTCAACGTCTGCATCGACGTCATCCGCCGCCGCGGGGGACGCGGAGCGACGCGGTGGAGTTCGACGAGCGGGTGGACCACGACCTGGCCGAGGCCAACCTCGGCGCCGTCAGCTCCCAGCTGGGGCCAATCCGAGAAGGCCCTGCTGCGCCGGGAGATGGCGGAGAAGATCCAGGAGGCCCTAGCCCAGATTCCCAGAAGCACCGGGCCATCCTGGTGCTCCGGGAGGTCGAGGGGCTCAGCTACGAGGAACTTGCGCAAGTCCTCCGAAATTCCTAAGGGAACAGTCATGTCACGGCTCTTCCACGCCCGGGCGAAGGTCAGAAGTTGCTGCGTCGGAATCGCTGGGCATCCCCTGCCTGCCACCTCGGAGGACAAGGAATGATGGCCACCGCAGAGAATACGTGCCCAGGGTCCTCCGTCGGAGGCCAGACGCGGTCTCGCATCCCATGCCACGTTGAACCCTCCCACCCCCTGAGCTGCTCTCTGCGTATCTGGACGGCGAGCTTTCCCCCGCCGACCGGGCGGAGGTCGGGCGCGCGCTGGCGACCGACGCCCGGCTGCGCCAGAGTGCTGGAGTCGCTTCGCACCGTGACGCTGGCGGTGCGCCGGACGGTGGAGGCCGAGGCGGAACGGGCCGATTTCCGGGGCTGGCGGACCGGGTGATGGCCGCGTGCCCCGCAAGCCCGCTCGTTCCTCGAGCGCCTGCGCAGCCGCTGAGCTGCCGGTCGGAGGCCTGATGGTCGCCGCGGCCGCCGCGGCGGTCTTCTTCCTCCGTCCGACGGAGGTGGCTCCGGTACCGGGTGGGGTGGTGGTCCAATCGGCCAGCGCCGAGGGACAGCCCGAGGTACAACCGGTGGTCATGAAGACCGAGACCGGTGATGCCATCATCTGGCTGGTGGAGCACCCGGACGCCTCCGGCGCCCATGTTCCGCCGACGATGCAGGCGGACAAGCCCAGCGTGCGAGACGCCGTTGCCGAGTCAGGAGCGGCCCGAGAAGGGCGAGCTGTGACTCTGCCGGCGGTGTTGCTGCGATGAGCACCGCGCTGGCTGCTCCTCGCCGCACCGGTGCAGATCGACGTGCAGGTGGTGTCATGCCACCAGTGGCCTGACGCACGTCGATACCGGCCTGGAGAAGATGCGCGACGCCTTCGGAAGAGCGGGCTGCACTTCAGCAGCTACCGGCGGCTCTCACCGGCAGACGGTGGCGCTGGTGGTCGGCACCCCGACCGAGGTGGCGCTCGCCCGACAAGACCGCCACCCTCTCCCTGATGCCCGGTGAGCACAAACGTCCCGAGGTCGCGGTCTCGGTGCCTCCCGCTGAAGACGACCGTTCTCCCTCGGGTCGAGAGGCATCGGCGTTCCTCAGGCCGGGCCGCATGAGGGCGGTCAGCTGGTGCTCGTCCTCACCGCGCTGCAGCGCTGAGGCAGCGCCGAAATCAGTCGACCAGAGAGCGTGAAGAACGCCGTGCCCACGGTCGCTGCGCGGTGACCAGGCACCAGGTACAGAATCGCGAAGAAGAACGCCTTCGACAGCGTGACCCACCACGCCGAGCGGTAGAATCGGCGGAAGGCGAGCGGCAGCCAGAGCGAGGAATCAGCCGGCCCACCACACCAGGGGCAGGAACGGGACGAGCGCAGGCTCCCAGCCCGAGGAACAGCACCGTGTGGCCGTGGAGCGCCAGCACCAGATGCTCCACGTAGGCTCGCCTCCACCAGAAGAGCTTCAGCAGCAGCGCCGAGAACGGCACCAGGAAGAAGGCCGCCTTCGGAAGGCGATTGACAGGTGCTGGCGGAACTGGTCCCAGGCAGCCCCGGCCCGAGATCGCATCCGCCCTGTCCCTCAGCTTCTTCAGCAGCGCCGGTGCGTGGGAAAGACGAATCTCGTCCCCCTTTCCGACCTCGACCTTGATCGTCTGCGCCGGCCGCAGCGCAAACGCGGTGAAGAAGAGGACGCTCACCCAGAAGTAGAGGCGCAGCGGGCGGATGTAGCGACTCCGCTTGCCCTCCACGTACGCCTCGCTGAGCTCCCGGGCCGGAAGACCAGGGTCAGCGGGGTCCGCCAGGCTTGGACTCGAGAAGCACCGCGGGACCGACTGCGTCCTTCACCAGCTGCCAGAGGCTGCGGTGCTCGAGGCTCGGCCTTCTGTCACCGCTGCGGTGGGGACCGGTGAGCATCGCCTGAGTCGAGGCAATGGTCGGCCAGCCGCTCGCCCTCCCGGGAGAAGCGCCACGGCTCGGACCCCGGCGACAGGCTGGGCACCTCCATTGGCCCGCGAGCCTAGTGCGGCGCCCCGCGGTCCTGTGCCATCGGCGGAGTGGCAGGCTGGCGCTCCGCCCCTCCAGGCGGGCAGTGTTGGAAGCACGATGTGTACCCTGGCGCTGCTGGTCCCTCCGCCGGGCGGTGTCCTCCAGGTCGCCGCCAACCGCGACGAGTGGCTGAAGCGACCTGCCGCGGCGCCCGCAGTCTGGACCGAGGGCTGGCTCGCCCCGAAGGACCTGGAAGCCGGAGGAACCTGGCTGGGCCTGAACGCGCAGGGCCTCTTCGTGGGGGTGACCAACCGCGCGGGCATTCACCGTGCGTCCGACCGGGCGCTCCCGGGGATCTGCTCGTGATCGACGCCCTGCGCGCAGCCGACGCCCGCTCGCTGCATCGCCAGCTCACGGCACTCGACCCTCACCAGTACAACGGCTTCCACCTCGCCTACGCCGACGGCCAGGCGGCACGGCGTGACCTGGAATGACGGAGAGCAGCTCCACCAGGAGTGGCTCGCCCCGGGCCTCCACCTCATCACCGAGCGCAGCTTTGGCGCGGGGACGAGTCCGGCCGGGTGGCCGCTGCTCCGCCAGTCGGTCAACGGCAACGGGACGGTCGACGTGGAGGGCTGGCTCGGACTCCTCTCGCGCCACGCCGACGCGCGCGCTGGCCGGCACCTGCGTCCATGCGGACGGAGTCGGCTACGGGACGCGATCGGCGTTCGTGCTCCACCGCGCGCCTGCGGCGGCGCGAGCCGTCTGTGCTGGACCGAGTCCAGGCCCTGCACCTCTCCCGCGCATGACGGGACAGCAGTGCTCGGGCGATGGGCCGGTGGTGGCGAGGCTTCGGCGTTACCCGAGCGACGCGCGCGGCACCGGATGGCCGGCCGGCGGCCCGTTCCGCGAGCACCGAGCACACCGTCTCCACGAAGTGGAGGATGTCCCACGGCTTGCGGAGCACCTGGTGATGCCCCCGAACGAGGACTTCGGCGTCGGGCCGGTGGTAACCGGGAGCCGGCCACGTCAGGCTCTGCTCGCCCACCGCGCCGGAGCACGTCACCGCGGGCAGGGGCAGCTCCACGTCGGAGACGACCAGGTCGGGGCCGGACGTGGACCAGCCGATCCATCGCCTCCTCCACCGAGCGGGCGATGTCCACGTCGTGACCCTCGCGAACCAGCGCATGACGCATCAGCGCCAGCACGGCGGGATCTCCCTGGACGATGAGGACGCGCGACACGACGGAACCCGGAGAGAACGGACCCTACCGGTTCGACCCGCATCCGCCCAGCGTTTCCAGCGAGCGATGTGGGTCTCGGGCGCACTGGAATTTTCCACTGCTCGCTCGATGAGGAGGCAGGCGCGTGTCGAGCCGGCAGAAGCAGCTCGGACGAACGCCGGCGATCACTGGAAGTGGTGGTGGATCGTGTAGCGGGTCACGCGATCGCGCTGCAGCGCCTCGCGCACCGCGACCTCGGCGATGATCTCGTGCTTCGAAGTCGGCGTAGTCGCGCTGGCAGGCGAGCAGCACCGCCCCGCGATCGAGCAATACGTAACT